>JAABUN010008506.1_pt1 | contig 10443 bp, 12 predicted proteins | sample 5559311 | NCBI WGS metagenome assembly JAABUN01 (sample SAMN10711877, study PRJNA513370) | rock metagenome | isolation source: Antarctica rocks | place: Antarctica: Victoria Land, Siegfried Peak sud
CGCCGACCTCGCCCTCGGCAGCCGGTGGATCCCCGGCGGGGAGGTCGTCAACTGGCCGGCTGCGCGAAAGCTGCTCAGCCGTGGCGGCAACGCCTACACCCGGATCGCGCTCGGACTGCCGCTGCGCGACGCCACCGGCGGCTACCGCGCCTACCGACGGGCGGTCCTCGACAGCCTCCCGCTGGGCGAGGTGGCCTCACAGGGGTACTGCTTCCAGGTGGACCTCGCCTGGCAGACCTGGAAGGCGGGCTGGACCGTGGTCGAGGTGCCGATCACCTTCGTGGAGCGCGAGCGCGGGCATTCCAAGATGAGCCGCTCCATCGTGCTCGAGGCGTTGTGGCGGGTGAGTTGGTGGGGGCTGCGCAGCGGGCGCTCGCGCAGTCCGGCGCTGGTACGGGGCGGGTAGCCGTGCCTGCCCTGCTCGTCGCCCTGCTCATCGTCGTCCCGCTGGTCGAGCTCTACGTGCTCATCCAGGTCGGTCAGCTGCTCGGGATCGTCCCGACGGTGCTGTTGCTGCTCGCGATGTCGCTGCTCGGCGGCTTTCTGCTGCGACGCGAGGGAGTCAGGACCTGGCGGGCGTTTCGGGCGGCGCTGCGGTCGGGCCGGGTGCCCGCAGCCGAGGTCGCTGACGGCGCGCTGGTGCTGCTGGGCGGCGCGCTGCTTCTCACGCCTGGCTTCGCGACCGACCTGTTCGGCCTCGCATGCGTGCTGCCGCCGTCCCGGGCGGTGCTCCGGCGGACCGTCACCAAGGTCGTGGCCCGGCGACTCGGCGTGGGCGGCTTGCTGGGGGGAGTGGATCCCGGCCGTCAGGCAGGCACGGGCCGAGGCCAGGTCATCGACGGCGAGGTCGTCGACGACCGGCCGGACGACCGGAGCTGAACACGCCGCGGGCCGCGCCCCAGCATGCGGGGCGCGGCCCGTCGTACGGCCTGGAGTTGCAGTGTGGCTGGCTAGGCGCTGCGCTTGTCCTTGGCGCGCTCGCTCTTGAGCGCGGCCTTGACCTTGCCCTGGTGGTCGTGCAGCACCGCAAGGCGCTCGGCGAGGACCTCCTCGAGCTCGGCCGCGGTGCGGCGCTCCAGGAGCATGTCCCAGTGCGTCCGCGCCGGCTTGCCCTTCTTCGGCTCGGGCGGCGCCCCGTCTCGCAGCTGGGCGCCGGCACCGCAGATCCGGCACTCCCACAGCGACGGGATGTCGGCCTCGGCGGCGAACGGGACGGCGGTCTCGTGACCCTGCGGGCAGTCGTAGACGGTGCGGAGCCGAGGCGCGAACTCGGTGTGTCGGTCGCTCTCGTAACTTACGCTTCCGAGACGGGTGCCTCGAAGGACGCGATCGCTCATGGGTGCCTCCCGGGTCAGGGCTCTGCTCTGCCAACGACCAGAGGCCTGCGAGGATTCCCTTGCCCGCCCGCCGGACGCCTCCGGCTGGTCCCACCCCCCGTCTTCGGAGAACCCACGTGATGCTGCTGACCCGACGTGACGTCCGTACGCCTGCCGCCGACTTCGCGCAGGCCGCCGCCTCGCACGTACGGCCGAAGCACCTGGCCCTGGCCCGGGTCGGCATCGGGGCAGCGATGATCGCCAGACCGCGCTTGGTCCCGGGGGTGCTCGGCGTCGACTCGGCGACGAGTGCGCGCATGGGCTGGTCGACGCAGATGCTCGGCGTGCGCGAGGTGGCACTCGGTGCCGGCGCCGTCATCGCCTTGCGTTCGACGGACGGGCCCGCAGCGCGGCTGTGGCTTGCAGCCGGGATGCTGTGCGACACCGCTGACGCACTCGTCATCGGCGGCGCGGTCCTGAAGGGGCGGCTGTCCAAGCCGGTGGGCGGGCTGATCGCGGCGTCGGCGCTCGGTGCTGCGCTGGCCGCCTGGCACACCATGGACCAAGCTTGACGGCTCGAGGGACCAAGCTTGACCACGCGAGTGACGCACGGGTGACCAGCCGCCGGCCAGCGCACCCCCGTCCGTCGGCCTGACCTGGCCGATGGAACAAAGGGGCGCGAGGGCCTCGTTCTGCCTAGGGACCGATCATCGACGTGGAAGAGGGATGCGTGGACAGCACCGGGAAGCAGCACGCCGAAGCGACCGGCAGTGGCAAGCCACTGCGCGTCGCGATCGTCGGTGCCGGCCCGGCCGGCGTCTACGTCGCCGATGTCCTGATGAAATCCGACGTCGAGGTGTCGATCGACCTGTTCGAGCGTCAGCCGGCGCCGTTCGGCCTGATCCGCTACGGCGTCGCGCCCGACCATCCGCGCATCAAGGGCATCGTCAAGGCGCTGCACCAGGTGCTGTCCAAGCCGCAGGTCCGGCTACTGGGCAACGTGGAGTACGGCGTGGACATCAAGCTCGATGACCTGCGACGGCACTACGACGCGGTCGTGTTCACGACCGGCGCCGAGAAGGACCGGGACCTGGACATCCCCGGGATCGAGCTGCCCGGCAGCTTCGGGGGCGCCGACTTCGTCTCCTGGTTCGACGGTCACCCGGACGTCGTTCGCGAGTGGCCGCTCGAGGCCGAGTCGGTTGCAGTCGTCGGCGCCGGCAACGTCGCGCTCGACGTCTCACGCATGCTGTCCAAGACCGCCGACGAGCTGCTCGTCACCGAGATCCCGGACAACGTCCACCGCTGCCTCGCGGCGAGCCCGGTCCGCGAGGTGCACGTCTTCGCCCGCCGTGGACCCGCGCAGGCGAAGTTCACCCCGCTCGAACTGCGCGAGCTCGACCATTCGCCCAACGTCGAGGTGATCGTCGACCCCGAGGACATCGAGTACGACGACGGCAGCGTCGCCGCCATCCACGCCGACAACCAGACCAAGCTGGTCGTGCGCGAGCTCGAGAAGTACGCGATGCGCGACGTCGGCGACCGGCCGCGCCGGCTGCACCTGCACTTCTTCGCTTCCCCGGTCGAGGTTCTCGGTGACGGCACGGTCGAGGGTCTGCGGACCGAGCGGACCGAGCTGACCGGCGACGGCAACGTACGGGGGACCGGGGTCTTCCGGGACTGGCCGGTGCAGGCGGTCTACCGCTGCGTCGGCTACCGCAGCACCGAACTCGCCGGGCTGCCCTGGGACGGCCGCAACCACGTCGTCCCGCACGCCGCAGGCCGGGTTCTGGACCTCGACGGAGCGCCGTTGCCGGGCGTCTACGTCAACGGCTGGATCAAGCGCGGGCCGGTCGGGTTGATCGGGCACACCAAGGGCGATGCGATCGAGACCGTCGGCAGCCTGCTGGAGGACCTCGACACGCTGCCTGCCGTGGCGGAGCCGTCGCTGGACGCCGTGACCGACTTCCTCGACGCCCGTGGCGTGGCCTGGACGACCTGGGACGGCTGGCAGCTGCTCGACGCCCACGAGCAGGCGCTCGGGCAGGCCTACGGTCCGGTCGGCGACACGCCTCGCGAGCGGGTCAAGGTCGTCGAGCGGCAGACGATGATCGACGTGTCGCGGGCGGTCGCCGCCGTGCAGGCGGGCGAGCCCGGGGCCGAGGCCCGGCTGGATGAGGTCCTGGACGACGCGACGGCCTGACCGGCGCAGAACCCTCGCGCCGCACCCCGCTGCCACCCTTGGGCGAAGGCACGGTGAGCACCCGGTGGCCGCGGTGTCGTGTCCGCTTGCGGCGTCGCGCACGTTCAGTCACCGGAGAGCAGAGTGCCGGTGTCCGCCACGCTTTGGGCGAGGTCGCGGAGTTTCACGTTGCGGCGCTGCGACGCCTCCCGCAGCACGGTAAAGGCAGCGTCCGGGGTGATCTTCCGCTCAGCCATCAGAATGCCTTGCGCCTGGCCAATGAGCGTACGGGTCTCATTAGCTGCCTTGAGGCCCTCGACTTCGCGGGCGTGATCCCAAGCCACCGCCGCGTGCGCAGCGAACGCCGTCCCCAGGTGGCGGCACTCGTCGGTGAACGAGTTCCCCTTGCTCGCGAACAGATTGAGCGCACCCATCCGGTCCTCGTGTACGAACAAGCGGAACGCCAGGATCGAGCAAACCCCGATCTTGGCTGCCTGGGCGGAGAACTTCGGCCACCTGTCCGTCGCTGACAGGTCGTTCACCAGCACTGTCTCCTGGTCCCAAATAGCGTCGAGACAGGGACCCTCACCCGTCTCGTACTGAATCTCATCGACTCGGCAGCAGAGATCGTCGGTTGTCGCGATCGTCTTGACCTCCCTACGCGCCCGGACCAACGACACCGAGGCAAACTCAGCACCGTGCACGCTCGCTACCGCCTCCTCGACGATTCGCTGGAGCGTGGCCTCCAAGGTGTTCTCATCAGCCAGCGACCGAGCCACCTCAGCGAAGACGTCAATCGCGTCGCGCCGTCCGTCCACGTCCACCCCCTCCTGTCCGTGGGAACGACGGGCGGGCCAGCGCGTCCCACCAGCCGCGCCCGTATCCGCTGCGCCCGCGTAAGCAGGAGGGCCCCGCCCGCCTGGACTATGCGGACTCCACATCAAGCAGGTCCCTGATCCCGCCGGCGCGCGCGGGCTGAACGACCAGCATGCGCCCCGCGACATGCGGGTGTCGGCCTGCGGCTGCTCGTTCAACCGAGGGCCGAACCCTATCCCGGCGCCAGGGTCGGCGTCGCGACAGGCACACCACGCGACTCACCCCCTCGTGACTCGCCCCGCTCGGCTACGGGCTGCGTGGAAAGCGTCGCCTTCAACTCCTTGAGTGCGTGGTGCATGCGGGTCTTGACTGTGCCGACCGGGGTGCTGGTCAGGATCGCGATCTCCCGCTGCGTGTAGCCGCCCCAGTAGCTCAGGACCAGCGCTTCGCGCTTGACGAGTGTGAGGGCAGCCAGTGCTTGGCGGGCCTGTTCGCCCAGCACGGCTGTGAGTGCCTGCACGTCGGGGGTCGGTGTCTCGTCCGGGCGGTCGTCTTGCGGACCGAGCTGCATCGTGCGCCGTCGCTGCTCTGTCCGCACACGGTCCACGGCCTTGCGGTGCGTCAGCATCAACAGCCACGATCGCACTGAGCACCGTTGTGCGTCGTAGCGCCCGGTGTGCCGCCAGAGGTCGAGGAACGCCTCCTGCACCGCGTCCTCGGCGTGGCCGGTGTCGCGCAGCACCGTCAGGGCTCGGGCCAGGCAGGCCCCCGCGTGGCGCTCGTACAGCAGCTCGAGCGCCTGGCCGGAGCCGTCGGCGCACCGGGCGAGCGCTACGTGGTCGTGCAGACGATCCGCGGGCCGATTCACCGGAGTCACTCCGTCACCAGGGCTGGGATGCAGCCGGCACAACGCCCTCTCCGCTGAAGGCCCCTCTGCGGGCCGCGTGCCCCAATCTGAAGCCTGCGACACGAGTGTCATCGGATCGTTATCCAGGCCCGGCCCGAGCGTGACCCCGGCCAGAGACGAGAGTGAGAAACATGCCCTGAGCTCGTCCCCTCCCCTGACCACCGATAATCGACACTATGTCAGGTTGCGGGCATCTGGTGACACCACTCCCCGCGCGATCAGCTCGACGGTCGCCACGACCGCAACGGCCTGCACCGCCACCACGCCGACGAGGATCAACACCTGCACCGCGCCGGCCTCGAGCGGCGTCGCGCCACCCAGCAGGGTGCCCACGAAAGCGCCAGGCAGCGTGACGAGTCCGACCGTGCGTGTCTGGTCCAGCGCCGGGACGAGCGCCTCGGACGCAGCAGGCCGGCACACCATCAGCGCCGCATCCCGGTCAGACAAGCCGAGCGCCTGCGCGGCCTCGACCTCACCGGCCCGGGTCCGCAGCTCGGCCAGCGCCCTTCGCCCGGCCAACACCGTCGCGGTCATGGCCCCGCCGAGAAGGATCCCGGCGATGGGTACGACGGCCACCCCCTTCGCCGGCACGACTCCCAGCGCCAGGAGACTCGCGACCACGGGCAGCGTGCCCGCGCCGATCGGGATCGCGCAGTACAGCCCGCAACGCGAGCGCACCAGTCGCCGGCCGGCGGTGACGGTCGCGGCGGCGTACATCGCGACGACGAACCCGAGGCTGGCCGCGAGGGAGCCGACGATCGCGGTCAGCAGCAGGGCGACCAGCGCGAGCTGCACACCGGCGCGAAGCGCGGCGGTCAGGACGTTGCGCCCGTGTCCCAGCTCGCCGAAGACGGCGACCGCAGAGCCGAGCAGGACGAGGGTGACCAGCGCGACCGCCAGCGGCGGACCGATCTCGACGAGCGTGGTCACGTGGCTACTCGATCATGCCTGGCGTCGATAGGCTCCGCAGGTGTTGACCGCGACCGGACGCCGCGCGCGCTCGGCCGTCACCGTGTCGATCGTGGCGCTCACGCTGCTCGGCACGTTCGTGGGTGACGACGACGACTTCCCGTTCGGTCCGTTCAAGATGTACGCCGGGCGCGACGACCCGAATGGCCTCGTCCCGGACACTCGTGTCGAGGCCGTCGACAGCAGCGGCCGGCTACGGCTCGTCGACGAGCGTTCGACCGGACTGCGACGGGCCGAGATCGAAGGGCAGGCCGAGCGCTTCCGGGCTCAGCCCGAACTGCTCGCGGCGCTGGCAACCGCCCACGCGCGCCTGCGACCGGACGAGCCGCGCTTGGTCGAGATCCGGGTGGTCGAGCGTCTGTTCCGCCTGCAGGACAGCCGGCCGACCGGTGAGCAACGCGAGCAGGTGCTCGCCCGGTGGCAGGCGCCGTGACCACGCAGACGACGGACCGGCCGGCGCGCCCCGCGGTGCGCTGGCCGTACGCCCCCGCTCCCCTGGGCCGCATCGCCGTCCTGCGCGTCATCGTCTATCTGTTCGTCCCGATCGACGTCGCGCTCACGACGGCCTGGGTCGCCGGACACGCCTCGGTGCCTGGTGAGCTGTACGTCCCGCTGCGCATCGGCCGGCTGCTGCCCTTGCCGACGCCCGGGCCCTGGGTCGAGGTCCTGCAGGTGATGCTGGTGCTCGCGGCCCTCGTGGCCGGGCTCGCCGCCGTCCGCGACCGGCTCCACCGGCTCACCGGCTGGCTCGTCGCGGTGCTCTATCTCGAGTGGATGGTCGTCGCGATGAGCTACGGCAAGGTTGACCATGACCGATTCGCCTTCCTGATAGCGCTTTTCGTGCTTCCCAGCGTTGGGCGCGCCTCGTTGCGTTCACGCGACCGCACCGAAGCGGCGGGCTGGGCACTGTCGATGATCGCCTTGGCCGTCGTCGCGACCTACACGCTGGCAGCGGTCGCCAAGATCCGGTTCGGCGGCTGGGACTGGGTCGACGGCGCCACCCTGACCCGCGCCGTCGTCCGGCGCAACACCCCGTTGTCCGAGCCGCTGCTCGAGGTGCCGGTCGTGCTGCGCGGCGCGGCGTACGCGCTGATGCTGCTCGAGCTGTTCGTCGCTCCGCTGCTGCTGGTGGCCTGGCGGGACCCGCGGGTGACGTGGGGGCTGGCCGGGTTGTTCCTCGGCTTCCATCTCATGACCTTCTCGATGGTCACGATCATCTTCCTGCCGCACTGCGTCGCGTTGCTGGCGTTCCTGCCGCTGGAGAAGCTAGCTGTGGCCCGGTGGGCGGGACGACGGCGCCCCGACCTCAGGGCTGCAGCGTCGGGCTGACCCCGGTGGGCGAGGGGGATGCGCTCGGATCGACGGCCGGTGAGGCCTCGATGGGACTCGATGAGGGCTCCGGCGTCGCTTCGGGAGCGGGCGAAGACGGCCCGCACCAACGTGGTGAGTCGAGAGCGGCCGAGGCGGCCCCGTCCCGGCCAGCAGCGCGGCGGCGGCCATGACGAACAGGACCGCTGAAGGGCGTCTCATGGGCGCCGCGTAGAACGCCGGCGGACATCGCACAGCGGCCTTGGCGAATACTGCAGCGAGGACCCGGGTAGGGCCGATTCGTCCGTGTTGCTCCGCAGTTCCGATCGGGGACGGCCGGCGCCGGCACAGTCCGGGCCGGCGCGGACGACCGCGTGCCCATTCCGACGAGAGGCAGACCCTTGTTCCACGCCCGCAAGCTCGCCCTGGCGGCGGCCGTCGCCGCCCCGCTCGCCCTGACCGCCGCAGCGCCCGCCGTCGCCGACCGCCCCGACCAGGCCGGGCCCGAGACGCAGACCTACACGGCGAAGCTCACCGAGCTCAACGACTCGGGCGCCAGCGGCACCGCGACGCTAACCCTCGAGCGCAACCGGCTGACGGTGACCATCAACGCTGAGGGCGTCGAGGCCGGCAAGGTGCACCCGCAGCACATCCACGGCTTCGACGATGCCCGGGTCAACAGCGTCTGCCCGAGCCCCGCTGCTGCCGACGACATAGAGAACTCGCCGGAGCAGGCGGACGAGCCGGATCGGTTCATCTCGGTGGAGGAGGGCCTGCCCGCCTACGGCAAGATCCAGTTGCCGCTGAAGCCCTTCCCGACGCCGACGACGAACAGCTACACCTTCACCCAGACCTACAGCGGCAAGGACCTCGCCGGTCTGCAGCCGATCAAGAAGACCCTGCAGAACCGGGTCATCGTGGTGCACGGCGACATGGTGAACGACGGCACCGACAACGCCACCTACGTGCCGACCCTGCCCATCGCCTGCGGCCAGATCGAGCTGAGCTAAGGCCGCCGGCGGCGCGAGAGGTGCCCTGAACGCAGACACGGGACACCCGGCAGGTGGACGACACCCTTGCTAGCGTGACCCGGTGCTGACCCGCCCGCTGGCGGCCTTCGACATCGATGGTGTCCTCGCTGACGTCCGACACCGGTTGCGCCACGTCGAACGCCGACCCAAGGACTGGGAGGCCTTCTTCGCCGCAGCCCCGGACGATCCGCCGCTGGCGCCGGGCGTGGCCCTCGTGCTCGACAGTGCCAAAGACTGCGAGGTCGTGTACGTCACAGGGCGGCCGGAACGGTGCCGGGCAGACACGCTGGCCTGGTTCGAAAAGCACGGACTGCCGGCGGGCCGGTTGTCCATGCGAGGTGGACGCGACCGGCGGCCGGCACGGATCGCCAAGCCCGAACTGCTGCAGCGCCTCGCAGCCGGTCGCGTCGTGGCCGTCGTCGTGGACGACGACCCGGCGGTCTGCGCGGCGTACGAGCAGGCCGGGTTCCCGGTTCTGCGGGCCGAGTGGATGGGCAGCGAGCCGGCACTGCGGCAGGCGCAGGAGGACGAGGGCCGGACGTGACGCGGAGCGGGGCTGCGGTCAGCCGGGAGCAGCCAGCGCCGCCAGCACCGGTCGGGCCTTGGCGTGCGCCTCCTCCACCTCCTGCTGCGGGTCGCTGCTCCAGGTGATGCCACCGCCCGCCCACAGGTGCACGCGGTCCTCGTCGGCCCCGATCGTCCGGATCGTCAGGCCCAGGTCCGCTCCGCCTGGCCACAGCAGACCGAGCGCCCCCATCGACGGTCCCCGCCCCACCGGCTCCAACCGGGCGAGCAACTGACAGGCGGCCACCTTGGGTGCCCCGGTGACCGAGCCTCCGGGCAGCAGCGCTCGAAGCACGTCCAAGGTCGTGGCTCCGGGCGCCAGTCGGGCGGCAACGGTGGACCTGGCCTGCCACAGCCCGGACCAGTCGATGAGCTCGTAGAGCCGCTCCACCTCGACCGTGCCGACCGTCGCAACCCGCGACAGGTCGTTACGTTCGAGGTCGACGATCATCACATGCTCGGCCCGGTCCTTGGCGTTGCCGAGCAGGGCCGCCCGCGACCCCGACCCGACCGGCAGCGTCCCCTTGATCGGCTGGGTGGTGAGGCGGTCCCCCGTCAGCCGCACCAGCTGCTCGGGCGAGCCGCAACCGACCGCCCAGCCGGAGCCGGCCAGCACGCCGGCCAGCACACCGCCGGCCAGCACACCGCCATAAAGAGCCCCCGGCAGCTGCGCGACGACCGCCGCGAGCCTCCGAGGATCGCCGCGGTGCGGTGCGCTCCGGTGTCCGACGACGTTGGCCTGATACAGATCGCCACGCGCGATGGCTTGCCGGACCGTCTCCACCGCGCCGGCGTGCTCGGCGTCGGTCCACGACGTAGCCCACTCCCCCACGCCCGCGCCGCCCGGCCCAGCCGGGGCGGGACCTGGATCGGCCGACACGGGACGCAGCGCCACCGCCACCAGCTCCGGCACGGCGGGCACCGGCGACGCCCGGCCGCCCGGCACGCCGCCGATTCGTGCCGCGCCCACCGCCCCGACCAGCAGCGCGACTGCGGTCCCACCCCGCTGACCGGCCGGCTCACCAGCCAGCCCATGTGACCCGAGAAACGCAGAAAGCCCCTCCACCGGGTCCGCCGGATCTCCGCTTCGCCACTCCCAGCGCTCGAGCTCCCGCAGCGGTCCGGCCCAGCGAGAAGGTGTCCCCGCCGTGGCCATGGTCCTAACGGGTGGCAACAAGATGCTCCATCTGTCCCCAGGTCAGCGATTCAGCACCCATGCGAGACGTCCGACGATGAGAGGGTTACGGTTGTCACGCCACACTCCTTGGATCTGGAGCACGACGATGTGCCTCGACACGCCCCCACTCTGCCAGCACTCCCCTGTCTGCCCGAGCGCAGCCGCCCCCGATC
>JAABUN010008507.1_pt1 | contig 10443 bp, 11 predicted proteins | sample 5559311 | NCBI WGS metagenome assembly JAABUN01 (sample SAMN10711877, study PRJNA513370) | rock metagenome | isolation source: Antarctica rocks | place: Antarctica: Victoria Land, Siegfried Peak sud
AGCACCTGATTGCAAGCCTCCGGCTGGCCTGACTGTCGCTGCAGCACCTGGGTAGTAACACAGGAGGGGGATCGGGGGAGTTCTCTCCCCCGCCTTGCTGGCTACATCTCGCTATACGTGCCAGCCTTCCAGACATAGAAAACATAATTCGGCGCCGTCACGTCGCCCTTGCGATCGAAGCCGATGTCGCCCAGCACGGTCTGCCAGGCCTGGCCCTTCATCGCCTCCGCCACCCGGCGCGCATCGAGGCTGCCGACCTTGGCCGCCGCCTGCGCCCAGATCTGGATCGCCGCGTAGGTGTACAGCACGTAGCCCTCGGGATCGACGTTGCGCGCCCGGAAGCTCTGCACCACGGAGGCCGCGGTCGGCCGGCGGCGCGGGTCGCTGCTGAAGGTCATCAGCGTGCCTTCGCCGGCGGCCCCGGCGATCTGCCAAAACTCGTTGGTCACCAGCGCGTCGCCGCCGATGAGCGTGACGTTCATCCCCTGCTCCTTGGCCTGGCGCAGGATCAGCCCGGCCTCGGTGTGGTAGCCGCCGACGTAGATCACCTCGACCCCGGCTTGCTTCATCCGGCTGACCAGCGCGTTGTAGTCGCGCTCGCCCGGCGTGTAGGCGGCGTACAGCGCCTCCTGCAGGCCGGCGGCGTTCATCGCCTTCTTGGTCTCGTCCGCCAGACCCTTGCCGTAGGCCGAGTTGTCGTGCAGCACCGCAACCTTCCTGCCGGCGAAGGCGCGGGCGATGTGGGTGCCGGCGACCAGGCCCTGCTGGTCGTCGCGGCCGCAGACCCGGAAGGTGTTCCAGGCACCTTCATCCGTGTAGCGCGGGTTGGTGCTGGCCGGGCTGATCTGCAGCACGCCCTCCTCGGCGTAGACCTTGCTGGCGGGGATCGAGCTGCCCGAGCAATAGTGCCCGGCCACCACCGCGACGCGCCGGCCGGAGAGCTGGTTGGCCACGCTGACTGCCTGCCGCGGGTCGCAGGCGTCGTCGCCCAATTCCAGCACGAGCTGGCGTCCGAGCACGCCGCCGCGGGCGTTGATGTCGGCCACCGCCTGCTCGGCGCCGGCCCGCATCTGCGCGCCGAAGGCAGCGTATTGGCCGGTCATCGGGCCGGCGGTGGCGACGCGGATCGGCCCGGTGGCGGCGCTTTGGGCCAGCGCGCCGGTTGTCCCGGCGACGGCGAGAGCAGCGCCCAGCAGCAGTCGTTTGGTCAGCATCGGAGAAACTCCCAGTTGTCGTGGAAGAAGGCTAGAGGAAACCACCCGGCCCTGTCAGCCGGCCAGCGCCGCCAGTCGCTTCGGCGCGATCAGCCGATAGCTGCGCCGGACCAGCGCCACGACTTCCGCCCAATCCGGGCAGTTGTCCAACCTCATGCCGATCCAGCCCTTGGGGCCGACATAGGGCGGCACGAAGAAGCGCGCCGGGTCGGCGTTGACCAGCACCTCCTGCGCACCGGGCGGCGCCTTGCATCACACCGAGGGATGGCCGTCGCCACGTTTTTCCATGGCGAAGATGCGATCTTTCACGCGGAATGTCGGGTCGCCCCACGCCTGCTTTTCCATGGCTTCCGGCAGCGCGAGGCAGATCGCGCGCAGCCGTGCGATGGGTGGGTCCGCCATTATGTGCCACCGAGATAGGCGTCGCGGATTTCCGGCCGCGCCAGCAGCGCCCGGCCCTCGCCCTCCATGGTGATGCGGCCGTTCACCAGCACGTAGCCGCGGTGCGCCAGCCGCAGCGCCAGGTTGGCGTTCTGCTCCACCAGCAGCACGGTGAGGCCGGTCTCGGTGTTGAGCGTCCGGATGGCGGCGAAGATCTGCCTGATGACCAGCGGGGCCAATCCCAGCGACGGCTCGTCCAGCAGCAGCAGCCGCGGCTTCGCCATCAGCGCCCGGCCGATCGCCAGCATCTGCTGCTCGCCGCCGGACAGCGTGCCGCCGCGTTGCGCGAAGCGTTCCTTCAGCCGCGGGAACAGCGCGAAGACGCGCGCCAATTGCGGCGCCGGGTCGTCGCGGGACAAGGCCTGCGCACCCATCAGCAGGTTCTCGGCGACGCTCATGCGGGGGAAGATGCGGCGGCCCTCCGGCGCCTGGGCGACGCCGCGGCGCATGATGGCGTGGGTCTGCTGGCCGGTGAGATCCTCGCCTTCCAGCCTGACCTGCCCGGCGCGCGGCCTGGGGTCGCCGCAGACGGTCATCAGCATGGTGGACTTGCCGGCACCGTTGGCACCGATCAAGGTCACGATCTCGCCCGGCATGACGTGCAGCGACACCGCGTCCAGCGCCTGCACCGCGCCGTAGCCGGCGGAGACGCGATCCACCTCCAGCAACGGCGTCATGCAGCCTCGTCCTCATCGCCATCGCCGAGGTAGGCGGCGATGACCCGCGCATCGGCCCGCACCGCCGCCGGCGTGTCGTCGGCGATCAGCCGGCCGTGGTCCAGCACCACCACGCGGTCGCTGATCCGCATCACCACGCCCATGTCGTGCTCGATCAGCAGTATCGAGGTGCCGGCGCCCCGGATGTCCAGCAGCAGCCGCGCCAACTCGTCGGATTCGCGCGGGTTGAGGCCCGCCGCCGGCTCGTCGAGGCACAGCAGCGAGGGGTCGGTGCACATGGCGCGGGCGATCTCGAGGCGTCGCTGCGCGCCGTAGGGCAGCGCGCCCGCGGGGTCGTCGGCGCGGTCCAGCAGCGCGGTCGCCTCCAGCCAGCGCCGCGCCGTGGCGATCGCCGCGCGCTCGGCCTTCGGGTAGCGCGACAGGCCGAGCACCGCGCCGATGCCGAAGCCGCTCGCCGCCATCAGCGCCACGTGCTGCGCGACCAGCAGGTTCTCCAGCGCGGTCATGCCGGGGAACAGCCGGATGTTCTGGAAGGTGCGGGCCACGCCGACGCGGGCGATGCGCCAGCCCGGCAGCGCCTGCAGCGCCACCGGCAGTGCGCCCGGCAGGTGCAGCCGGATGATGCCGCCGGTCGGCCGGTAGAAGCCGGTGATGCAGTTGAAGCAGGTGGTCTTGCCGGCGCCGTTCGGGCCGATCAGCGCGGTGATCTGGCCGCGCAGCGCAGCAAAGGACACCTCGCCCACCGCGACCAGCCCACCGAATTGCATGGTCAGGCCGGCGACTTCCAGGATCATGTCGGGAGGCGTGCGGCTGCCGTTCATCAGCGCCCTTCGCCGACCAGGTCGCCGCCGATGACGCGCCGCTCGCCGAGCGCCACGCTGGGCGTCCGGGTGCCGACCAGGCCGCGTGGCCGCAGCACCATGATGACCACCATGGCGCCGCCGAAGGCCAGCATCCGCCACTCGTCGAGGCCGCGGAACAGCTCGAAGCCGCCGATCATCACCAGCGCCGCCACGGCGACGCCAACCTGGCTGCCTAGGCCGCCGAGGACGACGATCGCCAGGATGATGGCGCTTTCGATGAAGGTGAAGGATTCCGGGCTGATGAAGGCCTGGCGGGTGGCGAAGAAGGCGCCGGCGAAGCCCGCGAACATGGCCCCCAGAGCGAAGGCCGAAAGCTTGGTGGCGGTGACGTTGATGCCGAGCGCGCGGCAGGCGATCTCGTCCTCCCGCAGGGCCTCCCAGGCGCGGCCGAGCGGCTGGCGGCGGAGGCGGATGGTGACCCAGTTGGTCAGCAGTGCCAGCGCTAGGATCAGGTAATACAGGAAGATGACGCGATGCGAGGGCGAGGGCTCCAGCCCGAAGAACCCGGCGAAGCTGCCGGGGCCGCCGGCCATCGAGAAGGGCAGGCCAAAGAAGGACGGGCGGGGGATGCCGCCGATGCCGTTCGGGCCGCCGGTGAGGCTGGCCCAGTTGATGAGCACCACGCGGATGATCTCGCCGAAGGCCAGGGTCACGATCGCCAGGTAGTCGCCGCGGAGGCGCAGCACCGGGAAGCCCAGCAGGATGCCCCAGAACGCCGCAAGGATGCCGGCCAGCGGCAGGCACACCCAGAAGGAAAGGCCAAAATTCTGCGCCAGCAGCGCGTAGGAATAGGCGCCGACCGCGTAGAAGGCGACGTAGCCGAGGTCGAGCAGCCCGGCCAGGCCGACCACGATGTTGAGGCCCCAGCCCAGCATCACGTAGGTCAGCACCAGGATGCCGAGGTCGAGCTCGTAGCGGTCGACGCCGGGGATGGCGGGCAGCACCAGCGCCACCGCCAGCATGGCCGGCGCGGCGAGCCGCCCGGCGCGGACAAGCCGCAGCGCCCAGGGTCCCGCCGCGGTGCTGGGGGCCAGGCCGCGGCGCCTGGTCCATAGCACCAGCGCGAGGCGGCCCAGGAAGACCAGCGCGCAGAGGATGGCGACGTCGGTCCACCGGGTCCGCAGGAACAACCCGCCGCCCGGCGCCACGTCGGTCCGCAGCCCGACCAGCGGCGCGAACAGCCCGAAGGCCACCAGCGCGCCGAGGCCCGCGTCGCGGAGTGCCGCCGTGGGAAGCCTCATACCTTCTCGACCTCCTGCCGGCCGAGCAGCCCGGTCGGCAGGAAGATCAGCGTCAGCACCAGCACGCCGAACGCCGCCACGTCCTTGTACTGAACGCTGAAATAGGCGCTCCAGAAGGTTTCGATGAGGCCGATCAGCAGCCCGCCCAGCACCGCGCCGGGAAGCGAGCCGATGCCGCCGAGCACCGCCGCGGTGAACGCCTTCACCCCGGCCAGGAAGCCGATGTAGAAGTCGATGACGCCGTAGCGCAGCAGGTACATCGTGCCGGCCACCGAAGCGAGCGCGGCGCCGATGACGAAGGTCAGGCTGATGGTGCGGTCGGTGTCGATGCCAAGCAGCGCCGCCATCTTCCGGTCCTGCTCGCAGGCCCGCATGGCGCGGCCGAGCGGTGTCCGCGTCACCAGCAGGGTGAATGCCAGCAGCACCGCCAGCGTCATGCCAACGATCAGCATCTGGATGCTGGACAATTGCACCACGAAGCTGTCGGCCCGCATCACTTCGATGCCACCGCGGACCAGTGGTTCCATCGGCTTGACCCGCGCGCCCTGGCTCACCTGCACGAAGTTCTGCAGCACGATCGACAGCCCGATCGCCGAGATCAGCGGCGCCAGGCGGAAGCTGCCGCGCAGCGGCCGGTAGGCGATGCGCTCCACCGCCCAGCCGTACAGCCCGGTGATGAGCATCGACAGCACCAGCACCAGCAGGATCGCCGCCGGCCCGTCCAGCATCCCGCCCATCGACAGCAGCAGGACGGCGATGAGCGAGACGAAGGCGCCGATCATGAACACGTCGCCATGGGCGAAGTTGATCATGCCGATGATGCCGTAGACCATGGTGTAGCCCACCGCGATCAGGCCGTAGATCATGCCGAGGCTGATGCCGTTGATCAGTTGCTGCAACGCGTAGGCCAAGCTTGTCTCCCGGCGGCCAAGTCTCTGTCAGGTGACGCTAGCCCGGATCATACGTCGGATCGCGCGAAATCGGTCCAACAGGATCGGGCAGGTGTGTCTTGGTCCGGATGGCATGAGCCTCGCGGATGCTTCGGTTCAGTCGCTTGGGCAGGACCGCATGTGGCCGCGGACCGGGTGACCGTCACGCACATGCGGGGCGACGGAAACCGGGCACTTGCTGTCCTTCTCGGCGGCGCTGCCGTAGAGGGAGGGTGCATCGCGGCCCGGATAGGGGCGAAAATGCGGGGTCGATCCGAGATCGGGCCATTGAATGACCGGCCAAGGATTCCCGTCGGCGCCCGGATCTTCCCAAACGCATCTGCCAAGCCAGGCGGAGGTATTGTTGTGCCCTCTCCCACCCCACTTCCGGCCATTCTCGATGGCCAGGCGCGCCCTTTCGACGACCTCGAGCGGAGTTCTTGCAACCGAGCCAATTACCGAACCAATGGCGTTGTTGTGCCGGTCCATCGCGCGGGCTGCCGGCGTGTTGGAGGCAAATCGCTGAGCACCGTGAAGGCGCGCCATTGCGTCGCTGTACCAACCGTCCAACTCATTTTTTTTCAGCCATCGAGCGGGCCGGAACGAAACCGACACGGCGGGTCATCTCGCCAACCCAGACAATGTGCCTATAGGAATCTGCGGGGCCGCCAAAGCGGCCGGGCAGGTTGGAGGCCCGCGCCTCAGCGGTGGCAAAACTCGCGGCCTCGTCAGCGACGTGCTTGAACCTTTGATAAAGTCCAGGTGCTTCCAGGCGAAGACTGTCTGTCATCAGAAATTCCTTCTGGTGGGTGGCGACCTTCGGCACGCGGTGTCTCTTGCCCGGACCACAGCCGTGCCAGGAACCAGTCGTGTCGAGAGACGACGGAATGCATCGGCTATAGGCAAACCGATTCAATGCACTTATGCAACACCATAACGAAGAGGCCCAATCGGCCTGCATTCGGTCGCTTCAATTTTGTTTTCAAATAGCTTAACCCCAATGCTGTTCACTCAAGAGGATCAAGCCGCTACCAGAACTTTCCAAAAAGCCGAATTTTCAATGTGTTGAGGCCCGCCATGAAGCTTAGGTGAACAGAATTCTGCCCTAAGTGAACGGTGTTGAGCTTAACCCTGACCGTACATCCAATATTCGGGTCGATTTGAATAGAAAATTCTAGCAGTTTTACAATCATATTATTGCCATATCTTATTTTTATAATAATAGCATGTATTCTTGCCCGGAGCCACACCGAGGCCACAGCATAGTTTGGTATAATGTGGGCGGGCGGCATCGGCTCACTGAACCCGGTCGGCAGGTGGTGCTGAAATTCGGCGCCCGCCACGGATAATTCGTCCATCCACGCAGGCTGATCTTGCTTGTTGTAAATGAAGAACGTGTCGAGTCCAGGCACCGACTCATCCCGAGATGCTTGCATGGATCCAAGTGCAAGGATGCCGAGCGCCGCACATCCAACAACCGCGCCAGCCAAGACGGGGAACCACTGCGTCAAACCGGGGCCACGCCGTGAACGTTGCGCCATGGCTCGACAGGACCCCGACCAGACCGTTGACCACCGGCAACATCGAGCCGACAGCCGTGAACCGCCGCTCGGTTCGTGAACGAGCGCAAGATGCGGGTCTCCGCTTGACGGATCAAATCTGCCAGGATTTTTTCCCTATGTCAAGGCTTTGATGCTCACGGACCATGCCTTGTCCCGCGGAAGCGGCTCGCGTGCCGCCTCATGGCACCGCATCCAAGCGGTAGAACCGCGCCGCGGTGCCATGGAATAGCGCCGCCCGCTCGGTCGCCGAGGCCCCGGCCGCCAGCTTCTTGCAGGCGTTCCAGAACACCCCGTAGCCGTAGCTGCCCTTGTCCACCGGAAAGTTGCTCTCGAACATGCAGCGCGCCGCGCCGAACAGCTCGATGGCGGTGTCGATCCACGGCTTCCAGGCGGCGGCCAGGGTGTCTGACGAGGCCGGCAGCGCCGCCTCCTCGAAGCCGAAGCCGCCGAGCCGCATCCCGAGGCCGCCAAGCTTGACGTGCACGTTCGGGCAGGTCGCCAGCTCCGCCATCGCCGCCCGCCAATCCGCGAACACCTGGTCCCGCTGCCCGGCATAGCCATGGATGCCAAGTGGCCCACCGACATGGTCCAGTACGATCCGGGTCTCCGGGAAGGTCCTCGCCAGCGCCGTCAGGTCGGCGATCTGCGGATGGTACAGCCAGGCGTCAAACGACAGGTCGAGCGGCGCCAGGCAGGCGAACCCCTGGCGGAAATCGCCGTTGAGCAGCATCTCGCGCGGCGGGTTGTAGGCGGGGTTCATGATTGCCGGGTCGGCGTCCCAGGCGGAGGTGTGGCGGATGCCGCGGAACCGCCCACCGCCGGCCTGGATGTGCGCCGCCAGCACGTCCTCGACCGCGGCGCCCAGCATCAGGTCGGCATGGCCGACGATGCCGGCGGCGACGCGTGCCTCGCCGTAGCCGCCGCTGGCGCTCATCGCCGCGATGCCGTTGACGAATTCGGTCTCACCCACGGGGCGGAACGGCTCCGGCCCGTCGGCGCGGTGCATGGCGCGGCACTGCACGAAGACGGTGCCGGTGATGCTGTGGCCCTGCGCCATGTCGGCCAGCAATTCCGGCAGCAGGTAGCGCCAGCCCGGCCGGTCCCACAGGTGGTGGTGCGGGTCGATGATCGGCAGCGCGGGGTCCAACGCCGGTTCGGCGCGGCGGGCCAGCCAGTCCTCGCGGACCGGGATGTAGTGCGTTTGGGTTTGGACCGGCGCGGTGCTGCTGCTCATCGATGTCTCCTTGGGCGACGGGGCCAAGGATAGGCTGCGAACGACGGCCCGCCATAGCCCCGCGAACTGGCCAATCGCCATCGCCGGCCCCTAAGCTTGCCCGGAAGAAAGACGGGGAGGAACGGCGCATGACGCTGCCACTGGACGGGGTCCGGGTGATCGAGATCGGGCAGGCGCTGGCCGGGCCGCTCGCCGGCGTCATCCTGGCCGATCTCGGCGCCGACGTGGTGAAGGTGGAGAAGCCCGACGGCGGCGACGACGCCCGCGCCTGGGGGCCGCCCTGGGGGCAGTCGCTCGGCGGCGACACCTCGCTGTATTTCCACGCGCAGAACCGCAACAAGCGATCCTTCGCGCTAGACCTGAAGGCGCCGGCCGACGTGGCAGCGCTGCAACGCCTGGCGGAGGGCGCCGACATCCTAATCCAGAACCTCCGCCCCGGCGTGGTGGCGGAACTCGGCATCGGCCCGGACGCCATGCTGGCCCGCCATCCGCGCCTGATCTACTGCTCGATCTGGGCGTTCGGACACGTGGGGCCGATGCGGCTCGACCCCGGCTTCGACCCGCTGCTGCAGGCCTATGGCGCGATGATGTCGCTGACCGGCCGCGCCGAGGACCCGCCCACCTTCTGCGGCGCCTCGATCAACGACAAGGCCACGGGCATGTTCTGCGTCATCGGCGCGCTGGCGGCGCTGCGGCAGCGGGACCGCACCGGCCGCGGCTGCCTGGTCGATACCTCGTTGTTCGAGACCGCGGTGCACTGGGTCGAGGGGCCATTGAACGGCTACCTGGCCACCGGCAACCTGCCGGCGCGGCACGGCACCGGCGGCGCCGTCATCGTGCCCTACCAGGTGTTCGAGACCGCCGACCGGCCGATCTGCCTGGCCGCCGGCAACGACCGGCTCTGGGCCCGCTGCGCGCGCGTGCTGGGACACCCGGAATGGGCCGGGGATTCGCGCTTCGCCACCGGTCCGCAGCGCGTCGGGCACAAGGCCGTGCTGATCCCGCTGGTCGCCACGGCGCTGCGCGGCAACATCCGCGCGCACTGGCTGACGGCGCTGGCGGCGGCCGGCGTGCCGAGCGGCCCGGTCAACGACATCGCCGAACTGGCGGCGGCCGAGCAACTCCGCGCGGTAGAAATCCTGCAGGATCTGCCGGGCGGCGGACCGCGCGTGGTCGGCCTGCCGATTTCCTTCGACCGGCAACGGCCGCGCTCCGCCCGCGGTGCGCCACGGGTCGGCGAGCACAACGTCGAAATACTGGGGGCGGAGGTGCTAGGGCAGGGGCGGGCCTGAAGCGGCGCCGCTCGGCCGCCTACCGCGCCGGCCGGTTCACCAGCCAAAGCCCCGCCGCCACCAGCAGCACGGCCACCGCGAACCGCCCGCCGAGCGGGTCCCCCAGCACCAGCGCCCCGGCCAGCACGCCGAACACCGGCGTCAGGAAACTGAACGCCGAAAGCCGCGACACCGAATGCCGGGTCATCAGCCAGAACCACGTCAGGTAGCTGGCGAAGGCGATGCCCGCCGCCTGCTACAGAAACGCCCCCGCCACCAGCGGCGTCAGCGGCCCGGGCGCCGGCTCGCCGAGCAGCCACGACGCCGGCAGCAGCAGCGCCGCCGAGACGACAAGCTGGTACTGCAAGGTCAGCTCGGCCGGCGCCGACCGCAGCCGGCTGGCCTTCACGAGCACCGTCGTCGCCGCCCAGAAGGCGCCCGCCGCCAGGCACAGCGCGTCGCCGGCCAGCGATCCTGCCGCCGGCTGCCCGCGGCCATCGGCTTCGATCCCTTCGGCAAACGCCAGCATCATGCCACTGAAGGCCACCGCCAGCCCCGCCGCCCGGGCCGCCGTCAGCCGGTCCCCCGGCAGCAGGAAATGCGCCGACCCCGCCACGAAGAACGGCGCCGCATACAGGAACACCACGGCGCGCGATGCCGTGGTCAGGCCGATGCCGAGATACAGCAGCAGGAATTCCAGCCCGAACAGCTCGCCCACCAGCAGCCCCGGCGCCAACGTGCCGTCGCGCCGCCAGTCGCCGAGCGCAATGCCCCGCCCGCGGCACCAGGCCAACAGCAGCGCCGCCGCCACCGCCGAGCGCAGCCCGGCCTGCAGCACCGGCGGAATGCCCGGTGAGGAAAGACTGGGCGAGGCCAGCTTCACCGCCACCATGTTGAGGCCCCAGATCGCGCACAGCACCAGCATGACGCCGACCGCAAATGGCGGCAGCGAAGCGCCGGCCGCGCAACGGCGCGCACCAGCATCGCGGAGGATATCGGACATGCCGCGCA
>JAABUN010008508.1_pt1 | contig 10442 bp, 9 predicted proteins | sample 5559311 | NCBI WGS metagenome assembly JAABUN01 (sample SAMN10711877, study PRJNA513370) | rock metagenome | isolation source: Antarctica rocks | place: Antarctica: Victoria Land, Siegfried Peak sud
CCCAGCGGTGCGGCCACCGGGCGAGGCGCGCCCCGACTGGCGCGTTCTCCGCGACCTCGGCAAGCGGCTCGCGCCGAACGGCTTTTCCTTCACTTCGCCAACTGCCGTCTGGCAGGAGTTGGCGGCAGCGGTACCCGCCTACGGACAGCTATCGTATAGCGCACTCGCGCGCGGCGGCGTGCAATGGTTACTCCCCCACGTCGGGGATGGCAATGGCGGGGGGCGGTTCACCTTCCGCTCTGGTAGCACGGGGGGAGGGAACGGGCGATGACGGGCGGCGACGTCATCGAGGCAGTCGTCAAGAGCGTGATCATCATCGTCGCGCTGCTGACTGCCTTCGCCTACATGACACTCTACGAGCGGCGGATTCTGGGTCGTATCCAGGTTCGCAATGGCCCTAACCGGGTCGGCCCAGCCGGACTCTTGCAGCCGGTCGCCGATGGGGTCAAGCTGGCGTTCAAGCAGGCGATCACGCCGCGCGGCGTCGACAAGCCGCTCTATCTCCTCGCCCCGGCGATCTCGGTGGTGACGGCTCTCTCGGCCTTCGCGGTGATCCCGGTCGGCCCGACCTACAATATCTTCGGGCGCGCGATCCCGTTCCACCTGGCCGATTTTAATGTTGGCCTGCTCTTCGTGCTGGCGATGAGTTCGCTCGGCGCATACGGGATCGTCCTCGCCGGTTATGCCTCGAACAACAAATATTCGCTCCTCGGCGGCTTGCGAGCGGCGGCGCAGCTGATCTCCTATGAGCTTCCCCTGGGCTTGTCGCTCGTCGGGATCCTGATGCTCTCCGGCTCGCTCAGCCTGACGACGATCGTCGATAGCCAGGCCAGGGGCTTGTGGTACATCCTGCTCCAGCCGATCGCCTTCGTGATCTTCCTGATTAGCGCCATCGCGGAGACGAATCGTGCGCCGTTCGATCTAGTCGAAGCGGAGCAGGAGTTGGTTGGCGGGTATCACACCGAATATACCGGGCTGCGCTTCGCCCTCTTCTTCATGGCCGAATATATCAACATGGTGACGGTCAGCGCCCTTGTCGCGACCCTCTTCCTTGGCGGTTGGCGCGGCCCGTTCGATCTCCTTAGCGGCCCCTGGTGGCTGCTGATCAAGATTATCGCCGTCCTGACCTTCTACGTCATACTCCGCGCGACATTGCCGCGTCTGCGCTACGATCAGTTGATGCGGTTGGGCTGGCACTGGCTCCTGCCGATCGCCTTGCTGAATGTCGTGCTGACCGCGATCGGGATTACGTTGTTTGGGTAGCCAGCAGTCGGTAGCCAGTAGCCAGTTACTCGCTGATAGCTCAACTCGGCCCGCCCAATAGGCAATTATTACCAATGCCACATTGACTACTGGCTACCGATTACTGACTACTCCAAAGGGGTATCAATGGCTACGTTCATACAGGGCCTGCGCGCCTACGCCAAGGGGTTCGCGACAACGCTCGGCTCGGCGTTCAAGAAGCCGATCACGGTGCAGTACCCGGAATATAAGACGCCGGTGCAGACACGGTTCCGTGGCAAGCACATGTTGATGCGCTACGACAACGGCCTCGAACGGTGCATCGGCTGTTCGCTCTGCGCGATCTTCTGTCCCGCGCAGGCGATCTATGTCGAGGCGGCGGAGAATACCGACGATGAACGCTACTCGCCCGGCGAGCGGTACGCCAAGCGCTACGACATCAATATGCTCCGCTGCATCTACTGCGGCTATTGCCAGGAGGCGTGCCCGACCGAGGCGATCGTGCTGGGCCATGAATACGCCTTCTCCGATTACACCCGCGAGGCATTGATCTATTCCAAGGATATGCTGCTCGTCCCCGACCCGCGCAAAACGGCGGTCGGCGCAGGGGCCGATTAGCGGGGGTGTTGGGCGATGGCGACGATCATCGAAGAAATCCGGCAGCCGGGCGATAGCCCCGCCGATCCGTTCCGTTACGGCTGGCGTTATCGTCAGTCGTTCGATGCGGATGGCGCGCTGATCATCGAGCAGCTACCGCTCACCGTAGAAGATCTGTTGCACCCGCAGGACGGGGACCGGGTGACGCACCGGGCCGAGCACCAGCGCCGCCGCCGCTACCTCTGCGACATCTTCGAGGCACAGTTGCGGCACGATCCGACGGCAGTCGTCCTCGATGATGTCCGAGTCGCTTGGGATGTCCCCGATCTCGGGGCACATGGCCCGGACATCGCCGTGATCCTGGGCGTACGCGAGCGCAAGAACTGGTCGACATTCGATGTAGCGCAGGAAGGTGTACGCCCCGCTCTGCTGATCGAGATCACCTCGCCGGAGACAGCCAGTATCGATCGCTCGGTCAAGCTCGAAGAGTGCGAGGTGGCCGGAGTGCCGCTGTACGTGATCGTTGATGGCGTATCACGACGGCGCGATACGACGCTGCGTATCCTCGCCTATGAGTTGACGCCGGTTGGCTATCGGCCGATCGCGACGAATGGGCATGGCCGGATCTGGTTAGCGCCGGTACGCTCATGGCTCGGCATCACTGATGGCGAGCTCGCTTGTTTTGATGAAACCGGTCAACGGTTAGGCAACTTCGTGGCCCAGCTCGATCGTGCCGAGGCCGCAGAACAGCGCGTAAGAGAACTCGAAGCCGAACTTCAGCGCTTGCGTGATGCGCTCTCTTAGCGCGACTTTGTGACAGGCTGCACAAACCGTGCGAATGTGCTAGGCTACACCCGGCCAATGGGGAGGCCAGCGATACGGTCCGAGGGGAAGGGACGGGGCGGATGTTCCTCTTTCTGTTGCTCGCAGTCGTGGCAGTCGCGGCGAGCATCGCGATGATCACGGCGCGCAACAGCATCCATAGTGCGCTCTTTCTCGTGGTCGATTTCTTCTGCCTGGCGGTCCTCTACCTGACCCTCAACGCCGAATTCCTGGCGGCGGTGCAGATCGTCGTCTACGCCGGCGCGATCATGGTCCTCTTCCTCTTCGTCATCACCCTGCTCAATCCGGGCCGCGAGGAGACCGCCGACCGACTCGGCGGCCAGCGTCCATTTGCGCTCGCGCTCGGGTTGGCGCTCCTGGTCGAGATCGCCTTGCTCCTCCGCACCGAAGCTGTGCGCGCACGGTTAGGCGATTTCCCGGTGGCGACATCGTTCGCCGAGCAGGTGCAGACCCATATCAACGGCACACCGAGCGCGCCGATCGGCAATGTCCAGGCGATCGGGATCGAGCTCTTCACCACCTACTTGCTCCCATTTGAGGTTGTCTCCCTGGTGCTGCTGCTGGCCGTCATCGGCGCGGTGGTGCTGGCGAAACGCCAGTTGCGCTGAGTCAACGTCTCGCTGTCGCCTGATCTCGTCGTGTGATACCGCTACCGCTCGTTGCTCACCGACCCGGAGGATTGATGGCCCCGTTAAGCTATTACTTCATCCTGAGCGCGGTCCTCTTCACGATCGGCACGGTTGGCGTCCTGATCAGGAAGAACCCGCTGATCATGTTCATGTCGATCGAGCTGATGCTGAACTCGGCGAATCTCTCGTTCGCCTCGTTCGCGCGGGCCAAGAATCTCCTTTCCGGGCAGGTAATCGCGTTCTTCGTCATCGCGGTGGCGGCGGCGGAGGTGGTCGTCGGGCTGGCGATCATCGTCTCGATCTTCCGTTCGCGGCAATCGGTCGACGTCGATGACGTCAGTATGCTGAAAGGCTGAGGTCGGGCGATGGAACTGGTCTGGCTCTGCCTGCTCTTACCCCTGGCGGGATTCGCGATCAACGCGCTGTTCGGCGCGCAATTGCCGCGTCGCGCGCACGGTCTCATCGCCACGCTGGCGATGCTGGCGGCGTTCGTTATCGCCTGGATCGTCCTCGCCGATCTCCTCGCCCTGCCGCATGACGCGCGGCACCGCGATCTCGTCCTCTACAACTGGGTCCCGGTCGATGGTTTCAGCGCCAACTTCGGAGCCTGGCTCGATCCGCTCTCGGTCCTACTGCTGCTGATCGTCACCGGCGTCGGTTTCGTGATCCACCTCTTCGCGATCGGCTACATGGCCGAGGAAGAGGAAGGCCAACGGCGCTTCTTCGCCTATCTGAACATCTTCGTCGTCGCGATGCTCGTACTGGTCCTGGCTGACAACTTCATGCTGCTGCTCGTTGGCTGGGGCGGCGTCGGTTTCGCGTCGTTCGCGCTGATTTCGCACTACTTCTACCGCGAGGAAGCCGCAGACGCGGCGGTGAAAGCGTTCGTCGTCAACACCCTCGGCGATGTCGGGATGATGCTCGGCATCTTCCTGATCTGGGTCACGTATGGCGCGGTCGATTACGAGACCGTTTTCCGCAATGCCGGGAACGCGCAGACCGGGACGATCACCGCGATCACGCTGCTGTTGCTCGTCGGGGCGCTGGCGAAGTCCGGGCAGGTGCCGCTCCATACCTGGCTCCCGGACGCGATGGCCGGCCCGACGCCGGTTTCCGCGCTGATCCACGCCGCGACGATGGTCACGGCGGGCGTCTACCTGCTCGTCCGCTCCTGGCCGCTCTACGAACTCGCCCCCGCAACGCTGACGACGATCGCCTGGATCGGCGCGTTCACCGCGATCTTCGGCGCGACGATCGGGCTGGTGCAGACGAATATCAAGCGCGTCCTCGCCTTCTCGACGATGAGCCAACTCGGCTACATGTTCCTCGCAGCCGGGGTTGGCGCGTACAGCGCGGCGATCTTCCATCTCCTGACGCACGCCTTCTTCAAGGCACTCCTCTTCCTGGCAGCCGGTGTGGTCATCCACGCGATCGGCGGCGAAGAGGATATGCGGAAGATGGGTGGCCTACGCGACAAGGTGCGGATCGCCTGGATCGCCTATGGGGTCGGCGGGCTGGCAATCGCCGGTATCCCACCGTTCTCGGGTTTCTTCAGTAAGGACGAGATCATCTACTCGGCATTCACCAGTTCGCGCGGCAATGTCGTCCTCGGACTGATCGCGCTGATCACCGGTGGGCTCACCGCGTTCTACGTCTTCCGTGGCTTCTTCCTGACCTTCTACGGTGCGCCGCGCTACGAGATCGGGGCCGGACACGGCGAAGCGAAAAATGGACACGGTCACGGCGGCGATAGTATCCACCAGCCGGGACTGGAGATGCGGATACCGCTGATCGTTCTCGGGATATTGGCAACGATCGGTGGCTTCGTACTCGTTCCCGACACCCCACTCCAGGCCTTCGAGGATTTTCTGGAGCCGGTATTCGCCTACCCGACCGCATTCAATGCGCCGGTTCACGCGGCGGGCGGCGCAGCGTACTGGACGATCGCGATCGGCGCGGCGCTGCTCGGCGTGGCCGGTATCGGCGCAGCCTATTACCTCTACGTTCTCAAGCCCGCGCTGGCTGAGGATCTGGCGAAACGGTACGCCGGGATCCATCAGATACTCTTCAACCGCTACTACGTCGACCAACTCTACGATACCCTCTTCGTGCGCCCGACTCAGGCGCTCGGTCGCGCGTTCAGCGGCGGCTTCGAGCGCGGGCTTGACGGACTGGTTAACGGGCTCGGCTATCTCGTGCGCGAAGCCAGCGTCACGATGCGCGAGGTGCAAACCGGTTACGTGCGGAACTATGCACTGCTGATTCTCGGCGGGGCGGTTTTGCTGGTCGCGTACGTCCTGTTCGCGGGCGTATAACAATGGCAGCAGAAGCGAGGCAAACGATGATGAAGCGGGCGCAGCGCGCGAGAGGCGAGGAATGAGCGGGTTACCGGTCCTGTCAATCCTGATCTTCCTGCCGATCCTGGCGGGGATCGTTTGCCTCCTCCTGCCCGGAAAGAGCGATGATCCGACGATGCCGCGCTGGCTCGGGCTCGGCGCATCCCTGTTGACGCTGCTGATCGCCGTCCTAGCGCTGATCGGTTTCACACCGGGTTCGACCGGTTTGCGCCTCGAAGAGCGGGTCGCCTGGATCCCGCAGTTCGGGATCAGCTATCACCTCGGCGCGGACGGGCTAAACATCCTGCTGATCGCGTTGACCGCGATCCTGACCCCACCGGCGATCCTGGCCTCGTGGAATGTCCTGGGCAATCGCCCGCGACTCTTCATCGGCCTGATCTTGCTTCTCGAAGGGACGATCATCGGGGCGCTCTGCTCGCTCGACCTGATCCTCTACTTCGTTTTCTGGGAAGCGATGCTCATCCCGATGTATCTGCTGATCAGCACGTTCGGTGGAGCACGGCGCGGTTATGCCGCCCTGAAATTCTTCATCTACACCAGCGTCGGCAGTCTGCTGATGCTCCTGGCGATGCTGTACCTCTCCTTCGCGCATTCGTCGCGCGTCGCCAGTGCCGCACCTTCGTTTGACCTCCGCGACCTGATCGGGACGCAACTCAGTACTACGGAGCAGCGCTGGCTCTTCCTGGCCTTCGCGCTCGCATTCGCCATCAAACTCCCGATCTTCCCGCTCCACTCCTGGTTGCCCGATGCCTACAGCCAGTCGCCGGTGACGGTGCTGGTCCTGGCGACGATGCTCGTGAAGGTCGGGGCGTACTCGTTCCTTCGCTTCGCCATCCCACTCTTCCCCCAAGCATCGAGCGAACTGATGCCGATCCTGGCGGCCCTGGCGACGGTGGGGATTATCTATGGCGGTTTGGTCGCAGCGGCGCAGCGGGATATGATTCGGCTCCTCGCCTATTCCAGTCTCGCGCATCTCGGGTTTATCGGGCTCGGCATCTTCGCGCTCGATACGCGCGGCGCGCAAGGCAGCTTGCTACAGATGGTGAATCATGGCGTCAGCAGTGGTGCGCTCTTCCTGATTGCCGGGATGATCGCGGCGCGCGTCGGGACGTTCGACATCGCCGCGCTCGGCGGGTTGGCGAAGCGCTGGCCAATCCTCACCGGCACCTTCGTTCTCGCGGCGTTCTCGTCGCTGGGCCTGCCAGGACTCAACGGCTTCGTCGGCGAGTTCCTGATCCTGCTCGGCACCTTCCGCACCCAGCGCGTTCTCGCGATCATCGCCACCTTCGGCGTCCTGATCGCGGCGATCTATATGCTACGCCTCTTCCGGCGCACGATGTTCGGCGTCGAGCGCAGCCCGGCCACCGATCAGTCGCTCGTCACAGGCGATCTGTCGCTGCGGGAAGTGGCGACACTGGCCCCGCTACTCTTGCTGACCGTCTGGATCGGCGTCTACCCGAGTCCATTCCTGCGCCGCACCGAGGGGGCGGTACGCAGCACGATCAGCGCGGTACAGGCACCGGCACCAGCTACCACGGCGCTGACCGTCGGCGCGACGGCGCTCACCGTTACCAACAGCTCGACACGCTAGCCGAGCCATCAGGGCGACTCGTAGCACTTGATCTTCGACCGATAATGGGGAGTAGCGGCGCGTGGTAGACATTATCGCACCAGAGGTCGATGCCGGGGCACTCACCCCGCTCTTTGTCATCGCGGCGGGAGCGTTGATCGTGCTGCTGCTCGATCTCTTCATGCCGCGGGAACGCCGCTCCTTCCTCGGCTACTTCGCGTTCGGCACGACCCTCGTGGCGATTGCCACCTGCGTGCCGCTCTGGAACAACGGTCGCTTCGCCTTCTCCGATATGGTCCGGGTGGACAACTTCGCGATCTTCTTCGCGATCGTCACCCTCTTCGCGACGGCCATGTCGATCCTGCTGGCGATCGATTATATCCAGCTTGCCGACATCAACCTCGGCGAATATCACCCGCTCGTCTTGCTGACGGCTACCGGGATGCTCCTGCTGGTCTTCGCGAACGATCTGGTCCTCTTCTTCATCGGCCTGGAAGTGTTGTCGATCGGGCTCTATATCCTTGCCGGTTTCGCACGCGGCAACCGGCGCTCCGAAGAAGCGGCGATTAAGTATTTCTTGCTCGGCTCGTTCTCGTTCGGTTTCCTCGTCTACGGTACCTCGCTGATCTACGGGGCGAGCGGCACGACGAACTTCACGGCCCTTGCCACCGCCTTGGCCGACGATCAGGTCCGCACCAGTCCCTTCATGCTCGTCGGGTTGGCGTTGGTCCTGGTCGGCTTCGGCTTCAAGCTGGCCCTGGCTCCGTTCCACGCCTGGACGCCGGATGTCTATGGCGGCGCGCCGACCAGCGTAACAGCCTTCATGGCGGTCGGGACCAAAGTCGCCACCTTCGCCGCGCTGATCCGCCTCGTCCTCGCTGGTGTGCCCGACCTCCGCGAGAGTTGGGCGCCGGCCCTCTGGGCGCTCGCGGTGATGACGATGATCGTCGGCAATCTCGCGGCGGTGACGCAGCGCAACATCAAACGGATGCTGGCCTATTCGAGTATTGGGCAGGCCGGGTACATCCTCGTGGCGGTTGTCGCGGCCGATAGCCCCCGTCGCGATACGAGCGGCGATGCGGTACAGAGCGTCCTCTTTTACCTGCTGGCCTACACCTTCATGAACCTCGGGGCGTTCGCCGTGGTGATCGCCCTGGCGCGAGCCGGTGAAGAACACCTCGACCTGAACACCGATTACACCGGCATGGCGCGGCGACACCCCTATCTCGGCGGCGCACTCGCCATCTTCATGCTCTCACTCGGCGGTATCCCGCCGACAGCGGGCTTCATCGCCAAGTTGACCGTCTTCCGCGCGGCGGTGGCGTCGGGCTACTGGCCGCTGGCGCTCGTCGGCGTCGTCACCAGCGTGATCGCCCTCGCCTTCTATCTGCGCGTGATCGTGCTGATGTACAGCCGTTCCGAGCAAGAGCCAGAAGCAGAACAGACGCCGCGCGCCATCCCGGCGCCGCTGGCAGTCGTCCTCGCCATCTGCCTGATCGTGACCCTGCAGATGGGGATCCTGCCCGCCTTCTCGCTCGACTGGGCGCAGCAAGCCCTCTTCGTCATCGCGCGCTAAAGAGTGTCCTCCCTGCTAGCCCGTTGTTGCCGGGGAGGCTGGAAAGGCGTGAGCTGGCGGCTGAAGCCGCGCCTGCTGGGCCTGCGGGCCACGAAGCCTCCCTGCGGAGGCTAGATTCGTTAACAACGTGATGCCCGACAATCAGGCAATGCCAAGCAATACTCCCAGCCCGCGTAGGCGGGCTTCGTGGCCCGCAGGCCCGCAAGGCCGGGTGCCCTTTGGGCGATTCAACCGCCAGCCACCACTCACGCATACACCCTGCCCGGAAAATCGACATTGATTGACTCTGCCGCCGCCGCCGACTATACTTGCCGCTGCAAACGAGTTAGCGGGGTGTAGCGCAGGGGTAGCGCGCGGCGTTTGGGACGCTGAGGTCGCTGGTTCAAATCCAGTCACCCCGACCACGAAAAACAGTTGCGGGCGGTGGAAATTCCACCGCCCGCTCTCGTTGTCCATCTATTCTTGGCGATGGGACGCTATGCGCGCCCACCTCGGTCGCCGTTATGACTCGGGCGATGATCCGCAGGGGCTAGGCGCTCGGTAGGGTTCGCTGACGGCGAACCATCACCGGACGTACCCCGCCGCGCGGCCATCTCCGCCCCGGTACGCACGACCCGATCGACCTGTTCGACCTGCGCGCTGCCAAAGATCTGTGTAATGATACGACGGAGGGTGAGGACCATCGTTTCCCTGCCTTCCTGCCCATTTCAGCAAGCATTCATCGAACTGCAACAGCGGTGTCGCCTGTCCGGTGAGCGGCACACCTCTAAAGCGTCGGGAAGCGCAAAATCGTTCCCTTTTTGTGGAACACAACAGGAGCAAGCCACCAATGGAGGAGCAGGCTAAAGGAGCGATCACCTTTCTCCAACTGAGCGATACCCATATTCTGGCCGATGAGCGCGAACTACTGGGCATCCAGCCCGCCACACAGTTGCGGCGCACCCTCGACCGGATCGCCGAGATGGCGATCACGCCACAGTTCTGCCTGATCACCGGCGATCTGATCCACGAGAGCGGCGAGGCCGGCTATCAACGCCTGCGGCAGTTGCTCGCGCCGATCACCGAGCGCGGTATCCCCCTCCTGGTGGGACTCGGCAATCACGACCAGCGTGTGCCGTTCCGTCGCGGCTTTCTCGACGAGCGGGGCGATGATGATCGCCGCTACTATCATGCGCGCAGCATCGGCGGTCTGCGAATCATCGTCCTCGATTCGCTGGTGCCGGACGCGGTCCACGGGGAACTCGGCCAGGAGCAACTCGCCTGGTTGACCGCAGAGCTACGTCACAATGCCCCACAGGGCCGTCTGATCGCCTTGCACCATCCCGTTGCCCTCACCGGTATGCCGTGGCTGGCCGACAATCTCCTGCACGATGCCGACCACTTAGAGGGTGTGCTGCGCGGACACGACATCGTCGGAATCCTGACCGGGCATTGCCATACCCCCAGCGCGGCGAGCTTCGCCGGAACGCTCGCGACAACCGCCCCGGCGGTGGCGTTCCAGTTCACGCCCGGCACCGCCCGGATGACGACAACAGGCGACAGCGGCTTCAATCTCTGCGCGATCCGTCACCGCAAGCTACTCGTCACGCCGATCTACTGCTGATCGCGGGGGCGGGGGGGTGTTCCCA
>JAABUN010008509.1_pt1 | contig 10441 bp, 11 predicted proteins | sample 5559311 | NCBI WGS metagenome assembly JAABUN01 (sample SAMN10711877, study PRJNA513370) | rock metagenome | isolation source: Antarctica rocks | place: Antarctica: Victoria Land, Siegfried Peak sud
CACGACTCTCTCGTCTCACTCCGCAGATCCAGCCACGCCAACTCCTGCGGCGTCAGGTTGACATCGAGCGCGGCGGCGTTCTGCTGGAACTCTTCGGCGTTGCTGCTGCCGACGAGCGGGTAGATGTGGTCCGGCTGGCCGAGGACGTAGGCCAGCGCCACCTGCGGGATCGACAGACCGCGCTCGTCGGCGAGTTCGCGCGCCCGGTCGAGGCGCTGGAAATTCGGCTCCTCGCCATACGCCTCGATACAGTTGCGGTCGAGATAGGCCGTGAACTGATCGAGGTTGGCGCGGCTGAAACGCCCGGAGAAAAAGCCGCCAGCGAGGCTGGACCACGTAAAGAGCGGGATCCCCTGCTCGCGATACCACGCCCGCGCCGCCTCGCCCTGCGGGCCGCTGACGCTGATGCACCCCGGCCACGGCGGGCGAAACTGCTCGGCGAGGCTGAAGTTGGGGCTGCTGACGGCAAACGGCAGGAGACCATGCGTCCGCGCGTACTCGTTCGCCTCGCCGATCCGTTCCGGACTCCAGTTCGACCCGCCGAACGCCCCGATCTTCCCGGCGCGGTGGTGCTCGTTCAGCACCTCGACCAGCGGGCCGACCGGCAGCGCCGGATTATCGCGGTGCAGGACATAGAGATCGATGAAGTCGACGCCGAGCCGCCCCAGCGACTCATGCAGATCGGACGTAATATCCTCGGGCGTCACCTTCGGTCGCCCATCGGCCGGGTGCGCCCCCTTGCCCAGGAGCACCAGATCGTCGCGCACGCCGCGATCGGCCAGCCACGCGCCCAAAACGCGCTCTTTCTCGCCGCCGCCGTAGGAGTAGGCGGTGTCGAAGGCACGCCCACCCGCCGCGTAGACCCCATCGAGCAGCGCGAAGCTCCCCGGCAGATCGGCCTCGCTGAGCATCACCGTCCCCTGGACCAGCCGCGAGACCGGCTTGCCGATCCCCTTGACCTCACCGTACTGCATTCCGCCCACCCTTTCCGCTCGACAATCATCCGCACCATAGCTGTGATTCATAACGCTGTGATCGTGCCGTCCCTGTTAAACCACATCTCGCGCGGGTCCGCTCATCGGTCGATCAGCCCCCCACCACCCGACACAGGTAGCACCATGCGCCCCTCACGCGGGCGATGTTACCCGGCGAGCGCGCAGCGTATCATCGAATGGTAGAGAGCGGTGGCGTACCCTCCCAACGGCGGCGCGAACGCGACTACTCCCATTCTGTGCCGCTGTCATGCGCCGCCGCTCGCACCCGAAAGGGGGGCACACGCCCAACTTCGCGCCACACAGATACCCTCTGCCCACACCCACCATCAACCCCACCCTCCCTCTTCAGGGGAGGGTCGCCGCGGCGGCGGCGGGGAGGGGTCCGTCCCCCACCCTCGACCAGGAATAATCTCCCACACTCCCCTGTTACCCCCGATACGACAACGCCGGTCGTCACGTTCGCAGACAGAAGGAGAAGTCCAAAAGATGAGTCAGATTAAAGCGGTGGTGGTCGATCCGCAGGCGGCGGGTCGCCTGGTGATCGGCACGGTCGCCGCGCCGACCCCGGCCAAAGATGAGGTATTGATTAGTGTGGCGGCGATCTCCCTTAATCGGGGTGAGGTCAACGGCGCGATGAATGCGGCGGCGGGCGCACGACCCGGCTGGGATATCGCGGGGACGATCGAACAGGCCGCAGCGGATGGCTCCGGCCCGCAGCAGGGCGCGCGGGTGGTCGGGTTCCTGCCGACCGGCGCGTGGGCCGAACTGGTCGCCGTGCCGACCCATGCGGTAGCGACGCTGCCAGAAAGTGTCACTTTCGCGCAGGCGGCGACGTTGCCGGTCGCGGGACTGACCGCGCTCTACGCGCTTGAACAGGGCGGTTCGTTGCTGGGACGCACCGTGCTGATCACCGGAGCCTCGGGCGGCGCGGGGAACTTCGCCATTCAGCTTGCCAGGGCAGGCGGGGCCAGGGTTATCGGCGTCGTCCGGCAGGCGGCACATGCCGAGTCCGCGCGGGCAGCCGGGGCACACGAAGTCGTCGTCAGCGATGACGGCGCGGCAACGGCGCAGTACGGGCCGTACAACCTGATCATCGACTCGGTCGGCGGCAAGCTGCTCGGCACGATCATGGGACAGGTCGCCAAGGGCGGCACGATCGTCAACTTCGGCACCTCGGCCGGCAGCGACGTGACCTTCGACTTGCGACGCTTCTTCCCGGTCGGCGGCGTCAACCTCTACGGCTTCATCCTCTTCGATGAGGTCACACGCCACCCGGCGGCCCAGGGGCTCGCGCGCCTCGCCGCGCTGATCGCCGATGGTCGCCTCACCCCGCACATCGACCGCGAAGCCCCCTGGACCGAGATCGCGACCGTCGCCCGCGAACTCCTCGACCGCCGCTACGCCGGCAAAGCGGTGCTGCACGTTGGCTGATCGAGCAGCGGGCGGTTGATGGCGGTGGTGAACTTCATAGCGGAATGGCGGGCGGTTTCAACCGCCCGCTATCAACCGCCCGCCATTATCCCATACTTACCACGCCGCCCCACACCCAACGTGATCCCCACCGCCAGCGCGGTCACCGCCAGCAACGCACCCGCGACCGCCAGCGTCAGCCCGTCCGGCGCGACGATCGACTGGCCGCGCAGCGCCTGCCAAGTTAGCAGCAGCACGAGGCCGAGGTACGCCAATCCGGCGATCCGCACCAGCGCGAGGCGTGTACCATCCCCCAGCCAGTCGAAGCGGCGGCGCACGAGTGCCCAACCGAGCAGCGGCAACAGTTGCATCGCGTGCAGGCCGATGAAGTGCGCGGCCCGCAAATCGCCGCCGACCGTACTCCAGCCGACGAGCGGCAGCCCCGGCCCGCCATCGGCCACCCCGACGCTGTGCGCCCCACCGTCCGCACCGGTGAAGGCCGCGCGCGTCATCGGCAGGGGCACCGTCATCAGGATCGCCACCGCCATCCCCAGCAGCGATAACCCGATCCCGCCGCGCAACGCCGCCGCAAAGACGCGATCGGGCAGGCGCTGGCGCAGCAACAGGACCGCCGCAACCAGCCCCATCGTGAAGACGAGGACGATGAAATCCCGCATCCGCTCGAAGACGAATCCGTCGAACGGGGTGGCGAAATTGAAGTGACTCGTCGTGCCGCGCACCACCTGCATCGTGATCAGCGCCAACTCGGCGACGAAGCCGAGCCCCGTGCCGAACGACACCACCTTGACCAGCCGCGCGTGGCCCTGCACATACCCGAGCAGCCAGAGCAGCGTGAACGAGTAGACGGCGATCGAGACGGCGAATTTCAGCGGCTTCAGCCATGCCGGTACCCCGGTGATGATCGTCGGGTCAGCGATCAGGCCGACCAACGCCACGAGCAGCATCGCCAGCGAGCCGAGCCCGACGATCGTCAGCGGGGCATCGGCGGCGAAGGCACGCCGCACGAGTTGCGGCACCCTGGCGGCGCGGCGGCGGCTCACCGGGTGTTCGAGGGGGTGCAACATCCTTGCCTCCTGCTTCTCCGCGCCGTTCGCCCGACGCTCCCGGCGCTCTACCTTGCAAGAGCAGTGTAGGCCACCTCGCCACTCGCCCCATCGGCCACACGACCTATTTCAGGGTCACGATCCCGCGCACCGCAGGGATGCCGAAAGTCATGGTGTCGCGTGCCGCTAGCGCACAGCGTTGTACGGACCAGAGACGAACAGCGGCCCACGCACCATGCGTGGGCCGCTGTCACTTAATTATTGCCAAGCAACCTACCGCGACTGCGCCACCCGGCGCGCAACGAACGTCGCGATCCCCCAGGTGATCGCCGCCACGATGGCGACCTCGCCGATATCGACAAAAATGAACGCCCAGCTTTCCGCCGCCTCGCCGCTGATCAGCGTCGCCGTCGCCGCGAAGGCCAGCGTCAGGACGGCGGCGACGATCAGCCGCACCCGCGTACTCGCGATGCGGCTGGCGATCAGCCCGACTACCACCCCGGCGACCAAGGGGAAGAGTTCTTCCATACCACGCTCCTTGAGGCAGTAGTCCGGCGTGCCACCTGCAACCCGACCACCGCCCGCACATCCCGACTACTGTAGATCGCGCGACCGCAAGGCGCAAATGCGGGCCGAGCGTTCGGTCCCTGGCCCGCAGAGCAGCGCTGCGGCGCTCCCGCAATTATGCTGGCGCAGCGGGAAGTGGATGCCCGATCTCCCAATGATGGCCGAAAGGATCGACAATACGCCCCAAGCGCCAACCGTAGGCATCCTCCACCGCAGCGATCTCACGCGCACCCGCCGCGCACGCCGTCGCGATCACCGTCTCGGGGTGGGCAACCGTCATGATGAGCCGCACGGTGCCGCCATTGAGCGTCGCCGGGCTGTAGTTGCCATGCTCGGGCGACTCGTCGCTGACCCAGAACTCCGCGCCAGCAACCGACAACCGCGACACCACCGCCCCATCCGGATCTTCCATCCGGTAGAGTTCGCTCGCCCCGAATGCCGCCCGGTAAAACTCAACCGCGCGGGCGCCCTGGCGAACCGATAGCATCGGCGCGATCGAACGGGAAATAGCAACCTCTCCGGCAGACGCATTGCTCATCTCGGCTTCCTCACGGTGTGGGACAAAGACTATTGCTAGGACAACGGCAGGGTCGCCCGCGCCTCCCGGTCAACAGCGGCGCTGTTCAGGGTGGCGGGTACGGCGGTGTCTCGCCAACGCACCATCGCCGATCTCCCGTGGACGACGCGCCTCGGTCTTATCCGCCGCAGCTTTCCGCACGACCACGCGGTTAGTGTTTATCTGGCTGGTAGACAAGGGCCAGGGTGCCGGAACCGAGCGCCTTGCTTTCGACCAGCCGCAGCTTCGTCGGGGGCGTCCCGTCCGGGAAGAATCGCCTGCCTCGGCCCATGACGAACGGCTCGACCAAGAACCGATACTCATCGATCAGATCGGTGCCCAGCAGCGATTGGACCAGGGTCGCGCTGCCATCGATGATGATGTCTTTGCCCGGCTGCCGCTTCAGTTCGGCGATCGCGTCCACCACATTTTCTGCGATGATGGTGGACTCTTGCCAAGGCGCGTCCTTGAGCGTGGTCGAGACCACATATTTGTGCATCCGGTTGAGGAGCGGCCCGGGGCCATCGCCGGTCGTCTGGGTGGACCAGCCCGGCCACAGCATCTCGTAGGTGACCCGCCCCAGGAGGTACGCATCGCCCTGCGCGTACTGCTCCGTGATGTGCTGCATCCGCTCGGGGCTGTTGGTGTTCTGCCACCAGTCATCCATCGTCTCGGCGCCGAAGACACCATCCAGGGTGGTCCACGCCTTCACCCAGAGCTTCCTCATCGTTGTGCTCCTTCCGGGAATACAATCCGCCCACCTCTTGCAAACAAGAGCCAACGTGCCTTGATGGTAGTGGGTCAGTTTGCACCTGAACGTTGATTGACTCGTCGGCCCCACCCCATTGCAGCCACCAAGGCCAACGATCGCGAGCGCAGCTGTTGAGCACCTCGACTAGGGGGTGAACAGCTGCCAATGCCCCTCGGAGACGACTTCGACAGTGCCGTCAACAACTTTGATGGCGGTCTCGTCGTCGATCGCGTAGGTCGGCACCGGTACCGCTGCGGCCATGTTTGCCGCGTTGGCCGTGGAACTCTCCGGGTGCTGCGCGTGATCCAGGTGCGGCAGCAACGCAAAGTCAACCAGCCCCAGCCCCGTGGCGATGACGAAGGGCGTCTCCGGGTCGTCGTACGTCTCGCCGAATATCGGGGCCGTAACCATACTCCCGGCGCTCACCCCGACATAGACCGTCTCGCGCAGCGACGGCAAAAGGTCCGCTAACCCGGACTCTCGCATCCAGCGGCACAGATACAGGACATCGCCGCCGAACACCAGCAGGGCGTCGGTTTCCCGGACCGCAGCGGTCCAATACGCCGTTTCGATGCTGGGCAGCGCGGTGAGCTCCAGCACGCCCAACGACTTCCACCCCAATGCACACAAGGGGCTGGGGCCTGTTCCGCTGAGGAACCGGTAGGCCATCGCAGGCCCGCCGGGGAAGGGGTAGATCGCGGTGGGGATGCAGAGGGCGCTGGCCTCGGCGATCGGCTTGCCCAGGAGCGCGACCAGCGCGTCGTGGATGCTCGCGTTCTTGATGCCGGCGGACGTGAGCAGCAACTTCATGAGGCCCGCCCTTGGCGCTCTCGTCGCCCCGCGCGATGCGCCTCTCGCTTAACGTGACACGGACCCACTACCGATTCATGCTCTACAGCTAATCGGCGCAGCAAGGGCTTGCGAACGGAGACTGGTCGGACTATCGCCCCGCGGCAAACGACAAGCCGTGATCGGCGAGTGCCTGACGGAGTTGCTTCAGCGCGTTCGGCCCGATCCCGTGGAACGCCTTGCACTCCGCTTCGCTCACGGCGGCGAGTTGCGCGAGGTCCGTATACCCGGCGTTGGCGAGCGCCCGCCGGGCGGGTTGCGCCAGGGCGCTCGGGAGCGGGAGGGTGGAGCCGTGGGCAGGGCTTTCCATCGGCAACCTCGCTGATCAGTGCGCCAGGTTACGCACCCGGCTCACCACCGCCCTGGAACATCCAGTTAATCCCAAACTTGTCGGTCAGGTGACCGTAGAGCCCGAAGAACTCATCCTTGAGCGGCTGGTTGATCGTGGCACCATCGGTGAGTTTCTCGTAGTAGGCGGTGATCTCCGCCTTATCGAGCGAGTTGAGGCACAGCGTCACCGGGCCAGCCGAGGTCGGGGCATCGCCGCCCATCCCATCGGACGCCATCAACACGATCCCGCCGCCTTCGATCATGGAATGGAGGATCCGCTCGCGCATCTCTGCCGGCATCCCCTCCGCCATCGGCGCTTCGCTGAACGTCTGGATCCACAACTCGCCGCCGAGGCATTCTTTGTAGAAGTTCATCGCCTCGCGGCAGTTGCCATCGAACTGGAGATAGGGGTTGAGTCGCGCCATGATCGCCCTCCTCAAAACCATACGGGGATGAATGCCCATCACCGCCATTGTGACACCAAATGGTCATTCGGACTCGGCCCGGATCGACACTGTTCCGGGCCAATCTCGCGCCGCTTTGCACATCTCTTCGCGCCATCACAATAGCACAAATGTTCGCACAGATCAATGGGTATCTGGCGTGATTTCAGGGTTATGCGCGAGTCGCTGCCGATGCTGGCGGGCACTTGAGTGACGCCGCCCCGCTATGTCCAGGCCAATCGCCCCGGTACCAACGCCGACGCGCTACAATGGGGTGTTTGCAAGCGGTATCTATTTGCAGCGTAGAGGAGGTATGGTGGAGACTGCTGAACGTCGCGCGGCCCTGGTGATCGTGGCACACCCCGACGATGCGGAATTCGGCTGCGCCGGGACCGTCGCCGCCTGGGCCAGGGAAGGCTGGGAGGTGACCTACGTCATCTGCACCGATGCCTCGGGTGGCGGGCCGGACGATGTGACGGAGATCACCCCGAGGGCCAGGGCGAAGACAACGGCGACCCGCAAAGCCGAGCAGCGCGCGGCGGGGGCGGTCCTTGGCCTGCACGAGATCGTCTTCCTCGATTACCCCGATGGGCAGGTGCAGCCGACGATCGAATTGCGGCGCGATCTCGTGCGCGCGATCCGGCGTTGCCGCCCGCAGCGCGTCCTCTTCCAGTCCCCCGAGCGGACCTGGACCCCGAGCTATTCGATCCCGCGCCACCACCCCGATCATCTGGCGGTCGGGGAGGCGGCGCTGGCGGCACTCTACCCCGCCGCGCAGAATGCCTGGGACTTCCCCGAACTCCTCACCGAGGGCTTGTTGCCGCACAAGGTCGCCGAGTTCTACATCATGGGTGCGCCGATCCAGAACCACGCGGTGGATATCAGCGGGACGATCGATCTGAAACTTGCCGCCTTGCGCGCCCACGTCAGCCAACTCGGCGAAAATACCGCCGAATTGGAGGCGATGTTGCGCGGCTGGGCCGCCGAGGGTGGCAAACCGTACGGCTTCGACTATGCGGAAGTTTTCCACCTGGCGCAACAGCGATAGATCAACCGACCTGCCGTCGCATAATCCGAAGAACAACAGGTGGCCCCCGCTCCTTCTCTCGGAGCGGGGGCCATCCGCAGTAAAACAACGTTATGGGTGCGCGTTTACCTCGCCTGCACCGTCACGCGCGGCACGGTGAAATGCAGCGTCGTCCCCTGCCCGATTCCGGGCGACGTTGCCCAGATCCGCCCGCCGTGCAGTTCCGTCAGCGCGCGGCAAAGATACAAGCCCAGGCCCAAACCATCGATCCGCTCCGCGAGGGCATTGCTCGCGCGGTGATAGCGCGCGAAGAGGCGGGGCAACTCCTCGCCGGGTATGCCGATCCCACGGTCGGCGATGTGGCAAGTGAGGGTCGTGGCATCGCCCTCGATCGTCACCTCGACCGCAGTGTGCGCGGGCGAGTACTTCAGCGCGTTGGCGATGATATTGCTGACAATCTGCGACAGGCGCTCGACATCCCAGCACCCGGTCGTGTCGAGGTGCGGCGCGACCGACAACCGCACCCGCGCGGCATCCGCGCCGGACTGCGCGATCGCCCCTGCGATGATCGCCACCATGTCGCCGGAGGTCGGATTGAGCTCGAAGCCGCCGAGCGCCGCCTGCGAGATCTCGACCAGCGTGGTGAGCAGCGCGTTCATCTGCCCCGTCGCCTCCTCGATCCGGTTGAGTAACGTCGTGATCTGTTCCAGGTTTGGCGTCGGTCGGCCCAGGATCCGCCGCGAGAGGGCGGCATTGCCGCGAATCACGGTCAGCGGTCGGCGAACCTCGTGGACAACGGTCGCGAGAAATTCTTCGCGCACCTGCGTGATCTGCGCGGTGAGGGCGGCCAGACTGAGCGCCATCGCGCCATCGAGGGCGTCATTGAGCAAGATCTGCGCGCCGATCGTGTCGCGCAACGAGGCGTCCTCGGGCAAGGCTTCCCGCAAGGCGTGCCAGAGTTCTTGCCGCAAGAGGCGGAACTCGATCGAGACGTTGGCCGGCTCCAGCCCCTGCATCACCCGCATCTTCGCGTGGGCCTCAGCGGCATCGCGCACGGCGTCGTCGTCGAGCGGCGCACCCGGCTCGATCCAGCGCGGCGCGGCGCGTTCCAACAGATCGACCAGCGCATCGAAGAGTTCGGGGATATGATCGGCGACGGCGCGGTCGCGCTGACCATGATGGAACGGCAGCGCGGTCGTCGCGGTTAACCACCGTTCCAGGATCACCTCGCGCTGCTCGGCCAGCGTCGTCGCGACCCAACTCAGATCACTCGCCCGCGCATACTCCGCGCCTTGCCGCGCGATCTCTTGCTCCACGGCAATCTCTGCCGCGAGGGCTTCGGCACGTTCTTCCTCGCCCATAATCTTCCCCGCGAGGTGGTCTACCCCACTCAACCGGCTGATTTCCCATCACCAACACAGGAAAAGCGATTCAGTACTGTACCATCTAGTAGGAGAAAGTAACAGTCCTACGCTACCCATATTTACGAGCATCGATACACCTGTTTACCATTCTATTGACCAGCGCCCCCTATGCTGATTGGAGTGAAGCGGACATCGGTCCGACAGATATACGGGAAGCGCAATGGCGCGACTATTTATCAGAGAGGTGGGTATCATGGGTATCCTCAGTTGGATCGTCCTTGGCCTGATCGCCGGTTTCCTCGCCAGCGTGGTGATGAAGGGCGGCGGCTACGGGATCATCGGAGACATCATCGTCGGCATCGTGGGTGCGCTGATCGGCGGTTTCGTCTTCTCGCTCTTCGGCGCTGGCGGCGTGACCGGCCTGAACATCGGCTCGATCGTCGTCGCGTTCATCGGTGCCTGCATCCTGATCGCCATCCTGCGCGCGGTCAGCGGCAGGCGAGCAGTCTAACCATCCGATAGCGAATCTCGAAACCGGAGGGCCGCCGCCGATCGGCGACGGCCCTCCACTACGTCTGGCGGTGAGGATGGTGCCCACGAACGTTGATTCATTACTTTGGTCACTGCTGTCCAGCCGGCGTGGGTCGCCGGTTCAAACCGGCACCAGGTGGCCTGCGGGCCACGAAGTCCAATCCATTGGACTAGGTTTAGAGCAAATGAGGTGCCTGACAGTAAGAGTAACGCCTCTCAGCAAACCTAGCCCGCAGAGGCGGGTGTATCCTGCGCGGGTAGCAGGGCTGCGTGGCCGCAGCCCTTAGCCGGTACTTCAGTGCCGGACTGGCCTTCCCTCCCCCACCTCACCCAACTCGCTACAATACCCCACAGCGCCACCGCCACGCCTGGCAGTATCAGTGGCCGCGTCGGCAGAAGGAGCGTACATGGACTACCAGCTCGTCGCACTCGATCTCGATGGTACGACAGTCGGGCATGATCTCGTCATCCAGCCAGCGGTGCGCGAGGCGATCGCGGCGGTACGGGCACGCGGCATCCATCTCACCTTCGCTACCGGGCGACAGTTCGCCGCG
>JAABUN010008511.1_pt1 | contig 10440 bp, 12 predicted proteins | sample 5559311 | NCBI WGS metagenome assembly JAABUN01 (sample SAMN10711877, study PRJNA513370) | rock metagenome | isolation source: Antarctica rocks | place: Antarctica: Victoria Land, Siegfried Peak sud
GAGATGACCCCTTGGCTGAGCATGGTGCGGTCGTCGCCTAAACGCATGATCGCCCCTTTACCGAACTGTTTCTCGATCTGCGTCAGGGTCGTCTCCAGGCTCTTGCGCCGCTGTGTGTTTACTGTGTCCTGTTGGAGTTCTGTTTTCGTTGTCTGTGCCATACGGCCTCCTCATTTTTGTGTTCAGGCGTCTAAAAACGCCCAGAGCAGTGAAAGCGCTGCGAAAGCCGCGCGTTCACGCACCCAGTTGCGTTCTAACGGCGGAAGCTGCATACTCCTATGTTTGCTGCTCCCGTCCGAGCGCCGAAAAACGGCGAGGTGAAGCTCGCCGACCGGCTTCTCCTCACTTGTCTCCGGTCCGGCTACCCCCGTCGTCGCCAAACCGTACTCGCTTGAAAAATGTGTTGTGGCCGCCTTCGCCATCGCCAGAGCCGCCTCGGAAGAGACGGCCCCGTACGCCGCTAAAAGCGGTTCAGGCACACCGAAAGCTGCCTTCTGCTGCGCGTTATATGCTATCACGCCGCCTTCATACGCCGCCGACGCGCCCGCGACCGAGGTGAGCAGGTCGCCTAAAAGCCCGCCGGTCAAAGACTCCATCGTCGCGAGCGTTTGTCCCTGCGCGCCGAGTCTGCCGAGTACAACGGCGGCGAGTTCGTCGTTGTCTTCACCCCAGAGTTTGTCTTGAATCAGGCCGCGCACCTTGCTTTCGACCTCGGCGGCTTTGGCTTTTGCCGCTTTGGGGGTGTCGGCTTTGGCGGCGACGCGCACCTGCACGCCGTCGCGCTTGGCGTAGGTCGCCACGCTCGGATTGGCTCCGTCGGTCAGCGTGCCGAGCCGCTCGGCGACGGTCGATTCGCCGATATTATGCGTTTTGAAGGTTTTGCTGTACAAGGCGGCGGGGGGCAGCTCGAGCCTCGGAACCGCTTCGTTTAGCCACATCGGTTTAAGCTCGCGCGGTGGCCCCGGCAAGGCGATCATCCATTTGGCTTTGCTCCCGACCGTGGTGCGGACAAACCAACCCGGCGCGGTGCCCTGCGGGTTGGGGAGCGCTTCGGCTGAAGGAATCAGCCACGCCTGCTTGAGATTTTTTTCAGGAAACGCCCGCATCCCGTAACCCATAAAACGTTCGCGCAGGACCTGCTCGAGTTCTCCGTCTACGGAGGGTGTTTCACCGACCACTCTCGAGATCGCCTCACGGGTCAGATCGTCGTCGGTCGGGCCAAGACCGCCGCACATGACGACCACGTCGCTGCGCCCGAGCGCCGCTGTAAGGGCCGCCTCGACCCGTCCTAGGTTGTCGCCGACCCGTTGCGACCACAAAATGTCAACGCCGCGCCTGGCTAAATCGGCGGCTAAAAAGGCGCTGTTGGTATCGACGATCTCGCCGAGTAAAAGTTCAGTTCCGACACTTAAAAGTTCTGCAATCATGTCGCTCAGCATACAGGCGGCGCAAGGGTGCGACAGCGCGCTGCCTTGCCAAAGGTGTCCGGTCCGGAGCCGCGCAAGCTGGCCTCAATTGCGGCCCCCCCATACATAAAGCTCTAGGGAGGCGGTGCTACCATAGAGACAGTGATCTCAGCACCACCTTCGACTTCTTACTATTTGGGAGACCTATGACTGTAACAGCAAACGCGACAACTTTAGGTGAACTCCGCGCGACCCCTTGGGCTAACCGAGCAGGCCGCAGCGTCAAGCAGGAACTCCGCGACAACCTGATCTGTCGCCTGCGCGAACACCGCCCGATATTCCCCGGTATTGTCGGTTATGAAACGACCGTCACGCCGCAAGTTGTGAACGCCGTTCTAAGCCGCCACAACTTCATCTTGTTGGGTCTGCGGGGTCAGGCCAAGACCCGTATTTTACGGCAACTGACCGACCTGTTAGACCCCGAAATTCCGGCTTTAGCCGACAGTGAACTCAACGACGACCCCTTTGCACCGATCAGCGGCGAAGGTAAACGTATCGTCGCCGAACAAGGCGACGACGCTCGCATCGTGTGGCTGCCTAAAGACGCCCGCTACATTGAAAAACTCGCGACGCCGGACGTAACCGTCGCCGACATCATCGGCGACGTCGATCCGATCAAGGCTGCCAAACTCGGCGTGCCGCTCGGTGATGAGCGGAGCATCCTGTACGGTTTGTTGCCGAGAGCGAACCGGGGCATCTTCTCGATGAACGAACTTCCCGATCTGTCGGGTAAGGTGCAGGTTGCGCTCTTTAACATTATGCAAGAAGGTGACGTGCAGATTAAGGGCTATCCGATTCGGTTGCCGCTCGACGTGATGCTCGTCTTCTCGGCGAACCCCGAAGACTACACCGCGCGGGGCAAAATTATCACACCACTTAAAGACCGGGTGGGCTCGGAAGTCCGGACGCACTACCCGGCTACCGTCGAAGAAGGCATGGCGATCACTGCGCAAGAAGCGTGGACGAACCGCGAGCAAGCGGTCAACGTACCTGACTTCATCGCGGAAATCGCTGAAGAGGTCGCCTTCGTCGCCCGCGACGACTCACGGGTAGACAAGCACTCGGGTGTTTCGCAGCGTTTGCCTATCAGTTTGCTCGAGAACATCGTCAGCAACGCCGAACGCCGCGCCTATGTGCTCGGTGAAGAAGAGCCGATTGCCCGCGTCACTGACCTCTACGGCGCACTCGGGGCAGTGACGGGCAAGCTCGAGCTCGAGTACGAAGGTGAACTTAAAGGGGGCGAAGCGGTCGCTAAAGACATCGTCCGCCGCGCCATCGGGCAGGTCTACAGCCGCCGCGCCGTCAACGCTGAAACTGCTGAGATCACCGACTACTTCGAGTCCGACAACAACCTCAAGGTTCCCGACACCGTGCCGACCGCGCAGCTTGTCAGCGTGTTCGAGCAAGTACCGGGTTTGGTCGGGGCCGCCCGCGAGCTTTCCGGCAGCCGTAACCCGCAGGACGTGGCGGTCGCCGCCGAGTTTATCTTAGAAGGCTTATATGCCCGTAAACAGGTCGCGCGCAGCGAAGAACGCGGCTACAGCGCCGCAGAACCCGATATGTCGCGTCCGACAAAGCAGCGCTGGAACTAGGGTGGAACTGGTGACTGTTGTCAACGAAGGGCTGAGCGGTGCGTTTAGCACCTACGCTAGTCGCGTGCGTCAGCTTTCAGAAACGCTTTCTGATGAGCAGTTTTGGACGAAGCCCTATTCGTATGGCAACAGTTTTGGACATCTGGCGCTTCACCTGACCGGCAATCTAAACGAATATATCGGTAAAGAGATTGCGGGAACGAATTATGTACGCGACCGTGAACGCGAATTTACTGAACCGACAAGACCGCCGAAAGAAGAGGTACTTACAGAGTTTGACCGCACTGTCGAGATGGTTTTAGGTGTCCTCGAGGCTCAGACAGCTGAGAATCTGGTGGCAACGCCCGAAGATTTTGAAGGTTCCCATTTCAGTAACCGAAGCCGCTTCGGTGTTTTTCTTCACTGCGTGTCGCACCTCAACCATCACGTGGGGCAGATGATTTACCTTGAGAAAGAACTAAGTAAGCCTGTTTAGGAGACCTTATGCCCACGACCCGTTACAGCAAATACGAAGCGACCCTAGACGATCTCGACATGAGCGAGCTGATGAAGATGCTCCAAGACCGGCTGATGGAATCAGGGTATCAGCGTAACCCCTGGGATCCTGACCCCAACTATCAGCAGTCGATGCAAGACCTTTACGACGCTATTGCCGAGGCTCTGATCAACAACGAACTCGTTAGCGATGAGATGATCGAAGGGGCAATGAACGCCGAGAACTGGATGGACTCCCAGCTTGGCGAAGCGGTTAAAGAACTCGCCCAAAGGCTCGAGCGCGAAGGCTACCTCAAACCGAATGAAGGCGACGCCGAAGAGCGCGACCCGAACAACCCCGGTCAAGGCGGACAAGGTCCCGACCGCGACCCCGGTCAGGTCAAATTCGAGCTGACAAATAAGGCCATCGACTTCTTGGGTTACCGCACGCTTAAAGATGTGCTCGGTGGGGCGGGACGTTCGTCGGTCGGTGCCCACGAGACGAAATTTCAAACCACCGGCGTCGAATCGTCTGCCGAGTCTAAACCCTACGAGTTCGGTGACACGATCAATATGGACGTGGCGCAAACGTTCAAAAACGCGGCGAAACACGGCCTTGGGGATGACGGTAGTTTTGACTTGCAGTACGGTGACCTCGAGGTCGTTCAGACCGAATATAATTCGTCGGCGGCGACGGTCGTGTTACTCGACTGCTCGCACTCGATGATTCTTTACGGCGAAGACCGCTTTACGCCAGCTAAACAAGTCGCGCTCGCTTTGGCCCACATGATTCAGACGCAGTACCGCGGTGATACGATTCAGTTTGCGCTCTTTCACAACTCGGCTGAAGAGCTGCCGCTCGCCAAACTTGCCCAAGCCCAAGTCGGGCCGTACCACACCAATACGGCTGAAGGTCTGCGGCTGGCGCAAAAGATGCTCAAACGGCAGAACAAAGATATGAAGCAGATCGTGATGATTACCGACGGGAAGCCCTCAGCGATTACGCTCCCGAACGGGCGTGTGTATAAAAACGCCTACGGCCTCGACCCGATGGTTTTAGGTGAAACGCTCCGCGAGGTGGGGAACTGCCGCCGTCAGGGAATCCAGATCAACACCTTTATGCTCGCCCGCGACCCCGAACTGATTGCGTTCGTACAGCGCGTTTCAGCGATGACGCAGGGCAAAGCGTACTTTACGACGCCCCATACGATTGGTCGCTACGTTTTGCAAGATTTTCAGTCGAAACGGACGAAAACGGTTAATTAAGTAGGCTGTTTGGGCAACTTAGAGCCTTATTCAGTACGATGCTGAGTAGCGCCTCTTTGTAAGCGGGTTCTTAGCAACGGTGCTTCTAATGCGCCCGTATGAGGCTTGCTCGGTAGTCTCAAAAGCTTGGGTTCTGAAACTTGTATGCAATAACCCGTAAAAATCGCCACCGGCTCTACACTTGAGTTGCGGACACCTTGGCCGGTTGCGCCGTTTTACGCCCTGCGGGTGGGGACCCGCAGGGTTTTCTTACGGCCGTCTTTGTGCGGCGGTATGCTCAAGCCCTATGCAGCGTATCGGCTTTACCCTCACCTCAAAGTTTACCTTGAAAAAATGGTGGGGTATAAACGCCATCATCAAGCCGTGTGGCCCGAGCTGCGCGCCGCGCTTAGCGCAGCAGGTTGGTACAACTATTCGCTCTTTAGCCGCCCGGACGGACTTTTGTTCGGTTACTTCGAAACGCCCATTTCGCTCGCCGACATCCGGGAGAAGATGGCGAACGCTGAGGTCAACACGCGCTGGCAAGCGCTGATGGCACCTTTTTTCGAGCTGCCGGAAGGGGCCAAGGCGGATGAGATGATGCGCGAACTCGAGCCTATCTTCTATCTCCCTTAAAGCGCGGTAGAATAGTAACGGTGTCAGCTGGTTTGAGCCGGTATGAAAAAATAGAGCGTCGTTTGGTACTGATTTTCTGAGAACGACCTGTTTGTACCTCCAAGGGTACGACCCGAATGGGATATGGCTGCGAGATCCCGGCTCAACGACTTTAAAGACTGCTGTACAGAAAGAGGCTCGTATGGAAAATATTCAAACCTTGTTTACCATCGTTATCGTAGTCTGCGGACTCGGATTCGTGCCCCTACTAGGCGCGCTGTTGCCCCGCGACGATGATGATCCCAAAGAGTAGACGTTTTCGGCGGTAAGGCTTAAACAGCGCTAAGAGCAGCCGTATCGACCAGACTTTACTTGATCCCAGGTACCCTCCAAAACGCAACTAATGACGCGTTCCGGGGGGCACTTTAACTGTGTAACGTGCGCCGCTGACGAAGACCTCCCCGGGGTCACCGGGTTTTGCGCTCGGCGGCCCGTCCGGGCTGAGCACGTCGAAAAGCCGCCCCGTTTTTACCGACACCCACTCCTGCCGCTCCGGGGTGACCTGTTTACAAACTACCGGAATGCCTCTTTCGTGTTTGCTGTAGCGAAGTCGTCTCGTATCCATTGCCGACGTAAAGTCTTCTTCGTCGTCGCGTTGCCGGTCCCGCCGCCGGAGAAACCAAAACCCGGCAGCGGCGACGAGTAGCCCGACGACAACTTCTCGCGTCAGCAGGTAGGCCAAGGCACCTAAAGAGAGAGCGATAAGCGTTTTCACCTGAGCGCCGCGCGCAAGTTCACCAGGTCACGTGCGTGGCCCTCTCCGTCGTCGCCTACGGGGGTCTCGAGCAGCATCGGCACTTCGGCAAACCGAGCGTCGGCGGCGAGCCGCACAAACGTCTCCAGTCCGATTTCGCCTTTGCCCAGGTTAGCGTGCCGGTCACGGCGCGCACCGAGCGGGTAGCGCGAATCGTTGAGGTGAAAACAGCCGATCCGCGCTATTCCGAACTGCGCCTCCGCATCGCCGAGAAACTCGGCTAATCCGACTTCGGTTTGTAGCGCGTAACCCCCGGCAAACGCGTGGCAGGTATCCAAGCACACCCCAAGCCTTGTGGTGTGGTCACTTAAGTCACTTAACGCGATGATGCGACCTAGCTCTGAGAGTTCTCTACCGAGCGTTGTGCCCTGTCCGGCGGTGTTTTCTAAAAGTATCGGGACTGCGTTGTCAGGGTTTTGTTGCGCCAGTTCAGCTAAGACCAGATCGAGCGACCGAGCGACCGCCTCCAGCCCTATTTCGACACCTTCGCCTAGATGTGCGCCGGGATGAACGACCAAGCCCTTGACGCCGAGTTCGGCGCACTGCTCCAGCTCATCTTGGAGGGCGACTCGAGACTTACGCAGGGTTTCCGGGTTGGTAGCCGATAAGTTGATTAGGTAGGAGGCGTGGGCAATGACGGGCGGGTTGCAGTGCGCGGCCCCAGCCGCCTGGTACTTCTTACGATCCGCCACAGTCAGCGGTTTGGCTGCCCAGCGATTGGCGTTTTTAACAAAAATCTGCAGTGCGTCGCACTGAACGTCTGCAGCATTGGCAAAAGCGTTAGCTACCCCCCCAGAGGTTGAAACGTGTGCGCCGAGCAGCGCCATCTTAAAAGGCCGCGCGTCTGTACTGAGGCAGCCAATGCGCTACAGCGCCGAGTTCGGCTGCGGTGTGGGCGCTCGCAGAGTGCCTGTCGTCGGCAAAGCCGTCTTGCGCCGAGTGCTGACACACTGCGGACATAACGATACGGTTACACAACGTAACACTGCAGAACGTGAGGGGCTCGGAAAGAGATGCCATAGATACCATACCGGTTTGTACCGTACATAACGGCCTGGTTATGTCGTTCTCGACGCTCTCTTGAGATGTCGGTTCAATTGAGTTGGCGACAGTTCAAGCGTAATCTGTGTCAACTGCAGAACGCCGTCCGAACCAATCTACGTTAGACTTAAGACCTTGCTTTCTTGACAAGGTCAAAGCGTGCGACTTGGCTGAAAGTTAGCTGAAAGGCACCTATGACAAAAACTATCACAGTACAAACCCCTTCCGAATTCGATTTTGGTCTTGACGAACGCATCTTCGCAGGTGTAAAGGCCGCAGGCTACCGTAAACCGACTCCTATCCAACAGCAGGCTATTCCTGCGGCGATGGCGGGCCGTGATATCTTGGGTCTCGCCCAAACGGGTACGGGTAAAACGGCGGCTTTCGTCTTGCCGCTGCTTCACCGGCTCGTCGGTGGCCCACGTGGGAGGGTACGGGCGCTAATCGTTGCCCCGACCCGCGAACTCGCCGAGCAGATTCATACCGATATCAGAACGCTTGCCGGGAACACGAAATTGCGGAGTGCGACCGTCTACGGCGGTGTCGGGATGAACCCACAGGCGCAAGCTTTGCGCGGCGGAGCCGACATTATCGTCGCGTGTCCGGGACGGCTTTTAGACCACCTCGAGCGCGGCACCGGGACGCTCGCTAACTTGGAAATTCTTGTGCTGGACGAAGCCGACCAGATGTTCGATATGGGCTTTTTGCCTGCTATACGCGCGCTCGTCAAACGCGTTCCGCAGGGCGCACAAAAGATGCTCTTTTCCGCGACGATGCCCCGCGACCTGCGGGTTCTCGCCGAAGGACTGCTACGCGACCCTATAACTGTCGAGATCGGCCGCTCAGCCCCTGCTGACACAGTCTCTCACGCACTTTATCCGGTTGCTCGGCAACAGAAAACCGAACTGCTCAAACACCTTTTGCGTCACACCGATACGCGCTCCGCACTTGTTTTTACCCGGACCAAACACGGTGCGAAACGGCTCGCTGAACAGCTCGACCGCGATAACTTTTTCGCTACTTCGCTTCAGGGTAATTTGTCACAAAACAAACGGCAGCGCGCCCTCGACGACTTTCGCTCCGGCAATGTTCATATTCTGGTAGCTACCGATATCGCCGCGCGTGGTATCGACGTGTCAGGGGTGTCGCACGTTATCAACTATGACGTGCCGATGACTGCTGAGGCGTATACCCACCGTTTGGGCCGAACCGGGCGGGCAGAGCAGAGCGGCGAGGCGGTGACGTTTGTAACTGCCGATGACGACAAAGCAGTTCGAATCATCGAACGTGCGCTTGGGCGACTTGAACGCGTCACCCTGCCTGACTTCAGCTACGAAGCGGCAACTGTAGGGGCCGATCCGAGACAGCAGCAACGGCGTGGACACGGGCCAGGCGCATACGCGCAGCGCGGCACAAACAGTGGCGGCACGTCCAGAAGCAGTCCGCCTAGAGGCAGTACGAACAGGGCCAACCGGGGTTCTTCGAAGCAGCCGAAATAGGCGCGGGGGACGCTATTCGTCTGCCTCGGCGTCCCTACGCTCGACCTCGACTTCTTCACGCCGGAGCGTCACCTGTTGCGGTTCTTGACGCTCGCTTCGCTGAGTTTTAACCCGCACCTCTTCAACGAGTCTGAGCTGTTTAGTCACGACCAGCACCTCTTCGTAAAGCGGGATGACCACTGTGTCGCCTTCGTAACGGACCGGCGCAGCTTCGTCTACCGGGCGGCCTACTTTGACGTGTTCGACCTCGAGCTGTTCCCGGACGAGCGTGACATCGGCTGTTTCGGTGCGCTCGGTGACGTACTTGTGAAGCTGAACCCGGCCCCGCGTAACGGAGCGTTTGCTAACCTTCAAGGTTTCCTCGGCCAGCGGAACGACCGTATCGCCTTCCAGAGCTTTGTTCTCAGTTTCTTGCCCGACTTCAAGCCCTGCAGTTGGTTCTAGCGTTTCACCCGCCTCCGCTGTGCTCAGTTCCGACTCCGCTTCCAGCTCTGTTTGCGCGGCGTACTCACGTAAATTCAGCCGGAGGTCGTAACGCCCATCGGCTCTCGGTACGAGCAGTTCAGCCGGGACGAGAAACTGAGTCCCATCTTCTAGGTGTAAGAGGATCTGGCTTTCGCCTACCCCTCCGCCCAGATCGTCCGTGGTGGACTCGAGTCGCGCCTTAAACGCTAAACCTTCGGCGTCGATAACTACTGCGTCTACTGTGCTCATATCTTCCCCCTAAAGGGTATATTTCCTAAAAATCGGCTCCTAGACGTGTGCTAGGAGCCGCCGACTACTGATTTGTGCGGACCTTACGACCGGGTAAGACTAGCCTTTACCGCGCAACTTATCCCAAGCGTTCTTGATGCTGCTCTGCGCTTCGTCCCAGGTACCTTTGTCCTGATGATTGCTCTCCCAGTCCGTCTTCGCTTGCCCTTCGACTTCGTTCCACTCACGTCCTTCGTGTTGCGGATCGGAAGCCAACGACTCACCGTAACGGGTGCCGAGTTCTTCGACCTCGACGTCGGTGCGGCGCACCGTGTCGCGTACCGTTTCGGTCCGGTTCTCGACGCTTTTGCCGATGACGACCTCTTCGACTACCCGAGCTTCTTTCGCCACCACCGCCTCTTCGTCGGTTTCGGTCAGTTCGACGGTCTGCTCGTTAAAGACGTTGGCGTCGTCGGCAGCAACCGGCCGATCAACGGCGTGGCGTTCGACGTTGATGGTCTCGTCGCGGAGCGTGACCTGCTCTTCGACCGGCACTTCTTTAACGACGCTGCGAACCCGCACCCCGCCGCGCTGCACCTCGCGTTTGCCGATCTGCAACTGCTCTTCGGCTACTGCAAACTTGGTCCCGTCGGCCGTATCCATGTTCGTCGTGGTTTGCTCACTACCTGCAGCGTACTGCGCGTCACCTGTGTCGGTACCGGTATAGTAGCGGTTCATAATGGCGACGGCCTCGTCGGTCTTATCGTCTTCAGCTTGAACGACGACCAAAGCGCCTTCTTGGTTGACGCTGTTGGCGTACTCTGTGGCGTCATCAGCCTCGACCCCGGCGTCTTTAAGTTGCGTCTCCAAGTCGCTGCTGCTGCCCTTATACTGAGTGACCGCGCCGCTGCTAAAGCTGCTGCTGGTCAGGTCGCTAACGACTTCGTCTGCAACCTTGGTGCTGTCAAATACTCCGATGACGTTGTTCATTATGGTTCTCC
>JAABUN010008512.1_pt1 | contig 10439 bp, 11 predicted proteins | sample 5559311 | NCBI WGS metagenome assembly JAABUN01 (sample SAMN10711877, study PRJNA513370) | rock metagenome | isolation source: Antarctica rocks | place: Antarctica: Victoria Land, Siegfried Peak sud
CCACGATGTAGCGGCATGGCAAGTTACTCCGGTTAGTTTTCAGATATCAGATATGAGAATACTCATATTCTCATCTTTTTTCCACTACATTTAGTGTCACTTTTGAGTTTGCAGATACGCCCTAGGCTGCATAGAGAAAAAGAATAAGGTTTTGAATACCAAAGTTTCACAGACTAAAGTATTCAACCGCACTTGTTCGCGATCTAGATTTACTTTATGGAAAATAGTCTACGCAAAGGACAACTCATAAAATGGAAAGATGATCGCGGCTTTGGCTTTATTCAACCTGCTGATGGCAGTCAAGAAGTTTTTTTACACATCTCGCAAATTAAAGATGCAACTCGCCGTCCACAAGTAAATGACACCATTTACTACGGCGTTGTAGTTGAAAAAGATGGTAAAGTTCGTGCGGACAATGCCTTTATTCTAGGAGCTAGAAGTAAGTCAACTTCGACCTCCGATTCTAAAGCTAAATCCAGCAATATATCTACATCTTCCTTTCCAGTATGGGAGTTATTGCTTCTGTCAATTCTGCCTTTGACTGGTTCAATTGATTTTGCTTTGACAACCGCAAATCTACTCCCTCTTATTCTCTATCCTGGAATGAGTTTAATAACCTTTGCTTTATACGCTGACGATAAGTCTCGTGCAAAACGAGGAGAGTGGAGAACCTCAGAACAAATGTTGCATCTGTGTGAATTTTCAGGCGGATAGTTGGGCGCTTTTGTAGCCCAGCGAAAACTCGCCATAAAAGCAGTAAAAAGTCGTATCAGGTCGTGTTTTGGGCGATCATTTCAATTCACACGGCGTTTTGGTTAGATTGGTTTTTCCTGGGTAAGATGTTGGGCAAAGAATTTCTCAATGGTAGTTTAAGCAGGTGATCGCGACAAACTGGAAAATATGCACTATTTATCGGTAATAGAGTACTTGGGTGGCGAATACTTCGCATAAGTTGTATTTTTAAATTTGTGGAGTAATATTTTTAATCACATAGAGAAGCGATCGCCATGTCTAGAACGATCGAACAGCCAATACCAATAGTAGAATCAGATTTAAAGCCCAAACGCTGGCGGATAGGTGTAGCTGTAGCAGCAATTGCCCTTGGTGCGGTAGCTTTTAAGGTATTGCAGCCACAAGCCCCTACAACACCTGTCGTTATCCCTACGCCAGTAATTGAATCTGCGATCGCGCTAGGACGATTGGAACCTCAAGGAGAAGTCATTAAGGTGTCTGCGCCAAGCTCGGCTCAAGGTATGGGATCGAGAGTAGACAAAATATTGGTCAAAGAAGGACAATTAGTTAGTGCCGGACAAATACTCGCAATCTTAGACAATCGCGATCGCACGGCGGCGGCTTTAGACGGAGCCAAACAACAAGTAGAAGTTGCGATCGCTAATCTAGCTAAAGTAAAAGCTGGAGCGCAAACAGGAGAAATCCAAGCTGGGCAAGCAACAATTGCGCGTTTGCAAGCTCAGTTAAGTGGTGAGATTAAAGCAAGTGATGCAACAATTGCGCGTTTGCAAGTTGAATTGCAAGGGCAAAACGAAATTCTCACATCAACGGTAGCGCGTACCGAAGCCGAGCAACGCAACGCCGAAGGCGATTTGCAGCGCTATCAAGATTTATATAGAAATGGGGCTATTTCTGCCCAAGAATTAGAACGCCGGCGATTAAGTGCGCTAACTACAACAGAACAAGTCAACGAAAGCCAAGCCACCCGCTTAGAAAGAGCAGGAACACTGCAACAGCAACTAATTGAAGCAAGAGCAAACAGAGAACGAGTAATTGCGACTTTAATTCAACAAATTAATGAAGCAAGAGCTAATTTAAGTAAAATTGTTGAAGTTCGCCCTGTAGATGTGCAAGTGGCGCAAGCTGAAGTGAATAGCGCGATTTCTGGTGTAAAGCAAGTCCAAGCCGACTTAGCTTTGACTTATGTTACCGCACCACAAACCGGGGAAATTATCAAAATTCATACAAGATCTGGAGAAACTATTAGTAATGATGGCATTGCGGAACTGGGTAAAACTGATTCAATGGTGGTGGTAGCTGAAGTGCTAGAGGAGGATATTAGTAAAATTCGGCTCGGACAAAAAGCTACTATCACTAGCGATAATAATGCTTTTGGTGGAGAAATAAAGGGAACTGTAGTCGAAATTGGTAGGCTAGTTGGCAAGCAAGATGTAATTGATAGCGATCCATCGGCGGATGTAGATGCTAGAGTTGTTGAGGTCAAAATTAATCTCGATTCTCAAGCTAGTCGGAAAGTTTCTGGTTTAACTAATGCCAAAGTTGTGGTTGCAATTACTATCTAATTTTTATAGAAATAATGTTTAATAAAATTCCTTTGGCATGGCTGCAATTAACTAGAGAAAAACCTCGGCTTTTAATTGCTCTATCGGGAATTGCTTTTGCTGATATTTTAATGTTTATGCAGCTTGGCTTTAGAGAAGCATTGTTTAATTCTAATGTGCGTATGCACGATAGCTTGCAAGCAGATATTGTTTTAATTAATCCTCAATCTGATGCTTTACTCTCAATGGAACCCTTTTCTCAAAGGCGTTTGTATCAAGCATTAGGATTGCAAGCTGTGAAATCTGTACATCCCATATATCTAGATTTTACTAGCTGGAAAAATCCGCAAACTCGTAAGCTTCGTAATATTCAAGTAATTGGCATTAACCCAGAAGATCAATTATTTGCTTTGGCTGGAGTGAAAGAAAAATTAGACAAAGTTAAAGTACCTGATGTTGTTTTATTCGATCGCGGCTCTAGACCAGAATTTGGCACAATTGCTACGGATTTTAATAGCGGAAAAGTAGTCACGACAGAAGTATCGGGTAGACGAATTAAAGTAGGTGGAATATTTGAACTAGGTGCATCTTTTGGAGCGGATGGGAATATAATAACCAGCGATCAAAACTTTTTCCGCATATTTGCAGATAAGAGAAAGCGCGGATTAATTGATATTGGGTTAATTAAATTAAAGCCTGGAGCCGATGCAAAAATAGTTAAAGAGCAACTGATCAGCTATTTAGACAAAGATGTAAAAATTTTAACGAAACAAGAATACATTGATTTTGAAAAAGCCTACTGGTCGAGTAGTACTCCAATCGGGTTTATTTTTACCTTAGGGACAATTATCGGTTTCATTGTGGGGACGGTGATTGTCTACCAGATTCTTTATAGTGAAGTCTCTGACCACTTGCCAGAATACGCTACTTTAAAAGCAATGGGCTATACTCAAAAATATTTGCTGTTTGTAGTATTTCAAGAAGCTTTAATACTAGCAATTTTGGGCTATATACCAGGATTTGGTTTTGCGATGTTTCAGTACGCTATGGCAAAAAATGCTACATTATTACCCATAGCAATGACGGCAAGACGAGCGATAACAGTCATAATTTTAACTATACTTATGTGCTGCATTTCCGGAGCGATCGCAGTCCGTAAACTCCAATCTGCCGATCCTGCTGATATCTTTTAATTATCAGCTATTTACCCAGCATGAGCTAATGAATATGGTAGAACCTGTAATTGCAATTGAAAATCTTAATCATTATTACGGTAAAGGAAATCTCAGAAAACAGGTTTTATTTGATATTAACCTCAACATTTATGCTGGGGAAATTGTGATTATGACAGGCCCATCTGGCTCCGGTAAAACTACGCTACTAAGCTTAATTGGTTGTTTGCGTTCTGTTCAACAAGGAAATTTAAGACTTCTAGATCGGCAATTAAATGGATCTAATGAAGGTAAATTAGTGCAAATGCGGCGGCAAATTGGCTATATTTTCCAAGCTCACAATTTACTCGGATTTCTTAGCGCAAGGCAAAATGTCCAAATGTCGATAGAACTAAATGATGGCATTTCTAAGCAAGAAGCTGAAGCAAAGTCCGAAGCAATGCTGCACGCAGTAGGTTTGGGAGAGCGTATCAACTATTACCCAGATAGCCTTTCTGGCGGACAAAAACAACGCATTGCGATCGCTCGCGCGCTAGTAAATCATCCCAAACTTGTCCTAGCAGACGAACCTACCGCCGCTTTAGACAAAAAATCCGGGCGTGATGTGGTTGAAATTATGCAGCGCCTCGCCAAAGAGCAAGGCTCAACTATTTTGATGGTGACTCACGATAACCGCATTTTAGATATAGCCGATCGCATTGTCGATATGGAAGATGGTTATTTAACCCGCAATGCCGATCTTAGTGCGGCTTCTAGCTAACTATATACAATCGATTCTTGCTTTAATAGTTCATTTGTACTATTGTAAGAGCAAGAATGTATTTGCAAGTTGAGGAGCCGTTTAACCATGAGCGAATTTAAAGCAACACGCAGAGAAACAGAATCGCATCTTCTTAACCCTCGTAAAGATATTGAGCCACTGCAACCCAAGTTGAGTCGAGAAAAACCCCAAAAAGCAAGTAACGACTGGCAAAAGTTATTAGTAAATGCAGAAAAAGTCAACCAACTATCCGCGCAATTAGAGGAAGCGCTATTTGAATTAAAAGTGACAGCTAGCGAAATCAAATGTGACACAAACGCGCATTCGATCTTAAATAAAATATTTAAACCTAAATTAATAGTTATTCCTTGCATTCATTACAAAAAACCTGGTTTAATTGCTTTAACAACCAGAAAATTAGACCTTTTTCAGCAAGAGCAAGAAGCATTCCAAGTAGCGCAGATGCTCCGCAGACGTACAAAAAGAAGATTAAAAAGATTTACGCCAAGCAAATTATCAAAGTCGTCAAAGCTCAAACATCAAAGTCCAAACTTTATTCATCAGTTAGTTTTAATGTGGAAAAAACTACAAATAGCAATTGGTCGAAAACCAACTGCTGGCGATCGTCTAACAAAAGTTAGTAAAGCTATTAGCTGTTAATAAGTAAAACTATTGATTCTAATATTATACCACTCCTAAACTTATTAGGTGCTAACTCGCAGCTTAAAAGCTTACTCAATTAGACTAACAGTTATTTAAAAATCCCTATCACTGTTGAAGTATGTGTATTAGGTCTGCAAACAAGCCCTGCAATAATTATTGTTGATGGGTAATTGATTTATCGAAGGTGTAAAAAGATATTGCTCCTCGCTGCCATAAAACTCCTATAGTTACTTGCTTGAACAACCAATACAGAATAGTAATTATTACAAAAGTAATAAAAACGATCGCTAAAGGAATCTTACCGATTAAGTCTTCTAATACCGTATTTACTAAAGCGTCGGGCTGAGTAATTAAATCCCAACTATTGTAACGTGGAAATCGCCCTAAATAAATCCCCACAGCACACAAAGCATGAATAAATAATTCCGCAGCTAAAATCAATTTACTCAAGCCAATGCGTTGCAAATAATAACCTACATTAATCAAAGATAAGACATATGCCTGAAATCCAGACAGAATAAATAGTAAGTGCAAAGGAAAAACAATTAAAGTAACTACCCATACAGAATCAACAGCGCGGACATCATAAATAAGATGAATAATATCAGTCAAAATATAAGGTGCATTAGGTAAAAAAGCTAAGAAAACTACAAACCCCAACCACCAAATAAAAGAACGCGATCGCCCGCGACGAAATAACCAAAAGCTCAAACCTAAAGGAATAAAAGCTAGAAATAGATTCCAGACAATTCGACTTGCATTACTGCTTAAAATCCACCAGAGTGTCTTTAATAAAGCAATTACTCTTTCTCTCATCCAAAAGTTCCCCAAAAGCAAGACAAGTCTGATGTTAGATACAGACTTTCAATCAACCAGTATAACTACGACTTAGGAATAGTTTGGAATATTGAAGCTTGAGTTTTAAGTTTCTTAAAGGCATCTACTTGTCACTAATAACGAAAATATCCTCTGCGACTTACCTATGGCAAGATCGCAGAGGACAACAATTATGATTATTCAGTTAGTTTAGTTAAAATGGCTCATTTCTGTTTCAATCTGTCGAACTAACTTCTCGTCTCCACTAGCTCTAGCAACTTGTAGGCGATGCTCTAAACTTTTTTGAATGTTAACGCGGTGAGCATCAGAGGCTTGCTGGGCTGCTTGTTGTTTATTTCTATTCATGACTGTTACTTATTTGTTTTATTAGTTTTTTTGTTTGTTAACTCTAACATAACACCTCTTTCGTAACAAAGGCTACAGAAAAACCTAAAATAGCCCTAAATGAGCCAATTTATACCTCAAGATAGAGCGATGTCTCAAAATCAACTCCTGACTTTATTAAGTGATTTTGGATTAAGTGACGTATATGTAGGGGTAATGAAAGGAGAAATCGCCCTTATTAACCCGCACTTAACCGTAATAGATTTGACCCATGAAATCCCTCCCCAAAGTATTGCCGCCGCTAGGTTTTGTTTAATGAGTGCTTACACTTCTTTTCCCAAGGGAAGCGTTCATGTAGCAGTAGTCGATCCAGGAGTAGGTAGTAAGAGGCGATCGCTTGCTATTGAATTTACTCAAGGCTTTTTAGTAGGCCCAGACAACGGCATATTTAGCGGCGTACTTAGTCAATGTCCAGCAATTACCGCAGTTGAACTAACAAACCCCAAGTATTGGAAGTCGCCTCAACCTAGCAGAACATTTCACGGTAGAGATATTTTTGCGCCCGTAGGAGCGCATTTAGCTAGTGGTGTGCCAATCGCTCAGTTGGGTAAACAAGTAGATATAAAGGCTTTGGTGCAGCTAACTATGCCTGACGTAACTTCAACAAATACAACTATTACAGGCTGCGTTCAATACATCGATCGCTTTGGCAATTTGGTTACAAATATTCCCGGTACAACAGTACAAAACAAAACTTGGAATGTGTTAGTTAAGGGGTTAACTATACCAGGATGTAACACTTACAGCGATGTTGCACCCGGAAATGCGATTACTTTAATTGGCAGTCACGGCTACATAGAAATTGCTGTAGCTAATGGTAATGCTCAAAAGCTGTTGCAACTAACATGGGGCGTAATAGTGCAAGTAGAGGTTTAACGAGTGGTTATATAACGTTGGGCAACTTTCCAGTAACGGGAAAAGCGTTTGAGGTCAATGTAGCCCTCGTATGCAAAAAATGGTTCTACTGGTAGTACCGACAGGGATAAATGAGGTTCAATTTTTTTGCAAATGTCTTTAAATCGAGGACTAGGACTTGTGGCAGTTACAACGGCATTGTGATCGCATTCCTTGGCAAACGTAACTATTTCTGTTGCCACATCGCCGCGTCGAATGACAACAGGTAACTCTAACAAACATTCATATATAAATTTTATGCGTTTAAGACTTAGCTGCCACTCGTCGATTAAAGCATCATCCCAAACCCAAATTGCCGGAGCATCAGGGTACATTTTTAAAGCCGGATGATATGGACTCAAACAATCTCCATGCACCCAAACTACAGGTTGAGTCATAATTTTAAAACCTTGAACGTTGCTGATTTTTAGGGCGGTGTTTTTGGGGAGTAGCTTGATAAAATTCTCCTTTAGGAAACAATTGATTTTGCAATTGTTCGTAACTCCCTTCAAAGTCGCAGCGACCGTATAAAGGACACTGACGACAATAAACTCCTTCGGTATGGCGCTCTAAGTTTTCGCGGTTGAAAAAATATGGTTTTTGGCTAAATGTGCTAGAAACCCACTGCCATGACAGATTATTACTAGCTGGGTCGCCATCTAATAAATGCTGCAAAAACCAGAGTGCGCCTGCCTGCCAGCGAATAGACCGCCAATGAACTATATAAGCTGCGAGCCACAATCGGGCATGATTGTGTAAATACCCAGTTTCACGCAACTGGCGGCTAAAACTATCAATGCAGACAAGCTTAGTTGTACCACTTGTAATGTCATCTGGTAATACGTCTGCATAGTTTTCAGCAGTTAACCCAGTTTTATAAGGTTCTAGGTCTTGCCAAATACCCTCACCAAGCTGGGTATAGAGCCTTTGCCAATAGTCGCGCCATCCTAACTCATTCAACAGCTTACTTGCTGTTTCTGGTTGTTGTACCTGATTGAGAATATAATCTCGAATTTCTGCTAAACTTAAAACCCCGTAGCGAATATAAGGCGATAACCGGGTTACTGCACCAGTCAGGAAGTTGCGCGAACTAGCATACTGGGATGGATCTACTTGTGCTAGAACTTCTTGGGCTGCTTTGCGTCCACCAACAGTTTTACTAATATGGTCGTCTCTTTCTGTAGCCCTGGGGAATTGTTCTTGGAGATAAGCAACTAATTCCTCTGGGTTAGTAAATTCCCGTCGCATATCTTTGTTCATCAAAATTAAAGTGTTCTCCGTTATTTTAGTTAGTCACTATAACTATTGTGAACTACTACAACTAATTGCCAGTGCGATCTGTATTTGTGACCTTAGTTAAGCTTCACAAAGAGCGAGGAATTCTTACTTCTAGCTTTTTAATTAAATCGTTAGGTAGTTGGTTACACTACAAAGCAGGTGATATAGATTTGGTAAAGGTGCGTAAGGCCTAAGTCTGAATCCTAAGCAGTGCTACTGTAAGACTTTTAATGATGACAACGCTAAACGGGCGGTATCAAGTTATTCAGGTTTTAGGACATGGTGGGTTTGGTGAAACCTTCCTAGCAGAAGATACTTATCTGCCTTCCCGCCGTCGCTGTGTAATTAAGCAGCTAAAGGTGATGAGCAACCCGCAAATGAACCAAGCGGGACAACAGAAGTTTCAACAAGAGCGGTTTGGGCGTGAAGCGGCGACTTTAGAGAAATTAGGAGAAGGTAGCGACCAAATTCCTAAGCTTTTCGCTTACTTTGTCGAGAATGAGGAGTTTTACCTGATCCAAGAATGGATTCAAGGGCCTACCTTGACCGATGTTGTCACTGCCGCCGAGAGTATGAGCGAATTTGATGTTAAAAATATTTTAGTAAGTCTATTATCTGTCCTCAACTACGTTCATAGTGGCGGCATTATTCACCGCGACATCAAGCCAGATAACATTATTTTACGCAACTTAAATAATCAACCAGTTTTAATTGATTTTGGTGCAGTTAAAGAAACTGTAGCAACGGTAATTAATGCCCAAGGAAAAAGCGATCGCTCAATTGTAGTTGGAACACCGGGTTTTATGGCTCCGGAACAAGCTGCTGGAAGACCAATTTATGCTAGCGACCTTTACAGCTTAGGCTTGACAGCGATTTATATGCTTACAGGCAAGCATCCCCAACAATTAGAATTAGATTCGGAAACTGGAGAAATTTTGTGGCACAAGTACGGCACAAATGTAAGTCCTGAGCTTACTGCCGTACTTGATCGCGCTATTAACTATCATCCACGCGATCGCTTTACTACCGCCCAAAAAATGCTAGAAGCTTTACGAGCAATTAATGTGTCTGTTCAATCAACGGTAGCAACTATTGCCGTAGCGACCGCAGCTAGTACGTCTCCTACGATAATTTCGCCCCCTAAAAAAGCAGTAAAAATCGCAAGTCTTGATGGTCAAGAAAATGGACAAAGAAATCTAATTTTAGGTGGTTTGTTAGCAACGGCGCTCGTGGGTACTGCGGCTATTTTTGGTTTTGGGCAAAATAAAGTACCCAATTTAGATTCTACTTCACCAATTTCATCACCAGCGCCTAATTCTAGCGTGACGGCAGCGCGATCGCCTGCCGTCACTCCACAACAAAAGATTTTACCTACCTCCCCGTCGCCCGCCCTAGAAAATGAGATTGCTACCCCTACCTCCCCTACAGCAATACCCACACAAATCAATCAAACCGCTAAAAATCGCCCTCAAGCAAAAGTAATTGGTTTCCCGCCAGGTACATCAGAAAATAGAGTAAAAGCAACTCTCGGCAACCCGGAGCGTAATACTAGAGGTATTTGGGGTAATACTCGCGCCGTCATATATGACTTAGAACCGGAGCGCATTACCTTAGGCTATTTATACGACCGCAATTCTGGGCAAATTCGTCAAACAGAAGTAGCTTTTGCTCAATCAGTGGAACCTGACGTAATGCAAGCAACCTTACAAGGAATGCTAGGCGAGTACTATTCTGAAAATATTAATAGCGGGTTGCAACAAGTGCGTCAGCGCCAAACTAAGAGCTATTCATTTAATACAGGCAACTTAAAAGGCACGATTGAAAGAAACGAACGCGATCGCATTTATATTGGTGTTTGGGAAGCAGATTTGCATTAAACCTCTGGCGTGAAGTCTTCTGGAGAGAAAGAGAGTCGCCCATAAGTAGATAAGAAAATATCCTAACCATAGCCAATAATCCAAACACAACATGATCTCAGGGGAAATCAAAAGTCAAATAGACAGCATCTAGGATGCCTGTTGGTCGGGTGGTATAGCGATACAAAGTTGGATTAGGACGTATGATGGGTAGAAAAGAGTAATCAGAAACACCATGCCCGCCCCATACAGTGACGACCTGCGCCAAAAAGCAATTGCTGCGGTAAAACGTGGAGAACGC
>JAABUN010008513.1_pt1 | contig 10439 bp, 10 predicted proteins | sample 5559311 | NCBI WGS metagenome assembly JAABUN01 (sample SAMN10711877, study PRJNA513370) | rock metagenome | isolation source: Antarctica rocks | place: Antarctica: Victoria Land, Siegfried Peak sud
GCCGGCGCGGATGTCGTCGCGGAGGATACGTAGGGTGCGCTTCAGCACTCGAGCCGCGATGTCCAGCTGACCGGTCGACACCCAGGTGAGTCCGCAGCACACCGGCTCGCTGGGCACCCGCACCTCGAATCCGGCGTCGGTCAGCACCTCGACCGCCGCCTGCGCGATGCCGGGATGGAAGAAGTTGGTGAAAGTGTCCGGCCACAGCAGCACGGGGCCGTTGGGTGCGGTTCGCCCGGCCTCGGCCGCTGAACGCTTCCGCCACCACGCAGTGAACGACTGATCGGCAAAGACCGGGATGTCCCGCTCGGCCGCGATGCCGCCCAGCCGCTTCAGTACGCCCGCCACCGGGCCGATGCCGGTTACCAGGTTGACCAGCCGGGCGATCGGGCTCGCGAGCTGTGCGAGCAGCGGCAACCAGCCCATCGAGTAATGGGCCATCGGTCGCAGCCGGCCGTGGTAGTGGTGGGAGAGGAACTCTGCCTTGTAGGTGGCCATGTCGACGTTGACCGGGCAGTCGCTCTTGCACCCCTTGCAGGCCAGGCACAGGTCGAGTGCGTCCTTGACCTCGGTCGAGCGCCAGCCGTCGAGGATGGTCTCACCACGGATCATCTCGAACAACAGCCGGGCCCGGCCGCGGGTGGAATGCTCCTCCTCCCGGGTGACCATGTAGGACGGGCACATCACCTGCTCGTCGCTGACCGAGGTGCGGCAGTTTCCGATGCCGACGCACCGCATGACGGCCCCAGAGAAGCGCCCGCCGTCGTCAGGGTAGGAGAAGTGGGTCCTCGGCTCAGCGTGGCTGAAGCCGGTCCCGAGACGCAGCTGTCCGTCCAGCGGGTTCGGCGCCACGATCTTGCCGGGGTTCATCCGGTTGTCGGGGTCGAACAGTGCCTTCACCTCACCGAAGAGCCCGACCACCTCAGGGCCAAACATCTTGGGTAACAGCTCGCCACGCGCCTGGCCGTCACCGTGCTCACCGGACAACGACCCCCCGTAGGAGACCACGAGGTCCGCGGCCTGCTCGGCGAAGCCACGGAAGTGAGCGATGCCGTCAGCGGTGCGCAGCTCGAACGGGATCCGAGTGTGGATACAGCCCTGGCCGAAATGCCCGTAGAGCGACGTCTCGTCCTTGTGGTAGCCGAAGCGGTCGAGCAATGCCCGGAGATCACGCAGATAGTCACCGAGCCGCTCGGGCGGGACGGCGGAGTCCTCCCAGCCGGGCCAGTTGTCGTGCTTGCCTACCGGGTGGGCGGTCGCACCGAGACCGGCCTCCCGCACCTCGACCAACCTCTCCTCCTTGGCCGGGTCGTCGAGGAACTTGATGCTGGGCTCATGCTCGCCACCGTCGAGGTCGGCCATCAACGCGTGGGCCTTCCCGTCGGCCTCGTCCTGATTTTCGCCGGTGAACTGGACCATCAGCCAGCCGCCGCCGCTCGGCATCTGCTGGATGGCGTTACCGGCTAGGTCGGCGGACTTCTCCATCTGCAGCAGTATCTGGTCCAGCCCTTCCAGCTGCCAGGGTTGGTGGGCGACCACGTCCATCACTGCGTCACCGGCCGCGGCAATATCGGGATAGCCGAGCACCACCATCGCCTTCGCCTTCGGCACCTCGACCAACATCAGCTCGGCGTGCAACACCGTCACCAGCGTCCCTTCGGAACCCACCAGCGCCCTGGCCACATCGAAGTGGTTCTCCGGCAGCAACGAATCGAGGTTGTAGCCCGAGACCCGACGCGGAATCTTTGGGTACCGAGTCCGGATCAGAGCCAGATGGTCATCTCGCAGCTGACGGAGGCCCTGGTAGATATCCGCCCGGCGTCCGCCCTCAGCCGCGATACGGCCGTAGTCCTCGTCGTTGGTCGGACCCACCCACATCCGCAGCCCGTCGTAGGTCAACACCTCCAGGCTGATGATGTTGTCGACAGTCTTGCCGTAAGCCTGGGCCGTCGACCCGCACGAGTTGTTGCCGATCATCCCGCCGATCGTGCAGGTCCGATGGGTGGCTGGCTTAGGGCCATACATCAGCCCGTGGTCGGACAGCTGCCGGTTGAGGTCATCCAACGCGATGCCAGGCTCGACCACACACGTCCGGGCGTCGACATCAACCGAGACCAGCCGGTTGCAGTGTTTGGTCCAGTCGATCACCACCGCGGTGTTGGTCGTCTGGCCGCCCAGGCTGGTGCCGCCGCCGCGGGAGACGACCGGGGCACCGTACTCGGCGCACACGGAGACCGCTATCGCGGCATCGTCTGGAGTGGTAGGGGTGACGACGGCGATCGGTACCTCGCGGTAGTTGGACGAATCCACCGCGTACGCGGCCCGGCTGCCTACGTCGAACCGGATGTCGCCGGCGACGCGGCCACCGAGCGCGGTCTTCAGCGTCGGCGTGATCTGCATCAGCTTCTGGTCCGTGGTCGCGGTCATGTGAGCCCTGTCTGTCGATCCGTGTGGTGGCTTCGGTCAGGCGATCTGGTTGCCGGGGGCGTGGCCTTCGGCCATCCGTTCAGTGCTGGACTCCGGCGGCTGCAGGTCGTGACCTGCCAGCTGGGCGCGGTCGGCGGCCCGCCCGCCTGACGCGCCGCTGAAGTATTCGTTCGGCACCATGCCGTTGGCGACCACGTATAGATGGTCGTTGGCGATCTCACCGGCGACCGCATGTAGCCAAGGTTCTGGGGGGACGGGGATGTTGCGGGCCTCCAGGGTGCCTCGGAGGAGCTGTTCAATGTTCGCTTCGGGTTCGACTGAGCAGTGTTCGAGCACGTCGAGGATGGCGCGCTGCTGGGCGATGTAGACGTCGGTGTGTTCGCCGGCGGGGCGGGATGGACCGCTCATGAGGCGTGTTCTCCTTGGTGGGTGTGTCCGAGGCGAAGGCTGCACTCCAGGAGCAGGGCGTGGACGAAACCCTGCGGGAGGTTGCCGCGCAGCTGGCGCTGGTTGACGTCGAACTCCTCGGCCAGCAGCCCAGCCGGGCCGCAGGCGGCGCGCTGGCGCTCGAACCAGCGGAAGGCCTCGACCACGTCGCCGGCGGCGAGTTGGGCGAGCGACATGATGAATCCACACATGACGAACGCCCCCTCGGCCAGGCCGAGTGGCTTCCCGTCGGCAGCGTAGCGGTAAACGTAGCCGTCCTCCACGAGCTGGTCGCACACGGCGGCGAGGGTGGCGAGGCTTCGGGGGTCATGCGGGGACAGAGCCCCCCGGACCGGAGGCAGCAGCAGGGCGGCGTCGACCCCGGGTCGGTCCGGCGCCTGCTGCCAGGCTCCGCCCGGACCGAGTGCTCGCTTGGAGGTCTCGGCCATGATCGTGTCGGCCAGGCTGAGGGCTCGGGCGGTGTCCACGGCGCCGATGTGGTCGGCGACCGACCGGAGGCCGGCCACACAGGCCAGCCGGGAATGGGTCCACCAGGCGTCCTTCAGCTCCCAGATGCCGGCGTCGGGTTGGTTCCAGCGCTTCACTACGAGCTCGAGGAGGGCGTTGGCCGCCCGCTCGTCGTCGGTCCCGAGGTGGTCGTGCCGCCCTGCCGTGGCGTAGAGCTGGAGCAGCTCGCCGACGCCATCGAGCTGGAACTGGCCGCGGACCCAGTTGCCACTGATCGGGCGACCGCCGGGATAGCCCGGGAGGTCGATGCTCACCTCGTGCGGCGGAAGCTCACCGTTGATGCGGTATGCCGGAGCGAGCTGGTCTCCGTCGGCGAGGACGCGGGCGGTGCTGAACGCCACCGCCTCGTCCAGCAGCGGCAGCGGATCATCTACCCCGACGGCGAGGCCGGCGTAGGCCTGGTCACGGAGCCAGACGTAGCGGTAGTCGTAGTTGCGGCCGGCTGAGGCCCGCTCGGGCATCCCTAGCGTGGCCGCGGCCACCATTCCACCACCTGGCGCAGTGAGCCCACGCAGCACGGCATAGGCATGCCGGCTGTCCCGTGGCGCGGCCGAACCAGCGAAGGTCGGCACGGCCTCTGCCCAGCGGCGCTCGGTGGTGAACCATGCAGCCTCGACGTCGACCGGCTCACCGAGCGACTGATCGCTGATCTCGAGGACGAGGTCGTGATGGGTGTGCGGTTCCAGCTCGAGGCGGAGCCGCAGACGGTGTTGGTCGTCGGCCTCGGCGGCCGCGGCACCTGACCAGCGGGCGTGCAGGTTGCCGCTGCGCAGCTGCCAGACGCCGTCGTTGTCGCGATGGGCCCGCCCGGCGCCCGCGCGGCCGAAGTCGGCGGCGAGGTCGAGAACGACGTCGACCGCGACCGGGGTGTCCTTGGCCTCAACCCGGCGCAGCAGTACCAGGCGTTGTGGCTCTCCGGGGAACACGAGTGCCTCCCGGCACTCGGTGGTTCCGCGGGTCGTCGTCCATCGGCTGCGCCAGATGAGGCTGCCCGGCTCGTAGTAGCCGCCCCAGACGAACGGGTCGACGGGGGTGACGGCATAGACGCCACGGCCGCCGATCAGCTGGGAGAACACTGCCGGTGAGTCCCACACCGGCGCGCACAGCCAGGTGACGTCGCCGCGCGGGCCGACCAGCCCTCCCCGGAAACCGTCGGCCAGCAGGGCGTACTCGCGCAGCGCCTGGGGTGGGAAGCCGGCGCTTGACTCTTGGTCAGACCGCGCCCTCACTGCTGCTCGGATCGGCTGAGGGCGAGCGATACGGCCGTCCCCATGGCGCTCAGGGCGGCTGCGCCGCCGGTGACCAGGGCGGCGCGGCGGCGGCCAGGATCCCCGATGGCGACGACTGCCATGGTGGTGGCGTGCAGCGCGTCGACGGTGAGCCAGAGACCACGCAGGTGGGTGGGCAGAAGGGCTTGGAGCGATCCCTGGCCGAGGTGCCGGGCTGCGAGGATCCAGATGGCGACCCTGTCGCCCTCGCCTGGTGCCGTACTCTGCACGGCTCGCCAGATCGCTGGTCCGCGCGCCGCCAGCGCTGCACCCCAGGCGACTCCGGTCAGCGCGACGACGCGGGAGAGGTTCGTCGCGGAGTCCACCGGTGTGGGGCTCATCGTTGGCGCGCCCAGGCGAGGAGACCGGCCAGCGCACCGGCCAGGCCGACCGCGGTGGCCAGCTGAGGGTAGTGCTGGGCGATCCACTGTTGCGGGCTGTGGGCGTGCGCGCGGTCGTCAAAAGCGCCGTGGGCGCCGTAGTCGCGTCCGTCCCTCCCGTCCGCTGGCTCCCACAGGTTGGACGGTTGGTTCTCGTCCCTCTGGTCGCCAGTCTGCTGGGAGCTGAACCCGTGCCAGCCCAGATAGCGGTCCAGAATTCCTGGGACGATCGCGTTGGCCGTCAAGGTGGCGACCGTGGAGGCGCCGACCCAGTACTCGCGCCGTCGCGGGTGATCGGCGGCGTAGGCGATGGCGCGGGCCGCGACTTCCGGCTGGTAGATCGGCGGGACGGGCTGCGCGTAGTTCGGCAGTCGCGACAGCACCCAGGAGAACTGCGGGGTGTTGAGTGCTGGCATCTGCACCATCGTGGTGCGGATAGGGCTGCGCTCGTGGATCAGCTCGCAGCGCAGTGACTCGTGGAAGCCCTGCAGCGCATGCTTGGCGCCGCAGTACGCGGTCTGCAGCGGGATCCCGCGATAGGCGAGTGCGGAGCCTACCTGGACGATCGTGCCGTGGCCTCGCTCGCGCATCCGGCGCAGGATCGACATCGTGGCGTAGACGTAGCCCAGATAGCTCACCTCGGTCGCCCGCCTGTACTCCGCCGGCGAGATGTCCTCGAACCGGGCGAAGACGGAGGTGAAGGCCACGTTCACCCAGACGTCCACCGGACCGAACTCGGCCTCGATGCGTTCGACTGCTCGCTCCACCTGGTCGGCGTCGGCCATGTCCACCGGGACCACGAGGGTCTCCGCTCCCAGCTCCTCGGCTTCGGCCGCAGCCGCGGCCAGGCCGGCCTCGCCGCGGGGCAGCAGCGCCACCCGGTCACCCTGTCGGGCGAACTCCCGGACGGCTGCCCGCCCGATCCCGCCGCTGGCACCTGTCACTGCCACGATCCGTCTCGCCATGTAATCCCTCTCCGGTTGCCTACCTCGTTAACAAACATAAGCGCAATGATTGCGAATACGCAACGGTTCGACGATACTCGGACGATGCCGCCGACCTGGACGATGATGTGACCGCCGACGGCCTGACGTCCGACCTTGATGCGGTGATGCGGGCGGCTCGAGTGATCTCGGCAATCGTTGCCGAGTCGGTCGCCCAGACCGGTGACGCGGTGACGATGCCTCAGCTGCGCACGCTGGTGCTGGTGGCCACCCGGGGGGACGTCAACGCTACCGCCGTAGCCGACTCCCTCGGGATCCATCCGTCGAATGCCTCGCGGTTGTGCGAACGTCTGGTGCAGTCCGGGTTGCTGGATCGTCAGGATGACCCGCGGGACCGCCGAAACGTTGCGCTGCGGCTGACCGAGCAGGGCTCCGAACTGGTGCGGTCGGTGATGGAGCATCGGCGGGCGGCCTTCCGGGTGATCGTGGAGGCGATGTCGGATGCGGGTCGCTCTCACCTGCGCGCCGGCTTGGAGGAGTTTGCGGTGTCTGCCGCAGAACCACCCGAGGGATGGGAGCTGATGCTGTGAGTCCTCGGATGGGGGCGGTCCGCGGTGCGTTCGCGCCGTCTGGGGCTGCTGTCACTCTCGTTGGCGGTGGGAGTGGGCGCGGGCTTGGGGGCGGTGGTCTTCCGATTCATGATCCAGGGACTGACGCGCCTCTTCACCGGCCATGACGACTATGCCGCCCGTGCCGGGCAGCCCGCACGGTTGGTTTCCCGGGGTCGGCCGGTGGTTCATAGTGGCCACCCCGGTGGTCGCCGGTCTGTTGGATGGACCCCTGGTCTACCGGTTCGCCCGGGAGGCGCGGGGCCACTGCGTCCCGGAGGTGATGCTGGCGGTGGCGCGCAATGGCGGGCGGATCCGGCCGCAGGTGGCGGCGGTCAAGGCCCTCGCCAGTGCCCTGTGCATCGCCGGCGGTGGATCGGTCGGCCGCGAAGGCCCGATCGTGCAGATCTGCTCGGCCACGGGGTCGTCGTTGGCTCAGCTTTTGCGGCTCGATGAGCGACGGATCCGGCTGCTGGTGGCGTGCGGGCCGCCGGCGGCATCTCGGCGACGTTCAACGCCCCGGTTGGCCGGGGTCTCCTTGCGATGGAGCTGATCCTCCATCGGGCGTCCGAGTCGTTCGGCATGTGGTGATCTCGTCGGTGACCGCAAGCGTGATCAGCCGCAGCCTGCTGGGGAACGACCCGTTCCTGCGGCTGCCGCCCTTTCGGGTCGACCACCTGGTCCAGTAGCCGTTGTTCGCGGTGCTCGGTCTGGTGGCGGGTTTGGTCGGTGTCGGCTTATCACGGTCGCTCTACCTGATCGAGGATCTGTGTGACAAGGTGTCGCGCGGGCCGGAGTGGCTGCGGACCTCGGTGGGTGGACTCGTGCTCGGTTCGCTGCTGTTGGTGTTACCGCAGATGTACGGAGTCGGCTACCCGGTGCTGGGCCGGGCCGTGGCCCAGACGTACGCGCTCGGCTTCCGCGCGCTGCTGCTCATGGGCAAGGTAGTGGCCCGCTCACTGATGATCGGGATTGGTGGCTTGGGTGGGGTGTTTCGCCCAGCCTGTTCTGCGGGGCCACGGTCGGGGCGATGTTCGGCGAGATCGTGCACCTCGTCGGGCCGGCAACCGGCGGCTCGGTCGGCGCGTACGCGCTGGTCGGGAAGGGAGCCGTGTTTGCTGGTGCTGCCCGGGCGCCGATCACCACGGTCGTCATGTTGTTCGAGCTGACCGGTGAGTCCACCATCATCCTGCCGATGATGCTCGCGATCGTGCTGGCCACAGGGATGAGTTACCTCGTCTCCCACGACATCGTCTCTACCCGCAACCTGTTGTGGCGGGGCATCGACCTGGAGGAGCCGGCTGACGCCGCCCTGGCCCGGACACCACTCAGTTCAGTGATGGGACCGGTGCCGACACCCACCGCCTCGGCCACGCCATGGGGAGAGACAGCCGTCTTGTTCGCCGCCTCCGGCGAACTCATTGCCCGTGGTCGATGCGTCGGTGCGCTACCTGTGGGGTGCTGAACGCCTACGAGATCACGGATGCGGTGGCGGCCGGTGAGGAAACCGACCTGGGCTCGCTGTGCACCCCCGTCGCGGCGGACGCCCAGCTCGGATCAGCCATGCGCCTGCTGGATGGTGGCGCCGACGCGGTACCGGTGACGGACGGTGACGACGTTCTCGTCAGCTGGATCCGCCTCAGCGACATTCTCGCCGTCCTCGGCGGACGAACCCCAGCGGTGCCGACCCAGGCGTAGGACGACCGGTGCGGGTCGCCCGCTGGGCTAACCCGCTGAAAGGATGCGGTGTGACTCTGGTCCTGGTGTTCGGTATCTGTCTGCTCGTGTCGGTGCTGGTTTCCGGCGTGGCTGCGCGGACGGTGCTGTCGACCTCGCTGGTCTTCCTGCTCGCTGGTGCGCTGGTCGGACAGGGCGGGTTCGGCTTCGTGCAGATTGACGCCGACAGCCCGATCGTTGGCGACCTCGCCGATCTCGCGCTCTTCACTGTGCTGTTCGTGGACGGCACCAGCCTGCGTAACCTGCGTGGGGAGGGCTCGTGGAAGCAGCCGGCCCGGGCCTTGGGGATCGGCATGCCATTGGCCTTCGGTGGAGTGGCAGTACTGGCCCATTACGCTGCCGGCTTCGACTGGGTGACGGCGATGTTGGTGGGTGCGGTGCTGGCTCCGACCGACCCGGTGTTCGCCTCGGCAATCGTCGGCCGCACCGACGTGCCAGCCCGGCTGCGGCGGCTGCTCAGCGTGGAGAGCGGGCTGAACGACGGACTGGCCTTGCCGCTGGTGCTGATCCTGTTGTCTGCGGCTGGGCGGGGCAGTTCGGAGCACGTCGGTCTCGGTGCCGTCGCGCTCGAGCTGTTGGCCGGCCTGGCGGTTGGCATTGCCCTGCCTCTTCTCACCCACCTGACTCTGCGGATCCCGGGCCTCGGCGCCGAGCCCAAGCTGCAGCCGCTCGGACCACTGGCGGTCGGCGTGCTGCTCTACGCCATCTGCCACGTCACCGGCGCCAACCCCTACCTCGCCGCGTTCGCCGGCGGTGCGGTGCTCGCCCGGTTGAACCCGTCGGCACAGGAGGCGTTCTCGCACCTGGGTGAGCAGCTGGCCGAGCTGGCCAAGTTTGCCGCCCTGCTGGTCTTCGGGGCACTCCTCACGCCGATGCTGATCTCCAGCATCGGCTTCGGCGGTTGGGTGGTCGCGGTGCTCTCGCTGGTTCTGGTCCGGCCGTTGTCCTTGATCTTGTCGCTGACCGGAGCCAGCGGGCTGAGCCGCACGGAGCTGTACGCGGCGGCCTGGTTCGGGCCCAAGGGTTTCGCGTCGGTGGTCTATGGGCTGCTGGTGCTGCACTCCGGGATTCCGCAGGCGCAGCAGGCGTATGAGCTGATCGCGGTCTGTATCGGGCTGAGCATCATCGCCCACTCCAGCACTGACGTGCCGGTGGCCCGCCTGTTCAACGTCGAGGAGATCGCCGGAATGCCCGACGGGAAGCAGGCGCCTGGGAGAGACTTCGCTTCATGACGAGGAAAGTTGGTCGGGCTCGCCTGACGGTCCGCCCATCCTCGACAGCGCCGCCATCATCGACAGCGCTGCCCATTATCGACCGCGTAGTGCGGCCGCCGGACCGGAAGAACCGGGCCAGACCCTGCTCGGACTGCTTCCGCGCCTCTGAGACCAGCCCTTCGTTCATCACCTGGCGAAGCGCCAACGCGACCACGACGATCATGACCGCGCCGCCGGCGAACTCGGCCACGGTGAACTGCCAGCCGATCAGCAGGGCCACGATGATGCTGGGCTCCAGCACCAGGTTGGTCGAGGCGATCTGGAAGACCATGGCCGCGGTGAAGTTCGCCCCTTTGCGCATCAAGGTGCGGGCCATCGCCACCGCGGTGTAGGAGCAGGACGACGGGGGTCGGTCCGAACCCGGCGGCCTTGACGAGACTTGCGGGCCCGTCGTCAGACAGCAGCCGGCTGATGGTCTGCTTGTGCACCAGCGCCTGGATGATCGAGGCGATGACGAAGCCGAGAATCAGTGACCACCCGACCTGCCAGGCCCATGTGCCCTGTCGCCGAGTGTGCATCGAGGAGGCCTCTGAGGAGGCGGATCACGTCCGTCGGGCTCCGCTCAGTGCCAGCTGGACCTCCCACTCGGCCGCGTCGAGGTGGGCGAACTCGGACTCGTCGAAGTCTTGTGCGTGGGCGGTGGCTCGGAGTCGGTCGAGCTGCTCGATGATGGGCTGCCGGTGCTCCGGTCGGGCGTGCCAGGCCACGTCGCGCAGTAGTTCGTAGAGTCGGGTCAGAACTTGAGAGTCGGCCTTGCCGTAGGACCGGGGCTGGGTGACCGCCAGGTCCATGAAGTGGGCGAAGTCGGGACGGTGGAGGATGACCCGCACCGTGCCCTCGGCATCAC
>JAABUN010008514.1_pt1 | contig 10438 bp, 8 predicted proteins | sample 5559311 | NCBI WGS metagenome assembly JAABUN01 (sample SAMN10711877, study PRJNA513370) | rock metagenome | isolation source: Antarctica rocks | place: Antarctica: Victoria Land, Siegfried Peak sud
CGGGCGGCGCCTCGCGGCGTTCTCCTCGGTCGAGAGACGACCCAGTACTCCTCTCCCGCTCGCCGCAGGGGCTGGAGGTCGCTCCGTTCCCACCCAACGTATCCCTCCGCTGCTCGCCGCAGGGCCGGAGGTCGCTCCGTTCCCACCCAACCACCTCCCTCGTTGGCCTTGCGAGCCATCCACCCAGACGACGCGGGACCCTCGACGAACCTCCGTGCGCAACCACTAGGCTTCGGCCCACCAGCCGTCAGGAATTCGTCGCCCCGCCGGGGCTCGACCGAGCAGGAGAAGACCGTGGCCGAGGTGCGCCGGCGCCGATCTGTCTCTCAGGCCTTTTTGCTCGACCTGTTGCTGGGGCAGCTGGCCGAGTGGAGAGCAGCAGAGTCCGCGCCCGCCGACGTGGTCGACTTGGGCGGTGGCACCGGCGGTATCGCCAGTTCGCTGGCCGCCCGGGGCTATGGCGTGACGGTGATCGACCCAAGCCCCGATGCACTGGCGTCGCTGGAACGCCGGACCGCGGAGGCCGGCTTGTCGGGTCGCATCCGCGGCGTGCAGGGCGACGCGACCGACCTGGTGGACATCGTGGGCTTGCCCACGGTGGCAACGCAGGGGCGCTCGGGCGCCGATGTGGTCATCTGCCATCGGGTGCTCGAGGTGGTGGACTCGCCCGGGCAGGCGCTGGCGGCCATCGCCTCGGTACTCCGGCCCGGGGGCGTGCTCAGCCTGGTGGTGTCTCAGCGTCATTCGGTGGTCCTCTCCCAAGCGTTGGCCGGGCACATCGGCCTCGCCCGCCGGACGTTCGCCGACCCGTCGCGCTTCGACCACGACCAGGTCCTCGATCTGGTCCGCGGGGCTGGACTCGAGGTGGTCTCCAGCCACGGCGTCGGCGCGGTGGCCGGTCACGTGGCGGAGTCGCTGGTGGAGTCGGAGGCTGGCGCGTACGGCGAGCTGGTCGAGCTCGAGCGCGAGATCAGCCAGGACGCTGCATTCCGCGCCCTCGCTCCGCTGGTTCACGTCTTCGCGCGGAAGCCAGCCGAGTCGCGGTAGACCTCACCGATGAGCATCATCATGCACGTCGACATGGACGCGTTCTATGCCTCGGTCGAGCTCCGGCGCCGGCCGGAGCTCCGCGGCACGCCAGTCATCGTTGGTGGCTCGCCCCGCGGCGTCGTGCTGTCGGCGACCTACGAGGCCCGGGCTCGCGGGGTGAAGTCAGGCATGTCGTCCACGCAGGCGCGACGCCTGGCACCGCAGGCCACCTTCGTGTCGCCTCACTTCGAGGACTACACCGCGGTGTCGAAGGCGATCGTCGCCGTCTTTGAGTCGGTGACCGCCCTGGTCGAGTCGGCGTCGATCGACGAGGCCTTCTTGGACGTGACCGGTGCGGTCAAGATGTTCGGCTCCCCGGCGGTCATCGGTGAGCACGTGCGAGCCATCGTGGCCGACGAACAACAGATCACCTGCTCAGTGGGCATCGGCCCGACCAAGTTCATCGCCAAGATCGCCTCCCGAGCCGCCAAGCCGGACGGGCTGTGCGAGGTGCCCGCCGATCGGGTGATCGCCTTCCTCCACCCCCTCCCCGTCGAAGCCATGTGGGGGGTGGGAGAGGCAACCGCGGAGAAGCTGCATCGGCTTGGGCTGTTCACCGTGGCCGAGCTTGCGCACACCCCCAAGAACACGTTGCAGCGCGCGTTCGGACCACAGGCGGGCGCGATGCTCAACGCGCTCGCCTGGGGGCGGGATTCCCGGCCTGTCGTCGCCCGTGAACCCGAGCGCAGCGTCGGCTCGCAGGAGACGTTCGGCCGTGACACCGATGATCCGGAGGTGGTCAAGCGTGAACTGCTCCGGATGGCGGATCGGACGGGTAGCCGGTTGCGTAAGGCTGGTCTGCTGGGCCGTACGGTGACGATCTCGGTCCGGTTCGCCGACTTCACCGAGCTCACTCGGTCGGCCACCGTCACCAGCCCGACCGATGTGACTGACGAGATTCACGCTCAGGCGGTGGCGCTGTATGACAAGCTCGGCTTGCAGCGGGCCCGGATTCGGCGGGTAGGCGTGCGGGTGGAAGGTCTGGTCGAGGCCGACCGGGCCCACCGACAGCCGCAACTCACGGATCCCGAACGGGGCTGGCGCGAAGCCGAGCAGGCCATTGATGCCGCGGTGGTGAAGTTCGGGCCGGCGGCGGTGCAACGCGCTGCGCTGACCCGCCGACACTGACTCAGACACAGATTATGCGCCGTTGTGACTGCTGGAACGTCGATCCGATAACAGCACGGTACTGATTCCGCCTTGCGGTTCCACTTAGCCTTTTCGCGACCTAAACTGGCCAGTATTCGCCCAACCGGGCGAGCCCACTGGTGCACGGTCCAACCTCGAGACCCTGGCTGTATCTGGAAGGCAGCTGGCGCTCTCATGATGTGTGGAGCGAACGCGTACCATGTAGGCACGCGCACCACGAGACAGCGGGGGAGGCGGCCCATGGCCCTCTCAGAAGAAGAGCAGCGGCTCCTTGAGCAGATGGAGGCCGCCCTTGCCGCCGAGGACCCCAAGCTGGTCAACGCGCTGCGCGGGACCGGAACCCGGCGAGTGCATCGTCGTCGAGCAGCGATCGCCGGCATCGGCTTCTTCGTAGGACTCGCGCTGCTGATAGCAGGCATCTCGACGTATATCTTCTTGAGCGTTATCGGTTTTGTGATCATGGTCGCGGCCGCGGTCACCGCCATCTACTCCTGGCAGCACGTGGGCAGCGGTGCGGATCCATCCCGGTTGGCCGATCGGCCAAAGGCCCCGCAAACTTCCGGTTCGGATGACTCACAGGGATTCATGGACAAGATGGAAGAGCGCTGGCGTCGTCGGCGCGACGAATCCGGCTTCTGAAGGTCGGACCCCTTAGTATCCACGCCTCGGACCTCGGTCCGAGGCGTGTTGTGTTTCTTGCCGCCCGTGAGGAATCAGAGTTGACCGGCGTTTCTCGACCATGGTCGATGTTCGAATGGCCCAAGCCGCACCTGACGTGCGTTTCTCGACCATGGTCGGCTTTCGCGCTGTCCAGGCCGGGTTCCCGTCTGCCTTTCTCCACCACGGTCGGCATCCGCCAAGACCGAGCCGCCCCTGCTTTTCTCCACCATCGTCGGCTTCGTACGGCCGGGGACGTCCCTGGCCCGCTTTTCTCGACCGCGGTCGGCTCACGCTCAGACCGCGGGGCCTCTGGCCCAGCTTTTCTCGCCCAGGTCGGCGTTCGCGTTGCCCGGGCTGCCCCTGACGTGCGTTTCTCGACCATGGGCGGCATCCACGCGGTCGGAGATCCGCGCGGTCGGAACAAGCCTGAGTGGAGCTATCAGGGCCGAGGTCGACGGAACAAGGATGTAGGCATCACGAAAGCACGTACTCGACGCCAGCGGCTCCGCGGAGCGGCGATGCCGCGACGGATGTCCTGGGTGAGCTCGGGCAACTGCCGGGCTATGTCGTCGTCGACGAAGGCGCGGGCATAGCGGGAGCGTTCCACCAGGGTTGCCACCTGACCCATCTGGGTCGACTCCTCGCCGCTCAGCCGGTCACCGATCTGCGAGCCAATAGAACGTGGCGAACCGTCTGGCCAGCGTCCACCGTGGTCCACCACGGTGTCCCGAATCTCCGCCCAGGCTGACTCCACCTGCTCCTCGGCCAGACCCACACCGGTCAGTCGTGCCGTACGACGTCGAATTCGCAGCGTAGCCGGCGCGGCCAAGATCAGGAGCAGGACCAGTCCGATACCGCTGCCGATGATGGTCCGTTCCCACGGGAATCCGGAAGCGGCTCCGGGGTCCGTCGGGCCTTGGGTGGGCGCGCTGCTCGGCGCCAGCGAGGTGCTCGGCACGGCTGAACTCGATTGATTGCTCGGCGCGGCCGAGGGATCGTCGCCGGGGTTGGTTTGGTTGTCCAGCGTCCATGCCGGCGCCCCGCCGGTAACGATGGCGGGCGTCGGTTCGTAGCGCACCCAACCGAAACCGCTGAAGTAGAGCTCTGGCCAGGCGTGCATGTCGCGGATGGTGACCTCGTAGGAGTCGCCCTTGCGCTCCCCCGGCAAAAAGCCGACCGCGACCCGGGACGGGATGCCAACAAGCCGGGCCAGCAGGGCCATGGACGCGGCGAACTGCTCGCAATACCCCTTGCGGTCGCGTATCAGGAAGTTCTCTAACGCGGCATAGCTACTACCGGGCTGCGGATCGGTGCTGTACGTGAATCGGCCGCCCCGAAGATACTGCTGGATGGCCGCCGCCTGGGCGGGCTGTGTATCGGCGCCGGCGGTGACCGAGCGTGCCACCTCGTTGAATGACGGGGGCAGGTCGGCCGGCACCTTGAGCGTGGTGGCCGAATCCTGCGGGGTTCCGGCCAGGGCCCCGGCCAGCGATCGGGGATTGGGCGCGATGTCGACGCTCTCCACGGTGTAGCTGATATTGCGGATGGCGCTGGTGCCGTCGTTTCGCGACAGCACGATCAGCGAGTTCGGATCGAATACCCAGTCGCCCGGGGCGGAGAAGCTGCGTGGGGCGTACGGCGTCGGCAGATACTCCGAACCGAAGTTGAGCACATTGATGGTGGTGGTTCGCCGCTTGCTGGGGACCGTACTCAGACCGGGGACATCGGGCAGCGTGGTCCCTGCCCCCAGCCGCATCGGGACGTTCGTCCATCCCGCCGAGCTGAACTGTGGCAGCGAAGCCATCCGCAGATAAACCCCGCCGGCCGCGTCGGACTGGTAGGTGATCACTGGTACGTCCGCCGCCTGGCGCAGGTTGCGTCGCAAGTCCAGAGTCGGATCGCTGAGTTGCAACGGCCCGTTGCCGCCACTACCGCTGCCAAAACCGAAGCCGGGCAGCGAAAGGGTCGGCATGATCAGCCCCAAGACGCATGTCAGCACCACAGCGGGCAACCCGATGTAGCCGGCGGCGCGCCAGACCACCGGTGTCGCGGTGCCGAAACCTTCGGCAGAATCTCGGGACAAGCCATGGGTCCAGCGGGTGGTGGAGTTCAGCCCTTCAGCGACCAGGATGGCCAGATATCCCACCGCGATACAGGCAAAGGCGAACAAGCCGGTGTCAGTCCCGAGGCCGATCGCGGGCACCAGGAACAGGGTGGTCGGGGGAGCAATGGCCCAGACCGGCCGGTTGATGCCGGAGACCAGGAGGTCAGTCATGATCATGATCACGCCGATCACCAGCACGAAGATCAGCTTGACCCCGTCGTTCGGCTCCATCGGTGACGCCTGGGTGCGCATGTGCTCGATGCCGGACGCCCACAGGGACGTGAAGTGCTGATACCACGGTTCGCCGGCACCTGGCATGCTCGCCGCCAGTGCCACGGCGAAGCCGAGAAAGATGAGTGCTTGAACGCCGATCACCGCCCCCGAGCCAAACCGGGCCCGACGCAAGCCGATGGTCACGACGCCCAAGATGGCAATCAGCAGCCAGCTGAGGCCCAGGAATGACTGGTCCTCAGTCAGCGGGGTCACGGTCAAGGTGGCCAAGAAGACCGACAAGATGACGGCGAGCCCGGTACGGTCGGCAGCGCGCATCAGGCCACGTTCCCTAGCTGCTCCAGGCCGGACCATGCGTCGGTGACACTCATCCCACGCGGAACGGTGATCACCCGCCACTGGTTGTCACGCAAGACCCGCACCGCAAGTTCGTGCTGGGCGCGGACCCGCTCGCTGGCAGGCTCGTCGGCGAAGGTGTCGACGTCCAACACGATGGCCAGCCCTTGGGCCCGGTTGCGACGCACCCGCAACAGCGAGTTCGCGTCGTCGGCGTCCATCCGTCCCATCACGGCCACCACCAGCTGGCCCGGCCGATCGACCGTGGCGGATTCGACGGCGTAATGCATGGTCGAGGTCATCCGTTCCTTCAGATCGGTCAGGCGGCTGATCACCAGCTCCTGCGATGCGGAACTGTGCTGACCCAGGCTGCCACTGATGTGCAACGGCCCGTCGGCTTCGTAGATCTCGATGCTGAAGCCGTCGTCGAGGAAGTGCACCGCAATCGATGCCGCTGCCGAGATTGCCCACTCGATCGAGTTGTGCATGCCACGTCCGGCATGGGCGGAGCTGCGCGAGTCCAAGATGATGCTGGCGCTCGGGTCCCAAGCCTGCTCCTCGCGGCGCACCATCAACTCGCCCCACCGTGCGGTCGAGCGCCAATGAATGCGGCGAACATCATCGCCTTGGCGGTAGTCCCGGACCAGCGCGTCGTCCTGGCCGACCACGCCGATGCGGTGCGGGCGCGCTTCACCGGCGCTGCCGGCGCCGCCCGCCGTACGCATCACCGATAGCGGGACGACCTCCGGTGTCACCAGCACCTCCGACGTCGCTACGAACTGACGATCGAGGCGGACCAGGCCGAAGGGGTCAGTGGTGCGCACCGTCAACGGCCCGGTCGTGAAACGCCCGCGCACCCGGCCCAGCAGCGGATAGTCGACCTCCCGCCGCCAGCTCAGATCCGCTTTGTCGACCAGAAAGCGGGGCCGGTTGCCGAGCTCGCGCGGCACCAAGTCCTCGAGCATCAAGATGCCCGCCGGCAGCCGACCGTCCTGGCCGAGAGTGATCTTGCCGCGCATGGGGGAGCCCAGGGGCACCCGAGCGGGCTCAACCGAACGTTCACACGACATCCGTAACCGGGCGCGGGCCACCAGGATCGCGGCAATGACGGGCAGGGCGACGAACAACCAACCGAGGCGCATCACGTCGCGCTGGTCGGACGCCATAGAAATGCCGACGACGACCAGCCCCAGCACTACGAACAGGCGGCCACGGGCGGTCAGCAGACGCCACGCTCTGCGCATGACTCACTATCTCCGGTCGGGGATGTGCACCGATGTGACGGCGCTGGCGATGATGTCGGTCACCGAGCGTCGGGCCAGCTGGGCGTCGGTGGACGGCAGCACCCGGTGGGCCAGCACCGAGACGCCGAGGGCGGCGACATCATCGGGGCTGACGTAGTCGCGCCCCGAGAGCGCAGCGAAGGCTCGGCTGGCGCGCAGCAGCTGGAGGGTCGCTCGAGGAGAGGCGCCGAGCCGCAGGTCGCGGGAGTTGCGGGTGGCGTTCACGATCTGCACGATGTAGTGCTTCACGGCCGGGCTGACGTAGACGGCCTTGACGGCGTCGATCAGGCCGCGGATGGTGGCCGCATCCGTGACGGGCTGAAGGGCGGCCAGCGGGTCACTCGACCCGTGCGAGTCGAGCATGTCCAACTCCGCGCTCGGTGTGGGGTAGCCCATTTCGATCCGCGCCATGAACCGGTCACGCTGCGCTTCGGGCAGCGGATAGGTGCCTTCCATCTCGATCGGGTTCTGGGTGGCCACCACCATGAACGGGGATTCCAGCAGGTACGTGGTGCCGTCCACGCTGACCTGGCGCTCCTCCATCGACTCCAACAATGCGGACTGGGTCTTCGGAGAGGCCCGGTTGATCTCATCCCCGACGACGATGTTGGCGAAGATGCCGCCGGGCTTGAACTCGAAGTCGCGGGTCTCCTGGTTGAAAATGGAGACGCCAGTGATATCGGAAGGCAGCAGGTCGGGGGTGAACTGGACCCGGCGGACCGAGCAGTCGATTGAGCGGCCGAGTGACTTGGCGAGCATGGTCTTACCGACCCCAGGGACGTCCTCGACCAGCAGATGCCCTTCGGCCAGCAAAACCACCAGCGCGAGATCGATCGAGCTCCGCTTGCCCTCAATCACGACCTCGATGGCTTGGCGAACTTTGCCCATGACCTGCACGACATCACCGAGCGAGTACGAGCTCGCGGCGACGTCCTTGTCGTAACTCAGACTCACTGCCCCTCCGTGCGCGTATCTCAGCCACGCCCGACGGCGTGCGTTCATGCTATGCCCCGCCTCCGGACCGGAACGGTGACGTAACCCTACGTGGTGCCGTTGCGCAGCACCGGGTGAACGAACACGCCCAGTGATACATATGACGCCCAAATGAAGGCCAGTGGAGTGAAGTGGAGTATGGTGGCGGAAAGTGGAGCATCGGACCAAAACGGGGAGCAAGGAGGTGGGGGACGTGTTCCTGGGTACCCACACTCCAAAGCTCGACGAGAAAGGGCGATTCTTCCTACCGGCGAAGTTTCGAGATGAATTGGCGGACGGCTTGGTGATCACCCGAGGGCAGGATCGTTGCCTCGCCATCTGGCCGGTGGCCGCGTTCGTCGAGCAGACCCAAACGCTCAGGAACTCTCCGTCGTCCAACAAGCAGGTCCGGGACTACCAGCGCATGCTTGCGTCGGCGGCCTCGGATGAGACTCCGGACAAGCAGGGCCGCATCACGATCCCTCCTCATCTGAGGACCTACGCGGGGCTGGACAAGGACTGCGTGGTGGTGGGAGCGATTAACCGGGTAGAGGTCTGGGACAGCACCGCCTGGGAGCACTACGCCGGAGAGCAGGAATCGGCCTTCGCCGAGATGAACGACGACGGGTTCCCCGGACTGTGAGCGTGCGCGAACCACGCCCGACAGCTGGTTTCTCGTCGAAGGAATGGACACGACTCGTGTCGTGAGGCTTCAACCCGTTGGTCTGATCTCCCTGGCGCACCTTCCCCGGCGCCAGGTAGGACGTCCCGCGGATCGCGGGTTGAAACCTGTTGACGCGAGTCGTGCTCACGCAGTACGCAATGCACGGGTCGCACCAAGACGCATCACTGAAGGGTCGAGATGTCACTGCGGGAGTCGACGATGCGCCGGGTCCGCCGGCCGTCCCCGCCCCCAGCCGGTTCCGCTCCGGCCGGTTCCGCACCGGCCGGATCCTCCTCGACTGGTCCAACGTCGACTGGGCGAACTTCGACGCGGTCCACCCGCTCCGCCCCCCTGACCGGAGATCCCGTCCGCCGGATCCGGCATGACGTGCGCGACGGGCTGTCGGTGGCTGCCCTCTCGTGCGTCGCCTCGGTCGGTGCCACGGCGGTCATCTGGGCCGCTGTGCGGTGGCTGGGATGAGCAGTCACGGCGATCGCCACACGCCGGTGATGTTGTCCGAGATCGTGGCGTTGCTGAGCCCCGCCCTCGACGACGAGCCCACCCTCGGTGAACCGGCCGGTCCCGATCGGGGGCCGGTGCTGGTGGACTGCACCCTGGGCTTGGGTGGGCATGCGGAAGCGCTGTTGCGGGCCTGTCCCGGGACACGGCTCATCGGTCTTGATCGCGATCCGTACGCCCTGGCGGTGGCGGGCGAGCGGTTGGCGGCGTACGCCGACCGCGTGACGCTGGTCGAAGCGGTCTACGACGAGCTGCCCGACGTGTTGAGACGGTTGGGAACCCCGCGGGTCCAGGGCATCCTGCTCGATCTCGGACTGTCGTCGCTGCAGATCGACGACGCCTCGCGCGGGTTTGCCTACGCCGTCGACGCTCCGCTGGACATGCGCATGGACGGCAAGCAGCCGTTGACCGCTGCCGACATCCTCAACTCGTACTCCATCAGGGATCTGGCCCGCCTGCTTCGGGTGTACGGCGAGGAGCGGTTCGCTGACCGGATCGCTCGACGGATCGTGACCGAGCGCGAGCGCGAACCGTTCGAGTCCTCCGCTCGGCTGGTGGCACTGCTCTACGACGCCATCCCGATGGCGTCCCGTAAGACCGGCGGCCATCCCGCGAAGCGGACCTTCCAGGCGCTGCGGATCGAGGTCAACGCCGAGCTCGTCGCGCTGGAGTCAGTGCTTCCCAGCGCCATCGCCGCGCTGGCCGTTGGCGGCCGCATCGCCGTGTTGGCCTATCACTCGCTGGAGGACCGGCTGGTGAAACAGATTCTGACCATCCGTTCGCACGACACCGCGCCCCGGAACCTCCCGGTGGTACCGCCCGGGTACGGCCCCGAACTGGAGCTGTTGACGCGCGGAGCGCAGCGGCCCGGAGACGACGAAACAGCGGTCAACCCGCGAGCGGCTTCGGCGCGGCTGCGGGCGGCCGTACGGATCACCGAACCCCGGCAGCGACAGGAGGTGGGAGCGTGAATGCTCTGTGGGCACCGCTGATCGGGTGGCGGGAGTCAGCTATGCCGGACTCGGTCCCGGCAGTCCCCAAGTTGCGGGCGGTGCCGAAGGCGCCGGCCCGGATGGCGCGGATCCCGTTCATCCTCGTCGTGATGGCGCTTTTCGGCATGGGCATGAGCGGCTTGTTGATGCTCAACACCACCCTGCAAAATCAGGCCTTCGAGGCCCGCACGCTCAACCGGCAAGCTACCGAGCTCGCCTACTCCCAGGCCGATCTGGAAACTCAGATCAGCCGACTGGCTGCCCCGCAGGAGTTGGCCCGGCGCGCTTCCCAGTTAGGCCTGCGAGCCAATCCGACGCCCGCCTTCCTGGAACTGCCCAGCGGCAAGATCGTGGGCAAGGCTACTCCGGTGACTGGCAACGAGATGCCCAGCCTGATCATCAAGACGGCGGCCCAGCTCAGGGCGGAGCGGGCTGCCGC
>JAABUN010008515.1_pt1 | contig 10438 bp, 9 predicted proteins | sample 5559311 | NCBI WGS metagenome assembly JAABUN01 (sample SAMN10711877, study PRJNA513370) | rock metagenome | isolation source: Antarctica rocks | place: Antarctica: Victoria Land, Siegfried Peak sud
AGTTTCTCAGCAACATGAGCCACGAGATTCGGACGCCCATGAACGCCATCATCGGGTTCACGAAGGTGGTGCTCAAGACCGAGCTGACCGACAAGCAGAAAGAATACCTGACGGCCATCAAGCTCAGCGGCGACACGCTCATTGTGCTCATCAACGACATTCTGGACCTGGCCAAGGTGGACGCGGGCAAGATGACCTTTGAGCAAATCCCGTTCAAGCTCTCAGCATCGGTGGCGGCGATGGTGCACTTATTCGAGACCAAGATTCAGGAGAAAAACCTGACCCTGGTGATGGACTACGACGCCAAAATTCCGGAAGTGCTGGTGGGCGACCCGGTGCGGCTGCACCAAATCATTCTCAACCTGGTGAGCAACGCCGTCAAGTTTACGAGCGAAGGCACCATCACCGTGGGCGTGCGGATGCTGGTGCAGGACAAGGAAAAAGTTATCCTGGAGTTTGCCATCACCGACACCGGCATCGGCATTGAGGAAGAAAAGCTGGGCACCGTATTCGATGATTTTCAGCAGGCCACCAGCGGCACCAGCCGTCTGTACGGCGGCACGGGGCTGGGCCTGGCCATCGTGAAGAACCTGGTGGAGCCGCAGGGCGGCACCATCAGCGTGAAAAGCCGAGTGGGCGTGGGCTCGACCTTCAGCTTCATCCTGAGCTTTGGCAAAACCACCGAGAAAGCCGACGTCGAGTCGGGCCTGACCATTGAGCTGGAAACCGGCTTTCAGGATATCAAAATCCTGGTGGTGGAAGATATTGCCCTTAACCAGCTCTTGATGAAGACGCTGTTGGAAGACTTCGGCTTTGAGATGGAGGTGGCTGGCAATGGCAAAATAGCTCTCGAAAAGCTGCGCACCACCCGCTACGACATCGTGCTCATGGACCTGCAAATGCCGGTCATGAACGGCTTTGAGGCCACCGAATACATCCGTAACAAGCTGCACCTAACCGTGCCCATTATTGCTCTCACGGCCGACGTGACGACGGTGGACGTAGAGAAATGCAAGGCTGTGGGCATGAACGACTACATCTCAAAACCTATTGACGATAAGCTGCTCTACAGCAAAATCATCAAGTACCTGAAGCAGTCCGACTTCGACCAAACCGCCGTGGCGCCGGCCGCCGGCTACCGGCAAGCCCCGCCCCAAACCTGCGTCAACTTCGACTACCTGAAACGGATAACCAAAAGCGACGCCCGCATGGCCGAAATGATTGGCCTCTACCTGCAGGAAATTCCGCAGCTGGTGCAAACCATGAAAAAGGCCATTGCCGAAAAGGACTGGGTTGCCCTGAAGCGCGCCACGCATTCCATCATTCCCACCTTTGCCACGATGGGCATGGACCCGGCATTTGAGGACATCACCAAAGCCATTCAGGCCCTGGCAGTGAGCCTGCTTTCCGTGGGCGATGGAGCCAGCCGGGAGACCATGACCGACTTGCTGTCCTTGTTTTCGAAGATAGAAACTACCTGCGCCCTGGCCGCCCAGGAACTGGAGGAAAAGCTCCGGTCACTCTCACGCAGCCTTGCCCAGGCGCAGGCCATTAAGTAGAAAGACCCTTGGGCGAAGGGTTGCGCAGCGGCTAGCATGGTACAACTATTCGCCCTTAGCCTGCGAGGAACTGACGCTGAAAGTGAGGTAGCCTAGAGCGTGAGGACAATTATCTTTGCTCAAACAGTCTCCCACTCGTATGCGCCGTCACGAAATCACCGATGCTCAATGGACCGTTGTTGCCCCGCTGCTGCCAGGCAAGGCTAGTGACTGCGGCGTGACAGCCAAGGATAACCGGCTATTTTTCAATGCTGTCCTCTGGATAATGCGCACCGGCGTGCCGTGGGCCGATTTGCCCGACCGGTTTGGCAAGGCCAATTCCGTGTGCAAGCGCTTCCGTCGGCTGGCCCAGAAGGGGGTGTGGAAAAAAGTCTTCGATGCCCTGAAAGTGCCGGAACTGGACTGGGTGATGCTTGACTCAACCGTGGTGCGGGCCCACCAGCATTCGGCGGGCCAAAAAAAAGTGACCCAGCTACCGAGTGCCTCGGCCGCAGTCGCGGGGGCATCGGCACAAAAATCCACGCCTGTACCGACGCGCTCGGCAACGGCGTGCGCCTACTAGCTACCGGCGGGCAGGCCGGCGACAGTCCGCAGGCGTTGCCCTTGCTAGCGGACCTGAATCCGGGTAAAGTCCTGGCTGACACCGCCTACGATAGTGATACCACCCGCGCCTATTGTGCCGAAAGGGGCATTGAGGCCGTCATTCCCAGCCACCCCAACCGGGTCGAACCGCTGGAAATGGACGAAGAGACCTACCGCGACCACAACAAAATCGAGCGCTTTTTTGGCCGCCTTAAACAGTACCGTCGCCTGGCCACCCGCTACGAAAAGACCATCGTTTCTTTCCTCGCTTTCTGGTATATTGCCGCCGCCCTGGACTGGCTCCGGTGACTGGGGTGGTCCAGTAGAAACGGACAGTGAGCTAAGGTAGGTGATTCAGGAGGCCGGTTTCAAATTGGTGGGGCGAGCGGTAGCCGTGGGCGGAGTGGCGGCGGTCGAGGTTGAAGTAGACGTCGAGGTACCAGGCGATTTCCAGGCGTGCTTCTTCCAGGGAGGCAAAAGGGGCGTTGCCGGGCAAGAGTTCGGTTTTGAGCGTGCTCCAGCCCGCTTCGGCCTGGGCATTGTCATAGGGGTTGCCGGGGCGGCTGAAGCTGGGCACGGCTCCCGCCTGGTCGATGCGGGCGCGGCAGGCGGCACTGGTATACTGGCTGCTGCGGTCGGCGTGACTAAGCAAGCCTGGCGCGGGCTGACGCAAGGTCAGGGCCTGTTCCAGGGCCAGCAGCACGAGTTCAGTGGGCATCTGCGCGGCCAGGTGCCAGCCCACGACCCGGCGCGAACAGGCGTCGCGCCAGGTGGCCCAGTAGCCCCAGCGTCCGCCCACCAGGGGCAAATATGTAATAGACTTGTTCCCAAATAACATCTTTCTTTTTGGTCAGCTGCCAGTTCCAGATGCCACAGACCAGTGCCATCACTCGGTCGTTGTTCGGCGGTAACGCCAAGGCAGCTAACCTTACGGCAAAGGGGTACGTTAGAATGAGATAAGGTTGAGCTTCGGCACGGGCGGACCTGAGCACCAACCGAACAGGACAGCACCTAGACGGTCTTTTCCAAAGGGACCCTGAGTTCGACGCTGGGTCGCCTGCGCCATCGCCTAGCACTTGGGCAAACACCACTTGGTCAACGCATTCGTTTCATCTCTACTCGTATCCTTATGGCTCCTCTTCGCGAAATTGCGCTGGGCGTGTTTGCCGCTGGCCTGCTGCTCGCCGGCTCAACCTTCGTACGGGCGCAAGCAACTCCCGTCGGCATCCGAAACATCGTGTTGGTACACGGGGCGTTCGTCGACGGCTCGGGCTGGCAGCCCGTTTATGATATGCTGGTCAAGGACGGCTACGCGGTGAGCGTCGTCCAGGAGCCGTTGACCTCGCTGGCCGACGACGTGGCTGCCACGAAGCGCGTGTTGGCCCAGCAGCCGGGCCCCTGCATCCTGGTGGCGCACAGCTACGGCGGTACCGTCATCACGGAGGCCGGCAACGATTCCCACGTCGTCGGTCTCGTCTACATCGCCGCCCACATGCCGGCGGCGGGCGAGAACGAAGCCGCCAACAGCAAGCGGATGCCTGCCGCGGGCCACCCGCCCCTTAAAACGCCGGACGGCTTCCTCTACCTCAACCCCGTCTACTTCTACGAAGATTTCGCCCCCGACCTGCCCCGCGGGCTGGCCGACTTTGAGGCACGCGCGCAGGTGACCGCCAAGGCCGAGGCGTTGACGACCCCCGTCACCGCCCCGGCCTGGAAAACGAAGCCGAGCTGGTGGCGGGTGCCGACCGCATCATCAACCCCGATTTGGAACGCATGTACGCCACGCGGGCCCACAGCCAGCAAGTGGAAGTCGCGGGGGCCAGCCATTCGGTCTACCGGTCGCACCCCAAGGAAGTAGCGGCCCTGATTGAGGAAGCCGCGCGCAAGGCCAAGCCGTAGCGCCCAAGGCCAAAAAGCGGACGGTGGTGGGTGACGCGCCGGACCCGCGCCGCCGGCCGGCCCGTTCCAGGGCGTGTTTACAAGCAAAGTCAGGCTAAGGGGACCATCCGGCAACCGGCGGAGAAGCCGTTCGGGGCGGTGCCCGCCAGCCAACTGCGGTCTGTGGTCATCCTTCAAAGCACCACCCCGACTGTAACCCCCCCCCCGTAGCTTATTGCGCTGCGCACGCTTATGAAGCACTCTTTTCTTCTCTGCTTAGGCAAACTGTTGGGGCTGGGGCTGCTGCTGGCCAGCGGGGCCTGCCGGGTGATGGGCCCTGCCGGCAGCATGGACGACACGACCAACTACTGCATTCCACCGCAGCGCTTTGGCAGTGGCGCAACGGCTGACGCGCCGCGGGCGCCGTTGCCCGCTCCACCGGCCCTCGACACGACGCTGCTGCCACAGCTGTCGGTGCGCAGCCAGCAACTGGCCCGCGCTTACGGGCTCACGCCGGCCCTGCGCCAGCTCGTGTTGCACCCGGCCGGAAACGATTCTTACAAGGGCTTTGTGCGGCAGCGGCGGGCACTGACCTTGCAGGTGGTGCAGGCCGCGGGCGATGCCCTGCGGGTGGTCGAAGAGTTGGAATGTGAGAAGCGGCGCGTCGACCAGGCCACTGCCGGGCTGCAAAGCCAGCAAACCAAGCAAACGCGCAACCTTACCATCGGCTCGCTGCTGGCCGGTGCCACCAGCGGTATCGTCAGCGCCACCATTCTCAACGAGAATAAGGCCAACCTGAATCTGGTCCTGACCGTGGGCACGGCCGCCCTCAGCGCCGGGCTGGGCGTGGGCACGCTGTTCGTGAACCCGCAACTGGCGTACCCGCTGCCCAACAATTTGCTGGCCGATGTCTGGTACCAACGCCCGCAACCGGTCTTTTACCCACCCGGCCTCTGGGCCACGCTGAGCGACGTGCGCAGCGGGCGCACCGACGCGGGGGCCTGGTCCCCACTCCAGACCATCCGCCAGCGCTGGGCCAAGTACGATCAGCTCAGCGGCGGCAAGCCGGCCCAACAGGCCCAACGCCAGGAGTTGTACTTCGGCCGCGGCGGCCGCTACCATCTGGACGACCTGCACGTTCGCTCCGACATGCTCGGGCAGGTCGCCTCAGCGGTGCGGGTTGTCAATCAGGACCTGCAAAAGCTCCTGGTGGAGGTCAGCACCGTTGAGCCGCAGTAGTATTCCGGGCCCCGTTGCAAAGGAGCGGGTTCACACGCCGGCCCTGAAATTGCGTAGGGCTTTCGCGAAAGTTGGTATTGACGCCCTTGTAGACGAGGCAACGGGCTTTCGATAGGTGCGGGAGCGGAACGAATTACAGAAGATACTAAAGGCTTATATGGGGTTGCGTTAGTAATCGGACCAAGCATTACGGTAAGTAGATAAACGTCAGATAATCAACTTACAACTTTAAGTAGTATAACGTTGGCTTTGGCGGGTGTACTGGCACAACACCCGCTAGAAGCAGGGATAATGCGCGGAAATCTACTCAAAACAGGCGTTTTTTCAGCTACTGGTTTGCTTACCGTAATGCTTGGTCCGATTACTAACGCAATCCCTATTTATCCCAAAGTAGCAGGCAAGTATCTGCCGACCCAATAACTCAAGGTGAAGGTTTTCCCCTATTTGTTTAACAACGCCCAACTATTGCTTCCGCCTACACCAGCCGGGCCCCGCCGTCCACGTGCAGCACCTCGCCGGTGATGGAATGGTTAGCCATCATGAACACCACCGCGGCGGCGACTTCTTCGGCCGTAGCCACCTTACCCACGGGCAACTTGCTGGCGATGCCACTCAGCATGGCCACCTTGTTTTCGCCCAGCACTGTGTCCCACATCGGGGTGTCGGTGTAGCCGGGGGCCACGGCATTGAAGCGCACGCCCGGAAACTCCATTACCAGCACCCGCGCCAGTTGCTCGGCGGCGGCCGTGCCCAGCCCCGACACCCATGCCCCAGCAATGGGCCGGTCGGTCGAAACGCCGCCCGTGAACGTGAAGGACCCGGCGGGGTTCACCTGCCCCACGGCGGCCCGCACCACCCGCAGGCTACCCCGCAGGCGCTCGTCGAAGGCGCGGAGGGAGTCATCCAAAGGCTCCGCCAGCACGGAGCCGAGCTTGGTCGAGCCGGCCGCTACGTACACGTGGTCGAGGGGGCCGAGGGTGGCGAAAAAGCGGTTTACCCGCGCCTCGTCGTTCACGTCTAGCACGGCCCCGACTACGGTAGGGCCAAGCTCAGCAGCCACGACTTGGGCCTTATCGGCGCTCAGGCTGGTGAGCGTGACGCGGGCACCCGCTTCGTGAGCGAGCGCGGCCACGGCCCGGCCGATGCCGGAGCTGCCGCCGACCACCACCACGTGGCGACCGGCTAAATTCTGGGTAAGCATACGAAAATTGTTTTGGTGGGAAAGGGGGTAGCACAAGACCAGGAACAGAAATTCCCGCTAAGATTATGCACTACATCTAATATGCTTCTCGCAGGCACCCTCAAGGAGGCTTGAGTAGAAAATCAGGCTAAAAGTTGCCTGGGCAGTAGATGAAGGATAAAAATTGGGCGGGGCATAAGGGCCGGAAGCGCCAGCTAAGCGTACTAACAGTTTTTAAACGGTCGTTTGAAAACCGTTAACGACTTCCTGGGCACCTGAAAGGAATGCATTAAACATAGTGCATAATCTTAGCGGGAATTTCTGTTCCTAGTCTTGTGCTACCCCGTAATCACCGCCCTATAACGGGGAGTGATTGGTCAGTACAAACTTACGATGCTCCAACTCAGTGGGCAAGAACGGATAAATTTATCGCCTATCGATACTTTTGTGCCATAGGGTTATATTTGTCCCTATGGCACATCCCGTGTCCTGCTCCCGGCCACCTGATGTTGCGTGCGATGTACCAGAAAAAAATAGCGCAGTCCTTTGAGTGCAGCATTCTGCTGACCAAGGAAGTGCTCAACGGCAAGTGGAAGCCCGCGCTCCTCTACCAACTTTCGCAGGGGGTGCAGCGGCCCAGCGTTTTGCAGCGTCACATCCCAGAGGCCACCCGGCGGGTGCTGAATGTGCAACTCAATGAGTTGGAGCGGCACGGCCTCATCAGCAAAACAGTGTATCCCCAACTGCCCCCGAAAGTAGAGTACAGCCTGACCGATTTTGGCCGCAGCTTGCTGCCCGTTATCGAGGCGATGAGCAACTGGGGTACTGAAAACCGGGCACGTCTCGAATGCCTGCTGTTGGCCGAGGGGGTGTAGGGTGTGGCTCACTCCTCGTATTGGGGAACAAGTAAGCACCAGCTTATTTTCGGCGTGAGCCAAAGCAGGCGATAGAGCGAAAACCGCGTTGGGCGGTGCCAGCTTGCGGCAAGCCCAAAGGAGACTTTAGGCCCAAAGTTTTAACCAAGACCAATGGGACAGATATGACCCAGTGGTGGGCACATTCCCCGATACTAACAGCGGCAAAGTACCACGCCGGTAGCGGGCCGCTTGAAAGGAAAAACCGCCCTTATTCCGGGAGTTGCCCGAGAAGCACTCTTTTGTTAAGTGACTATTCTCAGATGCCAAAGGGGAAAAGAAGTCGCTGCTATTACCCCCAAAATTCTGTTTTTGTAGCGTACGCTTCCCCGTTCGATAAGCCAATGGTTAGCATAGGTTAGGTTCAGCAAGGTGTACCTTACTGAGCCTAACGTGCGGTTTAAGTCTGTCCAGCATAACTAGACCAGTTCAGCTTTCCCAGCCTAGCGGAAGCGCGGCTGGAAAGCAGCCACTACCTACATCACCTATTACAACGCGGAATGGCGGCATTCCTCTCTTCTCTCGACCAACTCTCCCCCGATTATTTCGAAATTCAACTCCAAACAACGTCCCAACTCTGTACGGTGCGTTCTCAACGAGAACCGCTCGCCTCATCAGTATCCCACATTCACCTTCGCCTCCGTTATGTCACAAGCTCCTCCCGCCGCTAACTATCCCTCCCTGCAGGCGGAAAACGACGCCTTACGCGAAGAAAATCTCCAGCTCCGCGAGCGCCTCGCTACTCCGGAGGCCCCAGAACAAACTACCCGCTACGAACAAAGCCAGGTCCGCTTTCGCACCGTGTTCGAAAACGCCCCGCTCGGCCAAAAAATCACTACTCCGGACCTCACCATTCGGCAGGCTAACCAAGCGGTGGCGGCGATGCTCGGCTACACCCGCGTGGAGGACATCGTGGGTCACAAAATCATCGAGTTTGCGCACCCCGACCACCGCGCTGACTGGCAGGAACTACAAAAGCGCCTGTGGGAGCACAAGCTGCCAGCTTTTACGCTCGAAACCTGCCTGGTGCGCGCCGACGGCTCCTCCTTCTGGTGCCAGGTCCACTCCGTGCTTTTTCCCGATGAAGGCATCGAATTGGGCTACACCATCCTCGAGGACATTTCCGTGCGCAAAAACCTCGACGCCATGCTCAAGCGCGTCTACGATGCCCAGGAAACCATCCTACAACTGGCCACCCATGACCTGAAGGGACCCATCGCCCACATTGAACTGCTCGTTGACCTGCTGCAGCGCGAAGTAGCCAATCGCCACGGAGAAGGCCCGCCCCCGCCGGAAATGATGCACTACCTAAGCCTCATCCAAGCGGCCTGTGCCCACGCCCACGCCCTGCTTCAAGACGTGCTCTACATTGGCGACCTCGACCAGAACGGCTTGGAAAAAAGACCAACTGACCTTAATGCCTATCTTACCTTTCAACTCGACCGGCACCGTTTCGCAGCCCAGGACAAAGGGGTAGTTCTGGCTCTGGACCTATCTCCTGAGCCTCTGCACGCCCGCCTCCACCCCGAGAAGTTCGGCCGGGTGCTCGACAACTTGCTCAGCAACGCCTTGAAGTTTACCCCGGCCGGGGGCACCATCACCATTGGGCTCCGCGAGCACGCCGGCAAGGTCCGCCTCACGGTGCAGGACACGGGTATCGGAATCCCTGGCAAGTTGCACGGCAACCTGTTCGACAAGTTCAACCCTACCCGCCGCGCCGGGCTGCAGGGCGAAACCACCACCGGCCTCGGCCTGTTCATCGCTAAGCAAATCGTCGAGCTCCACGGCGGCGCTATCTGGCTTGAAAGCCGCGAACAGGAAGGCACTACCTTCTTCATTGAACTGGCCTAGCGGGCCGGCGCAGTATTTTTACGCCCTTATCCTTTTCCGGTAACGCATGGAGGTTGGTTCCGGCCAACTCTTCCGGCACCCCAGCGCCCTGTTTCTTCATGGTAAAGCTCTCTAGCGTGTTGCTGGTTGACGACGACCCGCTCACCAATGACCTCACCGAACGGCTGCTCAAGCACCTCGGCGTGGCCGACCAGTACCTCGCTGCCACTGACGGCGTGGAGGCCCTAGCGGTCCTGGAGCACCTCAGCGCCAACGCCAACCCGAGCAGCCCGGTCCTAGTCCTACTCGACGTGAAGATGCCCGGCATGGACGGTATGGCCTTCGTAGACGCCTACCAACACCTGCCCGCTGCCCAGCAACAGGCCGTCGTCATCATCATGCATACCACCTCTATGAGTTCCGTCGACCTCGGCCGCATCGAGTCCCTACCCATCGCTGGCCTGGTCAGTAAGCCCCTCACCAAAGAAAAGCTCGACACCATCCTCCAACTACACTTTCAGCGCCACTTCCCAGCCGGCTAAGGCCACTGGCTATTTGCTGCTGCTTAATGGCCGCTACGCAGCACTTCGTCCATCAGCCTGTGCTACCTATTCGCCTACGACAGGGAGGGGGTAGGCGCGAGTGAGCGCAGCTTTGCCTCCAGCTCCTGAGCGGCAGGGTGCAGGCAGTTTCTATTTTTGTAAACAAGGACAGCAAGTCGGCCATGGCTTCCTGGCTGGCCCCATCGCCGACGGAAAGCAAGCTGACCGCCTTGCCTTGGATGGATTTGGCGATGTCCTCAAATTCTGGGTTCATGCCCATCGTGGCAAAAGTGGGGATGATGGAATGCGTGGCGCGTTTCAGGGCAATCTAGTCTTTTTCGGCAATGGCCTTCTTCATGGTTTGCACCAGCTGTAGAATTTCCTGTAGGTAGAGGCTAATCATTTCGGCCATGCGGGCTTTGCTTTTGGTTATCCGTTTCAGGTAGTCAAAGTTGACGCAGGTCAGGGCCTGGGTTGAGGTGGCCCAGCAAGAACGGACAAAATGAGGACTTAATCAGAGCCAACAAGGTGCACCTTGCTGAGCCTGCTTATTGATTTAAACACCAACAGGTACTCAAACTGTCTGTCTCAAGTAGACCACCTCTGTTTGAGGTGGTCTAGTTAGGCAGGAGAGAATTGGGTGATATTAGCAAGTCGTTGTTGGTGAAAGAGATAGGGCTTTAAATACCCGATGCTGGAATGGCGTCGGTCGTG
>JAABUN010008516.1_pt1 | contig 10437 bp, 6 predicted proteins | sample 5559311 | NCBI WGS metagenome assembly JAABUN01 (sample SAMN10711877, study PRJNA513370) | rock metagenome | isolation source: Antarctica rocks | place: Antarctica: Victoria Land, Siegfried Peak sud
CGCTACGAGGATGTCGAAACCTAGAGCGTTCCTCCCTTTCTTGGCCGTGGCATCTTCACAGCCGACGCGGCGCGCGAGCAAGGTCGGGCGCGGACAGGAAGTGGGAAAGGCTCCGATTGAGGTCCGGACGGAAAAACCAAGCTTCCCGATTGGTTCTGGTGAGTAATTTGAGTTTTTTGAGTCGTTTGCGTCCAGGCTGGGGGGGCGCACACGCGCCAGAACCATTTGGTTCACGCCCCGCCGCAATTTTCCTGGCGCGGTGTTGAGGAAGTGGGAAGCGCTCTAACCCCGTGGCCGGCGGCCGGTGTCCCCCTTCGCCGCCTGCAATTTGTGCTGGACCAATTCGACGACCTGTTCGAGCATCTCCAAATACTCGGTGCCCGCGATGAGGCGGACCTGCACCAGCAACCGTCGGCGCCGTTCGATCATTTCCACGCACTGCTCGACACCGAGCCGTTCGAGCGCCCCGCCCGTGCCCTGCATACCCAATAGCTCCTCCACCTCTTCGGTGTTGAATTCGGCGGAGCGTTCCTCGTTGCGTTGCAGCCAGGCCGATAGCTCGGGGAGCGTGGCGTGGCCCGTGAGCATCTTGAGCAGCGCTTCGTCGGCGGGCCGCTTGCCGTGCATCCGGGGCAGCAAGCGTTCGAGCGGCAGGGTGCGCAGTTCGTTCACCGTCAGGCCGAGCGCTTCGGCGCACTGGCTGACGGTGGCATTGCGAAGCCGGCGGTTGGCGGCCGAGTTCAGGATGGTGCGGACGGTGTGGCGATTGAGTTGCGAAATGCGGGCGAAGTCTTCCTGGTTCCAACCCCGTTCCTCGACGAGCCGGGCGATTTTGTTCGCCAGGTCCAGTACCTCGCCGGCGCTCTTCGTCATGGTGGCCCCCGTGTGCTGCCTCCGTGCCCACCCCGCTGCAATTTTACCGGGCGGCCCTGAGCCTGCCAGTTCAATTGTGGCGATTTTGGGGAACTCGGTCGGCACCATGTCGGAAGCCCGGACATCGCGCCGAGCGAGACATCCGGGCTTCGGGTTTACCAGGAGTATCCGCGGGGTTAGTACTTGCCAGCGGTACCGCCAAGCTCCGGGATGCGGAGGCCGTCCGTGGCCTGGGTCGTCTTCGGCTTCACATCTTCCTTCGTGGGCGGGGGCATTTCACGAGGAGGCATGGCCGGGTTCGCCGGGGCCACCATGGCCGGACCCGTCGAGCAGCCCGTGGAAGGGGCACCGTTCCAACCGGACGAGGTGCCGTAGGACGAAGGGCCATAGCTGGAGGAAGTGCACGAGTCGCAGGAACCCCCCGAGTGCTTGAACTTACCGTGGAGGCGGGCGCACAAACCGTGCTTGCCCGTGTCGCACGAGCTTGTCGTGAAACCGGTGAACATCGGGGTGCCGCAGGATGGGGCACAGGCCTCATGAACCGGTGCGCAAGCGACCGGAGCCGGGGCACTAACGGGAGCGGCACACGATGGGGCGCAGCTCGACGACTTCGAGCAATGCAGCTTGGACTTCATGCGGGAGAACAGGCCCATCCGGGGACCGGACGAACACGAATTGTCGCACGAGCCCGACGAGTAACTCGAATAGTTCGAGTAGCTCGGGGCGGCCGCGCCGCAACCGCCGCAGCCGGCGCTGCCGACGACAACGGGCGCCGCGGGCATGGGCATCACGGGAGCGGGCGTCGCGTCCGCACCGGTGATCCAGACCGAACTGAGCAGGAGAAACGTCGCATTCACGGGGGAGCCTCCGAGAGCCTTGGGGGGCGGGTCAGGGTGAAGCGGAGGACGATCGCATCCGCTCGAACCGGTGCTTCCTGGGGGAGAAGTCTTGCCCTTCGTCATCGGCGGATCGGGGCGGGGCGCCGGAGCGCGGTTGCAAAAAAAGAGCGGCGGACTTAGGATTCCCCGTGCGGTTCCGACGCATCCGCCGGCGGCACCAGATGCCCCGGTCGCAACGGTTTCCGCATTCCGCCCCGACGCCCGGCCGAGGCCCGCTTGCCCCCCACCCTGCGCGATTGGCACCTCGAACCGCACGACGATGCCTCCATCCGTCGCCTGTCGACGGCAGCCCAAGTCCCCCCCGTCATGGCGCAATTGCTCTGGAACCGAGGTATCACCGAGGCGGAATCGGCTCGTCGCTTCCTCCACTCGCCGATGACCGACCTCCACCCCCCGCAGCTCCTGCCAGGGGTGGAGGAAGCTTCCGCCCGCATCTGGTCCGCGATCCAGACGCGCCGCAAGATCGTGGTCTACGGCGACTACGATGTGGACGGCACGACCGGCACGGCTATCTTGGTCGTGCTGTTCGACAAGCTCGGCGCGAATGTGGGCTACTACGTCCCCCATCGCCTCGAAGAAGGCTACGGGCTGAATGCGGACGCCGTGCGGAAACTAGCCGAGGCCGGCAACAAGCTTCTCATCACCGTGGATTGCGGCATCACCAGTGTGCGCGAGGCGGAAGTGGCCCGCGAAGTCGGCCTGGAATTGATCATCACCGACCACCACGAAATGAAGGAACCGCTGCCCGCCGCCGACGTGCTGGTCCACCCGCGCTTGCCCGGTTCGCAGTATCCTTTTGCGGGCTTGTCCGGGGCGGGGGTCGCCTTCAAGCTCGCCTGGGCCGTCGCCCAGCGGGCCAGCGGCGGCGACCGGGTCCGCCCCGACCTCCGCGAGGTTCTCCTCGATTTGCTCGGCCTGGCGGCCTTGGGTCTGGTCGCCGACGTGGTGCCGCTGCGCGACGAGAACCGCGTGATCGTCAAGCACGGCTTGAAGCGGCTGGTCGAGCGGCCTTCGCTCGGGGTGCGGGCGCTGCTAACGGCGGCCGGTTTCGCCGCAGACAAGCCGGTGCGCGCCGAGGACGTGAGTTTCCGGCTCGCCCCGCGCCTCAACGCGGCGGGCCGCCTCGGTTACGCCGGGTTCGTGGTGGAACTGCTCACGACGCCGAAGGCCAAGAAGGCCGAGGAGATCGCCACCTACCTCGAAAGTCAGAACGGGGAGAGGCAGACCATCGAGCGGAAGATTGTCCGCGAGGCGAAGGAACGGGTCGAAGCCGGCGGCTACGATTCCGCCCCGGCCATCGTGCTCGGGTCGGTCGATTGGCACGCCGGGGTCGTGGGGATCGTCGCGGGACGGCTGGCCGAATTTTACGCGCGGCCCACGCTGATCGCGGCCTTGAAGGAGGGCGAAGAGCCATCGGCCGGCTCCGGGCGCTCCGTGGCCGGGTTCCCCCTGCACGAGGCGTTGATGGCCTGCGACGATCTGTTGTTGGGCCACGGCGGGCACGCCGCCGCCGCCGGGTTCAAGGTCACGGCCGGGCGGCTGGACGAACTCCGCGAACGCTTCTGCGCCTACGTCACGAAAGTCTTCCCCGTGGGGCTTCCCCGCCCTCGGTTGAATCTCGACGCCGAGGTGCCCCTGGGTTCGCTGACCTACGGCTTGATGAAAGACATCGATCGGTTGGAACCCTATGGGGCCGACAACCCCCGGCCCAAGCTCCTCGCCAGCGGACTGAAGCTCGAAGGCATCCCCCGCAGGATCGGCGTCGGCGAGCGCCACTTATCGTTCCGCGTCCGCCAAGGGCAGTCGGTGATCCGCGCCGTCGCCTTCGGCTTCGGCGACCGCCTCGACGAACTCCTGTCCGGCGGTGGCGATTGCTGCCTCGCCTTCACGCCCAAGGTCAACGAATGGCAAGGACGCACGAGCGTCGAAATCGAGGTTCTCGATTTCCGCCCCACCCCGCTCGCTTCGCTCGTCTGACTACTTCGGGGGCACGGCCCTCAGCACGGCTTTGATCTCTTCCGCCCGGCGCTTCCAGAACCGGGCACCGTTCTCTCGGCGGTCCGGCGCGCCCCCCGCGTCGAACGACATCAAGTCCTTGTTCCCCTGGGCTGTGGAATCGACGATGTGCGAGAGCAGGAAGAAATTCAGCTCGCGCTCGGCGATTTCCGGGGCGGACAGCCCTTCGACAAGGGAATCGATCGTGGCGGGATCGGTCCGCTCCGCGTCGGTAAGGCCGCGGAGTCGGTGGACCCACGACTCGGCCGCGGGCTTCTCCATACGGAGCTTCTCCTGCGCCAGTTTGCGGACGCCCCCTTCCAGATCGGGCCGGTTCGCCAGCGCCGAGCGGAGAGCCATGATCGCCGTCGTGCGGCAAAAGGGGCGCTCGGTGTCGTTCACGGCGTCCACAACACGCGAGAATTCGCCGATGGCGGCGAAGGCGTACACGGCGAAGCGGCTGCCGAGCACGGTCTCGTCGTTGAGCATCGCCTTGTCGACCTGCTGCATTTCCGTCAGGGCGGCGGCCACCGGCTTGCCGGGATCGAGCCGCTTGGCGAACTTCACGAGCGCCGCCCGGGTCGGCAGGGCCGCGGCCTCGTTGGGGTACACCGTGAGGCGGGCGAAGTAGGTGGCGTCCGGCTCCTTCAACTTGGGGTCGGGGGGGCGAGGGCCTTCCAGCCCGCGGCCCTTGCTCGTCCAAAGCACGATCTGCTTCGCCGGGATCGGCGCCAGTTCCTTCCGACGGACTTTCAGCTTCGTTGAGCCCGTGATCGTGGAGAGCACCGCGACGGACTGCGATTCCTCCGGAGGCTTCCCCGGCGTTAGCTCGTGCGTGAGTTCCAGCACCGCTTCCGACTTGGAGTCGGGCAGGGTGATGTCCCAGATTTCCTTGAGGAAACGCACGCGAATCTTGGCGCCGCCCGCCTTGGAGGTGTTGAAGTAGACCCGGCCGACGCGCAGGGTCAGCTCGGCGTCGTAGCCCTTGGGCGCGACGTGCAACGTGATGGCCGTTTCGAGCACGCGGAACCCGAGCAGCTCGGGCAAGTTGCCCCAGAGTTCGGCGGTCAACCCGGTGTCGAACTTCAGCTTGGTGCGGTAACCCGGCAGGCAAACGAGGCGATCCGACGACGACAGGTCGCCACCGGCGGCGATGCGCGTCCACATCTCCTCCTCGGGCGCGCGAGCCACCAGCACGTGTTCGTCCACCGCATCCAGTTTCGCCACCGTGACGCGGCCCGCCTCCGGCTCCGCGGGCGGCGCCGGTTCGACCGGCGGTTCCACTGGCATCGGCTCCACGGGCGGCGTGGCCGGCGTCTCCGGCACGGGCTTCGTCATCGGATCGACGGGCGGCTTGGGCGTTGCGGGCGTCGTCGGCGGAGTCGGAATCGGCTTGCTCGATTCCGGCGTCGCTTTCGTGGTGGGAGCCACTTGGGCCACGTCGTTGCTAGGAGCCGTGGGGACGCGCGCGGCCGGCCACGCCATGTACGCGGCGACCACGAACCCGCACACGAGTGCCGCCACGCCCGTCCACTTCAGCGTGCGCAGCGCGAACGGTTGCGACCGCGAGTACGCTGCCATACCGAGCAAGAAAGGGGCGTCGCTGTCGTCGAACGCGCTGGCGGGGTCTGTCGGCAGGCCTCCGACCGGGATGGTGTTCCCCGGCCGCCGGTCGGGGATCGACTCGCGCCCTTTCACGAGGGCGTACATCCGCCGCACGGCCGTGGGGGGGACGAGCACTTGCTCCGAGAGCACGAGCGTGAGGATCTGGTGGCACGCCGCGACTTCCGCGAGGTGGACATCCGAAGTGAGGCAGGTCTCCTCGAAGTCCGCGAGGTTCTCCGAGTGCAAAGCGTCGCTCAGGTAGGCCGCGACCGTGTTCGGGTCCGACGGGCTGCCCTGCTCGGTGTTGGTCGGCGGGGTGGACAGCCCGCGCCGCCGCGTGACCTTGCGGATGCGATCGACAAGCTCCAGCGCCGCGGGGCTTTCGGCGAGCTTCTGGCCGATGACTCTCGCCTGAGCCGGGTCGAGGGTGTCGTCCAGATATGCCAGGAGCGTTCGCAAGGTCAGTCGCATGGTTCGGTCCTCGGAAGCGGTTCACTCGCATTTGTTAGTGGCGGAGCGGGCGTGGTTTCGTGCAGAATTCTAGGAAAGAATTTCGAGGTTCCTCCCGCCATGCGATTCCCCTTCGCCGTCGCCCTGTTGATTTCGAGCCTCCTCATACACGCCGCAGAGCCGGTGCCAGGCTTCAAACTCCCGGATGGCTTCGAGATCCACCCGTTCGCCGGGCCGGAGCTGGCCAACGACATCCACACCTTGCACATCGACTCGGAAGGGCGGGTCGTTGTCGCCGGGCGGGGCTACGTCCGGCAATTGATCGACGACGACGCGGACGGCCGTGCGGATCGGGCCGTCGATCTGATCGGCCCGCCGACGGGCGGTCCGATGGGCCTGCTCTGGGAAGGGGAAACCCTATATGCCGTCGTGGACGGGGGCTTGCAGTGCTACCGGCGTGTCACCGGGAAAGCGGCGAGTGCGGACAAGCCCACGACGATCTTGGCTTTGAAAGCCACCGGCGAACACGACGCCCACGCCGTGAAGCGCGGGCCAGATGGTGCCTTGTACCTGATCTGCGGCAACAGCGCGGGGATTTCCGCGAAGACGGCCACCGATCCGGCATCGCCCGTACGCGATCCCGTCGCCGGCGGCTGGCTGCGCCTCGACCCGAAGACGAACGCCGTGCGGATCGTCGCCGACGGCTTGCGCAACGCTTACGACTTCGACTTCGATTCGCGCGGCCGGGCGATCACCTTCGATTCGGACAACGAGCGCTGCGTCGGGTTGCCGTGGTACGAACCGACGCGGCTCTACCACCTCCGGCCGGGCGGAAACTACGGCTGGCTGAACCCGCAATTCGCGCAGTCATGGCGGAAGCCGCCCGACTTCCCGGACGTGGTCGCCCCGATCCTCACAGCCGGCCGCGGCTCGCCCACCGGCGTTGCCTGCTACCGGCATACGGCGTTCCCAGGGAAGTACCGCGACGGCGTCTTCTTCGCCGACTGGACCTTCGGCAAAATCTTCTTCAGCACGCTGACGCCAAAGGAGGACTCGCTCGCCGGCCGGCTCGAAACGTTCCTCGAATCGACCGGCGAGAGCGGCTTCGCGCCGACGGGTCTGGCCGTGCATCCGTTAACGGGCGACCTGTACGTGGCCACCGGAGGGCGCGGCACGCGTGGGGGCGTCTACCGCATCCGCGCGACGAAACCGACGCCGGACGCCAAGCCGATCCCGTGGAAGCTGATGGAGGAGAAGCCGTTCGCGCGGACGCTCGACCTGCGCGTGACGGGGAAGGATTGGCTCGCCGCCAAGACAGCGGAGGCGCGGCTCGCCGTGCTTCGGAAATACCAACTGGCCTTGGGCGATGTCGGCTCCCCGAAAGCGAGCGGGACCGCGTACGAGGGCTACACCTTCCGCAAGCCGGCGGACAAACCCATGTGGGCCGAACTGAGCCGGGCGTTCCCCACGGGTGAGTTGGCTACCGACCGCGAACTGCTGCGCCTCTTCGCGGCGTTCGGAACCGGCGACGAGGGCTTGTCGGGGTGCGTGCTCGATTATGCGATGAAATCGACCGACCCCCTGGTTCAAACCCACACACTCATCGCGCTCAGTCGCCTGACGGCTCCGCTCGGGAAAGCGGACACCGCTCGGCTCGCCGGTGGGCTGTTGGCGCTCGACCGGGCCGTGGAGAAGGCCGGGTTGACAAGGGATCGTCACTGGCCGATGCGGATGCGGGAAGTGTTGGAGGCGCTGCTGGCCCGGCACACGGAACTGGCCTCACAAATCGAGACGCACCGGGGCTATGGGCAGGCGGAACACCTCTGGATCGCCCAGACGCCCGGCATCGACAAGCGGGCCTCCGCGGAGGCGTTCGTCCGCACCGCGAAGACCACCAAGGAATTCGCCTGGTCGGCCGGGCATGTCGCGTTTCTCGGTGAATTGCCGGCCAAGGAACGTCGGCCGATCTTGGAAGGCTTGCTTCGAGAAGGCGTCGCCCACGATGCGATCGTGGAGATCATCGCCCAGGCTCCGATTCCGGATGATCTCGCAGTCTTGAAAAAGTCACTCGGTTCCGGCTCACCCTCGGCGGTGCAAGCCGCGTTGCGAGGGCTGACAAGTCTTGAGGCCAAGACGGAGCCGACCGGCTGGGCCTTGGCGATCCAGGCCCTGCGGCGCTTCGGCGATCCCAAGACCGACTCGGCGGTCCGCGCCGCTCTCGTGCAGTGGTTGCGGGATCAGACGGGCCAAACCCACGGCGAAAAGGTCGCGGATTGGGAAGCGTGGTTGATCGACACCCATCCCAAAGCGGCCAAGGCGCTGGCGTCGGGCACCGGCTACGATCCGGTGAAATGGAAGGCCAAGCTCGTGGATGTGGAGTGGGAGGACGGAAGCGAGACGAATGGCCGGAAGCTCTTCGTCAAGGCGAATTGCGCCGCCTGTCACAACGGAGGGCAGGCGGTCGGGCCTTCGCTGGAAGGGGTGTCGAAGCGGTTCAGCCGCGACGACCTGCTCACGGCGATCCTCGACCCCAACCGCGACGTGCCGCCACGCTACCGGACCACCCGCGTGCTCACCGACGAGGAGAAGACCTATGAAGGGATCATCATTTACGAAGCGACGGACGGCGTGATCTTGCTGACGGGGGCTGGGAGTACAGTTCGGATCGCGGGGAAGTCGATCCGTTCCCAGAAGCCGGGGACGCTCTCGCTCATGCCCACGGGACTGCTCGACGAATTCCAACCCTTCGAGATTGCCGACCTGCTGGCGTACCTGAAGACGCTCGACCCCGCGAAGCGCTGACCGGCGAAACCAAAAAGCGGTAGGCCGGACCCCTTGGCCCGGGCCTACCGCGATGTAGGTATCACGCGGGTGTCGCAGAGCCTCTTCCGTCCCAGCCCCGGTTCCGACAGGGTGGTGCGGGCCCGCGTGATGGGGAAGGGAATTGCAAGCGCCGTGCCAAGCTCCGAAACGACCAAATGGGTTCGGAAACGAGCACTTACTACCGGAAGGCCGGCAAGAGTTACAAGTGGGCGTCGGTAATTAATCCCCCGCTCCGCGCACCAAGAGCACGCGGAGGTCCATGACGTTTGTCCCCGTCAGTCCGGGTTGCAGCAGATCGCCGGTTGCGGCAAAGTACGGGTAAGCGTCGTGCCGTTGCAAGTGCCCGAGGGCGTCGTCGCCCCGCTCCCACGTCCCCGCGTCGGCGAAGGCCCCGGCCGCGTCCGTCGGCCCATCCTCGCCGTCGGTTCCACCACTGAGGACGACCACGCCCTCCATCCCTTCCCGGCCGAGATGCAGGAGCGCCGCCAGCACGAATTCCTGGTTGCGTCCCCCTTTGCCGATGTTTGCACCGAGGGTCACGGTTGTCTCCCCGCCGATGAGGACGCACGCGGGTGGTCCGACCGGCCAGGAGTGCGCGCGAATAGAGCGGACGATGGCCGAAGCGACCTTGGCGACCTCCACCGTTTCCCCTTCGACGAACGGACCGAGGTTCACCACCCGATAGCCGAGCGCTTCCGCCTTCCGTTGCGCCGCTTGCAACGCGGTCGCGTTGCTTCCGATGACGATGTTTCGCACGCTCGTCGGAAGCGACTTCGGCGTCTCAGGGACTTCGCCGCGGTCGCCGCCCGTAAGGTGTCGGCGCACTTCGGCGGGCATGCGGTCCCAGAGGTTGCGGTGTGGAAGGATTTGGATGGCGTCGCCGAACGTCGTCGGGTCGGCGGCCGTCGGACCGGAGGCGATCACGTCGAGCGGATCGCCGACGACATCGGAAATCACGAGGCTGACGAGCAGTCGGCCCCGGAAGGCCTCGGCCAGCCGGCCCCCCTTCACGCGAGACAGATGCTTGCGGACGCAATTCATCTCATGGATGGTCGCGCCCGAGGCGTGCAGGAGCTGAGTCGCGGCGAGCTTCGCTTCCAGAGTCACGCCTTCCGCTGGGGCGGGAAGAAGTGCCGAACCGCCACCGGAAAGCAGGCAGATCGCCACATCGTTTGGCCCGGCCTCCGCCAGCAGCGAAAGCATCTCCTCCGCGCCGGCGACGCCTTCCGCCGTGGGGAAGTTGACGCCCGCGGAACGGGCTTCGTGGAGGCGGATGCGCTTGAGGTCCGCGGTCGAACCGGCGGGGACATTGACGAGGCCGTGGATCGCGTCGAGCCGGCCGGCCAGCGCTTCCTCAAGGCCTGCGGCCATCTCCGCCCCAGCCTTGCCGCAACCGACGACGAGCAAGCGCGAGGCGGCGTCGATCGCCGCGCGGACTTCGGCCGGCAACTGCCCGACGGCCCGCGCGACGAGGGGCCGTGGCCGCACGGCCTCGACGCCGGCGTTCCAGATGCCGATGGCGTCTTGGCGGAGGCTCATTTCTTCTTCGGATCGAGGTTCGCGGCGATCTCTTCGTCACTCACTCTCGACGCCACGCCGTCCTTCGGCACGTCCACCTTGCAAATCCAGAGCAGCGCGTTCAGCACGACTTTGCGGAAGTTGTCGTCCTTCCAATTCTTGTGCGTGTGCCCGCCGGTGAAGCCGACGCCGCGGCCGCCGTCGGCGCGTTCGAGTGCCCACATCATCGTTTCGGTCCGACCCTTGGCATCCTGAATGTGCTTATACGGCCCCT
>JAABUN010008517.1_pt1 | contig 10436 bp, 10 predicted proteins | sample 5559311 | NCBI WGS metagenome assembly JAABUN01 (sample SAMN10711877, study PRJNA513370) | rock metagenome | isolation source: Antarctica rocks | place: Antarctica: Victoria Land, Siegfried Peak sud
ACCGCCTGGGGTCTCAAGTTCGTGCTCGTCGCCGTGCGGACCACCGACGTCCACGGGCGGATCATCCTCGACACCGACTGGGTCCCCTCCCCCGGCGGCGAAGCGGCCACCGCCATGGACTCGATCACTCGCATCGCCGCTGACACTCCCGGGCTGCAGGGCGTCATCTACGACGGCGCCCTGAGGGGCGTCCACCACCAGCGGCTCCTCCGCGACCTCGGCATCCTCTCGGTCAACAAAGTCTCCGCAACCATCGGTACCGGGCCCCGGCGTAAGGGACGGGTCCGCGTTGAGAAGTCCACCTTCGTCGAGCAGCGCACCATCGGCCTCTCGGACGGAACCAGCCACACCATTGACTTGTTCGCTCGCGCCGGAGCGATCGGAATCGGGACCATGACCGACACCGGCGAAATGGCCTTCACCGAACTTCGACGGATCCGCACCAGCCGCAAGGCCGACAAAGTCGGAACCTTCCGTTGGTACAACCATTTCCGCTTGCCTGACCACCTCGGCGCCGGCGTCATCACGGTTCGCCTCCACGGCAACGACGAGGACACCGTTCGGAAGTTCAACCGGACCGAGAACGTGCGGCCCATCCCGCCGAGCGACCCCGACTTCCCCGGGCTCTACGCCCGACGGAACGACGCAGAGAGCGTCAACCGGGCCCTCGACGACACGCTCTGGCTTCGCCGAGCGCGCTCAATCGGCCAGGCGCGGCAACGGCTGAACTTGCTGACCTACGCGCTCGCCGTGAACGCCCTGGCGCTGCACCGCCACCGGCGCACCAGCAGCGACCCGCCGCTCCCCGTCGCGGCCTGAGCATCCGGACCCCGACCCGACCGGGGTTCAGCCGCGCCCCGACACAGGTTCCGGCGCCCTCCAGCCGCCGAACACGGCCGGATCCAGTCGGATCGGCAGCCGAAGCGGCGAGAACGACGATCTACAATCGTCCGACCGTCGCCGGCGCCCAGAACAACGAGGTTTTCTTCCGCGTTCTCCTCCGGCCCCGGGCCACTAGCTCAATTGGCAGAGCTCCGGGCTTTTAACCCGTTGGTTCAGGGTTCGAGTCCCTGGTGGCCCACTCGCCAAGCCTCGGTTTCGACCGCTACGAGCACCTGCGCAAACGACGGCGACCAGCTGGCGCTGGCACGCGGTGGCGTCGGCGGCCGTGCCGGTGATCTTCCGCCGGCCCTGGGGTATGGCTGCAGCATGGATCACGAGAACGACGTCGACCAGCAGCCACCCACCCCTGTGGCCCCGCCGCCCAGTGATGTAGCCCCCTCTGCGACCGGCCTCATCATCGGTGACGAGAAGGAGCTCGAGGAAGCACCGCCATCGCCCGAACTGACCCCCGCCGGGATGGCCACTGCAGGTCGCGTGGGCGCCGATCCAGCGTCACCCCTGAGCAGCAGCTCTCTGGCCGGCTCGCCGGCAGCCAAGCCTGCGTCCGACTCGTCCACCGGCACGGCGTCGGCCGACGGACCTTCTGCCCCGACCGGCACGTCGTTCGACCTTGCCCTCGGTGTGGTGAGGGTCGGGGTGGGCGCCGCCTTGATCGTGGCACCGGGCTGGGCGGGGCGCATCTGGGTGGGACCCGGAGCCGACGGTCCCGGCAGCCTCGTCTTCGCTCGCGCCCTGGGCGCACGAGACGTCGCTCTCGGCGTGCGCATCATCACTGGGGTCCGCAAGGGCGAGCCGGTGGGCCACTGGGTGGCCTCGGGCTTCGTCGCCGACGCCGCCGACGTGGTCGCGTCCGTGATCGCTGGGCGGCACCTCACGCCGGGACGGCGCCGGGCGATGCCGGTCGTGGCTGGTGCAGTCGGCGTCGCCGGAGCCTGGTCGGTGCGGCGGAGTGGTCGCTCCGCCTGAGCGAGCGCCTCGAAGCATCAAAGCCTCGCCCCGTACCTCGACGACCTTGCCGAGCACGACCGCCACGCGGCGTCGCTGTCCGGTCGGTCGAAGCAGCCGGCCACGATCGCAGGGGAGCGCCGCGACCTACGTCGTTCGCGTGGCCGTGGCCCCGTCTCGTATTCCCAGCGACGAGCCGGGCGAGGTGCCTCGAAGTTTCTGGGCCGCTCAACGTTCGCGGGGTGTACCCTGCTCGCACCGCACGGCGGTTCAGGCCCTGAACGTGCAGACCGGAGTTCGTCTCCGGTGGGATGCGATGCTCCTGACCCCGGTAACGCTCTCAGCCGTTGATCTACTCCGGAGCGCGCCGTGACCCCTCAGCTAGCACCGTCCACCACCCCGGATGCTAGGGGTCGTTGCCCCGTCGATCCGGAGGTGATCTCCCTTCGCGGCGAGCACGACGTCGCCACCGCGGCCTCGTTGGCCGAGATGCTGGCCGAGCCGGTCGCCTCCGGCCAAGGCGACCTGATCGTCGACCTGAGCGGGGTGGCGTACCTGGACTCTTCGTTGGTGACGGTGATGATCCGAACCCAGGAGCTGATGACGCCCTCGCGGTCGCTCACCCTGGGAGGCTGCTCGCCGATGGCCCGTCGGGTCTTCCGCCTCTGCGGTGCGGGTGATCTTCTCGGTCCCGACGTCACCGAGACCGCCGAGGCCCCGGTCTCCGCCTGAGCAGAGAGCTGTCTTGACCCCGATGACGGACCCGACAACCCGGCCCACGAACCGCACGGGTTGGTGAGCAGTGGCCGGCCCCCGCCGCCTTCGGTTGCTGGCGCTCCTGCGAGCCGGGACTGACGATGTCGAGATCGGTCGGCTGTGCCCGGCGACCATGGCCGCCACCGCCTCGGACGGGGCAGGGATGATGTTGATGTCCGGTGACGTCGCTCGTGGTTCGGTGTGCGCCACCGACGACGTGAGCACCCTCATCGAGGACCTGCAGTTCACCCAGGGCGACGGCCCGTGCGTGGATGCCCACCGCGGCGGTCGACCGGTGCTCGAGCCCGACCTCGCCCACCAACCTCGCTGGCCGGCGTTCACCGGGCCCGTCGTCGATGCTGGCGTGTGCGCCATCTTCGGGTTCCCGCTCCACGTCGATGCGGTACGCCTGGGCGCCCTCCACGTGTACCGCACCCGTCCCGGCCCGCTCACCGCCGACGAGCATGCCGATGCGTTGGTCATGGCCGATATCGCAACTCGTGCCGTGTTGATGGTGCAGGCCGGTGCCGAACCGGGGCATTTGGCGGCCGAACTCGAGGACAGCCTGGACCTCCACTACGCAGTCCACCAGGCCTCGGGCATGGTGGCTGCCCAACTCGAGGTGAGCGTGGGCCAAGCCCTCATCCGGCTCCGGGGCCACGCCTTCGGCAACGACCGGTCGCTCCACCAGGTGGCCGACGACGTGGTCGACCGACGACTTCACTTCCGCGACCCGGATGGCGAGGCGACGGTGGTGGCGCGATGATGGACGCGAGACATCGACACGAGGAGCGCCGCCGGTCAGCGGTTCCCACCACCGGCCGTCGGGTACGAGGAGGACACGTTCGATGCTGAGGGAAGATGTGCTGGTCCGCACCTTCGTGGAACTCGCTGACACGTTGGTGGACGACTTCGACATCTCGGAGCTGTTGACGAGGTTGACCGACCGCTGCGTCGACCTGCTCGATGTCTCCGCTAGCGGTTTGATGGTGGCTGCGCCCCACGAGGAGCTGCGGGTCGTGGTATCGTCGAGCGACGCCGCACGGGTGTTGGAGCTCTTCGAGCTCCAGGCCAACGAAGGTCCGTGCCCCGAGTGCTACGAAACGGGGAAACAGGTGATGAGCCAGCGCCTCGACGGGCCCGATCCTCGCTGGCCCCACTTTGGCCCGCGCGCCGTGGAGGCCGGATTCCGTTCCGTCCACGCCCTGCCGATGCGGCTCCGGGGCCAGACCATCGGCGCCCTCAACCTCTTCCGCTCCGAAGAGGGCCGTCTGAGCGAGGCTGACGTGGCCGCTGCCCAGGCCTTTGCCGACGTGGCCACCATCGCCATCCTCCAGCACCGGGCCGCCATGGAGGCCCAGACCCTGAACGAACAGCTCAACCACGCCCTCAACAGCCGGGTGACCATCGAGCAGGCCAAGGGGATGATCAGCGAGTGCACCGGCCTCGACATGGAACTGACGTTCAGGCGGCTCCGCAACCACGCCCGGAACCACAACCTGAAGCTCGTCGGCGTGGCCGGCAACATCATCGACGGGACCCTGGCACCGACCGACCTCGACCCGCTTTCCGCCGGAGGGGGATCGTGAGCCCGCGACGGAGCGCGGCCCGCCCGGCCGCTGTGCAACCGGCAGCCCATCCCGACCCGAGGAGCTGACCATGGCCGGACTGGCGATCATCACCGAGGCCTGCATCGATGTGAAGGACCGAGCCTGCGTCGACGTGTGCCCCGTCCAGTGCATCTACGAGTTCGACGCCGCCAAGGGCGTGCTCGTCTCCGAGGAGGAAGCCGGGAGCGGGACCGTCGAGAACTCCCACACCCCCGACCCGGGGGCCATCGCCATCTTCGGCGACAGCATCCTCTACGTGAACCTCGACGAGTGCACCTCCTGCACGGCCTGCTACCAGCCCGACGTCTGCCCGGTCGGCGCCATCTACACCGAGGAGGGCCTCCCCGACGGCTCGCCCAGCTCGGGCAAGTACAACGCGGAGGACCCCAACACGGGCCACGACCACACCTTCTTCCTCCAGCACAGCCGCGACGTGTTCGCCGACTGAACCCGGCGGCGGGGAGTACCGCGGTTACTCGCTGGTTGTGGCCCTTTCTCTCTCGCTGCGGACCGACTGTCCGAATCACCCGTCTGTCCAGTCGGTGAGGGTTTGCTCGCAGTACGTCTCGGAGCGGAGTACCTCCTGACACCACGCTGAGCAGCGGTCAAGCCTAGTCGTGGTACTTCTGGCCGAGGTCGGCGACTGTCGGGCGCCTCCAGCGCCAACAGGAGCTCGTTGAGCTTGAGCTGGGTGGCTTTGGAGTCGCGGTTCTGGGCGTGCTGCAACACGACGACCATGAGCAACGTTCGGAGCTCCTTAACCGGTCGTGGTCGGTCGACGCTCGCCCGGCTGCGTGCGGAACGGTAAGGCGCTGGCGCGATGGGCCCTAGCCAGGTCGCGGTCATCTGGCTGGCGCAGCAGCCGAACCGTCGGCCCGTCGAGACTCCACTCGATGAGACCGAGGTCCACCAACTCTACGAGCCAGCCCTCCATCGGCCACCGGCCCCACTTCTCGTGGAAGCGTCGAGCGTTGGCCAGGGTCGCTTCGAGTTGCTGGACCGGCGGTTCCCACACGTCGTGGTGCTGGTGGAACACGTCGGCGCCGGCCACCAGGGCGACGGGGACGCCCCGGCTCCGCGCGGCGACGGCCAGATCGGTGTCCTCGCCGGCGTAGCCCTGGTACGACTCGTCGAACCCTCCGAGGCCATCGAAGGTCGACCGTCGCACAGCCATGTGCAGTCCCCACACCAGCTCGTGTCCGGAGCTGAGGGCGATACCCGTCGAGGGAGGACGCTCACGATGGGGATGGGGCCGGCCGATCCGGCGCAGGTCGGCCTCGGCGAACGAGGTCAAGGTGTCGGGCGGGAGGTACCAGACCTCTCCGGTGCAGAGCGCGTCGACCTGGGCGAGAGCGTCGGCCAGGGCACCCGGGTAGCGGGAACCGGGGATGCAGTCGGCGTCGAGGAAGGCCAACGCCTGGGAGCGAGCAGTGCGGGCACACTCGTTGCGGGCGTGCGAGTAGGGGATGCGCTCGCCGCCCGTTCCCACCTCGATGACTCGTACGTCGAAGGGCAGGTCGGACTCCACCACACCGTGGGGGTCTTCTCCGCCACACCAGGCGACGACCAGTTCGGTGGGCGGTCGCTCCGCAGTCACCAGCCCGGCGACGAGTCGGGCGAGCATCGCGTTGCGGTTGCGGACGAGGGTGAGGACGCTGAGGTCGGCCGTCGTGGTCCCCGAGGACGGTCCGCCGTCGCCGAGCTTGGAAGGCGAAACGTCGTCGTCGCCAGGGAGGTCGAACACCCCGGCAACGTTCCCGATCCTCCGACCGCCATGCGCCAACTGCGAAGGAAGCCGCGACGTCCTGGATGCCGGCAGGACTGACGCCGACCTCCGCCAACCCAATCGTCACCTTCGACGGGTCCCGGTTCGCTCGAGGAAGACGAGCGCAGCGATCGTGTGCCAACGTCTTGGAACCCCCCGCTCAGCGCCGACGACTCTCACCCCATCGGGTGGACCGTTGCCGACGCTTCCGGGTAGCAGGATCGTCTCCCCTCGAAAGGACCTCCCTTGCGCGCTGCGTCCTCGTCGCCTCTCGTCGCCTCCGACGCGGCGTGCCCTGTGCCGATCCCGACGGCCGATGGGCTCGCCTCGGTGGTGCGGGTGGCGTCGGTGCCCAGTGATCACGTGTACGTCCGCCACCTGAGCAACCCGAGCCGGGGCGACGGCGTGGTGCGGTTGCCCGAAACCCGCCGCAGTGGTCCGGAGGGCGCCCCATGGTGGCCGTCACCGATGCTCAGCGCCGACTGGGTACGGGCCAACGCCCACCGGTTCGACCTCATGCACGTGCACTTCGGGTTCGATGCCGTGCCGGCCCGGGCGCTCCGAGATCTGGTGGATGCCCTGGGTGCCGCCCGGCGTCCGCTCGTCGTGACCGTCCACGATCTGCGCAACCCGCACCACCGCGACCGCACCCACCACGACAATGCCCTCGACGTGTTGGTGCCGGCGGCGACCGAGGTGCTCACGTTGACGCCTGGCGCCGCAAACGAGATCGTCCGCCGGTTCGGTCGTCGACCCGTCGTCGTGGCTCATCCCCACGTGGTGGCGCAAGACCGGGTGCGCCACCGTGACCCGGCCGGGTTCGACGCACCGTTCGTCGTCGGCGTCCACCTCAAGTCGGTCAGGGCCAACATGTTCACGCTCGACCTGGTCGACGTGTTGTCCGACGCCACGGCCGATCTCGACGGGGCCGTCCTTCGGATCGATCTCCACGATGTGGTCGGCGATCCGTCCCACGACGCCCACGCCCCACGGCTGGTCGAGGGACTCCGCCGTCGAGCTGCGGACGGTCGCCTGGAGCTTTCCATGCACCCCTTCTTCACCGATGACGAGCTCTGGCAGTACCTCGAATCGCTCGCCGTGTCGGTGCTGCCCTACCGATTCGGTACCCACTCGGGGTGGCTGGAGGCCTGTGCGGACCTGGGCACCACGGTGGTCGCTCCGCTCTGTGGCTGGTACCACCACCAGCAGCCGGTGCTGTCCTACGACGCCGACGAGACGGCGTTCGACTCCAACCGACTCGCCGAGGCGGTCACCGAGGCCTACGACCGCCGTCCGGTCTGGCAGGTCGATCCCGCGCGGCGCCTCGAGCAGCGGGTCACCATCGCCGAGACGCACCGCCGGCTCTACGACGAAACGTTGGCGGCGTGAGCGGCCTGACCGCTGCGCCGGCCGCGGTTCGTCCGGGACCGCCGCTGCGCGTCGCCATCTTGGCGGCGGCCCGCTTCGCCATCTGCGAACCGTTCGTCGGTGGGCTCGAGGCCCACACCTGGCAGCTCGCCGCCGGGCTGCGCCGTCGCGGGCACCAGGTCACGGTCTTCGCCGGCGCCGGGTCCGATCCCGACCTCGACGTGCGGGCCTTCGCCGGTGGGCGACCGAGGGTGAGTCCCGCGGCTCGCTCCGACATCTCGACCGCCCCCGACACCGCCATGGTCGACCACCACGCGTACCTGTCGACGATGCTCGAGCTCGGGCGACACGGCGACCGCTCCTTCGACGTCGTGCACAACAACTCGGTCCACCACCTCCCCCTCGCCATGGCGCCGATGGTCCCGCTCCCCCAGGTCACGACCCTGCACACCCCGCCCACGCCGTGGATGGAGATGGCCATCCAGACCAGCCCGGAACCGCTCCCGGTGAAGTTCTGCGCCGTGTCTCGTCACACGGCACGTGCCTGGCGGGCGACGGTGCCCGACGCCCAGGTGGTGGCCAACGCCGTCGACCTCGACGCCTGGACGCCCGGGCCGGGCGGACACGGCGCAGTGTGGTCCGGACGGATCGTTCCGGAGAAGGGGCTGCACCTGGCGATCGACGCCGCCCGTCTCGCCGGGTTCTCCCTTCGCTTCGCCGGGCCGGCGCTGGACCGGGCGTACTGGCGCCGAGAGATCGAGCCACGGCTGGGTCCCGATGCGAGCTGGGCCGGCCACCTGCACCGGAGCGAGCTCTGCCGCCTCGTGGGATCTTCCGCCGTGGCCATCGTGTCTCCGCGCTGGGACGAACCGTTCGGGCTGGTGGCGTTGGAGGCCTTGGCCAGCGGTACGCCGGTGGCCGGTTTGGATCGCGGTGGGCTGAGCGAGGTGCTCGACGCGTCCTGCAGCCGGCTGGTGGGCGACGAAGACGTCGATCGACTCGCCGTTGCCATTCGGACGGCGGCGACCCTCAGCCGCACCGCAGCCCGTCGGCGGGCCGAGCTCATCGGATCGGCCGAGCGAATGATCGACGAGTACGTCGAGCTCTACCGGTCCTGCCTGCGTTGACCGCAGCGGGCGAACGGCCGATCGGCTACTACGTCCACCACCATGGCGCCGGCCACGGCGCCCACGCCGTGGCCCTGGCTCAGGTGATGGGCCACCGACTGGTCGGGCTGGGTTCGGGAACGCCACCGACGGGGTGGCAACAGGAGTGGATCCCGCTACCGCGCGACGACCGCCCCGAAGCCGAGGGCGACCCCACGCGCGACGGGGCGTGGCACTGGGTGCCGCACCACCACCAGGGGTTCACGCAGCGCATGCGCACCATCGCGTCCTGGATCGCCAGCAACGACCCGGCCGTGCTGGTGAGCGACGTGTCGGCAGAGGTGGTGGCCCTCTCCGCCCTGCTGGGTGTGCCGTCGGTGGCCGTGCTCCTCCCCGGCCGGCGAACCGACCGGCCCCACTGCACCGCCTTCGACACCGCCGATGCGATCGTGGCTCCCTGGCCAGCGGCCCACCGCCAGCCGTGGCACGAGCCGTGGGCGGCGAAGATCCGACACATCGGCCTCCTGAGCCGGTTCGAGGGTCGGACCGCTGGCGATCCGCACCCGGACGGTCGGGTCCTGGTGGTCTTGCCGGCGGGAGGTCACGCCTTCGATCCGTCGGCCATCGAGGCGGCGGCAGACGCCAGCGGACGTCGGTGGGACGTGGTCGGGGCTGCGTCTCGACCACCAGGAGCGAGTCCGTCGACCGGTCGTCTCGTTCGATGGCACGGCCACATCGACGACCTCTGGCCACTCCTCGTGGCTTCCTCGGTCGTGGTCGGCGCCGCCGGATCGGCCACCGTCGCCGACATCGCCGCAGCTCGTCGACCCGCGGTGCTCTTCGCCCAGGACCGACCCTTCGACGAGCAGGTCGAGGCGGTGAACCACCTCGAACGAACCGCGCCCGTCACCGCAGGGCGGGACTGGCCCGACGCCAACCGGTGGCCGGCGCTGCTCGAGTCCACCGTCGCCCTTGATGGCCGGCGGTGGTCGGAGCTTCACGACGGCCTCGCTGCTGAGCGGTTCGCCACCAGCCTGCGCACCCTTGCGTGACGGAGCCGTCGCAGAAGACGGGCCCGTGCACGGCCGATTCCGGAGGCGCACCCGACAGCGGTGATGGTGCCCCCCCGTCCCTAGGATCACCCGGTGGCCCCGGACGGACTACAGGGACAGCCAGGCGGGGAAGACCTCGCCTGGGTGATCACCGACCTCCTCGATGCGTTGCGCGACACCGCCCCCCACCGACTCGCTGACCTCGTCGACCGAGCCGCGCGGCACCTCGGAGCAGACAGCACCCGCATGTGGTTGGTCGACCACCAACAACGTGCCCTCGTCGACCTCGCTGTCGGCAGGCGGGAACCGGACCAGGCAATCGACGGGTCCACCGCCGGCCGGGCGTTCACGACCGGCGAGATGGTCGAGGTTCCGTGCGAACCCAACGGCTCCCAGCTGTGGATCTCCCCGACCACAGTGTTCCGGCACCTGGCTGCGATCGCGGCGACGCAGGTCATCACCTGCGGCCGGTACACCGACCTGTTCACCGCGGCCAGGCGGAGCCAACCGATGTCGTTGGCCGCCGAGCTGCAGTGGCAGGCGCTTCCGCCGACCACGTTCTCCACCGAGCTGGTGACCGTGGCCGCCATGATCGAGCCGCCTACGAGGTGGGGGTGACACCTTCGACTACGGCCACTCCAAGGACCGACTCGACTTCGCCATCTTCGACGCCGTGGGCCACGACCTCGGATCGAGCGTGATATCCACCTTGGCCCTCGACGCCTACCGGAACAGCCGGCGCTCCGGACGTGATCTGCTGCTGCCGCCGCCTCATCGACGAGAGCATCGAGTCACAGATCGGGAGAGAGCCTCGACCCCTCCCGTCCGGCTCACCCTAATGGGTGGTTCATGGGTGGGGTCCGGACCCGGCGGGGAAGTACCTGGACCACGCAGTGCCTCCCGCTGGGCGACATCGCCGGACCGTCGGCGG
>JAABUN010008518.1_pt1 | contig 10435 bp, 16 predicted proteins | sample 5559311 | NCBI WGS metagenome assembly JAABUN01 (sample SAMN10711877, study PRJNA513370) | rock metagenome | isolation source: Antarctica rocks | place: Antarctica: Victoria Land, Siegfried Peak sud
GGCTGTTTCTGCTTGAGGGCTTCTTCAGGATGGTTTTCAACGTCGTGTTCTTCAACCTGACGCCTGAGCAGGAGCGGGCACACCTCGATGTCTACGGCGCTCGTTTTCTGCAGGCGATCCTTGACCTCGATGCGGTCAATTTACTGGCTTGAAGTGAGTGGATTGATGGGGGTTACCTGTTCTTCAAAATACAGGCCATTATCCGTCTTATGCAACCCATTATGCGCTTAGGGATTGGGCACCAAGCTCTCTGTAGGATTTCTAAACCTCCGAACGGCTCACGTCTTGTCTATCCATACGCCCCACGTCACTGGTCCAACTTCCTCATCCGTCATCTGGCGGCCCGTTGCCTTGAGGGCCAGCTTGATCTGGCCGTGGTGGTAGCCCTCGTGCAAGATCATGTTCTGAAGCAGGAGGATCGGGTGGTCGTAGTGGAGATCCATGTCTTGACCTGCCTCAACCCGGCTCTTGACCGCGTCGCGCACTACCTTGGAGCTGCCCTCAAGCATCTGGGCGATGTGATTGGCGTCGCGCTCATCCACCCACTCCTTTTCGGGTAGGTCTCTGGCAAACTCGGGGGCGTCCTCGTAGATGAACACAAGTCGTACATAGTGGATGTGCGTGAACAACTGCGCAGCGGATGAACTACCCTCCATCGCCCTGGCTTCCAGTCTGCCATTCGGCAGGGCGTGGGGCAGGTTGAGCAGGATGGTGTTGTTGCGGTCCCAGGAATCCAGCAGGGCCTCGAGTACGCTTTGGTCGGCTGCCTTCGGCATCTTCATGGTTGCAGCTTAGTAGCTTTATAGGGCATTTTTAGACCTGTTTCACTTGCGCCATCGAACAGCTTCTTCATAATACGGCTGTTTCTGCACTATCCCCTAGTTAAATAGTTGACAAACGCGTCTGCAAGGTCTAAGATGCAGCCACGTTTTCAAGTTGGACAACTGAAGCTTTTGGCTTTGGCGGATGCACCTAGACCCCGAGGGGGTAAGAGGATGGCTAGGCCCAAAACCGTGGGACCCACCGAGCGCGAACTGGAAATCTTACAGGTGCTCTGGGAGCGCGGGCCAAGCACCGTCAGGGACGTCTTCGAGGTGCTCGACCGGAAGAGCAAAACCGCCTATAACTCGGTGCTGACGGTTATGTTGACCATGCTCGAGAAGGGTTACGCCACACGAGATGAGTCGGAGAAGAGCCACGTGTACAGGGCAACATACAGCAAAGACCAGATCGAAGAAAAGCTGGTAGCAACGTTTATGGACGGCGTGTTCGGCGGCTCGGCGATGCGGCTGGTGACCCGGGCGCTTTCGGTCAAAGGTGCCTCACGAGAAGAGAGTGCGAAGATTCAGGAACTGCTGCGGGAGATGGAGGGGGACCATGACGGCGCTGACTGACGTGCTGACTCCTGCTGCTGTACAAACCCTCGGCTGGACGCTGCTGCACTTTCTCTGGCAGGGAACGGCGGTCGCGCTCATGGTAGCTACGCTGCTGTGGTTGACAAAAGCCTCGAGCTCCACTCTGCGTTACGCTCTGGCGTGCGTAGGACTAGCGCTGATGATGGTATTACCCGGCCTCACCTACGCCGTGCTCCGGCCTCAGGTTGAAGCGGCTACCGCGCTAAGTTACGACCTGGTGGTGCCCAACGCGCAATCCTCGCAGGCGGAGACGGCCGCAGCCGACCCGACGCCCGCCGAGCCCGCACGCCCCGCTGCCACCCAGCCCGACTGGCTCAAGCCCTACCTTCCGGTCCTGGTGACAGTTTGGTTCGTAGGTGTGCCTTTCCTCACGGTGCGGCTGCTCGGCGGCTTGTGGCTGCTGCGCAAACTCAAAACGCGGTTCAACCAACCTGTCTCTGAGATACTGGCTTTGAAGTGCCTTGCCTTAGCCCAGCGCCTTGGTATCGCTCGGGCGGTGCAGCTCCGCGAATCGCTCTCCGTGAACGTTCCCTTAGTGATCGGCTGGCTGCGCCCGGTGATCTTGTTGCCGACGAGCGCCATCAGTGGGTTGAGTGTGGCCCAGCTCGAGCTGATCCTCGCCCATGAACTCGCCCACATCCGCCGCCACGACTACCTGGTCAATCTGTTACAAAACCTTACCGAGACGCTGCTCTTCTACCATCCGGCGGTGTGGTGGGTGTCGGCGACCATCCGCGAAGAGCGTGAAAACTGCTGCGACGATCTGGCCGTGAGGGTGTGCAACGGGGACAGGCTCAGCTACGCGAAAGCTCTGGCGAAGCTCGACAACACGCGCCTCCAGCACCTCGCACCCGCTGCGACGGGCGGCTGCCTCTTAAAGCGCATCCGGCGGCTTGCGGGATATCGAAGTGAACCAGCCCGAAGTGGTGGTTGAGGCAATTCAGCAGGTCGTAGAGGCTGTCAGAACGGGAGCACCGCTCGAGTAACAGCCCTTATGTACGCTTCAGAGACAGCCTGAGAATCCAGGAAAGGAGACAAAAGATGAAAAACAAAATCGCCTTCCTACTGTTCGTCCTATATCTCGGAATTTCTCTTCCCCTAGCCTTTGCTCAAGACGAATCCGTCACCTTGCGCCTCGCCGTTGCGGATGAGCAAGGTCGCCCCAGCGAACCTTACATGCTCGAGTTCATCAATCAGGTCAAAACGCTTTCTGATGGAAACATCATCATCGAACCCGTGTGGCAAGCGGGGGATGAAACGTTCGCCGGTTTCGAGACCGGGGTGATTCAGCTCGTGAACAAAGGTGAGTACGCGTTGGGCTTAGCGGGTGCTCGAGCCTGGGACACCGAGAGCTATACGAATTTCCAGGTGTTGCAAGCACCGTTCTTGATTACCAATGACGCCTTAGCCGAAGCCGTGGCGACAAGCGACGTGGCGACGCAACTGCTCGCCAGTTTATCTTCAGTCGGCTTTGTAGGTTTGACCCTGTGGCCCGAAGACCTGCGTCATCCGTTTTCGCTGCTACCCGACAAGCCTCTGCTTGCACCTGAAGATTTCGCAGGGCTGAACGTTCGGGCAACGCCATCATTCGTGACGTACATGTTGATGGATACGCTACGCGCAGTCCCGATGTTAGACGACAGCGGTTACCAGGGTGCTGAATCAGGGCTACGTCAGGGAGCTTCTCTTACGGGAACACCCACCGCTACCGGCAATGTCGTCGTCTTCCCCAAATATCAAGTGCTGTTCGCAAATGGGGATGCCTTTGAGAACCTAAGTGAAGAGCAGCAGACGATGATACGCAACGCTGCGGCAGCAATGCAGGAGAAAGCCATTGTAGAGCATCCTAGGGAGGCCGATGCTGCCGCCGCCTGGTGCGCTGATGGTGGCACGATTGTGCTGGCGAGCGAAGAACAAGTAGCTGCGTTCGAGGAAGCTGCTCAACCTGTTTTCGAGCAAATAGAGCAAGACCCTGTAAATGCGGAACTTATCGCGGCAATCCGTGACCTTAAGGCGAACACCGAACCATCGCCGGGGGCGGAGGCGTGTGGGTCAGCAGTGACGAAGCCTAATCCTACGCCAAGCGCTGATACACAGGTTTGGTCAGCGGGTTTACCTCCTAACGGTGTTTGGCAAAAAGAGCCCCCAACTGACGACCTGGTAGGGGTGGCAATGCGCTCTGTACCAGACGAATGGGTGGGTTTATATACCTTGACGTACCAGGACGGCACCGCCCGCTTTGATTGGCAAGGCAACCAAGGACAGATTGGAAAGTGTGTGTTTACCTATGCGGAGGTTGAGGACTTTATAAGGTTTACAAGTATCGACGAGGTTGCTGAGTGTCCTAATGAGATTGACGATATGCAGTGGCGACTCGATGCGGACGGCAACCTTCACCTCAACATTATCAATGATCAAAACGCAGGGCTGACAGAAGCAAAAGCAATGTACGAGGGAAAACCGTGGAAGAAGGTTGATTGATGACCCGGTGACAATGAACGGGTAAATAAGATGGACATTACATGGCAGACAGAGCAGGATAGAACCCGCTCCGTTCTATCTGGCTATCCATGTCCGAAAAACCTTCGTTTTCTGGACAATGTTGATGGACAGCGTCCATATCGTGATTTTGGCACCTTTATGTGTCTAGTATCTTATCTAGATACCTATGTCCGACAAATCCCCTCCGTAATAGAATAATAGACGATCTTGGAGAGGTCACCTAAGAGCGTGCTACACTACTATACGTGAAGCATATTTTTATGTGAGGTAGCATATGGCAAGTCGCAATATAACCTTGAGCCTACCCGAAGAGACCCTGCAAGAGGTCAAGATCATCGCCGTCAAACAAGGCACGTCAGTGTCGTCGTTGTTGACGGGCCTACTCGAGGCGCTGGTAGATAGAGAAACAGGGTACAGGCAAGCCGAGCAGGAGTTCATGGCGCTTGCCGAAGGCGGTTTCGACCTGGGAACCGGAGGTCGGGTCGCCTTGTCACGCGACGAACTCCATGAGCGCTGAAACCAAGGGGAGCGCGCGCGTCTTTGTGGACACCAACGTCTTGCTCTATAGCTTCGATACGAGTGCGGGAGTCAAGCGCGACCGGGCCTTGGCGCTCGTCAGTGATCTCTGGAGGGTGGGAAACGGTTGTATCAGCGTCCAGGTGTTGCAAGAGTTCTATGTCAACGCGACCCGTAAGCTCAGTACACCGCTCAAGCAGGCGACGGCAGAGCGCATCATCGCTTCCCTGTCGCGTTGGGAGGTTCACGCCCCTACCGCTGAGGACGTGCTAGGCGCGATCACGCTGCACGCTCGGGTCCAGATTTCGTTTTGGGACGCCATGATCCTGACGAGTGCCAGCAAGCTGGGATGCAGGGTGCTCTACTCGGAGGATCTGAACGCCGGGCAGCATGTCGTGGGAGTACAGGTCGTCAATCCTTTTGAGGGCGATGGTAGAGAGCCGTGAACGTCGGCTACGCCCGGGTCTCGACCGGGGACCAGAACCTCGACTTGCAACGCGACGCTTTAATCGCGGCTGGGTGTGAAGAAAACCGGATATTCACCGATAAGTTGAGTGGCAGCAAGGATGATCGACCGGGGCTGGCGCAGGCGCTCGAGTACGTCCGAGGGGGCGACACCCTGGTGGTCTGGCGTCTAGACCGGTTGGGCCGGAGTCTGTCGCACCTGATCCAGACGACGACCGGTCTCGAGCACAGGGGTGTAGGTTTCAAGAGTTTGCAAGAAGGCATCGACACCACCACTTCGGGCGGCAAGCTGGTGTTTCACATCTTCGGGGCGTTGGCCGAGTTCGAGCGCTCCCTTATCCGGGAGAGAACGAACGCAGGGCTGAAAGCGGCGAGAGCCAGAGGCAGAAACGGAAGTAGGCCCAAGCTGCTCGACACGCGTAAGCTGGCGGTGGCCGAAACGCTTCTAAACGACCCCAAGCTGACGGTAGCTGAGGTGGCCGAACAGGTGGGCGTCGCCCGGAGTACCTTGTATACCTACCTCAAGCGCAACGAGCTCAAAGACCAGAGCAACAGGAAAGAGCCGCGTGATTAGCCTCTCCCCGCCCCGCTACAAGCAGCGCTCGGACCCCCGGACGGGTGAGCACTACTACGAGCACCGGGCAGTAGCCGAGTGGAAGCTGGGCCGACCCTTACTGCCCGGTGAGGTAGTGCACCACGTCAACGGTGACTGTGGAGACAACCACCCCGGCAACATCTGGGTCTTCTCCTCACAACGGGCACACATGATCTTCCACAACTACAGGTGGCAGCAGCAGCGGGGGGTAGTGCATCTCTTTAGTGTCGATGAGGTGCTCAGGGTCAGGGGTGAGAGCTGGCTGGCGTAACGTCCTCTATATCAAACTTGCTTTTGAGCTTATGGCGGCGGGATGCACGGTTGTTATCCGTAGACACTCGGTACACTGAGACTAAGGAGCAGCAAGGCCGGTACTACTCAGCTGCTGCCGTATTACGCCACGCTATCAACCGAGAGCGCCCAGCTAGGTTGAGTTAATCTTCAGCCGCACCCGGCAACCCAAGCTTTAAAGGAGACGTGACCCATGGAAGGTTTGACCTTGACCCTTGTGATTGCTGCGGCCGTAGTGATCTTTTTTATTACCTTTTTCACCTTCGTTCCAGTCGGGCTCTGGATATCGGCCATTTCAGCGGGCGTGCAGGTCAAATTGCTCAGCCTGGTAGCGATGCGTCTGCGCCGGGTGTCGCCGCACCAGATCATTTTGCCGCTGATCAAAGCGGATAAGGCCGGAATCTCAGTGACTCAGGACGGCTTGGAAGCTCATCACCTCGCTGGTGGCGACGTCGACCGTGTGGTAGACGCGCTGATCGCTGCGGACAAAGCACGCATTGCCTTACCCTTCGACCTTGCGATCGCCATCGACCTCGCCGGACGAGACGTTCTCGAGGCGGTCAAGGTGTCGGTCAATCCGCAGGTGATTCAAACGCCTGAGGTATCCGCAGTTGCTAAAGATGGGATTCAGCTCATCTGCAACGCGCGCGTGACGGTACGCGCTAACCTTGAACGGTTAGTGGGTGGAGCAGGCGAGGAGACCATCATGGCACGGGTTGGCGAAGGCATCGTGTCCTCGATTGGGTCATCGGATAACCATAAAATTGTGCTTGAGAGTCCAAGTATCATCTCGCAAGCGGTGCTCGCTAGTCGAAGGGATGCGCTCGAAAGTCGTGGAAGCCGAAGCTGAGGTTCCGCGCGCTCTGGCCGAAGCTTTTCGGCAAGGCAACCTGGGCCTGATAGGGCAACTTGAAAGATAGGTGACCATCACCGGGTGAGTCTCTTTCTATTGGGGGCGTCTCTGTACCACACGGGGAATGTGTGTGGACCGGTTGCGTCTGTATGACGCCGGGCTCAAAGCGGCACGGGCCAGGGGCAGGAACGGCGGCAGACCCAAGGCGCTCACCGACCACCAGCTCGTCATGGCGAAGATGATGCCGGGCGCGCCTGAGGTGAGCGTTCAGCAGGTCGCCGAGCACTTCGGGATCGCCCGCAGCACCCTCTACCGGGCGTTGCAGGCGGCCGAGTCGGGCGAGGCCAGCCGATGATCAGGCGGCTGCAACGCCTGACGCGCTACAAGCAGCGGCTCGACCCGCGCACCCAGAACACCTACTACGAGCACCGGGCGGTGGCTGAGTGGAAACTGGGTCGTCCCCTCTTACCAGAGGAGATGGTCCATCATGTCAACGGTGACCGCAGAGACAACCACCCTGAGAACATCTGGGTGTTCTCGTCGCAAAGAGCCCATATGATCTTTCACAACTACAGGTGGCAGCAAGCTCGGGGGGTGGTGCACCTCTTTAGTGTCGAAGAGGTGCTCAGGGTAAGAGGTGAGGGGTGGGTGGCGTAGTTTGGGAACTATGCCGGTCTTCCAAGACCCCCTCTTCAGTCCCGCCCGGGTGGTTGAGCGAACGCTGGCCAGCGGCACGGTGATAAGGCTCAAGCTCGAGTCGCTACCCAGGGAATGGGTCAGGGTGCTCGAGTACCACCGCAAGGCGCTCGGAGAGGGGTGGAAGCGTGTTCGGGAGGAAGAGGGCAGGACGCTCCGCTACGAGCAGTTAAAACTCCCCCGACCGTTTAGCGAAGTCTTTTCGGTGATCAAGTAAAAAACCCATGGGTCGGAGCGTTCCACCTCGCTTTTTCCTCTTTACCCCGTACCCCTGCAGTTAAACTGTTCATCAGCCATCCGCAGGCCCGAATGGAGTCGTTAATATTAAGCACTTGCCTCCGCCCTCAGCAAAAGGCGTAACTAGACGTGACCTACTTAAGTGGGGTGGTCGAGCAGCTTTAGCATCTCTAGTTGCACCCGCGCTGGCAAGCTGCCTGCAAGACGAGAGATTTGGAGTGGCTCTCCCTGACCGCGTTGCTTGGGACGACCTAGATAACGCTATACGTCACTGGTGGAACGATGACATTGAGGTTGCCCTTGAGGCTGATGTCTTAGCCGACCCCAACGGCACGCTTCTCTATCTGCCGCACCCCTACCTAACCCCAGCGAGTAACGAGGGCACGTTTGCGGAGATGTACGGCTGGGACACGTTTTTTATCAACCTAGGTCTCTTTGCACACAACCGTCTAGACCTAGTCCAAAACCATATCCTCAATCACCTTTATATGGTGGAGCAGTACGGAAAGGTTTTAAACGGTAATCGGACGTACTACTTGGGGCGTTCGCAACCCCCTTTATTGGCAGATACCGTCAGGCGATTTCTTGAGGCGGGCGGCGAGTCAAATATCGCCAAGTGGGCCTATCCATTGCTCGAAAGAGAATATAAAGACTACTGGATGGCTGAGCATCATGCTACTCCCACTGGGCTCTCGACGAACCGTGACCTGATGAATGAAGGCATGCGCCCTGAGCTGGCAGCTGAAGCGGAAACCGGTCTAGACTTTACCGCCATCTACGGCGGCGATGTACGCGAATGCGTACCCCTCCTGACGAACTGCGCATTGGTCCAATATGCAACCGCACTCGGAGTTATCGCTGAAACACTGGGCGATGCGATAGGTGCGGCGAAATGGCACGGTGAGGCGCAGAGGCGGGGTGAGCGGATCCGCAAACTCTGCTGGCAGGAGCAGAACGGCTTCTTTTTTGAGTACAACTATAAAACCAACCAGCAGTTGCCTTACTGGTCAATATGTGCTTACTGGACGCTCTGGTCGGGAGTGGCAACTGCGGGCCAGGCATCAGCGTTGGTCATGCAGCTGAAACGGTTTGAAGCGGCGGGCGGTCTGACCGTGACCGATCAAGCATACTTAAGCCCTCATCCCGAGTTCAAGAACCTGCAATGGGCCTATCCGCTCGGTTGGCCTCCCTTACAGCTTATCGTGGTGGAGGGATTGGACCGCTACGGCTACGCTGAGGAAGCGGCTCGAATAAGCCGACGTTTTGTCCACTTGCTGCTGAAGCAGTTCGTCAATACAGGCCAGCTATGGGAAAAGTACAACGTGGTGACAGGGGGGCTTGAGTTCCCTTTGGAGCGTTATCCCACTGTGCCGTTCCACGGCTGGTCGTCGGCGTCAGCGGTGGTGTTGGGAAGACGAGCGTTCCAATGAAAGTCGTGACTTTTCCTGCCGTCCACTACAACCAAAGCGCACTAGAGCTTGTTGCCGACAACATCTTTGATGTCGGTACGGGCTATATCAACTAAGTACACCCCCGATATACTTTAGAGCATGGCCACACCTGCGCGTTTTCTTGCACTGACTGCGGAATAAGACGAAACGTTACGAGAACTCGAAGTAAGCCTGGGGGTAAACGCCAAAGTCCGGTTGAGAGCGAGCGTCATCCGGTTGAATCACGCCGGTTGGAGTGCGCCGAGACTAGCCAAGCACTTTAGGCGCAACCTGCAAAGCATTCACAACGACCTAAACCGGTTTGAGCAGTTTGGGGTTGAAGGGTTGATCGACGGTAAAGCGCCGGGTACGAAGCCGAAAGTCACAGCTGAGATCGCCCGTTTTATGCAGACCAAGCTCGCCGAGGAACGGGTCTGGAACAGTTCATTGCTCGGGGAAGCAGTTGCGGAGACGTTTGGGGTAAGCGTCGGGCGTGAAGCGATCCGGGTGAAGCTGTTGGAATTGGGCTACAGCTGGAAGCGCAGCCGCTATGCCCCGGGCAAACAAGCCGACCCTGAGGTCGTGGCTGAACACCGAGCGTCCCTGGAAACCCTTAAAAGGGGGCACTGGACCAGAAGCTAACCTTGAAGTATCTCGACCAGAGCGGCTTCTCATTGATGCTCAGCTTGTGCTACACCTGGTTTCGGCGTGGCTCTGGCAGGCAGTTCGAGATACCCACACGCTGGGGCTCCAAAGGCCGTATGAATCTCATCGGCACCCTTTCCCTGTTTGGCGAGCACGAGCACCTCGAAATCCGCGAACTCGACGGGTCGTGCACCCAAATTCAGGTCATCGCCTACCTCGAGACGCTTGCCGAACGTTGCCAGCCGGAGCAGCTCACCGTCGTCGTGCTTGATAACGCCCCCTTTCATAAGGCAGCGCAACTCAACGAGCGCCGCGCTGTCTGGGAAGACCAGGGTCTTTACCTGCGCTACCTGCCCCTCTCCGCAACTCAACCTGATCGAGAGCGTCTGGCGTAAGCTCAACCCAGGCATTGCTACGACACCCTTGAGCAGCTGCAAGACGCTGTGAGGCTCGCGCTTAAAGCACTCAACGCAGTCACAATCTAATGCTTGGCCGGGATGTACTTAAATAGGCAGGGCGGCAAGCTTCGGACTTCATTGGCCAGAACTCCACATCCTTGCAGCTCTGCAATCAGCGCGTCTAAAAATGGGAGTTGATTCCTACGCGGAACTCCAAAGCCAAAATTCCCGATCTAAATGTGCTAACGAGAAAGGGCTTCGTCTCTATATAACCTCTGGTGCTAGTTCATAGGGAGAACTCAGCGATGCTCAGCTGAAAAGGTTCAGCTGCCGGATGGAGAGAATGGAAAAGCTTGAGTAAGACGTTGAACATGGCTGCGACAAAGGCAAGA
>JAABUN010008519.1_pt1 | contig 10435 bp, 7 predicted proteins | sample 5559311 | NCBI WGS metagenome assembly JAABUN01 (sample SAMN10711877, study PRJNA513370) | rock metagenome | isolation source: Antarctica rocks | place: Antarctica: Victoria Land, Siegfried Peak sud
GGGCTCGAGCTCGCCCAGCAGATGGCCCGCTCGCTCGGCGCCTCGGCCAAGCGGCGCAAGAAGTCGACCTGGCGACCGCGTACGGAGCCTCAGGTCTCGGGCGCCCGACCCGACGACCGCGACCCGAAGCGGCTGTCCGACGCGGTCCAAGGCCTGGTCGAGGCCAAGGGCTGGACCACCGACATCAATGTGCAGACCCTGCTCGCCCGCTGGGGCCTGCTTGTCGGATCCGGACCGGCCGCGCACTCCAAGCCCGAGGCGTACGTGGACACTGTGCTCACCGTCCGCACCGACTCGACCGCCTGGGCCACCCAGCTGCGGCTGCTCGCCCCTCAGCTCGTTGCCATGCTGAACGAGCAGCTCGGGGACGGCACCGTGACCCGGGTCAAGGTCCTCGGACCGGACGCGCCGTCGTGGAAGAAGGGCCGGCTCTCGGTCCGCGACGGCCGGGGGCCCCGCGACACCTACGGCTGAGCCGCCCGGGTGGTTAGGCTCGGCCCATGGCCACCTGGGACGACGTACGCCGGATCGCCCTCGCACTGCCTGACACCTCCGAGGGCGAGTCGTGGGGCAACCACACCTTCCTGGTGCACGGCAAGCAGTTCGCCTGGGCCCGGCCGCTGAACAAGGCGGACCTCGGTCGGCTGGTCGGTGACCCGCCGGAGGGTCAGATCATCGCGGCCTACGTCGACGACCTCGACACCAAGGACGCGCTGATCACCGAGGAGCCCGACACCTTCTTCACCATCGAGCACTTCGACGGTTTCCGGGCCGTGCTCATCCCGCTGGCCCGGATCGAGGTCACCCGGTTGGAGGACATCCTGACCGACGCCTGGCTGGCCCGGGCGCCCAAGAAGGCGGCCGCAGCCTTCCTGGCCGACTCTTCCGGGTGAGGAACCGCGACCTCATACTCACCTAGGATGCGGGCGTGTTCACCGACGTACGGGTCCTCGCGGTCGACACCGTACGGGTCTGCTGGCGGCTGTTCCCCCAGCTGCTGACCATCTACCTGCTCGGCTGGCTGGCCAGCCACCTGGCACTGAAGGCCGCCGTCATCGTGGGGGACTTCTCCCCCTGGGGCGCGCTGGCCATATTCTCCTTCAGCTTCTTGTTCACCCTGGTGGCGATCGTGCTGATCTTGCGGGCCTGCGGCCGTGAGCTGGGAATCTGGGAGATGATCCCGCCGGAGGAGTCGGTCGGCGACCAACGCGACTCGAGCCTGACCCAGCTGCTGGCCGTGACCCTGCTGCCGTTCCTCGGCCTGTACGCCGCGTTCGGCCAGGTCGATCTCGCCGCCTCCGGGCTGGCCAACGAGCAGGCGTTCCGCAACACCGTCTTCTTCGAGGGCTCGGTGCTGCAGGTGATCCGCCAGCTCGGCCGGGAACACCCCTGGCAGCTGCTCCTGGTGCTGGCCGGGATCTACGTGGTGCGGCGCGCGTTCGACATCGCCCACGAGCGCACCGGCATCCGGCCGCTGGGACTGGTGGTGGCGTTGCTGGAGTCGTTCTTCATCCTGGTGGTGATCTTCGGCGGCTTCGCGGTGGTCGACAAGGCCAAGAGCTGGCTCGGTGACCGGGCGTTCAACAGCTGGTTGGACGCGCTCGCCGCCACCTTCTCCCGGTTGCTGGCGCTCGTGGACGCCCAGCTGCCCGAGCTGTTCTTCACCGGGCTGCGCTTCCTGACCGGGGAGATCTGGCCGGTGCTCTGGCCGGTGGTCAGCGAGCCGATCGTCTGGCTGGCCGTGGCCGCCCTGGTGTTCGGCTCCCAGGTGCTGTCGCTCGCCGAGCTCTGGCGCCGGGGCCAGCCGGTCGCCAGCCGGGTGCCGGGGGCGTCGGCCTTCTCCCGCCGGGTCGACAAGGTCGCGCTGCGACGGGTCGGGCCCCCGCCCCACGGCGTACGGCGGGTGGGGTCGGAGTTGCGGGAGGCCTTCCTCGGCGACCTGGACGACAAGTACCTGCCCACCTTCCACTCGATCCGGCTGGTGCTGCGCGCGGGGGTGCTCTTCCTCGGGGCCTACGTGCTGCTCTACACCGCGATCACCGTGGTGAAGAACTCGGTCTACCGGCTGTTCCACTTCGTGGTCGGGGGGCGGCCGGTGGACTTCTGGTACGTGGCGGAGCCGTTCTCCGACCTGTTGCAGAACCTGCCCTGGGAGCTGTTGCGGCTGACCCTGCTGGCGGTTGCCTTCCGGCGTTGCCTGCAGGTCTTCCAGACCCGGGGCGCCTCGGTCGCCGCCGAGGCCGAGCTGGCGCCGGTGCCAGGGTGAGCGGGGTCGGGAGCAGATCCGGCGCGTCGCGGAGCCGGTTGGTGTCGGTGCTCGTTGGCCTGGGCCTGATCGTGGCGTCCGCGGCGGGTTATCGGTTGAGCGCTCCGCAGCTGGACTACCAGGTGGTCCGCGGCCAGCTCGACGAGTTCCACCGCTACAACGAGGGATCGGCCAAGGTCAGCGACGTCCGGGTCGCGACGTCGCTCGAGCGGGGCGACGCGACCATCGACACGTTGGGCATCTTCGTCGTCGTCCGGCTCACCGTGCAGGCCCCGAACGAGGTCGAGGTGCACATCCAGAACACCCAGCTGCTGGCCCGCGGGGGTACGACGTACGAGGCCTTCGACACCGGCGAGCAGGTCTTCGCCGATCCGGGGTTCGAGACCACCCGGGAGGTGGCCTTCGAGGTCAGCCCCGAGCGGATCGACGACCTCACCGTGCAGGTCTGGGACTCCAAGATCGTGGACGGCTACCACCAGCGGCTGCGGGTGCACCTCGGCATCACCGAGGGCAACGCCGCGCAATGGGTCCAGGCCGCGCAGGGTCAGCTGGTCGAGGTGGAGCAGTCCGATGCGACCCGGGGGCTGCCGTGACCGAGCGGCAGCGGCAGGCGGAGCCGGCCGAGGAGGCTCTGGCGCGCGGTCCTCAGCCGCGCCACGACGACCGGCGCCGCGGCTGGCTGACCGCGGCCGGGGCGGCGCTGCTGGTCGCGCTCTACCTGGTCGCCTGGCTGACCTACACCCGGTTGCACCTGCCCCCGCAGCGCTACGACCAGCAGCCGCCCGGGGCGGTGGCCAGCAAGCTGGGAGCCGACTTCACCCTGGTCGGGCTGCAGCAGACCCTGGTGCTGGTCGGGAAGTACGACCGGTCGGAGACCGCCCCCAGCGGTGCCGTCTGGGTGGTGGCCCAGCTCGACGTGACCCGCCGGGCGGAGGCCGAGTTCTTCAACTGCGAGCTGGTCCTGGTGGGCACCGACGGCCGGAGCTGGGAGCCTGAGCCGCCGCTCGCGGTCAGCCGGGAGCTGGAGAACTGTCCGCCGGACGAGGTGCCGCTGGGGCAGACCTCCCGGATCGAGACCATCTTCCAGATCCCCGAGGTCGACGCCGACCGGATCGCCGGGGTTGCCGTCCCCCAGAACTCGACCGGGCGGGACCCGGCGCTGACCCCACGTTGAGGGGGCGGAAGGGACCACTGCTGGCCAGCAGTTGCGCGCTGTACCCGGTCCGAGGCCGCCCTGTGATACCGACAGGGGGCGAGGCGCCCTCGAGCGTCAGTACTTCCGGTCGGGCAGGGCGGTCAGGGGCAGCCGTACGTCGTGGCCGGTGGAGACCGGGTTCCAGGTGGGGTCCTGGTCCCCGAAGATCGAGGCGTCGGAGAACTCCTGGTCGAAGACCACCAGCCGCAGGGTGTCCCCGGGTTTGGCCGCGAACTCGAACTCCGCGGTGAGCCGTACGGGCGGCAGGCCGGGGGTGAGACCGCGGGCCCGCAGACTGATGTCGGTGCTGTCGCCGTAGCTGTAGGAGTCGACCGGCTGCACGTCCCGGGTGAGCAGGTTCTGGGCGTAGGTGAAGGAACCGCCGGCGACGGCTGCGGACATGGTCTGGTCCGCGGTCGTCCGGGCGGTGCCGATCGCGACGACCTCGTAGATCTTGTTGTCGGTGCTGTACTGCACGGTCGCCTCGGTGAGGGTCAGCTCGTACGGTCCGGCGGTGAAGGTCTGACCGACCGCGGTCGGGGTGAGCTGGTCCTGGCGCTGGCGGAACCCGCCCAGTGCGTGCACGACGACCACCAGCAGAACCGCGGCCAGCACCAGGCTGCCCCAGATCAGGGGGGTGCGCCAGCGGCTTGGAGCGGCCCGCCGGGGGCCGGAGCCGACCGCCGTACGCGCGATCGGAACGCCGTGTGCCGGGCCCAACCAGGACGGGTCGACGGGGGCGGGATCGGTCCAGCGGGTCGGGGCCAGGGGTCCGGCCGGGGTGCTGGTCACGGCGTCAGTGTAGGCAGCGGTCGGCTCGCCCGGGCCGGCTGCGGAACCCTCCTCAGAACCCTCCCTGACGACCTCCGCAGAGGCTCTGGCGGGACCGGCCCGCGTACGGGAGGTCAGGAACGGGCTGCCAAGCCGCCAGAATGGCCCTCTACGGCCTGCGGAGACCGATCAGGTGCCGGACAGGGGCCCGTCCGGTGCGGCATCCGGGCGTCGGCGCGGTAAACTTACGGAGATTGATACAGGTCGGCCTACTCGGGTCCGACCGGTGCGTAATGACGAGCCGCCTGGCCCCTCACGTCGTCGCGACGACGCGGAGGTTCCGGGCGGCGCGCGTGTGATGAGGAGCCCGACCCGGTGACGGATCAGCCCGACCAGAGCGAGCACGACGACCAGTCCCCCGATCCCATTCTCAGTGTCGGCAACGAGGATGTCCCCGACGAGCTGGGCATCTCGGACGAAGCCCTGGACGAGGCGGCCGGTGACCTGGACAAGGTCCGGTCCTCCTCGGTCGAGGCCGGGGCGTACGACTCCGAGTCCATCACCGTCCTCGAGGGTCTGGAAGCGGTCCGCAAGCGCCCGGGCATGTACATCGGCTCGACCGGCGAGCGCGGTCTGCACCACCTGGTCCAGGAGGTCGTGGACAACTCTGTCGACGAGGCGCTGGCGGGCTACTGCGACACCATCGAGGTCCAGATCCTGCCCGAGGGCGGCATCCGGGTGGTGGACAACGGTCGCGGCATCCCGGTCAAGGAGCACCCCAAGGAGAAGATCCCGGCGGTGACCCTCGCCCTGACGGTGCTGCACGCCGGCGGCAAGTTCGGCGACGGCGGCTACAAGGTGTCCGGCGGTCTGCACGGCGTCGGGGTCTCCGTCGTGAACGCACTGTCCTCGCACCTGGTCGTCGAGGTGAAGCGCGACGGTTTCCGCTGGCAGCAGGCCTTCTCCCTCGGCGTGCCCGACGGGCCGCTCGAGCAGCACGAGGCGAGTGACGAGACCGGGACCACGGTCACCTTCTACGCCAGCCCAGAGATCTTCGAGACCACGGTCTACACCTACGACACGCTGGCGGCGCGGTTCCGGGAGATGGCCTTCCTCAACAAGGGGCTGTCGATCTCGATCACCGACCTGCGTCCCGATCAGGTCGATGACGAGGCAAAGCCGTACACCGACACCTTCCGCTACGACGACGGTCTGATCGACTACGTGAAGTACCTGACCGGGACCAAGGAGACCGTCCACAACACGGTCATCGCGGTGGAGGCCGAGCGGCCGTCCGTCGGGATGAGCCTCGAGGTCGCGATGCAGTGGAACATGACCTACAACGAGTCGGTCCACACCTTCGCCAACACCATCAACACCCACGAGGGCGGCACCCACGAAGAGGGCTTTCGCGCTGCGCTGACCAACACGGCCAACAAGTGGGGCGAGGTGTGGGGGCTGATCCGCAAGAAGGAGGACCGGCTCTCCGGTGACGACATCCGGGAGGGGCTGACCGCGATCATCTCGGTCAAGCTGGCCGAGCCGCAGTTCGAGGGCCAGACCAAGACCAAGCTGGGCAACACCGAGGCGCGTTCCTTCGTGCAGCAGGTGGTCAACTCCCGCCTCGGCGACTGGTTCGAGCAGAACCCGGCCGAGGGCAAGATGATCGTCCGCAAGGGCCAGGCCGCGGCGATCGCCCGGATCGCCGCCCGCAAGGCCCGGGACATGGCCCGCGACCGCAAGGGTCTGCTGGGTCGCAGTGGTCTGCCCGGCAAGCTGAGCGACTGCCAGTCGACCAACCCGGAGGAGTGCGAGGTCTTCATCGTCGAGGGCGACTCGGCCGGAGGCTCGGCCAAGGGTGGGCGCAACCCACGGGTGCAGGCGATCCTGCCGATCCGCGGCAAGATCCTCAACGTCGAGCGGGCCCGGATCGACCGGATCATGCAGAACAACGAGGTCCAGGCGATCATCTCCGCCCTCGGCACCGGGGTGCACGACGACTTCGACGTGGCCAAGCTGCGCTACCACAAGATCGTGATGATGGCCGATGCGGACGTCGACGGCGCCCACATCCGTACGCTGCTGCTCACCTTGATGTTCCGCTTCATGCGGCCGTTGATCGAGGGCGGCTTCGTCTACCTCGCGCAGCCGCCGCTGTTCCGGATCGGCTGGAGCAACGCCCCGCACGAGCTGGCCTACACCGACGCCGAGCGGGACGCCCTGCTCCGGCTAGGCGCCGACGAGGGCAAGCGGCTGCCGAGGGAGAACGCGATCCAGCGCTACAAGGGTCTCGGTGAGATGAACCCGGGCCAGCTCTGGGAGACCACGATGGACCCGGACAACCGGGTCCTGCTCCAGGTCACCCTGGACGACGACGCCCGCGCCGACGAGATGTTCTCCATCCTGATGGGCGAAGACGTCGAACAACGTCGGACCTTCATCCAGCGCAACGCGAAAGACGTCCGGTTCCTTGATATCTGACGTGCACCCTTCACGCTCCTTGAGCCCCCGTGCCTTCCGCTCCCTGAGCCTGTCGAAGGGCCTCGAAGAGGTTGGCATCAGCAGCCCTTCGTCCGGCTTCAGCCCTTCGACGGTCTCAGGGAGCGTCTCCAGCCCTTCGGCAGGCTCCAGCCCTTCGGCAGGCTCCAGCCCTTCGGCAGGCTCAGGCCCTTCGGCAGGCTCAGGCCCTTCGGCAGGCTCAGGGACCGTTTTCTACTTGGGAGATCTGAATGACTAACACCCCCGTCGAGCCGCCGGTGACTGATCGGCGGCAGCCGATCGACCTGCAGGACGAGATCCAGAAGTCGTACCTCGATTACGCGATGAGCGTCATCGTCGGGCGGGCGCTGCCGGACGTACGCGACGGGTTGAAGCCGGTGCACCGACGGGTGCTCTACGCCATGTACGACGGCGGCTACCGGCCCGACCGGGGGTGGAACAAGTGCGCCCGGGTCGTCGGCGAGGTGATGGGGATGTACCACCCGCACGGGGACAGCTCGATCTACGACACCCTCGTACGGCTGGCCCAGCCCTGGGTGATGCGCTATCCGCTGGTCGCCGGCCAGGGCAACTTCGGTTCGCCGGGTAACGACCCGGCGGCGGCGATGCGCTACACCGAGTGCAAGATGGCGCCGCTGGCCATGGAGATGGTCCGCGACATCACCGAGAACACCGTCGACTTCAAACCGAACTACGACGGCAAGGAGCAGGAGCCGGTCGTCCTGCCGGCTCGCTTCCCCAACCTGCTGGTCAACGGTTCGACCGGGATCGCCGTCGGGATGGCCACCAACATCCCGACCCACAACCTGCGCGAGGTCGCGTCGGCCGTGCAGTGGTCGCTGGAGCACCCGGAGGCTACCTCGGCGGAGCTGCTCGAGGCCTCGATGGAGCGGATCCAGGGGCCCGACTTCCCCAACGGCGCGCTGATCGTCGGCCGGCAGGGGATCGAGGACGCCTATCGCACCGGTCGCGGCTCGGTCACCATGCGGGCTGTGGTCGAGATCGACGAGGACAAGAGCGGTCGGACCAACCTGGTCATCACCGAGCTGCCGCACATGATCAACCCCGACAACCTCGCTCTGAAGATCGCCGAGCTGGTCAACACCGGCAAGCTGTCCGGGATCGCCGACATCCGCGACAACACCTCAGCGCGTACGGGTCAGCAGCTGGTCATCGTGCTGCGGCGCGACGCACAACCGCGGGTGGTGCTGAACAACCTGTTCAAGCACACCCAGCTGCAAGACACCTTCGGCTGCAACATGCTCGCGCTGGTCGACGACGTGCCGCGCACCCTGCGGCTGGACCAGTTCATCTCCTACTGGATCGCCCACCAGATCGAGGTCATCCAGCGGCGCACGCAGCACCGGCTGGACGACGCGCAGGCCCGGGCCCACATCTACCGCGGTCTGGTCAAGGCCCTGGACGCGCTCGACGACGTGATCGCGCTGATCCGGCGCAGCCCGAACACCGACGAGGCCCGCGACGGGCTGAAGACGTTGCTCGACATCGACGACCTGCAGGCCACCGCGATCCTGGACATGCAGCTGCGCCGGCTGGCCGCGCTGGAGCGGCAGCGGATCATCGACCAGCTGGCCGAGTACGAGCGGATCATCGCCGACCTGCAGGACATCCTGGACCGGCCCGACCGGCAGCGTGGCATCGTCCGCGACGAGCTGGCCGAGATCGTCGACAAGTACGGCGACGAGCGGCGTACGAAGATCATCTCCGCCGACGGTGACCTGTCGAACGAGGACCTGATCCCCGACTCGGAGGTGGTCGTCACGATTACCCGCGGCGGCTACGCCAAGCGGACCGACACCGCGATGTACCGGGTGCAGAAGCGCGGCGGCCGCGGCGTACGGGGGGCCACCCTGCGTGCCGACGACGAGGTGGACCAGCTGTTCGCCACCACCAACCACCACTGGATCCTGTTCTTCACCAACAAGGGCCGGGTCTATCGGGCGAAGGTGTGGCAGCTACCCGAGGCCGGCCGCGACGCCAAGGGCGGTCACGTCGCCGGGTTGCTGTCCTTCCTGCCCGACGAGGAGATTGCCCAGGTGCTGGCGATCAGGGACTACGCGGCGGCGGACCACCTGCTGCTCGCGACGCGGCGCGGTCTGGTCAAGAAGAGCCCGCTGGCCCTCTACGACTCGCCGCGCCAGGCCGGCATCATCGCGGTCAACTTCCGCGAGGACGACGACGAGCTGATCGGGGCCGAGCTGTGCTCGGTCGCCGACGACGTGCTGCTGATCTCCCGCAAGGGTCAGGCGATCCGGTTCTCGGCCGAGGACGACGAGCTGCGGCCGATGGGTCGAGCGACTTCCGGGGTGACCGGGATGAAGTTCCGGGACGGCGACGAGATGCTGTCGCTGTCGGTGATCCGCCAGGGGGTGACCGAGGACGACCACTTCGTGTTCACGGTGACCGACGGCGGGTTCGCCAAGCGGACGGCGGTGTCGGACTATCGTCAGCAGGGTCGCGGCGGGCTCGGTATCAAGGCCATGAAGCTGAACTCCGACCGCGGGTCTTTGGTCGGAGGGCTGGTCGTGACCGAGAATGACCAGGTGATCGCGATCAAGGCGAGCGGTCAGATCACCCGCAGCGCGGTATCCGAGGTTCCCGTCAAGGGACGTGACACCATGGGTGTGAAGTTTGTCGGGGTGCGGGACAACGACTCGGTCGTGGTCATCGCGCTGAATCCCGAAGCAACGGCAGAAGCGGATGGACTCACCGAAGCCCCGTCCGCAGGCGTCGGACCGGATCCAGCCTCGGACGAGGCCGCTCCGGATTCGGGGTCTGACCCTGTGACACAGAAGGACCACGCGGCCGAGGACGAGGGCAGCGGGGCCGAGGAGGATGACAGTGAGTGACGGCACATCGGGGCGCACCCCCAGCGGCCAGGCTCCGCCCAACGCCAATGGCGCGACGACGCGGAACGGGCGGGCGGACGACTCGACCCAGCCCCGAACCCGCGCTGGCGAACCGGGTGAGGCCGAAGTGACCCGCCCGCAGCCCGCGGTCCGGCCGGCCAACCCCTCCTACAACCCGCCGCAGCGGGCGAACCCGGCTCAGCGGGCGGCCAACCCGGGGCAGCGTCCGATCGGATCGGCCAACGGCAGCGGTCAACGGCCGGTTCCGACGTCCAACGGACAGCAGGGTCGTACGGCAGCACCCGCGAACGCAAGCCAGACCCGACCGGCCAGCTCCTCGAACGGGCAGACCGACCGGGCCCAGACCTCGAACGGGACCCGTTCCGCTTCGCCCCAGCGTGCTCAACCGCTGGGCGCAACCGCGCAGAACCCGGCTCCGACCGACACGGCCAAGGTCCCGATCTGGGACACCCACCCGGCCCCGGAGCTCAAGCCGTCGTTCTTGGAGCGGCTGGGCAGCAGCCTGGGCTTCCGCAAGGGCGACGACAAGGATGACGCCGGCGCGAAGCCGGAAGCCCGTCCGGTCCGCGCCGCGCCCACCGCAACACCGCCGCCCACCGCCGCAGAGGGGGCGGCAGCCGTCACCGCGTTCAGCCCCGCTCCGGCCCGTCCGCAGGACCCCGCCCCGGTCATCAACCCCGGCAACCAGCCGGTCGGCCGACGGGCGGCAACCCCGGCTGTTCCGGCCAGCGTCCCCACAACCGAGTCGGCCGCGCCGCAAGGGCTGACCACCGGAGCTCCGATGCCGCCGCGGGTGGCTCCGGGCGCGCCGGT
>JAABUN010008520.1_pt1 | contig 10433 bp, 9 predicted proteins | sample 5559311 | NCBI WGS metagenome assembly JAABUN01 (sample SAMN10711877, study PRJNA513370) | rock metagenome | isolation source: Antarctica rocks | place: Antarctica: Victoria Land, Siegfried Peak sud
ACACGCTCAAGAACTGGCGCGGTCTGGCCACCCGCTACGACAAGTACGCCATCACCTACCGCGGCGGCATGATCCTGGCCTCGATCGTCCTATGGCTCCAGGCATGACATCCGAGACACGCCCTAGCGGCGTTCTTCGCCCCAGGCGGTGCCCGCGTCCAGCAGGAGCCACCGTCCTGCCGTTGCCGGGCACGCCTTGTCTGCCCCGCCTCGGAGCGGGGCTGCCTGCGACGAGGCTGGGCTCACGTGAGGTGAGCGACTGCTTCACACTTGAGCGACAGGACCAGGCCGGCCTGATGCGACCTCAGCTGTGAGCAGATCGTCGAGCATGGACTTGTACGCAGCCGAGAAGGCCTCTGAGGAGTACCTGGTCACTCTGGCCTGCATGGCCTCCAGAGAGGGGCCATGTCCATCCAACAGTGATTGCATAGCTCTCGCCCAATCGCCAGCCGAGGCATCGGCATGCATCAGACCGGGCTCGAAACCGGACAGCAGTTCACGCGTGCCTCGGTTCGACCTGCACAGGACTGGCGTGCCCGCGCTCAGGGCTTCCATCACGACGCGCGGGACGCCCTCGCGCTGAGACGGCAAGAGGACGACGCTGGCGCCCTTCATCAGGCCGGGAACGACAAGAGAACGAGGGATGAGCGTGAAACGCCCGCATGCAGACAGAGGCGCCGCGGCCGACTCCACCGCCCCGCTGAGGGGTCCATCTCCCACGATCAGCAGCCCGAGGTCGGAGCCATAGATGCGCCTGTGCTCCAGCACCGCCGCGACCGCCTTCACGGGGTCCTTCTTCGACACGAGTTCCCCACAGAACAGGGCTACCGACCCAGGAAGGGGTTGCTGCACCGTCGAACGCTGAACGGCCCCTACGTCCATGCCCGCGCCGGGCAGTCGGTAGAGGCGCGTCCTCTTGTGCAGACGGACTCGCTTCGCCCAGGCCTCATCCTCCGTGGAGATGACCGCGATGCCGTCGGTCCTGCCTGCAAGCAGTCCCTCGATCGCGCCGATCACAAGGTTGCCGAGAAGGGTTCCGTCCTTCGAGACGTAAAAACCGTGCACGATGTACAAGCTGCGATAGGGAGGGTGGCGGGGCATCGCCAAGCGAGCCAGAGCTGCGGCAACAGGTGTTTGGAGGACTACAAGATCCCATGGCTCCTTAAGCAGGCTCCGCAATGCGAGCAATGCTGAGGGTAGTCGCCGTGGCCGGATCTGGCGCTCCAGCGGGAGCTCCCGGAAGGACGAACCGGGCGGGAGTCGCTCCACCCAACCGTCGCGACCGCTGGCGAAGGTTATCGAAGCCCCCATTCCTTGGAGCACGCGGATCGCGTCTGGACTCTGCAATACATGACTCTGTGCTACGTGGGCGATCGCTAGCACTTTCATGGGGCCACTCCTAGGTTGTCGACCATGGGGACACAGGTCGCCATTTTTAAGGCGCGGTCAGGCTGTCTCGGTGACAGCCAACCGCTGCCACGCCGCTGTCGCCTGCAAGGGCCGCCAGCCTTGGCCGACCAGCCAACCCTCGACTTGGGCCTGGCCGAACCACAGCATCCGGAGACGCCTCGCATGGGCGGTGAGACGAGGACTTCTCATGCCACCGCCATCGACGGCCGACACGGCAAGGCGGGCCACCGGAAGAGGGACCCTTCGAGGGGGACGCCCACCCAGAAGGGTCAGGAGGCCGCCTGTGGTCAGGCCTTCCCAGGGCTGGAGCACTGGCACAGCCGGGACGCCTTGCGACGTCACGAGGTGGAGCACCGCGGCAGCCACGTTGTCGACCAGGACCTGGGGAGTCGGGCCGCGGCCGTCACCTGCGACGCTTGCCAGCCGTGAACGAGCGAAGCGGGTCAGGGACTCGGTGGTGGCGCGCCCGAGGCCGTGGACCGACGTAGCACGCAGGACCACACGTTCCACGGACGTCGAGGCGGCCATCAGCCGGCGCTCCCCTTCAGCCTTCGAGGTCGAGTACGGGGAGAAGGGGTCCGTCATCCAGTCCTCAGTCAGGACCGTTCGCCTGCCCTGGACCGCAGCCGAGCTCACATGCACCAGACGACGGACGCCGGCTGCCTCAGCAGCCTCCAGCGCCACCACGGGCAGCCATCCGTTCGCTCCGGTGAGACCCGCGGATGCTGGACTGCTGGGGGTCGCCAGGCCAGCAGCGTTGACGACGACATCGGCGCCGTCGAACGCCGGCGACAGGCTACGGGCGGCTTCCTCAGCCAATCCCGCCCATCCGCGGGCGCCACCTGGCACGATCCTCGGCGCTCGCACGGCAACGAGCTCGTGCCCTTCTTCGACCACCGCTCGTGCGACGTGCCGTCCGACGAAGCCCGTGGCACCGAGGACCGCAACCCGGAGTTGCGACGACCCGATCACGCGAGGGACCGCCGTCGCAGGAGCGCAGGGAGCCCAAGATAGGCGAGCGCGACGGTCACCAGCAGGAGGTCACCTACGACACGTGCCGTCAGCGAGTAGAGGCTGGCCGCGCCCAACGCGGAGCAGAGCAGGATCAGCGCCAGCACGAGACCGCTCACCACCGCGTGGCTCAGGCCGAGATCAGTCAGTCGCTGGTAGGTGTGCGTGCGGTGCGGGAGGTGCCAGGGCTCTCCTGCCCGCAGTCGTCGGAGCAAGGTGGCCCCTGTGTCGACCGCGTAGATCAGGAGCGGCGCGACCGCTGCTTCCGGCGGGACTCCGCCGATGACCAGGGCGGCGGACAGGCCGGCGAAGGCGGCTCCGAGCCCGTAGCTGCCGACGTCCCCCAGGAAGATGGAGGCCCGAGGGACGTTGAACGGCGCAAAGCTCACAGCCGCGCCGGTGAGGGCCGCGGCGACGACTGCGACATCAGCGAGCTCATGGGCGGTGGCGAGAGCCGCGAAGACCACGCCGGCCGCGGCGCCCTGCGCGGCGGAGATGCCGTTGATCCCGTCCATGAAGTTCGTGGCGTTGATGACGGCCACTGCGTAGAAGACGAGCAGTACTGCGCCTGCGGACCGAGTGGCCGGTCCCCCCGGCAGCAGGAACGCGAGAGGCGCTGCCGACAGCAGGAGCAGACCGAACCGAGGCACGACAGGGACACCGGACACGTCCTCTGCGAAGCCGACCGCTGCACTCAACGCGATCACGAGCAACAGGACGACTGGGGTCCTGTCGTCGAAGGGCCGGACGGACGACGCCACCAGGGCACCGACGACCAGGGCTGCGGTGACGACGACCCCGCCACCTCGCACAGTCGGCGTGGTGTGCGATGAGCGGTCGTTGGGTGCGTCCATGACGCCCCGCTGGCGCAGGAAGCGGATAGCGAGCGGCTGGAGCAGGAGCCCGACGGCGAGCGCCACTACCCCCGCGACGAGCACGGGGACCCCCCGGTTGAGCTCACTGACCGGCACCGCTGAGGTCGGCCACGCCAGAGCGCGACAAGACCTCCATCGCCATGCACTGGAGCTGCTCGACGACCATCTCGCGGGGGGCCCAAGCGTCCAGCGCCAGTGCTTGTTCGGGACGCAGCGGGTGTACAGCCACCTGGGACACGAGGGGGTGGTTCGGCCGCGAGTCCGACTCGTGCGCAGCCAGCAGGTCCTCGTGCAGCTTCTCGCCGGGCCGGAGCCCCGTGTACACGATCGGGACGTCCTGCTTCGATTGCTCGACCAGCCGCCGTGCGACATCGTCGATGCGGACGGCCTCACCCATGTCGAGCACGAGCACCTCGCCATCGGCACCCACGGCCGCCGCCTGGATGACGAGCTGGACCGCTTCCTGGACGGTCATGAAGTACCTCGTGACGTCCGGGTCCGTCACCGTGACAGGGCCACCTGCGGCGATCTGCGCCGAGAACGCCGTGAGGACCGAGCCCCGACTTCCCAGGACGTTGCCGAAGCGGACCGACACGAACACGCCATCAGAGCGCCGAGCCACGTCAGCGGTCAGCCGCTCCGCGATGCGCTTGGAGTAGCCCAGCACGCTGGTCGGATCCGCGGCCTTGTCGGTGGAGATGTTGACGAAGTGCTCAACACCGGCATCCCGAGCAGCCTCCAGCACCGTGAGGGTCCCCCACACGTTGCTCTTGACCGCCTCGCCTGGGAACCGCTCGAGCAGCGTCAGGTGCTTGAGCGCAGCAGCGTGAAACACCACCTGCGGCCGACGCTCCCGGAACACGCGGTGCAGGTGATCGATGTCCCGGATGTCGGCCAGGACGAGGTCCTCGCCGTCAAGCATGGCACGACCTGTGATGGCGAGTTGGACAGCGTGCAGGGCCGACTCGTCACGGTCGAGCATGATGAGCTCGCCCGGCGAGTAGCCAGCGATCTGACGGCACAACTCGCTGCCGATCGAGCCCCCGGCACCGGTGACGAGCACTCGCTTGCCGGTGAGGTAGCCGCCGATCTCCTCGAGATCCAACTGGATCTGACGTCGGCCCAGCAGGTCGGCCAGGTCGAGGTCCCGGATGTCCCCCACCTCGACCTGCCCGTCCATCAGGCGGTCTACCGTCGGCAGCACCTTGACGGACAGGCCAGCGGTCTGTGCCAGACCGCTGATCTCACGGACCAGCACGGCGTCAGCGCTGGGAACTGCGAGGAGTAGCGACTTCGCACCAGTGTCGGTCGCGACCCTCGCCATGTCGCTCCGCGACCCGAGCACCGGCACCCCCCGCAGGCGCAGGTTGCGCTTGGACGGGTCGTCGTCGAGCAGGCCGACCGGTCGGTACCGGCTGGTGCGGTCGTGCAGCATCGCCACGATCGTCTGGTCAGCGCCCTGTCCGGCGCCGAAGAGCACGAGGGGCTCGGCGGCGTCCCCGGCGCGACGTCCGCTGTCGCGCTGCATCCGCCACAGGTAGCGGACCCCGAGCATGAAGGTGAAGGCGACGAAGGCTCCGACGAAAGGAATGGACCGAGGGATCCACTGCGGTCCGGGCGACGTCTCGTTCAGCACGGCGAGCCCCACGGCAGCGCAAGCAGCGGCGAGCAGCACGCCGAGCACCTCGTCGAACGAGCCGTAGCGGTACCGGCCCCGGTACAAGTGCCCGAGTACGCCGAAGGCGACCTGCAGCAGCCCCACAGAGAACGCCGCGTAGACGATGCCGACCGCGAAGAGCCGGTCGAGGGCGAAGTCGTAACGCAGGAAGTGCGCCAGCCACAAGCCGAGAGTCCAGGCCGACACGTCGACGGCAATCTGCGTCAGCCGGAGCAGGCGCGCACTCGCCGTTCGCTTCGGCATCTGCTCGGACCGCCTCCTGACGACATCGCGCTGCGGGACCGAGAGAGCACCGGCAACGCGCATGGGAACGTACGCTGAACGAGGCGTCCAGCGTCGCACGGCGGTCCGTGACCCGCCTGAGCGCTCCTGAACACCGTACAAGCGCACACCCTCTGGGATCAGGCAGACGCACGCGGCGAGAGGCAACCAATGGAGCTGCGCGACTACGTGCAGGTGCTGCGCAAGCAGTGGCGACTGATCGTGCTGTGCGTGCTCCTCGCCGCTGGAGCCGCTGCGGTGCTCACCATGCGCGCCACCCCGCAGTACCAGGCGCAGGTGACGTTCTTCGTCTCGACGCCCGGTGAGGACACCAGCTCCGCGTACACGGGCGGCCTGTTCTCCCAGCAGCGGGTCCGCTCCTATGCCGACATCGTCGCAGGGCCCGCCACTGCTCAGGCGATCGCCGAAGCGGTGCAGGGGCTCGACACCTCGGACATCGTCGACCGGGTCACGGCGACGGTCGTCCCGGACACGGTGCTCCTCGACACCACCGTCACCGACTCGTCCCCCGAGCGCGCCCAGCAGATCGCCGAAGGGCTGGCCGAGGAGTTCCCGCAGGTGGTCGACGCCCTCGAGCGGCCCGCCGAGGGCGGCGTCTCGCCCGTCAAGGTGAGCGTGGTGGAGCAGCCCACCTTGCCGACTTCGCCGGTCTCCCCCCGACCGGCCCGCAACCTCGCGTTGGCCGTGGTCCTCGGGCTGCTGCTCGGCGTCGGGGTCGCCGTGCTCCGCGAAGCCCTCGACAACACCGTGAAGAACCCCGAGGACACCCGCGACGCCTCCGGCGCGGCCACGCTCGGCGCCATCACCTACGACGCCAACACCAAGAACAAGCCGCTCATCGTCTCGGACAGCCCGCGCAGCGTCCGCTCCGAGGCCTTCCGGCAGCTGCGCACCAACCTGCAGTTCGTGCAGGTCGACGGGCCGCTCCGCTCGCTCGTCCTGACCAGCTCGGTGCCCAAGGAGGGCAAGAGCACCACGGCGTGCAACCTGGCGATCACGATGGCGCAGGCCGGCCTGCGGGTGTGCCTCGTCGAGGGCGACCTCCGCCGCCCCCGCGTCGCGGACTACCTCGGCATGGAAGGCGCCGTCGGCATGACCGACGTGCTCATCGGCCGCGTGCCGCTGGAGGACGCGCTCCAGCCCTGGGGTGACGGGATGCTCGAGGTCCTCCCGAGCGGACCGCTGCCGCCCAACCCGAGCGAGCTGCTCTCCTCCCGCCACATGAGCGAGCTGATCCACGCCCTCGAGCAGCGCTTCGACCTCGTCCTCATCGACGCGCCGCCCCTGCTCCCCGTGACCGACAGCGCCATCATGTCGACGCTCACCGACGGCGCAGTCCTGTGCGTACGCGTGCGTCAGACGCGCAAGGACCAGCTCGCCCAGGCCGCCGACTCGCTCCGGGCCGTGGACGCCAAGGTCCTCGGCGTCGTGCTGACGATGGTGCCCACCAAGGGCCCCGACGCCTACCAGGGCTACGGCGCCGGGTACGGCGCGTACGACACCGACATCCAGAAGCCGCAGATGTCCGACGCCGACGCTGGTCGCGCTCTGGACCTGCCGCCGATCGTGGACCGCGGGCAGACCGCGGGATCGTCAGCGCTGCGCTGAGCTCAAGCGACCTCGTACGGCACGGACAGGTCCAGCTCGTCGTCGACGACGAGGGGCTGCTGCCGGTAGGTCAGCTCGCCTCCGGGGTCGCTGACCTCCGCGGTCACGACGGTCGGCGAGCTGGGACGGATCTCGACGACGACGGTCCCGACGCCGTGGCCGGCCTCGGTGCCGAGGTCGGCGGGGACCTCGACGCCGTCGACGAACATCCGGCGTACCTTCTGCCCCACCCCGGCGTAGATGCTGATGAGCTGCCGCGTCTGCCCCGGCTCGACCGCGAAGGTGGGATCGTCCAACCGGCCGGTGACGATCGGTGGGACCGCTGAGGCGTCCACCGTGTTGGTCAGCTCGACCGAGGCGAGCGCGGTGCCCGGCTCGGTGCGGACGTAGGACACCGTGCGCCGGACGTAGTAGTCGACCTTGTTACCGGCGGCGTTGTTGCTCACCACCTGGAGGTAGGCGCCCGGCTCGGCCGGGAGCGACCCGGACACCCGGAACGGCTCGATGACGGCCTGCTCCGCCGGACGCTCGGACCAGATCTGGAGGTGCCCCGTGCCCGCCGCGGCCGCGAGGGCACTCAGCATGGCGGGCCCGCTGTAGCCGCCTTCGGACACCTTCTCGTAGAGACCCGCGGCGAGGTCGGCCAGCACGCGGTCGCGCTCCGGGCCAGGGTTGGGGAACTCGACGTACTCGTCTCGCATGATGAAGTCGGCGACGTTGCTGGCGCCGATCTGCCGGGACCCGACCCGCGCCGGTCCGGTCACGGACAGGATCTCCGACATCGCGATCGGGTCCACCCCGATCGCGCCGTCGATCTCGTCGCCGGACTGCTCCTCCCAGAGCCCCGCCATGATGGCCGCGGCGCTCGGCCAGTCCGGCGTCAGCACAGCGGCCGACCAGAACCGGCGCGCCGCCTCGACGTCGTAGCGCTCGCTGAACTCGGGGCCGAGGTCCACCACCGGCTCGGCGGCGGTCCGGAAGTCGTTGTTGGTGCCCACCCGCTCGAGCGTCAGCCGTCCCTGGTCGACCTCCAGGACGGCGTAGGCACCGACGAGTCCGCCGGTCCCCCGCGCCTCGGCGTTGTTGTGCACCGCCAGGAAGTAGCTCCTCGGTCCGTCGGCTCCGAGCATCCCCGGCGCGATCTCGAGCGCCGCTCGCCCCGCGGACAGCCCCTCCGCCAGCGCCTGGACCTGCGTCACGAGGCTCTCCCGCGCGTCCGCCACCGGTGCCGGGAGCAAGCTCGACGGCATCGCCTCCGCCCGTCGGCTCGCGGCGAGCGCCTGGGGCTCGGCGGCCCGCACCGCCTTCCCCAGCTCGGCCACCACAGCGAGATCCACCGCTCCGTCCGACAGGAGATCCCCCTGCTCGAGGGCGGTAGCGCCGTCGAGCAGCGGCGGCAGCACGTCGTCCACGAGCTGCTCGGCCACGATCGTCGACTCACGCACGACCGCGAAGGAGCGGCCGGCGACGGGCACGGCTGCTGCGAGGCGCCACAACGGGTCGTCGACGGCTGCGCGGGCCTGGGCCACGTCGTCAGACGCCGCCCGCTGGGCCACGGCGAGGGCCTGGAGGTCACCACGGGCGACGGCGCCGGTGGCCGTCACCAGCTCGGACTGCGCCTCCAGCAGGCCGTTTCGTGCCTGCCAGCCGCGGAAGCCGAGCCAGGCGGCGAGGACGAGGAGGAGGACGAGCAGGAGGAGGGCGACCAGGCGGCGGCGCGGGAGCCGGGCCGAACGGGCCGTACGGTGTGAGGACACGATCGCGTCAGGTTAGCGGTCGCGAACGCTCAAGGTCCGGCCCTCGGGGGGCGATGGCTCTTGTGAATGCCCGCCCGGCTATTCGTCCAAACGCTTGACGCAATCGGGTCAAGTTGTGCCAGACTGCCGCGGGGCCGTTCTGCCCCATTGACCACATCAGACTTCAGGAGTCACACATGACCTCACGCAAGCTGGCCTCGGCTGTCGCCGCAGCCACCCTGGCCGGCGGCGCCGTGCTGGGCATGAGCACCCCGGCGTCGGCTCAGAGTTACCCGCCCGGCACCACCCAGCGGGGCATCTCCGACTCCACCGTCGAGGCCAACCAGGACGTCACCGCCAACACCGGCTCCGGTGCCTGCAACCCGGGGTCCGACGTCGCCGTGACGATCCCGGGCTTCGAGGGCACCGAGATCGTCGAGGCCGACCTCACCGGCAACGCCAGCATCGACTTCTTCGTCGAGGAGGGTGCGCCGCTCGGCAACTTCGAGGTCGTGTTCACCTGCCTGCTCGGCGCCGACACCAACACGGTGCGCGTGCCCTTCACCATCGTCGCCAGCAGCACCGGTGGCGGCACCGCTCCCGGCTCCGGCGGCACCGGTGGTACCGGCAGCACCGGCACGGGCGGCACCGGCACGGGCGGCACCGGCACGGGCGGCACCACGGGTGGCGGCAGCAGCCTCCCCCGCACCGGCGCGGACCAGATGGTCCCGCTCGCCATCACCGGCATCGCGCTCGTCGGCGCCGGAGCGGGCATCGTCGTCGCCTCGCGTCGCCGCCGCGAGGACATGCCGGCTGGCATCGCCTAAGCACTAGCTGGACCAGAGAGCCCCCGACGCCTCGGCGTCGGGGGCTCTCTGCTGTCCCGGACCGGGCAGACGCCCCAGCCTCAGCGGGGCCAGGGCGGTCAGCTCTGCAGCGCGAGGACGACCAGGACCGCCACGACCACGGCCAGCAGCACCAGCGCGACGTCGAACAGGCGGCCGTGCTGGCCCACCTCGGCCAGCACCCGCTGGCGCCGCACGGCCGCGAGTGGGGTTCGCTTGCTCGACTGCTCCGGCGCGATGGACCGTGCGCGCGGGGCGGTTGGCGTGCGGCGAGGAGGCGGCGGTCGGCGGATCGGCCGGTCCTCGTCCTCCGGCGGAGCAGGGCGCGGAGCAGGCGGCTCGGACCGCGGCGCGGCCGGAGCCGCTGGTGCAGGCGCAGGTGCGGGCGCAGCGGCAGTCGCAGGCGCAGCGGAGGGCGGCGGGGGCGTGGCGGGGGTGCTCTGCCCCGCGACCGACGGACGGGGCAGCGGGTCGGTGGTCGGGTCCGCCGATATGGGTGCGTGCGCCTGTGGGGCGGCGACGGAAGGGCGCGGTGGCGCAGCCGGCAGCGCGTCCGAGCCAGCCGCCTCGCCGAGGGACTCGAACGGCCAGAAGTCGTCGTCGTCGTCGCGACGCCCCGGCACCACAGGCCTCAGCTGCCGCTCGCGAGCAAGGCGACGTAGACGAGGATGAGCACCCCGAGGGCCAGGACCAGCAACCCCAGGTCCCGCCCACGCTTCGCGCGCTTCTGCTGTCGCTCCCACTCAGCACGGCGCGTCTCGAACTCATCGATCTCATCCACGCGGGGAGTCTCGCAGATCCTCGTCGCTGACCCGGGACAGCCGGGCCGACAGATGCGGCTGCAACGGCTGGTCGACAGCCGCCATGTCGATCGCGTACGCCAGATCACCGTTCACGATGCCGTACAGCCGGTGCAGCGCCGTGACGGCCTTCGCGGTCTCGGTGCGGGCGACGACGTCGGTGCGCAGCTCCACCTTGGAGAAGACGAC
>JAABUN010008521.1_pt1 | contig 10427 bp, 11 predicted proteins | sample 5559311 | NCBI WGS metagenome assembly JAABUN01 (sample SAMN10711877, study PRJNA513370) | rock metagenome | isolation source: Antarctica rocks | place: Antarctica: Victoria Land, Siegfried Peak sud
TGCAGGACCCGAAGCTTCCATGACGCTGCCATGCGGATGTGCTGGTCAGTGCGGGTGCGGCTTCGTGATGGGACGGCAGCGGCGCCGGTAGCCGTCGCGCGAGGTCGCGAGCGGGGCGACCAGCAGGGAGCCAAGTGTCTCACCGGTGATACAGTCGTGATATGGAAACGGTCACGGTGCGCGAGCTGCGTAACCACGGGGGAGAGGTCCTCGACCGGGTTGCCCGTGGCGAATCTTTGGTTGTGACACGAGACGGTACTGAGATTGCCGAGTTGCGGCCTCGCCGGCGTCCCACCACCTCGGCAGCCGAGTTGATCGCTCGACGCCGACGCCTTCCCAACGTCGATCCCCGCCGGTTGCGCCGGGATCTGGACAAGATCCTCGACGCTGCCCTGTGAGCCCGGCGCACGAAAGAGGGATGCTCGACACATCGACTGTCATCCTTCTCGGACGGCTACCGGACCCCGAGGTCTTGCCGGAGGACACCCTCATCAGCGCCGTGACGCTCGCCGAACTCTCGGTCGGGCCAATCGTCGCTCGGACTGCGAGCGACCGGGCGGCACGCCAGGCTCATCTGCAACAGGCAGAAGCTGACTTCGAACCGCTTCCGTTCGATGCGGCCTCCGCCCGCGCGTTCGGGCGGGTCGCCGCCGCACTCCGCAGTGCAGGTCGCAAGCCGGCCGCGCGGGCGTATGACGCATTGATAGCGGCGACTGCGATCGCCAACGATCTCCCGCTGTACACGTGCAATCCCAACGACTTCGCTGGTATCGGCGAACTCACGATCCGTCCGGTTCCCCACCCGGGTCAGACCTGACCGCAGAAACGATCATGGCCTTAGGCCCCGAACACGTAGGTCGTCAGCGAACCCTCCTTGATCAGGCATGGCTCAACAGTCGGATCAGCAGGCCAGCATCCTGGGGCGACATCGCCGATGAGCTCCACGAGCCGTCGAAATGGTGACCGCGTGAAGCGACACCCCGCATGGATTCCGTGCCGGGTTCGGTCGGCTGGTAGCCGAAGCCCGGTAGATCACTGGTTTGCGTCTCAGGCGTGGTCCGCGACTAGCTGCTGGAGATTCTCGAGCTCGTTGGTCCGCCCGGCCCGGTGTTGACGGTCGCGGTCCGACACGGCGTGCCAATTGCCCCGGGTCTGCACCGACGTCGACTCGAACGGACAGATCCCCGGCCACAACCTAGCCCCATTCGAGGTGTCGCCCCTCGACCCCGCAAAGGCACACCGGGTCAGGCTCCGGGATGTCTTCGCTGAATCAGTTGACCGATCGGCTGTTGGGCGGATCAAAGGGAGCGCCGTCGATTCCCCGGGCGATGATTCGTTCGGGGATGATCTCTACCCAGAGCGGACCGAAACCACGTCCGAGCCGTTCTCCTCCTTCGGGGTGAATCAACGCCTTGGACGAAGTGGGGCCGGCGGTCCTCATGATCGTCAGGCGGCGGTCACGTTGTCTTGGCCGATGTCAGGAGCTCGTGAGGATGACGAGTTGCTGGGTCGCTCGGGTCATCGCGACGTAGCGGTCGACCGCTCCTTCGATGCCCTTGCCGAACGCCTCTGGGTCGATGAGGACGACCAGGTCGAACTCGAGCCCCTTCGACAGCTCCGGGGTCAACGACTGGACGCGGGACGTCGCCCGGAACGTGGGATCGCCTATGACGCAGGCGATCCCGTCGGCACGCGCGGCGAGCCAGGTGTCCAGGATCGAGCCCAGATCCGATGCAGGTCTGTGTACGACGGGGACGTCGCTGCTGCGGACGGAGGTCGGCACGTTGGCGTCCGGGAGCACGGCCCGGATGACCGGCTCGGCTTCCGCCATGACCTCTTCCGGCGTCCGATAGTTGATGCTCAGACAGGCCTGGTTGATCCGGTCGAGCCCGATCCGCTCGAGCCGTTCCCGCCAAGGCTCCGTGAACCCGTGCCTGGCCTGGGCACGGTCCCCGACGATGGTGAAGCTCCGGGACGGGCATCGGAGCAGCAACATCTGCCACTCTGCGTCGGTCAATTCCTGAGCCTCGTCCACGACGATGTGCGCGAACGGGCCAGCGAGCACGTCCTGATTGAAGCTAGTCGGGTCGGTGCTCGGCAGCGAGGTCTCGTCGACCAGGGTGTCCTGCAGGTCCTGCCCGCGCAGCATCGACATCACGAGCATTTCGGAGTCGTCGGCCGCGACCAGGTCGTCGATCACGGTGGCCCTGCGCTCGCGTTCGGCGGCGACAGAGGCGTTGTGCCGACTCAGACGTCGTGACGCCTCAGGGTCGCCGAGCCGCTGCCGTGCAGCGTCCAGGAGCGGCAGGTCGGATACCGTCCAGGCATGGGCGTCCCCGCGCTGAAGTTGTTGAACCTCATCGGGGCGCAGCCACGGAGCGCACATGAGCAGGTAAGCGGGTACCGACCACAGATCTCCGACGAGGTCTGCCTCTTCGAGCAGCGGCCATGCCCGGTTGAGGGTGGTGATCAGCTCCTTGTTCTGCAGCAGCGACTTCCGGAGCAGACCAACTGGAACGTCGTCGCTGTGCTTGTCGATCAGGATCGTGAGCAGCTTCTGCCAGATCTGGTCGCGCGCCTCGTTGTGCGGGGTACCGGGTTCTGCTGCTTCGAACGCCTCGGCCCAATCGTCGGCACTCAGCGAGATGTCGGACCAGTGGGTGGTGACCGTCATCGGTTTGGTGGGCGGCTCTTCGTAGAACCTGACGGCCGTCTCGATCGCCTTCACCATGTTCGCGGACGACTTCAGCATGGCCACGTTCGGGTCGGTCTCGATCGCTGCTGCGGCTCCCTCGCCGACGAGGTCCCGCAGAGTGCAGGTCTGCACGCCCTCCTCTCCGAGGCTGGGCAGGACATCGGCGACGTAGGCCAGGTAGGCCTGGTGGGGACCGACGAACAGCACGCCGCCCCGGCGGTGACCGAGGCGAGGGTCGGAGTAGAGGAGATAGGCGGAGCGGTGCAGAGCGACGACGGTCTTCCCGGTACCCGGACCGCCGTCGACGACGAGAGCGCCGCGGGATCCCGCGCGGATGATGGCGTCCTGGTCGGCCTGGATGGTGCCGAGCACGTCTCGCATCCGGTTCGACCGGTTGCTGCCCAGGCTGGCGATGAAGGCGGACTGGTCGTCGAGCGCAGCATGCCCTTCGAGCCTGACCAACCCGTCTGCGGTGAACACCTCGTCCCAGTAGTCGCTGACCCTGCCGCGGGTCCAGCGATACCTGCGGCGGCTTGCCAGACCCATCGGGTTGGCGTGGGTGGCTCCGAAGAACGGCTCGGCGGCGGGCGAGCGCCAGTCGATCAGCAGCTGACGACCCGCGATGTCCGTGAGGCCTCGTCGTCCGACATGCACGGGCTCGGGGTTGTCTGCGCTGACGATGCGTCCGAGGCACAGGTCCACACCGAAGCGACGCAGGTCGCGTAGGCGAGCGGTCAGCCGGTGGATCTGCATGTCCCGCTCCATCGCCGCCTGGCCCTTGCCTCCGGGTGCCTTGCGCTCGGCATCCAGGCGGTCGGACAGGTCGGCGATCGACTGCTCGAGGCTCGCCGCGATGGCGGCGAAGTGCTGCTCGTCGCCGGCGATCAGCGTCGGGTCGGCCTTGGGGGTGAGTTGGTCGGGAAGGTCAAACACGCTGGCAGTCAGGGAGTTCACGTCAGCTCCGATCTGAGGTTCGTCACTCCGGCCGACGATTCTCCGGTACGACCGGGGCCTTGCCGCAAGCCCCCGGGTGCGCTATATGTTGAGAATTGAAAGGGGTAAGTGGTTCGTTCCTCCCCCCCTTCATCGTCCGCTGTGGGCGGATAACCCTTCTCTGGTGAAACGGCGGCGCGCGGTGTACGGCGGTACCGCTCGGCCTGATGTCGTCGAAGTTTGCACGGGCGGCCGGTACGGAGAAATCGCGGCGCTCGGTCTCATTGCGGACGGTGATCGTCCGGGATGGACCGTACTGTCCAATGCGCGCCGGCGAGATCTGGCCCGCCGGACGGCCCCGGTGACGACGTCGGGGCAACCCGGAAGGGGATTGACATGGATCGACTGACAGCTACCGAATTCCAGCAAACGGGCGGCGTCGAGGACTGGCGGCTCGTCGTCGGCGGCGCGAGTGCCTGGTTCAACGCGCCGTCGCAGACCGCGGGTGCGGCACTAGTCGGCCGCATTGGCGAATTGACGGACAGCAACGGCCCGCCGGATGTGGATCTGCGCGCCGGTGGCGTGCGCGTGCGGATCGGTGCGCCCGGCTCTCCGAATCTCACTGGGGCCGATGTGACGCTAGCCCGCGCGGTCTCGGCGGCGGCTCATGACCTGGGCTTGGCCGCAGATCCGGCGGCGCTGCAGGCAGTGCAGCTGGCGATTGATGCCGTGGACCGGCCTTCGGTGATGTCGTTCTGGCGGCCCGTACTCGCCTACGAGCCGGTCGGTGCCGACAGCCTCATCGATCCGATGCGACGGGATCCGGAGATCTCGTTCCACCGCCAGGACGAGGCACGCCCCCTTCGCAATCGGATCCACGTCGATGTTGTTCGGACGCCCGATGCCGTGGAAGCGGCCAAGGCTGTCGTTGGCTCCGAGGCGTACGGCGCATACAACTTCACGCTCGCCGACCCCGAAGGGAACGAGGTCGACCTGGTCCCGGGCGATGCGCTCTCGAAGGGGCCGGAAACCGCCGACTGGCGGGTGCTGTTCGGCGCGATGACGTTCTACCCAACCGGGTCGCCTGTACAGGCAAGCAGGCTCGCCACGGCCGTAGCCGGCCTGGCTGACGACGCGGGCCTGCCGCTGCTGGTGGACCTCCGGCCGGATGGCGTCACCATCGACAGCGGAAAGGACCAGTGGGAGGACGACGAGCACGCGCGCGGGCCGCGATTCGTGGACCTGGCCCGTCGGGTCCAGACCGCGGCTCGCGATCTGGCGCTCTCCGCGGACACGACCCGTCTGCGATTCGTACAACTTGGCATCGACGCAGTCGAAGTTCCCGCGGTGCAGGCTTTCTGGGCGACGGTGCTGGGCTACCAACATGACCCACGGACGTCGCTGACCGAGATCTACGATCCGCGTCGACTCAATCCGGTCATCATGTTCCAGAAGATGGACGCATCGGAGGAGGACCGGCGCCAGCAGCGCAACCGCATCCACCTCGATCTCTGCGTCCCGTACGACCAGGCCCAAGCTCGCATCGACGCGGCGATCGCCGCCGGGGGACGGGTCGTCACCGACAAGACTCCGGGTCGTTGCAGACTCGCCGACCCGGAAGGCAACGAGGTGGACATTGTCAAGCGCCCATAGTCGGCGCCGCCGGTTCCAGAGGATCACCGGTAGGTTCGCTCTGCCCGGTTTCGACTTCGCGGCGTTCTTTGCCGCGTTCGACGCCGAGCGTCGTGACCAAGGGTTGGGCTGGTACGAGTTCGCCGACGAGCTGTGGCAGCAGTCCTCGGAGCTCAACGCACACCGCATGGATCACCCGCTCTGCGGAGGAGCGGTGTCAAGGCTGGGAGCGCGCGGAGCGACCTCGTGTCAGTACGCCCTATTCATACTGCGCTGGCTCGGCCGGGCGCCAGAGGAGTTCCTCACCGGTCCGGTGGTCGACGTGGGCGACGTCCGGTTGCCGGAGCCGGGACCCGGCAGCCGGCTTCGGTGGGACCTGAACCAACTCCACGCCGCGCTCAACGAGCAGCGTCAGGACCGCGGTCTCACGTGGTCGGAACTGGCGGAGACGCTCGGCTGCACGCCGAGCCGATTGACTAATCTGCGGACCGCTCGCATGGCGGACATGGGTCTCACGATGCGCGTCACGCAATGGCTCGAAAAGCCTGCTGCCGAATTCATCCACACCGCTCAGTGGTGACCCCAGCTCACTCGCCCGAACATGCACCTCGTCCGTTGTAGATGATGGTGTTGCTGGTAACCCGTCAATATTCGACCGGCAACTATTCGCCCGCCCGTCTCAGCAACCTGATGCAGTGCGATTCCGATCACCGGCCAGTGAGACTGCCGACTTGCTGCGAGTTTCTTCGCGGACCGATGTCGAGAAGCTGCGGCCGGCGCCGTCCCTGGTGCGAACGCGGCCACAATGGTCGCGCCGCACTGAAGGAGGACACTCATGGCCAAGTACCTGCTGCTCAAGCACTACCGAGGCGGTCCGGCTCCCGTCGTCGACATCGACCCAATGGACCGGTGGGCACCGACGGAGATCGACGCGCACGTGCAGTACATGCGCGATTTCGCGGCCAGGTTGGAGGGCACGGGCGAGTATGTGGACGACCAGCCGCTGTCCCCGGAGGGGACGTTCGTCCGTTACGGCGGCGAGGGTCGGCCGCCGGTCACCGACGGCCCGTTCGCGGAGACCAAGGACCTTATCGCCGGGTGGATGGTGATCGACGTGGAGACGTATGAGCGAGCCGTCGAGCTGGCGGGCGAGCTCTCGGCCGCGCCTGGCCCGGACGGCAAGCCGATCTACGAATGGCTCGAGGTACGTCCGTTCCTGACCGCCGCACCCACCGTCGCGGAGTGAACGAAACACTGCTGCGGGAGCTGATTCCCGCTGTGACCGGTGTCCTCGTCCGTCGTGGAGCCGACTTCGCGACGGCCGAGGACGCCGTGCAGGAGGCGCTGATCGGAGCGCTTGCGACGTGGCCGAAGAACCCACCGGCGGATCCAAAGGGCTGGCTGACCACGGTCGCATGGCGCAAGTTCCTGGACATAACCCGCACGCAGAACTCCCGGCACGCCCGCGAGGCCCGAGTCGAGGCCGAGCCAGCGCCCTGTCCGACCGAGGACACCGACGACACCCTGCAGCTCTACTTACTGTGCGCCCATCCGTCGCTCACCCCGGCATCCGCAGTGGCGCTCACGCTGCGGGCGGTGGGCGGGCTGACAACACGGCGGATCGCGGAGGCGTACCTGGTCCCGGAGGCAACCATGGCTCAGCGCATCAGCCGGGCCAAGCGCACCGTCTCGGGCGTGCGCTTCGATGAGCCCGGTGACCTCGCCACCGTCCTGCGGGTGCTCTATCTGGTCTTCAACGAGGGCTACGTCGGCGAGGTCGACCTCGCCGACGAGGCGATCCGGCTGACCCGACAGGTGATGTCGATGACCGACGACGAGGAGGTGTCCGGGCTGCTCGCGCTGATGCTGCTGCACCATGCACGCCGCGCCGCGCGTACGACACCCGATGGCGCGCTCGTCCCGCTGACGGAGCAGGACCGTTCCCGGTGGGACACCGAACTGATCGCTGAGGGGGTGGCGACCCTGCAGGCGGCGCTGGCCCGCGACCGGCTCGGCGAGTACCAGGCGCAGGCCGCCATCGCCGCCCTGCACGCCGACGCACGGAAGGCGGATGAGACCGACTGGGTGCAGATCGTGGAGTGGTACGACGAGCTCGACCGTCTCACCAACAGCCCCGTCGTACGTTTGAACCGTGCCGTCGCGGTGGGTGAGGCCGACGGGGCGCAGGCCGGTCTGGCCGCCCTCGAACGAGTGGATCCGGTGGTTCCCAGGTACACGGCGGTGGCGGCGTACCTCCGGGAGCGGGCCGGCGACCTCGCGCTCGCGGCTCGGCTGTACCGGGACGCGGCCCGTGCTGCCACCAACGTCGCCGAGCGCGATCACCTCACCCGACAGGCAGCACGCCTCCACGACGTCCTGCGAGGTTGATGTCAGGTCTCATCCGACTGCTGCAGCGCGGACCTTCTCGCTCTTGTTGTCCCGACTCATCGAACCTGGCACAGCAGCCACCGTCGCGACGCGGTTTGTCCGACTTGCTGCAAATTTTTTCGCGGACCGATGTCGAGCATCCGCGACCGTGCCGTCTCAGGTGCGACTGCGGCCACAATGGTCGCGACGTAGCGGCAGGAGAACACTCATGGAGCGGCAAGACATCGACGACGAACTGTCCACGACCGGCGCGCAGGAGCTGCTCACGTCCACCTCGGCCGCCCACCTCGCCTACAGAGGGAAGGACGGAACACCGCGGGTGATTCCGGTCGGCTCTTCTGGACCGGCGACCAGGTCGTGATCTGCTCGGCCACGACCTCACCGAAGGTCACCGCGCTGTCGGCTCGCCCAGACGTTGCACTGGTCATCGACGCAGGCGACACGCCAGACCAAGCGCGAGCCCTTTCGATACGCGGGCGGGCAAGCGTCGAGATCGTCGACGGCGTGGTCGAGGAGTACCTCGCCGCCGCCAGGGGAACCATGGACGCCGAAGCGGCGGCCCAGTTCGAGCAGAACTGCCGCGAGATGTACGACCAGATGGCGCGCATCGCGATCACTCCGCACTGGGTGCGTTACTACGACTTCGGCGCCAGCCGACTACCGCGATTCCTGCAAGACCTGGCCGAGCGAAATCGGTCGTGACGGTCGGGCCGGTGTACTCGCGGCCACAGCGCCACCTGCCGACGCCAATCAATTGTTGCGGCCCACGAATACTTGGAGCGCATCACCCAGATGTCGACATCGTGAGGTATTTGCCCGGCTATGACGGCCGCTGCAATGTCACTGCCCCAGTAGCCGGGAGGTGCGGGCACGAACGGGGTCCGGTGGCGTTGCTGTACATGCGGTGCTCGTCGGGGTTTGCAGTCGCACAGCGGCCCGGCCTTAGCGTCCATGAGGACAGTGAGCATAGGGTCGCAGTGCTGACAGAACCACAGTGACGGAGCCTCGCCGTCGGCGTCGCGACACACTTCGCAGGCCCGTCACAGCGCTTCGAGCCGCGCGATTGCCTCGGGTGTTGCCATCACCGCGAACACCCGGTGAAGCGTGCCGGCGCCCGATGCGTCGAGCCGGCGTTCGATGTCCCTCATGCGGCCAGAAGCCCACCCGGCAGCCGCATCGTTACCGGTAACCGCGAATATCGGATCGCAACTATTCGTGCGATCCCCAGGAATGGTCCGGGGCGGAGCGCACGCAATGCGTAGCAGAACTGCTACCGTTGAGCGATGACCACCATCCCGCAGAAGGAGCTACGCAATCAGGTCAGCGAGGTGCTGCGCCGGGTCGAAGCAGGGGAGACGCTCACCGTCACGGTTGCTGGTCGTGAGGTTGCCGAGCTGAGCCCGGTTCGTAAGCACCGTTGGGTCAGCGGACCCGCACTGGACCGCGTATGGCAAGGGCCTACTCCCGTGGGACTCGAGGACGATCTCGCCCGCATGGACGCCTCCGTTGTCGATCCCTACGGCGCATGAGGGCAATCCTGGACACTTCAGTGCTGATCGCCGGCGCGGCACCGAGGGATGTCGAAGCCGCGATCAGCGTCGTGTCGATCACGGAGCTGCACTTCGGGGCGCTGCTTGCCCGCGACGACGACGAACGAGCTCGACGGACCGATCGACTGGCAGTCGTTGAGGCTTCGTTCGATCCGCTGCCGGTTTCCGTCGAGGTCGCGCGTGCCTGGGGCCGGCTTACAGCGGCTGTCGCTCAGCGCGGCGGCAAGCCGCGACGTCGTCAGCTAGACCTGGCGATCGCAGCGACAGCGAGCGCGAACCAGGTCCCATTACTGACCCTCAATCTCGCCGACTTCCGAATCATCGACGACCTTGTCGACGTCCAACTTCCTTGAGAGCCGCGCGGCAAGGCAACTGGCAGAGCTGCGCGCGATGGGACCGACTTGCGGTCTCCAGGACCGAATCAGGTACGGCCCGATGACCACGACGTTGTCTCCTCGACTTGCTGAAATCGTGGATTCGCTGCCGCTGCAACCGGATTCCCGCGTGCTGGAGATCGGCTGTGGTCCGGGAGCGGCGGCCCGAGCGGTGGCCGCTCGACTCACCACGGGCCACATCCTGGCGGTCGACCGATCGGCCACGGCCGTCGCGCAAGTGCGCACCAACTGCGCTGCCGAGATTGCCTCCGGGCGGATGAGCGTCCGGCACGTTGCGGCCGAGGACTTCGTCCTCGAACCCGGTGAAGACCTCTTCGACATCGCGTTCGCGGTCCGGGTCGGCGCGCTCGATGGACGTCATCCGGAGAAGGGCCGTCTAGCGCTCCAACGCATCACCGCGGCGTTGTCAGCGGACGGCCGGCTGTACATCGATGGCGGCCGGCCACTCCGAGAGATTCTGCCCATACCCAGCGCTGATCTCTCGGTGCCATCCGTCGTCAAGACCGGCGGCAGCGGCTCAACTGGCCGGTCGGTCCACTGTCGTCGAGGGGCAGATCGCAAAGCTGCTGAGGGCAAAGGGAAAAGGTGAAGGCAAGGAGGTTACCCTCCCTGCCACTTTCAACTTATAGCGCACCGGGGGCTTGCGGCAATGCCCGGGTGGTGCCGCAGAATCTCCAGCCGAAGTCAGAAACCTGCGGACATCAAGGTCATGCGACAAGCGTGTGCTCCTTGTCGACGTATGGGTGCCGGGACGTCGAACCTCCAGTGCCAAACGGGGTGTTGCGGGACTCGGCGCGGCGGGGCGGGTGTGCGCGCCGCCGGACCTCGCGGAGC
>JAABUN010008522.1_pt1 | contig 10426 bp, 12 predicted proteins | sample 5559311 | NCBI WGS metagenome assembly JAABUN01 (sample SAMN10711877, study PRJNA513370) | rock metagenome | isolation source: Antarctica rocks | place: Antarctica: Victoria Land, Siegfried Peak sud
GCGGCAGTGGCCGCGACGCTCAACACCCGGCCGCGCAAGACGCTTGGTTGGAGAACGCCCGCCGAAGCTTTTGACGAAGTGTTGAGAACGGCGCACACAGGTGTTGCGACGACCGGTTGAAGCCAAGCATCCTGCCCTGGTCGGCGATGCCCGACATCTGCGCGCCTACCCTGCACGACCGCGCGCTGTGGTCCAAGGTGGCCGAGGTGGCCTCGCTGACGCCGCGCTCGGTGCGCGAGGCCGCGCGGATCGTGGCCGGCGCGGGCTATGCCGGCCGTGCCCCTGCCCGCGCGGCGGAGGCGGCCGAGGCGGCGCGGCGCCAGGCGCGGACCATGCTGCACTACAACCTGCTGCTGGAACTGGTCCGCCAGGTGGAACCCGCCGGCACCGGCCTGCCGCCGCCGGAGCGCGACCTTCCGGCCAACGTCGAACGCCGTGCCCTGGCGGCGCTGTCGCGGCTGCGGACCACCGGCGGCGTCGCCCCGGCGGCGGCGGTGGAGGTGCTGGGCGAACTGGCCGAGGTGTTCGAGGGCTGCGGCCTGCGGCGCGATGCCGCCCGCGCCCGGCTGCCGATGCTGGCGGCCGAGGTGGCCACCATCGCCCGCGAGGTCGAAATCTGGTCCGCCGACGAGCAGGACGAGGCGCGCGACTGCACCCGCCTGCTGGTCCAGGCAAGCGAACTGACGCTGCGCTGCAGCCGGGTCGCATTCACCGAAGCGCATGTGCTGCTGGACGATCTGTGGAGCCTGCTGCAACGCTGGCGCGCCGCCCCGGACGAAATCCTGGCGCAACTCGCCCGGCCGGAATGGCTGCTCGACGGGTAGGAGCTGATCTGCGGCCTGTGGCGCGGCGCCACCCCGGCGCAGCGGCACGCCACGCTGGTCGACATGGCGGCGCTGGTGCCGGTGATCCCAGCCGAGGTCCGCGGCTGGGTTGGCTTCGATGCCGCCGGCGACATGGATGGCCACCGCGACGGGCTGCGCCGCTGGCGCCGCAGCGTCCAACTGAACCAGGATTGGGCCAGCGGCCGCCATCTCGACATGACGGCCCGCAACGAGACGCTGCGGGAGGCCTGCGCATGACCCTGGCCTGTGACGGCTTTCCAACCTTTGGCAGCTTGGCGACAAGATCGGCGGCCCGTGACGGAGCGCCGCTGGCGGTGCGCGCATGACCGCGCCAGGGCTGGCCGCAGCCGGGCGGGCGCGGGAAGTGAACTGGCTCGGCAAGGCCATGGGCACGGCGGACGACGCCGCGCTGCAGCGGGTGGTCTCCATCCTGGACGGAATGCGCAACCGCGGCGACGCGGACGCCGTGCTGGAACAGGCCCGTAAGCGGCTGCGGGTGCTGCGGCCGCCGCGTCCGCTGGGCTTCGCCCGGCTGCTGTTCCTGCCGCTCGACGGCGCCATCGTGCCCTCCGCGCGCTGGCGGCGCGGCGAGGCGCTGCTGCCGCGCGGCGCGTTGGCCGGGCTGGCCGCCGCCGTGCACCAGGGCCTCGGCAGCCGCGCCGCCCCGATCTTCGAGGCCTGCGAGGGCCGCACCACCGCCGAGACCGTGGCGATCCGGCGGATCGGCGCCACGCTTTGGCCGGCCGCGCCGGACGCGCTGCCGCAACAGCCCCCGGCCGACTGGGCAACGACCGGCTTGGCCGCCGCGGATTATCCGGCGGTGGCGGCGCTGTGCCGGCCGCTCTGGGCGCAGGGCGCGGCGCTGTGGGAAGCTGTCGCCGCCGCGGCCGAAGGGCCGCCGGACGGGTTGGTGGAAGCGGCGCTGGTCGGCCTGCTGCCGGCCGGGCCGAAGCCGCTGGCGGCGGCGTTGGCGACCCTGCTGGCGAACGCCTCGGCGCCGGGGCGGGTGGCGCAGGTGGCGGCGCGGCTGGACCCCCTGGCCCGGCCGGTGGCGCTCCAGGCGCTGGACGCCATGCTCGACCAGCCGATGCCGGAACTCGACCAGCTCGACATCCGCAGCGCCACCGAGGCCAGCCTGGCCCTGGCGCGCCGGCTGGACGACCTGGCGCAGTGCAGCCTGCTGGGCGTGGATCGCCAGCGCCGGGTCCACACGCTCCGCCGCGCTGCCGAGGAAGCCTGCCGGGGCCGCTTCATGGCGGCAGCCGAACTGCAACTGCTGATGCCCGCCATGCGGCTGGCGGTGGCCGAGCAGGTGCAGGATGCCGAGGTGACGGCGATCGAGACCGGGGCGCGCGAGTTGCGCGGCCTGGAGGGCGCCGGGCGGCGGCTGGGCGGCGGCCAGGCCTACGACCGCGCCTTGCGGGCGATGGGCGAGACGCTGACGGCGCTCGCCACCCGGGCAACCCAGCCGGACGGGCTGCGGCCGATCGACCTGGCGCGGATGCTGGAGATCCTGGCTGGCCCCGATGCAGGGGCGGCGCTGCTGCCGCGGGCCGCCACGGCGGCCTGACGGCCGCGGCCAGGCCCGATCCTCAGCCTACCCGCGGCCAGTCTGTTCGCCTTCAGCTCCTATTCGCTTTCAACCGTTGTAGAACGGCCGCCCGCCGTCGCGCAGCCACAGCCGCACCAAGTGGCGCTTGCGTTCCGGCTCCGGCCAGTCCTGGAAGCCGGTGCGCTTGTGGCCGAGCAGCCGGTTGCCGACGATCTGCATCTGGCCCAGCCGGAAGGTGAAGTCGAAGCGCAGCCGCGCCTCGTCCATGGTGGCGTTGAAGGCTTCCAGCGCGTCCTGCCCCTCGGCGTCCAGGGCTTCGCCGGCCAGCACGTGGCCGTTGACGATCTGGAAGCGGGAGATGCGGCCCCGCAGGCGTTCGCCGTCCCATTCGAAGATCGGCCGCCGCAGCGTCATCGCGTCGTCCGCGGCGTGCTCCCGCTGGCGGTCGAACAGGAAGGGGCGGTAGAGCCTGGGCAGCAGCCGCGGATGCCGCCGGCGCATCGCGTTGTGCGCCGCCTGGAAGCTGACCAGCCCGCTGATGCCGCCGGCCATGGCGGTCCGCAGGCAGACCAGGGCCACGAAGTCGGGCGGGCAGAGGTTGTAGCTGTTGTCGACGTGGAAGTTCTGCTCGGCGTTGGTGATGTCGGGGCGGACGCCGTTGCCGGGCGGGCGGCCCATGTCGCGCACGTCGTAGACCATGGTGCCGTCCCATTTCTGGGCGACCGGCCGGGCCAGCAGGCGGGCGAGCAGCCAGGCCAGGGCGGTGGTCGCCGGAGGGCCGTGCCGCTCGACGGCGAGCCGGTCCAGCACCACGAAGCCCGGACCGGCGGAGAGCAGGCGCGCCGCCTTCCGCATCAGCGCACGACAGGCATTGAGTTGGAAGTCGGCCGGGTCGAGCGCCAGGATCGGCAGCGGGTTATCCGCCAGCAGCGTCGCCACCGCGGCGAGTTCGGCCGCCGCGTCGTCGCCGATCGGCAGCAGGCCGGCATCTTCCGGCAGGTCGGCGCCGGCCCAGGCGAGTTTGCCGGTGAAGTCGCCTGGCGGCATGGCGGGCTGGGCCTCGGCTTGCATCGCATCCTCCCGACGGCGGTTGGCCGGCAAGGCTAGACGCACCGCGTGGCCGCGTCACGGTGCCGCTTCGGGCACGCCTTCGGGGCCGCCGCTGCCGGCGCGGTAGCGGTGGGTGGAGCCGCCGAAGGCCACCAGCGTGCCGGCCGCGTCGAACACCTCGGTGCGGGCGAAGAACACGTTGCGTCCGGCGGTGGCCACCCTGCCCTGCGCGGTCAGCCGCGTGCCGAGCGCCGCCTGGCCGGTGAAGCGGCAATCGAGATCCAGCGTCACCGCCCGCCGCACCCGGCCAGGATGCGGGCAGAACAGGCCGGCGAAGGCGCCCGCCTGGTCGATCAGCGACAGCAGCACGCCGCCATGCACGATGCCGGAGCGGTTGGCGTGGTGGTCCACGGCATCGCAGACCAGCGTCGCCGCGCCGTCCCGCCACTCGGCCACGTGGATGCCGAGATGGGCGTGGTAGGGCGAGTCCGAGTTGCGGAATTCCGGTAGGCCGGCGGCGGTGTCCATGGCGGCTGCGTGCCGGCGCGGCCGTCCCGCGTCAAGCCTTGGGCGTCAAGCACCGGGCCTCATGCGATCTGCAATTCCTCCAGCGCCTGCTCCAGTTCCTGGAAGCTCGGCATGTGGCCGGAGGGGGCCATCTTGCGGCCGGTCTCCACCGCGACCTGCGGCGCGTTGCCGTGCAGGTGGGCGACGAGCACGGCGCGGATGACCTCATAGTATTTGGCCTCCTCCTCGACTACGCCCTTCAACCGGCCGGCGAAGGGCGCCATCATGCCGTAGGCCAGCAGCACGCCGAGGAAGGTGCCGACCAGCGCGCCGCCGATCATCTTGCCCAGCACCGCCGGCGGCTGGTCGATGCTCGCCATGGTCTTGATGACGCCGAGCACCGCGGCGACGATGCCGAGCGCCGGCAACGCATCGGCCACCGTCTGCATGGCATGGCTCGGATGCATCTCCTCGGCCAGCACCTTCTTGAGTTCGCGGGCCATCACGTCCTCGATCTGGGGCGGGTCGTCGGCGTTCATGCCGACCATCCGCAGGTAGTCGCAGATCAGCGACACCGCGTGGTGGTCGCCGGCGATGCGCGGAAATTTCTGGAACGCCACGCTGTCCACGGGTTTCTCGATGTGCGGCTCCAACGCCATGCTACCCTTCGACTGCGCCAGGCGCACGAAGAAGAACAGCAGGCTCAGCATCTCGACGTAGTCGGCCTTCTTGTACCGGGCGCCCTTCAGGATCTTCCCGAAGCCGTGCGCCGTGTGCATCACGTCGGCGATGCTGTTGGCCATCAGGAAGGTGCCGCTGGCGGCGCCGCCGATGATGAGCATCTCGAACGGCAGCGCCTTCATGATGATGTCGAACTTGCCGCCGGCCAGCAGATAGCCGCCGAACACGCTGGCGAGCATGATGCCCATGCCGACCAGCGTCATCATCGCGCGGCACCTCCCATGGCGGCCAGCGCTTCGGGGACGAGCGGCACCCGCCGCAGCAGGGTGATGGCGACACGGCGGTTGGCCGCGGCGGTCGGCTGATCGGGCAGCAGCAGCGAGCGTTCGGCGTGGCCGGTCACCGTCTCGATCCGGGACTCGGCGATGCCGCCCTCGGCCAGCAGGCGGCGCACGGCGTTGGCGCGTTCCGCCGAAAGCTCCCAGTTGGTGCGGTCGCCGCCGCGGAACGGCGTGGCGTCGGTATGGCCGGCAATCGCCAGCGGGTTGTGCAGCCGCGCCGCCACGCCCAGCACCTTCTGCAGCAGGGCGCGGGCGCGTTCGTTGGGCGCGGCGCCGCCGATCGGGAACATCGGCTGCCGGTCGGCATCCAGGAGCTGGATGCGCAACCCCTCCGGCACCTGCTCCACCATGAGCTGCCGGGCAAGGTCGGCCAGTGCCGGGTCGTTCTGCACGGCGGCACGGATGTCCTCGGCCGCCTGCTCGAAGGCCACGCGTTCGCGGCGGGCGAGTTCGGCGCGGAGCGCGCGGTCGGGCAGGTGCCCGGGCGTGGCGGGCGATGCCGGGGCCGCGGCATTGTCCGCCACGCCGGCGGATGCCCCGAGGGTGGCCCCCGTGCCGGTCCCGGCAATGGCGTCCATGCCTCGGTCCGCTTCGGGCTGGAAGGTGGCCGGTGGGGTGCGGGTCTCGGCGGTCTCGGGCGAAGGCGGCGCTTCGCCTTCCTCCTCAAGGTCGATCCGGGTTGGCGCAGGGCCTTTCTGCACCTGCACCACGCCGGCATCGGAGGCCAGCGCGCCCTCGGAATTCGGGATGCGGCCGCCGAACGGCTCGCCGTTGCCGGAGGCGTTGCGGCCGAACACGTTGGTCGGCGCGAAGTAGTCGGCGAGGCCGTGGCGCTGCTCCTCGGAGGTGGCGTTGAGCAGCCACAGCAGCAGGAAGAACGCCATCATGGCGGTTACGAAATCCGCGTAGGCGACCTTCCAGGCCCCGCCGTGGTGCCCGCCGGCCACCACTTCCTCGCGTCGGATGACGATGGTCGTGCCGCCGTCCCGGCCGCCGGACCTGCCCTTCGCCCTGCTTGCCATGTCCCTGCCGCGATGGTTGCCGGCGCAGCATCGGGCAGGCGCGTTAATCCAGAGCTAATCCGGGCTGCGGTTCCGGTGGCCGAACCGATAGACCAGGACGATCAGGCCGCGCGGCGAGGCGTGATGGGCATCGAACGGCTTCGGATGCGGGAATGGGCTCGACAGGGATTGAACCTGTGACCCTTGCCGGGTGAAGGCAATAAGATAGGATTGCGGTAGATTGCTCGGGCTTGCTTGCGCCCGGTAAGCCCAAGGAAACCTTCCAATTTTTCGTTGCCGGTGCTTGCGCTCCGTTGCGAGCGTTTGCTGTGACGTGCTACCTACCTGCTACCTAGACGGCGCTAGGTAGCGGAGGCGGGCGGATGGCGGGCGAGCGGAAGCGGATTGGGTTGCGGGAGGTGCGGGCACTCGGTCCGAATGCCGAGGTGTGGGATGCCGCCGTGCCGGGCTTCGGCGCCCGCCGTCAGCGCAGCCCATCGGTCAGCTACATCGTCCTTTACCGCACACCGGAGGGACGCAACCGATGCTTCACCATTGGTCGCCATGGTTCGCCCTGGACGCCTGAGACAGCGCGGGCGAAGGCGTTGGAAGTGCTGACTGCCGCCAGCAAGGGCAGTGACCCTGCCGGCGACAAGCGGGAGAGGCGGGAGGCGGCGAGCGTCGCGGACCTCTGCGACCGCTACATGGCCGATGCCGAGGCTGGTCGGCTGCTGACCCGCCGGGGCGCTTCGAAGAAGGGCAGCACCCTCGTAACCGACCGTAGCCGGATCGCCGCGCACATCCGCCCGTTGCTCGGCAACATGAAGGTCGCCGCAATCACGTCGCGCGACGTGGAAACGTTCATGCACGCTGTCGCCGAGGGCCGGTCCGCGCACCGTACCAAAACCGGGAACAAGCGGGGCCTGTCCAACGTGCGCGGCGGCAAGGGCGCAGCCTCGCGGACGGTAGGATTGCTCGGCGCCTTATTCACCTACGCCATAAAGCAGGGGATGAGGCCTGACAACCCGGTGACGGGCACCGACCGCTTCGCATATGCCAAGCGCGAGCGGCGTCTGACCGATGCTGAATACGCAGCGCTCGGCACGGGGCTGGCGGCGGTTTCGATGTGGCCGGATGCCATCGCCTGCGCCCGCTTTTTGTCCGTGACAGGCTGGCGCAGCGGCGAGGCGTTGGCGCTGCGGTGGCGGGACGTGGATCTTGCCAAGCGGACGGCACGTCTGGCCGATACCAAGACCGGCGCCAGCGTCCGTCCGTTGTCGCACGCGGCCTGTGCTGTCCTAACGGGACAGGGCGGCGGCAAGGCGGACGCGCTGGTGTTCCGGGCCTCCCGCGGCGAAGGCGCCATGACGGGCTTCCCCGGCTTCTTTGAGCGCATCGGTAAGGTGTCCGGTTTGCCGGCGGACGTAACCCCGCATGTACTGCGGCATTCCTTCGCCAGCCTCGCCAACGACCTTGAACTCACGGCTGCGACCATCGGAATGTTGATCGGCCACAAGGGCAGCGGCACGACGCGCAGCTATATCCACGGTGCTGACGCTGTGTTGCTCGCAGCGGCTGACAAGGTCGCTAACGCCACTGCTGAACGCATGGGCGAGTCTGTTGCAACCGGGAACATCTACCCGCTGTTCGTACAAGCGGGCGCGTGATGCGTGGCGCCGGGCCGAAAGGGCGAGCGCGGGCTAAGGCGCCGGGAGTGCAGTTCGAAGAAGTCCTAAATGCAACAGCGTGGCTACTTCACAAGGCTGGCAAGGCGCCGGATGTCATTGCTGCCACGATTAATGCGACATGGGGCAACGGCGATGCGCTGACGGATGGTTCTGCCGTTGCCGCATGGATTGATATGCAATCGGCACTGCGGGCATCCGCACCGCAAAATCCCCTGGACCAGCTTTCGCGGCTTGAATCGGGGCTGCAACTCTTGCGCGGCGGGTTGGCCGTTGCATTCGACAATCTGCAAGGGGATCACCAGTCGAACGGCCGTGTAGGAGCGTCCATCGCATTGGGCGCCGTGTGCGACTTCGTGGAAGGTTTCGCTGATGTGGACGGCGGAAAGCTGTCCGATCCGATCCGGGCGCTAATGGTGGCGCTGAAAAACTTGGATGAGGGTGTTGCGAACCCGATGCTTGAACGGGTTCGCGTGCTTCGCCGTCCGACGGGTGGGGATGCTCGGCACACCATGGTTTCGTTTGCGGTGGCGGCGATGGAAGCAGCAATGGCAACCGGGCTGACTTTGGACCGGGCAGCAGCCCGCAATGCCAAAGACCTCGATCGGCGCGGCTATCGACTGTCCGAAAGCAAACCGATCAACGGCGCTACCGTGCGGAATTGGCGCACGAGAGCGGCCGAAGGTCCGGGCCGCTCCTACGGTCAGGCGGCGGGCCACCTTGCCTTGGTTCGGAGCGCGAAGGCGGACAGCAGGCAGTTGCCCGCCGATGGCTGGCAGCGGATTCTGGACAGGCTTGATGATTGGGCGCCGATCACGGGCATTCGCAGAAAGACCGGGGCTTAAAGCGAAGGCGCCGCTGTCAGCTTCATCCCATCGCAGACGCGCGGAGTCCCCGCGCATACCGATGGTGTTGATGTGCAGACCAGTTCCGATGCAATGCTGACGCGCGAGGCCGTGGCCGCCGCGCTAACCGCCGCCGGCTTCCCGGTGGCAACCAAGACGCTCGCTACCAAGGCCACACGAGGCGGCGGACCTCCCTACAGCCGGTGGGGCGCGAGGGCACTCTACCGCTGGGGCGACGCCCTGGACTGGGCACAAGCTGGTCTATCGGCGCCGCGGCGCAGCACCAGCGAAACCGATGCCGCCAAGGCCGACTGACGCAACCCCCACCGGCGGGAACCGGCGGGAGTTGCGGCATAGGCTGGGCAGGCATTGGACATGCGTTGCTTAGACGAGCCCCATCACCTTGCCAACCCGCCGCGCATCGAAAGCGCGCGACATGATCCAGCCTCTTGACCAAGCCGGCTTGCAACGCGGCGCCGAACACCTCCACCACCTTGGACCGCGTATGATCGCCGAGTTCATGGTCGAACTTGCCGGCCGGATCGGTGGCCTTCGCGCCACACAGGGTCTGCTGAACGAGCATCAGGCACGCCTGACGCTGGCGATGATCCTCGCGGCCGGAGCCAACGGGTTACCCACGCAGCCATTGCGGGAAGTGCCGCGTTGATGCCGGACATGCCCACGGTCGCCGCAATGCTCGCCGACCGCATCCGTGACTTGGCGCCCGCGCTGGTGGGTGCCGAGCAGACAACCCGCAGCGGAACCGAGTGGCGCTTTCGTTCGCGCGGCTGCCTCGCCGTGGTTGTTGCTGGGCCCAAACGTGGAGCCTGGTACGACCACGAGGCCGGCGAGGGCGGCGACGCGCTGGGCCTGGTCGCGCATCTTCGCCGCATGCCCATGCGGGACGCCCATGCGTGGGCGCTGGGGTGGCTTGGCGAGGCGCCGGCGCTCGGGGAGCCGCAGCGCCGTGGCAGCCCTGCAGCCTCACGACAAGCGCCGGGCGGGGCATCTGCATCGGCCACCGCCGACCTTGCCCGTCGCATCTGGCGCGAGGCGCTAGCGCCAGCCGGGACGCTGGTAGTGCGATACCTCGCCAGCCGTGATCTCGAGCTGCCGAAAGGTGACCACCCGCTTCGCTTCCACCCCAACTGCCCCCGCGGCGGCGAACGCTGGCCCGCCATGCTGGCGCTGATGACGCACCCGGCCGAACACGATGCGGACGGCCGCCCTCGAATTGTAGGCGTACACCGTACCTTCCTGAGCCGCGACGGCAGCGGCAAGGCACCCGGTACCGGGAAGCAGATGCTCGGCAACGCTGGTGTGGTGCGGCTGGTGCCGGATTACGACGTGACAGCCGGGCTTGGCATCGCAGAGGGTGTCGAGACCGCTCTTGCCGTGATGCAGGGCTTCGGCTGTCGCCCGATATGGGCCGCGACCAGCGCTGGCATGATCCGCACCCTCCCCGTGCTAGCCGGCATCGAGGCCTTAACGATCTTCGCAGATGCCGACAGCGCCGGGCGGGAGGCGGCCGAGAGTTGCGGCGCCCGTTGGGTCAAGGCTGCGCGCGAGGTGACGATCATCGCAGCGCCGACCGGCGACTTTAACGATACGGTTCAAGAGCGCGCGGCATGAGCGATGGCATCGGCAGTCCCGAAGAGCGCCTCCGCGCGGCTGGGGCCTCCTTCACCAGACCAGCGGCACCGGAAGCTGACCGACACAAAGGTTCCAATGGCGCGGCCGGCGGCGGACCGAAGGGGCAGAAAGCCAGTCCGGCAGCGAACCCGTACGATCTGGACGGCTTCGACCTGAACGAAGATGGCGTGGCGCTGGCCTTCGTCGATCGGTTTAAGGACGCGCTGCGGTACTGCCACCACACCGGCGCATGGTTTCAGTGGACCGGCGCTATCTGGCAACAGGAG
>JAABUN010008523.1_pt1 | contig 10425 bp, 8 predicted proteins | sample 5559311 | NCBI WGS metagenome assembly JAABUN01 (sample SAMN10711877, study PRJNA513370) | rock metagenome | isolation source: Antarctica rocks | place: Antarctica: Victoria Land, Siegfried Peak sud
CGCCGCGGTGTCCGGCAGCGCCATGAGCAGCGCGCGCATGAGCGGCACGTCCACCATGCTGGCCTCGTCCACCACCAGCAAGCCGCAGTCGAGCGGGTGCGCCTCGCCGCGCTTGAACCCGCCCGTCGCCGGGTCGGCTTCCAGCAGGCGGTGGATGGTGCGGGCCTCAAGCCCGGTGCTCTCGGCCAGGCGCTTGGCCGCCCGGCCCGTGGGCGCACACAGCGCCACCCGGACGCCCTTGGCGCCGAGCACCTTCAGGACGGAGTTCACCAGCGTGGTCTTGCCCACGCCGGGGCCGCCGGTGATGACCAGCACCTTGGCGTCCACGGCCAGGGTCAGAGCCTGCCGCTGGCTCGGCGCCAGGGCCAGCCCCGTCCTGCCCTCCACCCAAGGGATCGCACGCCCGGCGTCGATCACCGGCCAGGGCGGGCGGCCCCGGGACAGCGGGCGCAGCCGCTCGGCGATGGCCTGCTCGGAGCGGTAGAGGCCGGCCAGGAACACGCAAGCCTCGCCGTCCACCGTGTCGGCCACCAGCTCGCCATCCCCGAGTTCAAGCTGAAGCGCGTCCCCGATCAGCCCGGCCCCGACCTCGATCAGCTCGGAGGTGCTGCGTGTCAGCTCTGCGACGGGCAGCCCGCAGTGGCCTTGTCCTGTCGCCTCTGCCAGCCCGAACGACAGGCCGGCGCGCACCCGGATCATCGCCTCCTTGTCGATGCCCAGCTTGGCTGCGACCTGGTCGGCGGTGCGGAAGCCGATGCCGCGTATGTCGCGGGCCAGCCGGTAGGGGTTCTCGGTGATGAGCGCGATGGCGTCCTGGCCGTAGGTCTTGTAGATGCGCACGGCGCGCGACGTGCCGACGCCGTGGGCGTGCAGGAACAGCATGATCTCGCGGATCGCCTTCTGGTCGGCCCAGCCGGCCACGATGCGCGCGGCGCGCTTCTGGCCGATGCCGGTCACCTCGCGCAGGCGCCCCGGCTCCTGCTCGATCAGGTCGAACACCGCGTCCCCGAACGCGCCGACCAGCGCACGGGCGTACACCGGGCCGATGCCGCGGATCATGCCGGACCCCAAGTACTTCTCGATCCCCTCCAGCGTGGTCGGCTGCGTGGTGGTGACGCTGGCCGCCTTGAACTGCAAGCCGTGCTCGCGGTCGGTGGTCCACCAGCCGGTGGCGCTTATGAACTCGCCGGCGTTGATGGCCGCCGCGTGCCCCACCACGGCCACGAGGTCGCGCTGGCCACGGGCCTTGACTCGCAGGACGCAGAAGCCGTTCTCGGGATTGTGGTAGGTCACGCGCTCGACCAGGCCGGACAGCGTCTCGGCCGGCGCTGCCGTCGCGCTGCCGGCTGATTGCCTCAGGTGCGTGGTCCCTTGCTGATCCTGCGAGGGAGGTAGGGCTGCTGCCCTCATCCACCAAACCGGTCGCGGGACGAAGCCGGCTTCAGCGCCGCACCGCGGCGTACTCGGTCCCGGTCAGGCCGCCGCCGGCGTAAGCGGCGTCGGCGGACCCGGGCTGGGCCGGTGCCGCCGCTACCTGGACCACATCGGGCTGGCCGAAGCCGCCCGGCCCGAAGCTGCCTGGCATGCCGATCCGCGGGCCGACCGCCGCGACGTAGTTCACCGTCTCGTCCGGCAGCATCGTGCTGCCGCTCAGATACGCTTCCACCCGGTCCGGCCCGGCGTTGTAGGCTGCGAGGAACGCAGGCGCCCCGAAGCGGGCGTGCATCTCCTGCAGGTAGGCGGTGCCCGCCAGGATGTTGCTGCGTGGCTCGTAAGGGTCGGCACCCAGGCCGTGCCGCTGCCGCAAGGCGGCGTAGGTGCCCGGCATGACCTGCATCAGTCCCATGGCGCCGGCGCTCGACGTGACCGGGGCGCCGTCCGCGCCCGCCTGCCGGCCGCCGGACTCCTGACGCATGACGGCGCGGACCCAGGCCTCCGGCACCCCGAAGCGCGCGGCGGCCTCATGGATGTGGGGACCCCAGGGGTCGTTCGGCGGTCCGGGTGCCGGGTAGCCCTGGCTGGCGCGGGCCTCATGCGCCGCCGCGCGGGGCGCATCGGGGTCGTAGCCGTAGTCGCCGTTGCCGTCGTAGCCCCGCCTCCCGTCCCAGCGTGCCTGGCCGGAGCCGCCAGCGCATCCCGCCAGCACCAACGACAGAAGCAGGACCAGGACCGCCTCGCCGGCCGGTTTGGGTGTGCATGGAAGTCGCGGCATCGCGAACCTTTCTCGACCGGGCAGGCAGTGGGGCACTATGGCGACCATAAACAAGGAAGAACGGACGGGGTTATATTTTCAATCGGGCACCCCGTCGTGCTCGACAGAGGTGCCTGTCCATGTATCCCCGCTTCGTCGAGCCACGCATCCGGGACGCGCTCGCCGACACGCGGGTCGTGCTGCTCTCAGGGCCACGTCAGTCCGGCAAAACCACCCTGGGACGGAAGCTCGCGGACGGCGGCATGACTTACATGACGCTGGACAACGTGACGGTGCTTGATGCAGCGCGCGGCGATCCCGTTGGCTTCGTCCGTGGCCTGGACCGTGCGGTGATCGACGAGGTGCAGCGCGCCCCTGGCCTCATGTTAGCGCTCAAGGAGAGCGTGGACGCCGACCGCAGGCCAGGGCGCTTCCTGTTGACAGGCTCGGCCGACCTAATGGCGCTGCCGCGGGTCGCAGACTCGCTGGCCGGGCGCATGGAGGTGATGCGGCTGTTCCCGCTGGCCCAGTGCGAGATGCGGGGCGCCAGCTCCAACTCTCTGTCCGCAGCCTTCGTGGGCGAGGTGTCCGGTGCGGACAGGCCCTGGATGCGCCTCGCTAGCCTACGGACAGGGCTGCGCCGCTACTGCAGTTGTTGGTATTTAGAAGGGTGAACGGCATCCCCATAGGCGTAGCGCCGACCCGCAGGGCGCCCTGGGCGGTGGCCGGGAATGTAGCAAGGGCGGCAGACAGCATCGCGCCAGGCAGAATGACCTTGAACGTCAACGTCCTCCTCCGTTCACCGAGCCAGCACGCTCCGGCATCCCGGGCCGGGCGGCCAGCACGCCACGTCAGGCCTTGACCAGCGCGCAGCCGGTGTCCTTCAAGGGCCGGAACGCCTGGTCACCCGGGATGCGGGCGACGACGTCCAGGTAGTCCCAAGGGTAGCGCGACGCCCCCGGCGACTTCACCCGCGCCAGCAGCAGGTCGAATGTCATCTTGTTGTTCGCCAGGATGCGCCCGCCCTGGGCGTACATATCGTTTACCGGCCTGTCCCGCATGGACCCCAGCACAGCTCCGGTCTCGGCGGTCCCTGCGGCCTGCACCGCCCGCAGGTAGTGCAGCGCCGCAGAGTAGGCGCCGGCCTGCAGATCGGTCGGCATCCGCCGGCGCTCGGCAAAGAACCGCTTTGCCCAGGCGCGCGACGCCTCGTCCTGGTCCCAGTACCAAGACTGCACGAACTGCAGGCCCTGCGCCGCCTCCAGGCCCAGGGCATGAACATCGGTCAGGTAAACAATGGGTGCGACCAGGGTCTGCTTCTTTGCCAGCCCGAACTCGCCGGCCTGCTTGACGGATGTGATGAGGTCGGCCCCGCTGTTGGCCAGCACGACGACTTCCGCGCCCGACACCTGCGCTGTGGTCAGCAGGGACGCGAAGTCGGAGTTGTTGAGCGGGTGCTTGGCGGCTCCCAGGACCGTGCCGCTGCCCTGGATGGCGCCGCGCATGTCGGCCTCCACAGCTTGGCCGAACGCGTAGTCCACCGTAATGAAGAAGTAGCTTCGCTTGCCCTCGTTCAGCATGGAGCGCGCTAGGCCATGGGCGTCGGCATAGGTATTCTGCGCCCACTGGATGCCGTTCCGCCCGCAACCCTTGCCCGCCAGTTCCGACGTGGTGGAGGAGACGTGCAGGATCGGCTTGTCATACTGCGCCGCGACGGACTGCGCGCCTAGCGAGATCGCCGAGTTGCAGATGTCCATGACCACATCCACCCGCCCGTTGGACATCCAGTCGCGAATAAGGGCGAGGCCCACGTCCGGCTTATTCTGATGGTCGGCGACCAGCACCTCGACCTGCCGATCCAGCCCGGCCGCCACACCATCCGCGACCGCCAGCCGGACCGCCTGGGCCGATCCCGGCCCGGCCAGGTCGGCATAGGGGCCGGACTGGTCGTTCAGCACACCGATACGGAGCGGCGGCTTGGACGGCGCCGCACTCTGGGCCGCCCCGGGTCGGGGCAAGGCTAGAGCCGCGGCGCCGGCCAGGGAGGCCGACAAAAGGCGGCGGCGGGTAGCGTCAGGTGTCATGGCGTGATCCCTTTCGTGCTGCCGATGGTGATGTCCAGCCAGCCCCTGTCGTCGTTGCGGGCATGGTCGCCAGGACGCAGCAGGACCGTCGTTGCCGCACCCTGCACCAAGGCGGGGCCGGGCACCACCTGGCCGGGCACCAGCGACGCCAGGTCCCGCACCGGCGCGTCCCGCCATCCGTCCAACCAGATGCGGCGGGACCCGGGCACCATCGTGCCGGCGGCGGCGGCGGGCGCCGCCGCCGGCACCGCCGGCAGGTGGCCGGTGACGGTCAGGCGTGCATTGGACAGCACCACGTCCTGGTCAGGCAAGGCATAGGTATACAAGACCTCGTGCCGGGCATGGAACCGCGCCTCGATCTCCGCGCGTGCGCCAGGGGCGTCCAGGTCCACGCCGTCCAAGCCTACGGAGACTTCGAACACCTGCTCGCCATAGCGCAGGTCGCCGGTGCGGGACGTGGTGACGGGACCACTGAACCAGGACAGCCGGGCGCGTCCCTCCCGCTCCATATCGGCGTAGGCCCGCGCGAGTGCCGCCGGGTCCAGCGTGCCCGTTCCGTCCCTGCCAGGCCCGGCGAAGCTGCGGGCGAGATGCATCGTCAGGCCGGTGTTCAGCATCCCCCAGGCCGACAGCACGCTGGCGTGGACCGGCACCAGCACCCGTCCTATCCCAAGCTCTGCCGCCACGGCGCTGACATGCAGCCCGGCCGCGCCGCCAAATGACAGCAGGGCGAAGCCCCGCGGGTCTACCCCGCGCTGCACGGTCGCTAGCCGCACGCCATCGGCCATGCGGGCATTCACCAGCCGATGCACGCCGGCCGCCGCCGCCTCCACTCCCAGGCCAAGCTGCACTCCCAGCCGCGCGACCACCGCACGGGCTGCGTCCTGGTCCAGCGGCAGCGTGCCGCCCAACCCGGGGTCCAAGTAGCCGAGTACCAGGTTGGCGTCGGTCACAGTGGCCAGGTTGCCGCCGCGGCCGTAGCAGGCCGGCCCCGGCCGCGCGCCCGCGCTGGCCGGGCCAACGCGCAGCAGGCCGGACGGCCCAAGGTCGGCGATGCTGCCGCCCCCGGCGCCGAGCGTCACGATGTCCAGGCTCGGCAACGCAATCGGCACCCCGCCCACACCGCGCCCGGCCGACATGGCCACTGCTCCCGCACGCAGCAGCGCGATGTCGGTGCTGGTGCCTCCCATGTCGAAGGTGACGAGGTCCGCCCCTGCGCCTTGCAGGGACAGCGCCACTGCGGCAGCAACGCCGCCAGCCGGGCCGGACAGGGCGGTTCCGGCGGCCAGGCGACCGGCTTCCTCCACTGCCGCAACGCCGCCGTGGGACAGGATGACAAGGGGCGGGCGCGGCAGCCCGGTTGCGGCCAGCCGCCCTACCAGACGCGCCAGGTAGCCCTGAACCACGGGGCCGACGATGGCGTTGGCGACGGTGGTGCAGAACCGCTCGTATTCCTTGATCTCGGGCAGCACGCCGGCGGACGCGGTGACATAGGCGCCGGGCAGGCGCGCACGCGCCACGTCAGCCGCACGCCGCTCGTGCGCCGGGTTGCACCAGGCGTGCAGGAAGCACACGGCCACCGCCTCCACCCCGGCCGCCTCCAAGGCGTCCAGGGCGAGGTGCAGGGAAGCCTCGTCCAGCGGCGTCTCCACCGTGCCGTCCGCGCGCATCCGCTCCTGCACCGGCAGGCGCAGGGCGCGGGGAACCATCGGCACCGGCGGCGGCACGCGCAGGTCGTAGCGGTTGGGCTTCAGCCCCTCCCGCATCTCGATCACGTCCCGGTGCCCGGCGGTGATCAACATCCCGACGCGGGCGCCCTTGCCTTCCAGCAGCGCGTTGGTCGCCACCGTAGTGCCGTGGACCATGCGCGTGGTTCCGGCCAGCAGCGCCGGCAGAGCCAGGCCGAGTTGCCCCGCCGCAAGGCGCAGGCCATCCAGCACCCCCTCCGACTGGTCCGCAGGCGTCGTGGCGGCCTTGGCAACCGTGGTCGTGCCGTCCGCCCCGCATACCACCACGTCCGTGAACGTGCCGCCCACGTCCACGCCAATGGCGTATCCCGTCACGCCGTGCCCCACCCGCCGCCGCCGCCGGACAGAATGCAGAATCGGCTGCCGGGTGGCACGGCGATGCCGGCCTGCTTGGTCCGCAGCACCTGCGGAGCTTGGCCCGGCGCCTCCAGCACGTAGTGGTGCGGCAGGCCGTCCGCGCCACCGCACATGCCGCGCGCACCGTGGCGCACGCCGTCTCCAGCGGTGTTAGCGGCAGCCGGGCCATCGGACTCCACCCGCAGCAGCAGCGACGCGCCGTCCCCGCCCTGGTGTCGTCCGGCGCCCCCCGCACCTTCCCGGAACTCGTGCCGCTCCAGCACCAGCGGGAACCGGGCCTCTGTCACCTCGACGCTGCCGAACTTTATCCCGCCGACCGAGTGCCACTCCCCCGCCGCCGGCCAACCCGGCCCGGCGGAGGATGCGCCGCCGCCGGGCCGCGCATGGAACAGGTGCCAGATGAAGTGCCGCCCGCTGCGTGCGTCCCGTCCGGTCAGCGCCAGGCGGAACCGCCTGCCCCAACCACCCATCGCCCGGTCCGGGCAGGCGGAGGACAAGGCATCGATGACAGCCTCCACGATCTCGTTCGAGCAATGGCTGGTGCATAGCGTGACCGGCGCACCCTCGCGCGCCCAGACGACGGTGCCCTCCTGCGCTACCACACGCAACGGACGGAACGCGCCGTCGTTGCGGGCGCAGCCGGGGTCCAGCAGGTAGGCGAAGGCCATCGCAACGGCTGACTGCATGTTGGCGTGCGACGAGTTGACGAAGCCCGCCACCTGCGGGTCCGATCCGGTCAGGTCCACCGTGACCTCGCCGCCGGCTACCGTCACGCGGGCGCGTACGGCAATGTCCTCGGTCCCGTGACCGTCATCGTCCAGCAGAGCGACGCCGTCATAGTCGCCGTCTTGCCAGCACTCCACGATGCTGCGGGCGTGGCGCTCGGCCGCGTCCAGCATGGCGTCCACGGCGGCGCGCAACACGTCTGGGCCGGCTTCCGCCAGCACGGCCGAAAGCCGCGCGGTGCCCAACCGCGCCGCACCCAGCATTGCCGCCAGGTCCCCACGGAAGTCGCGGGCGTTGCGGGTGTTGGCGGCCAGCATCCCGACCAGGTCATTACGCACCTCCCCGCCTTCCGTCAGCCGGATCGGCGGCACGCGCAGGCCTTCCTGCCATATATCGGTGGCAGCAGGGTTGTAGCCGCCGTGGGTGGAGCCGCCGATGTCGCTCTGGTGCCCGCGCACGACCGACCAGAACTGCAACGCGCCGTCCCGGGCGAAAACCGGCGCCAGCGCCGTCAGGTCTGGCAGGTGGCTGCCGCCGTGATAAGGGTCGTTCAGCAGGAACAGATCACCGGGCGCCGGGTCCGGGAACGCCGCAGCCACGGCACGCGCGGCCCAGGGCATCGCCCCCACGTGCACGGGAATATGGTCCGCCTGCGCCACCAGGCGGCACCCCGCATCCACGATGGCGATGGAGAAGTCGCGCGACGAGTTGAGGATTTGCGAGTACGACGTGCGAAGCATTGCCTCCCCCATCTCCTCGGCAATGGCGCACAGCCGGCTCTGCAGCACGGCCACGGTCACGGGGTCGGTCATTGCGCCAGCCAGGGTCATGCGGGCAGGCTGGCCAGCGCATCGTCAATCGCGGCGCCGAGGCGGTCCACGACCATCCCGATCTCGTCGGCCGAGATGATGTAGGGCGGCGCCAGCACGACGTGGTCGCCATGCACGCCGTCCACGGTGCCGCCGCCGGGGTAGCAGGCCAGGCCGCGGGCGAGGGCGGCCTGCTTGATCCGGGCGTGTAGCTTGTGCGCGGGATCGAATGGCGCCTTGCTGGCGCGGTCCGCGACCAGCTCCAACGCCAGGAACAGGCCGCGCCCGCGTATGTCGCCTATGTGGCGGTGGTTGCCGAAGCGGTCCTGCAACCGCGCCTCCAGAAGTGCGCCGCGCCCGCGCACCTGCGCCAGCAGCCCGTCGTCGCGGATGGCCCGCTGCACGGCGAGCGCCGCGGCGCAGGCGACCGGGTGTGCCAAGTAGGTGTGACCGTGCAGGAAGCTGCCGGTGCCGTCCCGCAGCGCGTCCACCACGCGTCCGCTTGCGAGCACGGCGCCGATGGGCTGGTAGCCGCCGCCCAGGCCCTTGGCCACCGCCTGGATATCCGGCGCAACCCCTTCCTGTTCCCAGGCGTGGAGCGTGCCGGTGCGTCCCATGCCGCACATCACCTCATCCAGGATCAGCAGCGCGCCGTGGCGGTCGCACACGTCCCGCACAGCTGGGAAATAGCCGGCCGGCGCCGTGACGCACCCGGCCGTGGCGCCGCCTACCGGCTCTGCCACGAAGGCCGCCACGGTATCGGGGCCGAGGCGCTGGAATTCCGCGTCCAGCTCCGTGGCCAGGAGCGCAGCATACTCCGCCTCCGTCCCGCCGGCGCGCTGGCCGCGGTAGGCGTAGGCTGGGCTGACGTGGCTGAAGGCGTCGGACAGCAGGGGCGCATATGGTTCCCGTCGCCAAGCGTTGCCGCCAGCGGCCAAGGCGCCCAGCGTGTTGCCGTGGTAGCTTTGCTTTCGTGCGATGAAGCGGGTGCGGCGGGGCTGGCCGACTTCCAGGAAGTATTGCCGGGCCATCTTGAGCGCGGCCTCGACCGCCTCCGACCCGCCGGACACGAAGTATGCCCAAGCGAGGCCGCCGGGTTCGTGCCCGACCAGTTCCTCGGCCAACGCTTCCGCTGGTTCGGAGGAGAAGAATCCGGTGTGGGCGTAAGCGAGGGTAGCGGCCTGGCGCTGGATGGCTTCGATCACGCGCAAATGCCCGTGCCCCAGGCAGCTCACGGCGGCGCCTCCGGAAGCGTCCAGCACCGTTCCGCCATCGGCTGTATGCAGCCAGACGCCCTGGCCGCCGGTGGCAGTGGGAGGCGGGGCACCGCGCAGGATACGGTGCATGACGCGGCTGGTGCGGGTGGCTGCTGATTGCGGGGCCGTTTTCATGGTGAGAGCCACGCTGGAGTTTGGGTGAAGCCGTAATCAGGCGGCGTTCTGTGCTGGCATGTTGGTGACCTCGACGCCGTTATGGAATGTGACTTCCTGGACGACTTTAGGCAACTGGTTCTCGCCCTTCAGCCGGCGCCCGGTCCTTGCAGCCGCCGTCGCCAGCTTGGACATCATCAGCCACGCCGTATCTCGCGACAGCGCGCCCATGGTCCGCACCGTCCGGTGCCGGACCGTGGCGAGCACGCTCTCGATCAAGGTGGACGTGTGCAGCTGGCCCCAGTGCTGACGCTGGTGGCGAATTGGCAAGTTTGGTTGATTTGGCGGTCGTGATAGTAGGTTTCGGCCTGGAGACCGATGATGCAGGCCCATTCCTTTAAAGGACGCTATCGAAGTGTCTGCGTCCGTAGAACAGCCTCAAAGACCGGCTTGGCACTTGGATCAGCTTCCTACACCAGCGCGGCTAGTTTCTTGAGCACGCGGTAGACGCTGGCCCGCCCGATGCCGAGCCGGCGCGCGATGGCAACGGGACCGAGATGCTCCTCGTCTCGCAGCCGGCGCAGTTCGGCCGCGTCAATGGTGGGTCTGCGGCCCTTGTAGACTCCGCGCTCTTTGGCGGCCTTGATGCCCTCCAACTGGCGTTCCCGACGCAGGTTGGTCTTGAACTCGGCGAACACGCCCAGCATGTCCAAGAACGCCTCGCCAGCAGCCGTGCCAGTGTCCACTGGCTGTTCGGTGGCGCGCAGGGCGACACCCCTGCCCTTCAGCTCGTGCACGATGTCCTGTAAATCCTTCATGGACCGGGCGAGGCGGTCGATGCGGGTCACCACCAAGGTGTCTCCGGGCTGCACAAAGTCGAGCAGCACCTGCAGCTCGGTCCGCCCGTCGCGCCTGGACCCGCTGGCCTTCTCGGCGCGGACCACGCCGCAACCGGCCGCCTTGAGGGCTACACGTTGGATGCCAAGGTCCTGGTCGAGGGTGCTGACGCGGGCGTAGCCGTAAATGGGCATAGGTGGGGCCGTTCTGTCCTGTTGGGGTCTAGACCTACTCAGGCTATCGTCTCGGAAGCTTGGAAACAACCCATGCGAGACGCGCCTCGGCGTCTCGTGCAAGTGTGCT
>JAABUN010008524.1_pt1 | contig 10422 bp, 8 predicted proteins | sample 5559311 | NCBI WGS metagenome assembly JAABUN01 (sample SAMN10711877, study PRJNA513370) | rock metagenome | isolation source: Antarctica rocks | place: Antarctica: Victoria Land, Siegfried Peak sud
TTCCCGACCTGCCCGATCCCCGAGATCGCCCGCCTCGGACGAAGCCTTCGGCAGTGGAAGTCCGCGATCCTGGCCTACTTCGACACCAATGGTGCCTCCAACGGGCCCACCGAGGCCGTCAACGGCGACATCGAAACCACCCGCCGGATCGCCCGAGGCTTCCGCAACTTCACCAACTACAGACTCCGCTGCCTACTCGCCGCCGGCGGACACCGCCCCTACCGCGCAAAACAAACCAACCACGCCAAATGCGAAGAGCCGGTAACGCTGGGAGGACTGTGGGGTTCCCTCTGCTGCGTTTCCCTGTCCACACCGCGCGATCAACTCGCGCCGGGGACCTCTGCCCGGATTGCGTCCGGGGACGTGATAGGAGAGCTAGCCGACCGTCAGCTTGCCCAGTCGATACTCCAACTTCGCTCTTCTTCCAGGATCTTCTCCAGAGTCTTTTGTCCTCGTGATGTACTCTTCCCTATAAGTCTTCAGCAATAGGTCGTCCACTACCCTCACATGGCCTGCAGGGAAGCGATATTCCATTTTCTGTTCAATCTCCGCCCAGTCAGCATCACCGATAACGCGAGTGAAGGAATCGATGGTTTTGATGTTCATTGCTCCGAGCAACGAAAGGAGCCAGTCGTACTGTTCCTTTCGGCTCCGAGGGTGATCAGGTATCACTTCAGCAAGCAACTCAGCGAGAACATCGGCCGACAATTCGGGTTCACCAGGGTGAGACTCCGCAGCGTTCTTGGCTTTTTGCACCGCGGCGGCATCATGGATCTTAACGAACTCGTCGTCGGCCAATTCAATGAGTCCCGAGGCCAGGGTGAAGGCTCGGTTTATTGCTGGCGGCACCTCGCCAATCGCCTTATAGCGCACATCGTGCTCGAATTCCGCCCAAGCATGTTGGAGAACCGTCTTTACTTGCACTTCGAATCGCGTGCCGACGCAGGCTGCGCACCCTGGTGGCGTCCTGGCGTGTGGAACCTCCAGAACCAGATGATGCGCGGCGTAGCCCATCAGCCCTTCGTTTATCTGTTGAGCCTTCTTGTCGACGTTTTCGACAACGTTGAACTGCCCGGTCAAAGCTGACACGACATTTGTTACGTCGGGCTGTATGTAAGTGATGATTCGTACGCCCAAGACGTCATCGAGATCAGGGATGCCCTTTTTGTACTTAGCGTTTCCGTGAGCGTCGGTCTTCCGAAGCTTCTCTCTAATGGAATCGACGCCTTTCACTCGGCTCTGGATGAGGTGATAGTTGAGGCCATCATCACGGAGGCGTGCAGAAATGGCACCCGTAATAGATTCAAGATTCTTCTCGAAATTTGGCTGGTCAGTTGAAAAGCTCGTCAGGTGAAGATTAATGAGACGTTCGTGGTCCTGCGCATTCATGAGTGGGCCTCCGCAAACCGTGGCGCCATGGATTCCATCTGCTCCATGACGAGCTTGATGGCTTCGGGCTGCTTGTCCGGCGGATACCCGTATTTCACCAGCAGCCGTTTGATTGACGAGCGAAGCTTCGCGCGGACGTCGTCGCGTACGGTCCAGTCCGTGCGGACATCACGTCGCATCACCGCTACCAGGTCCCGCGCGATGGCGGCAAGAACACCCTCGCCCTGCACTTCGACAGCTGATTCGTTCAGCGCCACCGCGTCGTAGAAGGCAAGCTCGTCGGAGTTCAGCGGGGGAGTGAAGCGCGCTCCGCGGTTGCCCTCCCGTGCCACCTCACGCGCGAGTTCTACCAGCTCAGCGATGACCTCGGCGGACGTCAGCTGCTGGTTCGTGTACTTCCGCATCAACTCGGTGATGCGCTCCGAGAACGCCCGCTGCCGAATGACGTTGTTCCGAGTGGTCGCCATCGACTCCTCCGAAATCAGCTTCCGCAGCGCTTCGATGGCGAGTTGCGGGTTCCGCGCGTTCTGGGTCTTGGTGACGAACTCCGGTGTCAGGTCATTCAGCGAGGGCTTCGGCATGCCAGCCGCGTCATAGATGTCGAGGATCTCGCCGGTTGCCGTCGACGACGCGATCAGCGCACCCAGCAGTCGCTGGATGTCCTCGGGAACGGGTTCGCCGGAGGACTGGCGATCAAGGGCGTCGAACTTCGCCATCCAAACCCGGATCTCCTCATACATCTTCACGTCTGTCAGCAGATGCTCCATCGTCTCGGAACCGGAGCACAGCGCCCAGGCTCGCGACAGCTGGCCGGACAGATGCCGGTATGCGGCAGCCAATGACTCGCCGTCGTCGGAAGTGAATGGCGTCGAGGGCGCCCGGAGGTAGTTCGCGGCGCCCGTCACCGCCGTGAGGTACGCCTTAGGCCCGCCGCGAGCGAGGACCGACCGCCAGTCGTACCCGGCCAGCAGTGCCGCCAGCCGGCCGATCAGGTCACGACCGACGGCGATTTCCTCCTCAATGTTCTTTCCCACCACCTTGGTCTGCTGATCGGTCGCCGTGTACTCGGCCAGCGCCGTCGTGAGATTGTCGGCGAGCGCCGCGTACGTCACCAGCAGCCCGCCGGCTTTGCCGCGGAAGGTCCGGTTCACGCGCGCGAGGGTCTGCATGAGCAGTGCACCTCGCAGCGGCCTGTCCAGGTAGAGCGTGTGCAGCGGCGGCGAATCGTAGCCGGTGAGCATCATGTCCTTGACGATCACCAGCTCCAGCTCGTCATCGACGTCCTTGAGGCGTTCCTTCACCACGGCGTTCGCGGAGTCGCGGCGGACGTGGTCGGAGATCGGCGGTGCGTCCGAGGCGGTCCCGGAGTACACCACCTTAATCTTGCCCTTCGGCAGATCGTCCGAATGCCAGTTGGGCCGCAGCGCCACGATCGCGGAGTACAGATTGGCGCAAATCTCCCTCGTCCCGCCCACGATCATCGCCTTGCCAGGCGACTCAATGAACTTGCGCATCTGCGCACTACGGTTCTCCCAGTGGTCCACGAGATCCGCGGCGAGCGCCTCGATGCGCTGCGGCGCGCCATATACCGCGTTCACGACGGCGACGCTCGCCTCGATGCGCGCACGCTCGGTGTCGTCCAGACCGACGGTCAGTTCGTCGGCGGCGTCGTCGAGATCCTCCTCCGTGGTGCCGGCAGCTAGTTCCACCTTGATGAGCCGCGGCTCGAAGTACACGGGCACAGTGGCGCCGTCGTCCACTGCCCTGGAGAGGTCGTAGATATCGATGTAGTCACCGAATACGTCGCGGGTGTTGCGGTCACTGAACGAGATGGGCGTGCCAGTGAACGCGATGAGCGTCGCGTGCGGAAGGGCGTCGCGCAGGTGGCGTGCGTAGCCATCGAGGTCGTCATAGTGGCTGCGGTGCGCCTCATCCACGACGACGACGATGTTCCGCCGGTCGGACAGGAGCGGATGATCGATACCGGAATCCTTCTCGGCCTTGCTCAGCCCGAATTTCTGCAGCGTGGTGAAGTAGATGCCACCGGTGGTTCGGTTGGACAGCTCGTCGCGAAGTTCGGCACGATGTCGAACCTGCTTGGGCGTCTCGGCGAGCAGCAGGCTCCGGGCGAAGCCCTCATACAGCTGTCCGTCGAGTTCGTTGCGGTCGGTGACGACGACGACGGTCGGGTTCTTCAGCCGCGGATGCCGAGCGACCTGGTTGGTGTACAGCTCCATTTCCATGGATTTGCCGGAGCCCTGCGTGTGCCAGACGACGCCGGCCTTGCCGTTGCTTTCGACCGCCTGGATGGTGTTGTCGACCGCTTTCGTCACGGCGAAGTACTGGTCGGGTTTGGCGATGCGCTTGGTGAGGCCCTCCGAGCCGCCGTCGAACGCCGTGAAATTGGTGACGAGCTGCAGGAAACGCGTCTGGCTGTAGAGGCCGTTGAGCGCGATGTCCAGGGAGGTGACGGCTTCGCCGTCCTCCATGTGGCCGGGCGGGACGGGGACGCCGTCGTCGTCGACGTTCCAGGGTGAGAAGTGGTTGAGGGGCGTGAACGGCGTACCGTACCGGGTGTCGATGCCGCCCAGGCCGGTGAATCTCGCGGAGTTGAGCAGGTCCAGCAGTTCGCCGAGGCGCCGCTGGTCCACGTTGTCCCGGTTGAAGATGCGGGGGAGTGTCGCCGCCAACGAAGGGTTGGCCCTCATGACGGCGTCCATGGTCTCATCAATCAGCAGCCCGATGCTCTTGGGCGCCGCGCCGCCGATGGCTGGCAGGCCCTTGCCGTTCGCCGCGAGATACTCCCAGCGCGCCACCGCCGGCACCCAGAAGACGCCGCGGCCCGTGTACTCGTCGACGTCGTCGATGAGCTGGCCGATCTGGTCCTCATCGAGGCCCTCCGCTTCGAGCTCGGTGACGATCTGCGTCCGCCGCTCCTCGAACGCATCCGACACGTACTTCAGGAACACGAGGCCCAGAATCACGTCCTTGTACTGCGAGGCGTCCATAGAACCACGCAGCTTGTCGGCGGCCTTCCACAGCGTGTCCTTGAGTTCCTTCATGGTGGACGGGGTGGCAGGGGCCTTGGCTGCTGCCTTCGTCTTCGGGGGCATGTACGCGGTTCCTTCGGTTGGTGCATAGTTAGCGGCGCAACGGGGTTGGTCGGGCTAGTCAGGATGAGGCTTTCGCCCGCGACGCCGTCGAGCATCAGCCTAGCGAGTTCCTCCACCCGCCGAAGCCGCTCGCGGAGGACGTCCTGTTCACGGTGCAGGCGTTCGAGGGCAATCTGGAGGTGGCGGCGCTGGTGGTCGGGAGCAGGGTCTGCGTCCGAATCAGCCGTGGGAAACGGAACGAGTGCGCCTGCTGCGGCAAGGCGCGCTTCCCTCCCGAACCACTTGATCTCTATACCCCCAGGGGGTAGTGTAACTTCCGCCCTACCGGTCCGGGCCGTACGTGCGCTCCTTCAACTTCAGGTCCAGCGCATCGGCCAGCTCAGTAATTGCACCCGTCCCGGAATGATCGCCGTAGGGTAGCTGGAGAGCAGACCCGCGTTTGTCGATCCATCCCGGGAGGTCGGTGTGTCCGCATACCTGAACGTGCTGGTCATTCTTGTCATCGCACTGGCTGCGGTCGGAGCGGTGTACCTGATTTCGAGAGCCACCGCCATCCACGCCGACCCGATCGAGAGCCACCCGTTCATCTCTGGTTGGGAACCGCAGGAACACGCGTTGTCCCGCTACCACGCGCGCTATTACCCGCTGACGATGCTCTTCCTGGCCTTCGACGTCGAGATGCTCTTCATGTATCCGTGGGCGGTGATCGTGGCGGGGGCCGGGTTCGAAGCAGTCGCCGAGATGTTCATCTTCCTCGGCGTGCTGATGGCAGGGGTCGTATGGGCGTGGCGTGAGGGCGCGCTACGGTGGACCTGACCAGTACTCTGGCCGGGCTGGCGGTACGCCGACCCCACGTGCTCCTCGTTGAAGTTCCCGGCCACGGCCAGACCCGCATGCCGACCGAACGGGAGCTGCGGCGCCGCGGCTGGGTCGAGTCGGCGTCTCCCGCTGACGCCGACATTCTGTTCATCTGCGGTACCCCGACACGGCAGTTCCAGGAGATCCTGGACCGCGTGTGGGACCAGCTTCCCGGCCCACGAGTCCGAACCGTAGCCACCCATCCCGCGGAGGTCTCGGAGGCGCTCGATCAGGCGAAAGTGGAACTCCTCAACAACCAGACCCACTACGACGACGCGCGCACCCGCTCTGCCTCCGCTACCTCCGCAGCACCCGCGACGGGCGACTCAAACTCCAAAGGTCGCGATGAGGGCATGGACCAAGGAGAAGTGGAACACGGCGGGATGAGCCACGAGGGAATGGATCACGGGGCCTTGCAGCACGGTGACATGCAGCACGGCGACATGGACATGCCGATGCCCGGGGGAATCGGCCTGGCCGAGGGTGGCTCGGACCGCGACGGCCTCGACCTCGACGTCCTGCATGTTTCGCTGGGCCCGGCGCTGCGCTACTGGCCCGCCGGGCTTGTGGTCCGGTGCGTGCTGCAGGGCGACATCATCACGGATGCCTCGGTGGACATGCTGGGCGTGTCGCCTCCCGTCAGTGTGAAGGACAGCGTGAAGGACAGGGTGAAAGACAGTGAGGGGCCCGACGACGGTCGTCCAGCGTCCGTGCGCTACTGCGACCAGGCGGCGGGGGTGCTGGCCCTGATGGGGTGGGAGCGGCTCGCCCGGACCGCCTTCCGAATCCGCGACGGCCTACTCGGAAGCATGTCCGCCGACGACGCCGCGCGTGAGCTCGGCAAACTGGCCCGTCGGGTTCGGCGATCGCGGGTGCTTCGCTGGTCTTTCCGGGATCTACCGGAAGTGCTGGACGGTGTAGACCGGCTCCTCGATGATGCACGGGCGCTGCTCGGAGGTGTCCGTGGCACCGCGATGGAGATAGCGACCACCCGGGCAGATGACAGTGCCGGTCTGCAGCGCGTGCCGAACATGATCGTGGGTCGTGATCTCTTCGCCGCACGCCTGATCATCGCGTCGCTGGATCTCGCCACTACTGCCGCAGCGCCCGTGGAGGAACCCGATGGATGACGGCGTGGTGCAGGTCGGCCCCCTCGGCACCCTGGTCGCGGTGGTCCTCTTTGGCGGCCTGGTTGTGGTCGCCGCTGGGCTGGACGGGGTACTCGCTGCCCGGGTCGGGCGACAGCCCCTGCGTTCAGGAGCGGCGCGGCCCCTGTGGGAAGCGGCACGGCTGTTCCGCCAGAGGCGCCGGTCGCTCGTGGCCGCGGACTCGCTGCTGTGGCGCATCGGTGTGGCGGGTCTGCTCGTCGTCGCACTGTTGAAAGTGGCTGTGGTGCCGCTCGGGTCATGGACGGTCGCGGACCTTTCCGTGGGAGTGGTCTGGTTCAATGCGATGGACGTCATGGTCTGGGCGCTGGTGTGGCTGGCCGGTTGGGGCGCCAACAGCGCATTCTCCCTGGTCGGCGGGTACCGTTTCCTCGCCCAGGCGGTGTCCTATGAACTGCCCCTGATGTTCGCGCTGACGGCGCCCGTGGTTGCCGCCGGCAGCCTGCGCGTCGGGGACATCGTGGCAGCCCAGGACGGGCTGTGGTTCGTCGTCTGGATGCCGGTCGCGTTCCTCGTCTTCTGTGCGGCAGTTGTGGCCTTCTCCGCCTGGGGTCCGTTCAGGCCGGCGGTCAGCCCGGACATCGCAGGGGGAGTGCTGGCGGAACTATCCGGGGTTGACCGGCTGCTACTGCAGGCCGGACGGTACGCGCTGCTCACTGCCGGAGCCGGATTCGCCGTCGCCCTGTTCCTCGGCGGCGGGTCCGGGCCCCTCGCCCCGCCGTGGGTATGGACGCTCGTGAAAACATTGGCGGTCCTGTTCCTGTTCATCGGAGCACAGCGGGTGCTACCGATGGTGCGGCCAGATCGGTTGGCGGAAGCGGCCTGGGTGGTCGTCCTGCCCGCTGTGCTCGCACAGGTCTTCGTAGTGTCTCTGGTGGTGGTGGGCAGGTGAGTGTGGTTTCCGCAGGTATTTTCTGGTTTCTGGGGCTGGTGGCGGTGGCAGCGGGTATCGCGGTCTTCTGCGTGGACTCCATGGCTCGGGCAACCTATGCGCTGGCCGTATCCTTCGTCGCGGTCGGACTGATCATGCTGCTGCTGTTCAACCTCGAGTACATCGGGATCATCACCGTACTGATGATGGTCATGGAGATGGCGATCATGGGAATCTTCATGATCATGTTCATGGGGATGAACCCTGCACTGATGCCCATGAACATGGTGCACAACAAGCGCTGGTCCGTGGGTCTCTCCGTCGGCGCATTCGTCATTCTCGCCGGCGGTGCGCTATCGATCCCGTGGCCCGAGCGACGGGGTGTGCCCGCGCCGGATCTGACGCAATCGCTCGGCGAGGCGGTGATGGGCTCGAAAATGCTGGTGATGCTCACGGTGAGCCCGGTCCTGTTCGCCACCGTGGTGGCAGCGCTGGTGTTGGCCACCCCTCGGGGTCGCTACGACCGCTTCGGGGACAACCTCGACGTCTCGCCACCGCGTGGGCCCGAGCGGGAGCAGGGCCGGCCATGACGCTGGAGGCGGTGCTCGTGATCTCCGCAGCCCTGTTCTGCGTAGGACTGTACGGGGCGTTGTCGCAGCAGGTCGTCGTGATGGTGATGATGGGCCTGGAACTCATGCTCAACGGGGTGGTCCTCGCAGCGGCGGGCCTGTGGTGGTTCCTGGCACCGGTCCCGGATGGGCAGATCCTGCTGCTGGTGGTGATCACGGCGATGACGGTGGAGATGGCCATGGGATTCGCGGTCGCCACGCTGCTGAACCGTTCGCGGGGATCCGACATGACCGACATGGCGACGGATCTCTCCGGATGAGCGCCCTGCTGTGGATGCTCATCGGTCTGCCCGCCGGCGCGGGAGCCGCGCTGTGTCTCGGCGGACGCCGGATGGAGAGGGCCGCCGTCGTCGTATCTTTGACTGTCACCCTGGTTGTCACGGTGCTGGCCTTCGCAATGGCGTGGGTGCGCCCCGCGGTCATGGTGCCGTTCATCCAGGGTGCAGATGTCGGCTTTGCGGTCGACGCCCTCTCGGCCCTGGTCCTTCCGTCCGTGGCGGTCGTCGCATTGCTGGTGCTGGTGTTCGCCGCAGCGAAGGAGATCGCGGCCGAGGTGACTCCGGCGGCCAGGTTCCACGGACTGATGCTCATTTTCATCGCCTCCGTGATGGCGACGGCGACGGCGACGACATTGCCCGCGCTCCTGTTCTCCTGGGAACTCATGGGAGCCATGTCCTACGCCCTGATCGGATTCCGGTGGAAGGACAAGGATCGGGTGTCGGCCGGCCTGACCGCTTTCCTGACGACCCGCGGCGCGGACCTGGGCCTCTACGTGGCTGCCGGGGCGGCCTTCGCGGCCGGGACGTCCCTGGCGCTGGCGGAGCTGGCCGCGGCGCCGGAGGGGTGGCGGCATGTCATCGCCGCCGGGGTGCTCGTGGCGGCGCTGGGCAAGGCCGCGCAATTGCCGTTCAGTTTCTGGCTCTCCCGCGCCATGGAGGCCCCCAGCCCGGTCAGTGCGCTGCTGCACTCGGCCGCCATGGTGGCCATGGGCGGGTATCTATTGCTGCGGCTGGCGCCACTGTTGGAGGCGACGGGATGGGCGGCGACGACGGCGGCCTGGGCCGGTGCGGCGACGGCCCTCGCGCTCGGCGCGGTTGCAGTGGCTCAACGCGACCTCAAGCAGCTCCTGGCCGCGTCGACGGCGGCGCAGCTCGGCTTCGTGGTGCTCGGCGCAGGACTCGGCGCGACCGCGGGCGGCGCTGCCCACCTGGTGGCGCACGCGGCGACCAAAGCCCTCCTGTTCCTTGCCGCTGGCGCGTGGTTGTCCGCCCTGGGCACCAAGAAACTCGAGGCCCTGCGTGGAGCAGGACGACGATGGCCGCTGGTGGGGATCGCCTTCTCGACGGCGGCGCTGAGCCTGGCCGGCGTCGCCCCGCTCTCCCTCTGGGCGACCAAGGACAGTATCCTCGCCGCCGCCCTGGAGGTATCCCCGGCCCTCTACGTCGTGGGGCTCGCGGCGTCGATCCTGTCTGCCGCGTACGCGGGGAAAGCGCTGGTCATCGTGTGGCGGAGACCGCACGCAGATACGGCGTCCGGGTACGACGAGGAGGAGACCGGGACCCGGCAGATCGGGGTACTGGAGCGGATTCCCCTGGTCATCCTCGCTGTGGGCGCCGCGCTCCTGGGCGTCCTCGCCCTGCCACCGGTCGGTTCGGCAGTGCGCGCAGCGCTCGGTGATCTGTCCTCACCCACCCCGGCGGGGTGGGAGCTGGCCCTCTCCGCGGTGCTGGCCGTGGTGGTCCTGCTTCTGGTGGCCCGATTCGGTGTGGTGGAACCGCGGTGGGCCAGGACCTGGCTTGGTCTCGAGCGCGCCGCCCACGCCATCGCGGTTCGTCCGGTACTGGCCCTCGCGACTGCCCTGGCCCGCTTCGATGATTCGGTGCTGGATCGGGGCGTGTGGGCGGGTGCTTCGTATATCTCGACCGCAGCCCGCGGGGCCGCCCGGTTCGACGACGAAAGGGTCGACGGCGTCGTAAAAGCGGCTTCCCGAGGTGGGATGTCCGCGGCTTCCGCGGCCGCGGCCACGGATTCCCGCGGACTGGACGCGGCTGTGGAGGCTGCAGGCCGGGGAGCCGGAGCGGTCGGAATGCTTGCGCGACGCCCGCAGACCGGTCAGGTCCACCAGTACTACGCCCAGGCCGCTGTCGTTCTTGCAGTGCTATTCGTCGTCCTACTTGTCGTGAGGTGACCGTGCTCAGTCTCGCCGTCTTCCTGCCCCTGGCCGCCGCCGTCGTGTTGGCGGTGCTGCCCGGCATTCCGGACAGGGCTGCCCGCTGGATCTGGGTGCTGGTCACCGCCGCTGACGCTGCTCTTGTGGCTGGCCTCTGGGCAGCGTACGAGCAGCCGCAGGACGGCGGCCTGGCGTTCGAGGAGCGCGTGGCGTGGATCCCCTCGGT
>JAABUN010008525.1_pt1 | contig 10421 bp, 12 predicted proteins | sample 5559311 | NCBI WGS metagenome assembly JAABUN01 (sample SAMN10711877, study PRJNA513370) | rock metagenome | isolation source: Antarctica rocks | place: Antarctica: Victoria Land, Siegfried Peak sud
GGCCGAGCAGGATTACCGCGCTGCGCTGCTGCTCTCGCAGTCCGGCTCGAGCCCCTGGCCGGTCTGCGGCTAGGCCGCAGGGCGCGCTCAATCGATCGCCCCCGGTTGCCGATGGGCTCGGGGTGAGCCCCGAGCCCTCAGCCGCCGCGCAGGCGGAGAGCTTCGCGCTCGCCCAGGGCCTGCGCGATACGCGCGGCGCCTTCGAGCGCTGGCGCGCCGACCCTCCGGCGGTGCTGGGACCGTGGTTCGTGGGCGCGGTCCTGATCGCCTGCGGCCTGCTCGGCGCCGTCTGGATCGTCTCCCTTCTCCTCACGCCCGACCTGACCCCATATGACGTTCCCGGCCTGTACGGCCCGATGGGCCTCGGGGACATGGCGCCCATCCTCGGCCGGAACCTGCTGGTCCTCGCGCTGCACGCGACCGCCTGCGTCGCGGGCTTCATCGCCGGCAGCTCGATGCGACAGGTCGCCGAGACGAAGACCGGCATCTCCCGCGTGATCCACGAGCGCGCCGGCCCCATCGCGATCGCCTGGGTCATCGCGGTCACGTGCTTCTCGCTGCTCACGCAGTCCCTCGCTCTCGGGCTCCACGCGGCCACGATCTCCCACCAGCTCGGCATCAGCTCGGCCCTGCTCGTGTTGACGGTGCTCCCGCACGCGTTGCTCGAGCTGACCGCGGTGTTCCTGCCGCTCGCGGCGTGGCTGATCGCCTCCCGCCGAGACGAGTGGGGCGACCTGCTTGCGGCGACCTTCGTCACGGTCGCGATCGCGCTCCCGATGCTGCTAGCCGCAGCGTTCATCGAGGTGACCTGGTGGCCGCGACTGCTCGAGATGGCCTCGCCGGTGCTGGTCTGAGTCAGGCGACGCCGCGCCCGGATCCGCTGCCGAAGCGGCGATCGAGCAGGGCGGGGGAGTGGTGGCGGATCTGCTCCTCGATGCAGCGCTGACACGAGCACTCGGGGATCGTCACGCCCGTCAGCGGGCAGAGCGCAGCCTTCCGCGCCGGCGGAGCGCCGGGGGTCAGCGAGAGCTTCCTGGCGGGAATGCCCACTGCGAGGCCGAGGGTAGGGGCGTTGGCGGTCGTAATCGCGACCCCTGCTGGCAGACTTCCGGACGATGAGCGAGGGGGAGGAGACGAGCGCGGGGCCTGAGGAGGAGCGGTCGCTGCGCGAGCGCCTGGCGGAGGGCCGGGTGCGCGTGCCGACTCGCGGCAACCGCCGACTCGAGCGCCTGGTCGAGCGCGCCTCCGCCGATCCGCAGGTGCTCGCCTGGTGGCACATGCAGCAGGTCGGCTCCGAGCGGCTCGGCATGTCCGACCACTCGTGGGTGCACATCCAGATCGTCGCCAACATCGCCCTGCGGATGCTGCGCCTGGCCGACCGCGCCGGGGTCGAGACGGCGATGGCCCGCGACCACGGCATGAGCGTTCGCGACGCCGAGGTGGTGGTCGTGGCCGGGGCGATGCTCCACGACGCGGGGATGTCGGTCCACCGCACCGACCACGAGGCCTACAGCCTCTTCCTCGCCGAGCCCAAGCTGCGCGGGCTCCTCGACGGCGTCTACGGGGAGCCCGAGCTCACGATCGTCGTCTCCGAGGCCCTGCACTGCATCATCGGCCACCGCCGCCGCGGCCAGCCCTACACGCTGGAGGCCGGGGTCGTCCGGATCGCCGATGCCCTCGACATGGCCCAGGGCCGCTCGCGCATCCCGGTCGAGCGGGGGGAGGTCGGGATCCACTCGATCTCCGCCGCCGCGATCGACGACGTCTCGATCGACCGCGGCGAGGAGCGCCCCATCCGGGTCGAGATCAAGATGAACAATTCCGCCGGGATCTTCCAGGTCGACGACCTGCTCGCGACGAAGATCCGGGGCACGCCGCTCGAGGGGCTGGTCGAGGTGGTCGCCGCCGTTGAGGGCGAGACGGAGAAGCGACTGATGCGCGAGTTCCGGATCTAGCTCGACAGCGGACAGCGGACAGCGGACAGCGGACAGCAGACAGCAGACAGCGGACGGCCATCAGCGGGCGGCTGGCCCCGCCGAAATGGCTAGACGCCCGCGCCCTCGCCGCCTCGGCCCTCGCCGCCGGCGAAGCGGCCGGCGCCGCGCAGCCCAACCTCGATCGAGGCGCGGCCGATCGCGGCCTCGTAGCGCAGGCTCTCCTCGAGCGGGAGAGTCGAGCCCTCGATCGCCGAGCGGCGATCCGACAGCATCGTCTCCTGGGGAAAGCGGGCGAGCGCGTCGGCGATCTCGAGCGCGCGCTCGAGGTGGCGTCCCGGCCCGACGATCTCGGTCAGCAGCCCCCACTCGAGGGCCTCGTCGGCCTCGATGATCCGGCCGGTCAGGATCAGGTCGAGGGCACGCCCCAGCCCCACGATCCGCGGCAGCCGCAGGGTGCCGCCGTCGATCAGCGGCACGCCCCAGCGCCGCTCGGGGTAGCCGAGGTGAGCGCCCTCGGTGGCGATCCGCAGGTCGCACCAGAGCGCCAGCTCGAGCCCGCCTGCCAGGCACCAGCCGCTGATCGCGGCAATCGTCGGCTTGCTCGCGGTTAAGCGGGTGAAGCCCATCGGCCCCTCCACCCGTCCGGCCACCTGCTCGACCAGCTCGGAGGGCGGAGTCGGGCCGGCCTCGGCAAGGGCCTTCAGGTCGGCGCCGGCGCAGAAGGCCAGGTCTCCGGCGCCGGTCAGGACGAGCGCGCGGGCCTCGTCGTCGGCCTCGAAGCGGCGAAAGCCATCGAGCAGCTCCTCGGCGGTCTCAGCGTCGACCGCGTTGCGCCGCTCGGGCCGCTCGATGGTGAGCAGCGCGGTCGTGCCGCGCAGCTCGTATGAGGCCTTCAGGGGCGGCGGACGCGCTCGAGCTGCTCGCGCATGCGCTCCTTGCGTCCCTCGAGCCGCGCCTGGATCAGCGACAGCACGATCGGCAGGGCGATGAAGAGGGCGATCACGCCGAAGCAGAAGAAGGTGACGCTCTTGTCGGTGGTTCGCCCGCCGAGCCCGACGCCGTCGGCGGCCATCGCGACGGAGGGGGCGAGCGTGAGCGCAGCGGCCACGATCAGCGCGATCAGGGCGGCCGGGCGAGCGACGACGGAGCGCTTGCCGTTCATGTTCCTGACTCTATCGGAGCCTCGGCGCGCTCTAGGATGCTCGCCCGTGAGCACCTTCGAGGCCATGATCCTCGGCCTCGTCCAGGGGCTGACCGAGTTCCTGCCGATCTCCTCGAGCGGGCATTTGCGGATCGTCCCCGCGATCGCCGGATGGGAGGACCCGGGCGCCGCCTTCACGGCGGTCATCCAGCTCGGCACGATGGCGGCGGTCCTCCTCTACTTCCGAGCTGACCTCTGGCGAATCGCCGTCGCGTTCCTGCGCGAGCTGCGCCTGCCGTTCCGCGAGCGCAGCGTCGATGCGAACCTGGGCTGGTTCATCGTCTTGGGCACGATCCCGATCTCGATCTTCGGGCTCGTGCTCAGCAGCCAGATCGAGTCCGGCGCCCGCGACCTCTACCTGATCGGCGCGATGCTGATCGCCTTCTCGTTCGTGATGCTCGTGGCCGAGCGGGTCGGCAGCCGCCGCCGCGAGATCGAAGAGATGGACGCCCGCGACGGCCTCTTCATCGGCTTCGCTCAGGCCCTCGCCCTGATCCCCGGCGTCTCGCGCTCGGGCGCGACGATCTCGGCCGGCCTGCTCCGCAACTTCGACCGCGCCGCGGCCGCCCGCTACTCGTTCCTGCTGTCGGTGCCCGCCGTCGTCCTCAGCGGGCTGTTCGAGCTCAAGGACATCGGCGACGGAAGCGGGGGGGGCGCGGCGCCGACGATCATCGCGACCCTGGTCGCCTTCGCCACCGGGTACGTGGCGATCGCGTGGCTCCTGCGGTACCTGGCCGGGCACACGCTCAGCGTCTTCGTGGCGTACCGGATCCCGCTCGGGATCCTGGTGATCGCCCTGGCGGCGAGCGGCGCGATCAGCTGAGCCGCCGCGCCGCTCCCGCCAGCCGCGTGAAGAAAAGCGCGCGGCCGGGGCAGGAGGAGGCCGCGCGCTGCACGAGAGAGAATCTCGCTGCGCGCATCCTGCCCCCGCGTTCGGGGCCGGCGGTGAACATCCGGGAACGCTCCTGTGAAAATCCTGTGACCGCGCCGGAAATCGTGTAACGGGACCTGCGGCGGGGGTACGATTGGTCCGGGCGCACCCGCTCGGCGCGGCCCCAAGACCATGGGCGATTCCCCCGGAACACTCAGAGTCGCGGTGATCGACCGCGACGGCGGCTTCCTCAAGGTCCTTGGAAAGCGCCTCGACGCCGCCGGCTGGCAGCACCGGATCCTCAACGGTCCGGTGCCGGCCGACGAGCTGGTCGCGATGAAGATCAACGCGCTGCTCGTCGACCTCAGCGTCCTGCCGCCGGAGGACTCCTGGTCCTTCCTCGATCGCGTCGCCGGGCTGATGCCGGGTCTCGGCGTGATCGTCTGCACCAACGACTCCACGGTCGCCCAGCGAGTGCGCGGCCTCCGGCTCGGCGCCGACGACTGGATCGGGAAGCCGTGCCACCCCGAGGAGGTGATGGCGCGGATCGAGGCGGTCGTCCGCCGCCGCCGGCGCTCCTCCGGGGAGCTGGACCGCGGGCCCCTCGTGATCGGCGAGCTCGAGGTCCGCGCCGATCAGTTCCAGGCCTACGTGGCCGGCCGCAGCGTCGATCTCACCCGCCGCGAGTTCGAGCTGCTTCAGATCCTCTCCGACTCAGCCGGGACCGTGCTCGAGCGCGGGGAGATCTACCGCCGCGTGTGGGGCTACGAGATGGCTCACGGCGATCGCTCCGTGGACGTCTTCGTCCGCAAGCTGCGCTCGAAGATCCAGCGCCGCTCGCCGGGCTGGTCCTACATCCACACGCACTTCGGGATCGGCTACCGCTTCGACGCGGAGGGTGCCGCCGCCGCGGAAGCCCCGCTGGATGCGGTCGCCGGGGAGAGCGTCGCTGCCGAAGTCGCCGAGCACGCCGACGCCGTCGGCGGCTGAGCTCCTCCCTCTTCACACCCTTTTCACAAGTCGGGCACACGGCCGTAACAAGCTGCTGCCCACCGCTTGGGACGCTGACCGGGCCGGACGTAAACCGCATGGCGCGCCTCTGCTCGCCTCCGCTGCGCCCGGCTCACGAGTCCGTCCAATCAAGACAAGGAGTCACACCGAGTGAACTCACGCAAGTTCTTTGCAATCACAGCTTCGACCGGGTTGTTGGCCCTGGGCATCGCCGCCTGCGGCGATGACAGCTCCAGCACCGACGGAGGTGGCGGTAGCTCCGGTCTGTCGGGCAACATCGCCGGCGCCGGATCCAGCGCCCAGGACGCCGCCCAGCAGGCATGGATCGCCGGCTTCCAGGAAGCGAATCCCGACGTGAGCATCGCCTACGATCCGATCGGCTCGGGCGGCGGCCGCGAGCAGTTCATCGCCGGGGCGACCCTCTATGGCGGCAGCGATGCTCCGCTCGAGAGCGAGGAGCTCACAGGCGCGAAGAAGCGGTGCGGCGATGGCGAGCTTCTGCAGCTTCCGGTCTACATCTCACCGATCGCCGCCGTCTACAACCTAGAGGGAGTCGACGAGCTGCAGCTGTCCCCGGAGACGCTGGCGTCCATCTTCAACCAGGACATCACGGCGTGGAACGACCCTGCGATCGCTGCGGACAACCCGGACGTGGAGCTGCCGGACACGCGGATCACCCCCGTGAACCGCTCCGACGAGTCCGGAACAACGGAGAACTTCGCCGATTACCTGTCGAAGGTCGCACCGGACATCTGGACCTACCCGGTGGACGGCAACTGGCCGGTGAAAGGCGGCGAGGCTGCTGACGGCACCTCCGGCGTGGTCGCGGCGGTCACGGAGGGCGACGGTGCGATCGGGTACGCGGACGCCAGTCAGGCCGGAGACCTAGGAGTGGCGAAGATCAAGGTCGGCGAGGAGTACGTCGAGCCGTCGCCGGAGGCCGCCGCGGCGATCGTCGACGAGTCCAAGGAGGACACCTCGGGAGGTCAATACGTGTTCGCCTTCGAGCTCGCGCGGACGACCGAGAACGCGTCCACCTACCCGATCGACCTCGTCTCATACGAGCTGGCGTGCACGGCGTACGACTCCGCGGACGACGCCGCGATCGTCAAGGGCTACCTGAGCTACATCGTCAGCCCGGAGGGCCAGGACGCCGCCGCGGAGAACGCCGGATCGGCCCCGATCAGCGACAAGCTGCGTGAGCAGGTCCAGCCCGCCGTCGATGCGATCTCCGGCTAGGGGGTCCCGTTAGGGGCGAGGAACGAACGTCCGGGAGGCCCCGCGAGCGAGGCGCGGGGCCTCCCGGAGCGAGCGGATGAAGAACGTCGATTCGCAGCTGCAAGGAGAGCCGAGATGAACGCCACCATCGACAGCACAGCCGCCGGCGGGATTAGGGGCAAGCGGGGCGCCGGCAAGCGCCGGCTCGGCGACAGGATCTTCTCCAGCGCCGCGACGGCGGCGGGCGTGACGATCCTCGCGCTGCTCGCCGGCGTTGCGGTCTTCCTCCTCGTGGAAGCCCTGCCGGCGATTCGCGCGTCGGCTGCCGAGCTCCCCGAGGGCAAGTCGCTTGTCAGCTACATCGCGCCGCTGGCATTCGGAACGGTCCTCGCCGCGACGATCGCGATCGCGATCGCGGTGCCGCTGGCGATCGCGGTCGCGCTGTTCATCAGCCACATTGCGCCGCGCCGACTGGCTCAGCCGCTCGGCTACGTGGTCGATCTGCTTGCCGCCGTGCCGAGCGTCGTGTACGGCCTCTGGGGGGTCGCCGTCCTCGGCCCGGCCTCGGTCCCCGTGACGGACTGGCTCCAGGACAAGCTCGGCTTCCTACCCTTCTTCGCGGGCCCAGCGTCCTCAACCGGCCGGACCATGTTCGTCGCCGGCCTGGTGCTCGCGGTGATGATCCTGCCGATCATCTCCGCAGTCACCCGGGAGGTCTTCACGCAGACTCCCAAGAAGCTCCAGGAGGGCGCCCTGGCGCTGGGGGCGACCCGCTGGGAGATGATCAGGATGACCGTTCTGCCGTTCGGCAAGTCCGCGATGATCAGCGGTTCGATGCTCGGCCTCGGCCGCGCGCTCGGCGAGACGATGGCGGTCACCATCATCCTCTCGGTCTCCGGGGGCGTCACCTTCAATCTGATCAGCTCGGGGAACCCCTCCACAATCGCGGCGAATATCGCGCTGGACTTCCCGGAGTCCTCAGGGATCGACGTCAATGCCCTGATCGCCTCGGGCCTCGTCCTCTTCGCGATCACCCTGGTTGTGAACATGGCCGCGCGAGCGGTCATCAACCGCCAACGGACCGCCTACTAGGTGGAGGGGGCTGGATGAGAACGGCGACTTCCTCGGCAGGTCGCGGGGGCAGCGGTGGAGCCTTCGGTTCAGCGATCGGTCGCGGCAGGTTGCCCGACTGGGCGCCCTTCGGAGCGCTGTGCGTCGCGGCCGCTCTCGTCGCCGCGTCGCTGCTTCTGATGACGATGTTCAGCGTGGCGCTGCTGTTCGTCGGAACGGTGGTTCTGGCGAGCGTCGCCATCTACGCGTGGTCGAGATCGGTGGAGGGCGCTCGGCAGGCGAAGAACCGTCTCGTCACGGTGACGATCGCCTCAGCCTTCGCGCTCGCGGTGCTGCCGCTGATCTCGCTGCTGTACACGGTCATGAGCAAGGGCCTGGCGCGCTTCGACGGCACCTTCTTCACAGACTCGGCGCGCAACGTGGTCGGGGAGGGCGGCGGGGCGATCCATGCGGTCACCGGCACGTTGGTCATCACCGCTGTCGCGACCCTCATCTCGGTGCCGATCGGGGTTATGGCTGCCATCTACCTCCACGAGTACGGCAGGGGCCGGCTCCGTCGCGCCCTCACGTTCTTCGTCGACGTGATGACCGGCATCCCTTCGATCGTCGCCGGACTTTTCGCCTTCGCGCTCTTCGCGCTCTTCTTCGGCCCGGGCATCCGCCTGGGCGTGATGGGTTCGGTTGCGTTGTCGGTGCTGATGATCCCGATCGTCATTCGCTCGACCGAGGAGATCCTGAAGATCGTGCCGAACCATCTTCGTGAAGCCTCCTACGCGCTGGGCACGCCCAAGTGGAGGACGATCACCAAGGTGGTGCTGCCCACCGCGCTTGCCGGGCTGATCACGGGTGTCATGCTCGCCGTTGCGAGAGTGATCGGGGAGACCGCTCCGCTGCTGGTCACGACCGGGGTGATCGACTCCACCAACGCCGATCCCTTCAACGGTCGAATGCAGAACCTCGCCGTCTACGCCTTCAACGAGTACAAGAGCCCCGGGGTTCCCCCAGAAGCTTCGATCGACCGAGCCTGGGCGGCGGCGTTGACCCTGATCGCGATCGTCATGCTTCTCAGCCTGATGGCTCGATTGATCTACCGCCGCTTCGGGACCGAGATCCGTTAACCACGTACACGATGGAAGAAAGCAGCGATGAAGTGACCGAAAGCACAGCAAGCCGAGAGCAAGTCGGGAGCTCGAGCGACAGGAGGGCGCGGCCGAGCATCGATCTAACGAAGCCCCCCGTGAGATCGCGGGGGCCCGCGCAGGCCGGGGGCCCTGCGAAGGGGGTCGAGGCGGTCGACGTGGACCTGTATTACGGAGCATTCCATGCCGTTAAGAGCGTCAACCTGACGATCGCGCCGAACAAGGTCACCGCGCTGATCGGCTCCTCGGGCTGCGGGAAAACCACCTTCCTCCGTTCGATCAACCGTATGCACGAACTGAATCCGGGAGCCCGTGTCGAGGGACGAATCGTGCTGGACGGCAGCGATATCTACGCGCCTGACGTGGACCCGGTCGAGGTCCGCCGGCAGGTCGGAATGGTCTTCCAGACCCCCAACCCCTTTCCCACGATGTCGATCTACGACAACGTGGCGGCAGGGTTGAAGCTGAACAGCTCGCGCATGAAGAAGCCGCAGCTGGACGAGATCGTGGAGCGGTCGCTGCAAGGCGCCAATCTGTGGGCCGAGGTCAAGGACCGACTCGACAAGCCGGGCGCCGGCCTCTCGGGAGGCCAGCAGCAGCGCCTCTGCATCGCACGCGCAACCGCTGTCGAGCCCGACGTGCTGCTCATGGACGAGCCCTGCTCAGCCCTGGATCCGGTGGCGACCCTTGCGATCGAGGACCTGATTCAGGAGCTCAAGGCCAGCTACACGATCGTGATCGTTACTCACAACATGCAGCAGGCGAGTCGCGCAAGCGACGTAACCGCATTCTTCAATCTCGAGACGAGTGGAGATCCGGGCCGGCTGGTGGAGGTCGACGAGACCACGAAGATCTTCTCGAACCCTTCGAAGAAGGCCACCGAGGACTACGTCAGCGGGCGCTTCGGATGACCGGGGATCCGATGGCTCCGAGTGCTCAGCATGCGAACGCCGGCAGCTCCGAGGGGGCCGGTCAACGCGATGGGTGAGCGGACCCGACTTCAGTATCAGGACGACCTCTGCGCACTCGAGGAGCGTGCTCTGGGCGGCCTCGACCTCGTCACGGAGACGTTGAACCGGGCGCTCGAGGTGGTGGAGCACCGCGACATGGAGCTGGCGGCGATGGTGATCGCCGACGACGACAGGATCGACGGCCGCTATCTGGAGGTCCACCAGTCGATCCTGTCCATGCTGGCGACGCAGGCGCCGGTAGCTACGGACCTCCGGCTGATGGCCGCCCTGCTTCACCTGATCAAGTCGATCGAGCGCATGGGGGACCAGTGCGTGAACATCGCCAAGCTCGTCCCGCTTGCCGGCCACGAGCCGCCTCTAGACGAGCGTTTGCTGCGCGACATCGTGACGATGGGCAAGCAGGTCAAGGCTCTGCTGAGCCAGGCGAAGCATGCCTTCAAGGCCCGCGACGTGGAGCTCGCCCGGGATCTCGTTCGCGGCGACGACGTCGTGGACAACCTGAACCGGGAGGCTTTCCGGCTCGCGATCGAGATCGGCGACACCCCAGATCGCCGCGAGTGGGCGATGTCGATGCTCCTCGTCGCCCGCGCCCTGGAGCGGATGGGCGACAACGCCGTCGACATCGGCGAGCAGACCGCCTTCGTCGTCACCGGGCTCTTTCAGGAGTTCGAGGACGCCTCGCACCCGCAGCCCGCCGCGGGCTGAAGGGGAGCGCAGTGAGGCCGCAGGAGCCCGGGGGGCTCGCCTCAGGCCTGGCAGCGCGCTCGCGGACGGCCCGTCGGCGCTGGAGCGCCTTCGGCCAAGCCTCCGCAGGCGCAGATCTTCGAGCTGCTCCGGGCGGGGGGACGCAACCTCTCCGCCACGACGGAGCTGATCGACCGCCTCCTGGCGAGCTGGCCCGCCGACGACGGCATCCGGGAGGAGATCACGCGGCTCGAGCACGAGGGCGACCGGCTCACGCACAAGGTCGTGAACTGCCTGCGGGTCAGCAAGATGACCCCG
>JAABUN010008526.1_pt1 | contig 10421 bp, 6 predicted proteins | sample 5559311 | NCBI WGS metagenome assembly JAABUN01 (sample SAMN10711877, study PRJNA513370) | rock metagenome | isolation source: Antarctica rocks | place: Antarctica: Victoria Land, Siegfried Peak sud
GTGGATTGTTGCCTCGAGCACGAGCGTCAGACTTCTGAATTTTCCTTGCCCTCCCCGGGACGGACACGGTCATCGTCGTCGGTTGAGGAGGGGAAAGCTGATGGATCTGTTGCACCCGCGGTGCGCGGGACTGGATGTGTCCAAGCGGACGCCAAGGTGTGTGTTCGGGTCGCCAGCGGCACCCGGGCGGCGGCCCGGTCGACGGTCACGACCTGGGGGTCGGTCACCAATCAGGTGCTGGCGTTGCGTGAGCATCTGATCGCCGAGCAGGTCACCCTGGTGGTGATGGAAGCCACGGGGGACTACTGGAAGCCGTTCTACTACCTGCTCGAGGACGCCCCGTTCAAAGTGGAGCTGGTCAATGCGCGGCACGTCAAGACCATCCCCGGCCGCAAGAGCGACGTGTCCGACGCGGCGTGGCTTGCTCAGCTCGGCGCGCATGGGCTGGTCCGTGGTTCGTTCGTGCCACCCGAACCTATTCGCCAGCTCCGGGACCTGACCCGGACCCGGACCACGATGGTCCGCGAACGGGCCAAGGAGATCCAGCGGCTGGAGAAGCTCCTGGAGGACGCCGGCATCAAGCTGTCGTCGGTGGCCTCTGACATCAGCGGCGTGTCGGGCAGGTTGATGCTCCAGGCTCTGATCGCCGGACAACGCGACCCGGCCGCGTTGGCGGAGTTGGCGAAACGACGGTTGCGGTCCAAGATCCCAGCCCTGACCCAGGCCCTGACCGGCCGGTTCACCGACCATCACGCGTTCCTGGCCAAGGTGCACCTGGACCTCATCGACCAGCACTCACGCGCCATCGAGGAACTCACTACCCGGATCGAGGTGGTGATCAAGCCCTTTCGTGGCGCCCGGGACCTGATGGTCACGATCCCGGGGATCAGCGTGGCCGTCGCCGACGTCATCATCGCCGAGACCGGCGCCGACATGAGCCAGTTCCCGACCGCCGGGCACCTGGCCTCCTGGGCCGGTACCTGCCCAGGCAACAACGAGTCCGCCGGCCGGATCAAGTCGACCAAAACCCGACCCGGTAACCCCTACCTCAAGGGCGCCCTCGGGATCGCCGCTATGTCGGCGGCCCGCAGCCACGACACCTACCTGGCCGCGAAGTACCGCCGCATCGCCTCACGCCGAGGACCGGTCAAGGCGATCGTCGCAGTCGAGCACGCCATCCTCATCGCGATCTGGAACATGATCACCAACGGCGTGTTCTACGACGACCTCGGCGGCGACTACTACAGCAAGCTGAACCCCGACAAGACCAAGCAGCGCGCCCTGAACCAGCTGCGGCAGATGGGCTACGAGGTCACCCTCCACCCCCTGCCCGCCGCCGGGTGAAGGGAATCTTCGCGTCAGAAGCCTACGCCGCCAGAATGGCCATCACCCCTTGCTGACGCCTGGTAACACGCCACCGCCGAGGACACCTGATCGGTGGTCGAGTTCGCCGGCCTGATGTAGCCGAAAGGGCAAGACCATCGACCGCTCGCTCGATGCGACGATCGCGGGCAGGGGGAACCTCGAGGTCGAGTAGGGCGGGGCCGTCGTCGGCCTCGTACTGGCCCGCTGCGATCTTCATCCGGTCAGGGTGCCGGCACCTGGTCGACGAACGAGTGCGCGAGGTGGGTTCCAGAACTCCTGACATGGTGAGGTCCTTCAGGCAATCCCGGGTGGTCTTTCACGCTGTATTGATGGTCAGGTCGGTGCCGGGGTAGCGGGTCTGGGTGTGGCTCAGCTCGACACAGAGAGCGGCGAGGGCCGCCGAAGGGATCCGGGAGTTCTGCAACCTCAAGACAGTGTGGCGCGCCTGACGGCTCGAGGGTGCAGGGTTCGGACCCTCAGCCAGAGAGGTGAGCACCCAACGGTAGTCGCGGGTTCGGTGAGCAGGAAGGCGATTGCTGGGAGGGTCGCGGTCTCTGTCCGCCTAGCCCCGGGAACACGTAGCTCTCACCTCAGACCATGAGGGACGATTGCGCACACTGCTGGCTCATCGCAGTTGAGGTGGGCGGATGACACTCGCAGTTGAGGTGGGAGCGGATGACACGCGCCGGGCGCGGTGATGCGCTGAGAGTGGGGTCGAGGCCCTCAGGATCAGCAGCGACCAAGCTTCCGCTCCACGAGGACCTCGACGATGTTGCTCCCATGTCAAGCCGCGGCCGGGAGGGCGGCGGCGTGACGGTGGTGGTCGGTGGTCAGGTAGTGGAAGACAACGCGGGCGAGGCGTCGTTTGAGGCAGCGGAGGACCTCGGTCTTGGTCTTACCCTCGGCGAGCTTCCTCTCGTAGTGGGCCCGTCCGAGTGAGCCCGGCAGGCGCTGTTGGGTGATCGCGATCCGGTGGATCGCGCAGTTGATCTGGCGGTTGCCCGAGCGGGTCATTCGCACCCGACCGGCGGTGTTGCCGGACCAGACCGGGATCGGCAGCCGGCCCGCAGGGGCGGGCGAATTGAGCCTCGGTGGCCTGCCGGGTGACCCCAGGGGTTCTAGTCGGCAAGGCGAGGGTTCGCTTGGATGCCAAGCAGTATGAGATGGCACTTGAGGCCCATCGCCAGGAGGCGTCTCTGCAGGTCAAGGGAGCACTCAACCGAGAGGGAAGCCTCTACTGGATGTATCAGGCAGAGCGGGTCTCCATCGTCGCGACCGGACCCCCCTCCGAGCCGGTCTCCACAGGACAGGACTTCGAACAGCCCGAGCTTCGTGCGGACGACCCGGACTAGGCGGGCGGATCGGGGTGGGGTGGGGTGCGCGTAGGGCGCGAAGCGCGGGGCCCCATCGCGGGGCCCCGGGCCGTGCGGCGCGGAGAGCCGCCTTGATCCTTTAGAGGTCGGTCCAGCAGATCGACGGCCGTCGTTCGGCCTCGCACGGTAACTACGGCCGTATCCTCCGCCTGCTGATTGAACTGCAATCGGCAGCCTTAGAGACATTGGGCGAACATCATCACCTCACCTGCCCATCGACGGTGGAACTGGGTTCGTCACGCCCGCTCCGTCGCTGGGCGAAGTTCGATCCGCTGGTGTGCACCTGCCTCGACGCTGGAGCGGGTGTACAACAACGGGAACGCAGAATCCTGGGCCCAGGTCTCGAGGTGGTCGCTGTAGTGGCTAGTGCCCGGCACCCCGGACTGACCCGGAGAGTTGAGCGCAACCGAGCGGTCCCAGTCGCCCACGTCAATGACGATGCGGAATGTCGCGCCCGTGCTCTGCCGGAAGTCGGCGCCGTAGGCGGTGCTGCCGACTGTGTCACCACTGCCACCGCGAGGGACCGCGCCGCACGTTGTCCACTCTCGCCCACCGAGCAACTTGTGCAGTGGGTGGGTGGGTTCTGCCTGATGCAGCTCGCCCCACGCCCACCCGGCTGGGTCATTGCCCAGCAGCAGCGCCACGTCGCCCGCCGCCGCTGCGAGCGTGTCGGCAACGATCGCCCTGATGCGGGCCCGCGGGTCGGGGCCGAGGCGTTGGCCAGGCTCAAGCAGTAACTGAAGGTCGACGCGTACGTCGGCCGCGAGGTCCTCGACCGGCAGCACGCGCGACAAAGCGGTTCGAATGAGTTCCGGTGGCAGAACCTCTCCCAGGGCGGCAGTCAGCAAAGCGGGTCGCAGGTGACGCCGATACCAGATCTCGAACACCGTGGCCGCAGCTGAGTCCGCATTCAGCCGCCCGTCCCACTCGGTCAGCAGGTCAAGCGCCTGCTGAGCACGCGGGTCACTGACGGTCAGTCCCTCCAGGGCGGTCATGACATGTCGGGCGGGCACGCTCAGTACGTCGGTCTGTAGCCGCAGGCAGTCATCCACCGTCCACTCCTTGCGCGCGGACAGTTCCTCGGCTATACGGTCATGCCGAAACCCGTGGTACCAGTCGTAGCTGACGGTCTTGGCGGCGTTGTCAAACCCGTCGGGAAGGTTCATCTCGTTCGCGGTGGCAAACCACCCACTGGCAGGATCACGCGCCGACGGCAGCTCGTCGACGTCGTAAAATCCGGCCCATTCGTAGCGGCCGTCACCGGGCACAGGAAGGGTGCCATCCCAGTTGGGGCGAACGGGAACGAGGCCGGCCGGCCGCCACCCGATCGTGCCATCTGGTGCGGCGTAGACCTGGTTCTCTCCAGGAGCCCCCCAGCGGTTCATCGCCGCGACGAAGGCATCCGGTGTGCGGGCTCCCATGTAGTCCATGCTTCCCAGATAGGGAGCCATCCCTGGTTGCAGCCAGGCAGCGCGAACGGCGAACGCGGTGTTCCTGTCGGGGTCACGGTGAATGACCGGTCCGTGGCGGGTGAACTGCAGTTGCACCTCGACCGGGGTACCTCCGCGGACCGGGATGTGCTCCGTGCAGACCTCCATGGGCTCGTAGCGGCCTCGGTAGAGGTAGTCGGACGGCTCGTCCGGGTCAGTCTCGTAGACGTACAGGTCCTCCTGGTCGATCGAGAAGATAGTCAGTCCAAAGGCGATGTGGCCGTTATGGCCAATCGATACACCGGGCAGCGCCGGCTCACCGGCCCCGATGACGTCCAGGTCGGGTGTCACCAGGTGGGACAGGTAGCGCAACGACGGCAGGGACACAGCGCGATGGGGGTCGTTGGCGAGCAGCGGTCGGCCGGTCGCGGTTCGCTCGGGTCCGATCACCCAGTTGTTGCTGCCCTCCGGATCCGTTCGCGGACCGGGCGTGGCGGTGGCGTCAGCCAGTGGCGGTGGGCTGGTAGCGAGCCGGTATACGTGCAGGACGTCATCGGGGATGACGGACAGATCGAGCCCGTCGGGAACGGTCAACGGCACGGAAGGCTCACGAACGCGTCGCAGGTCCTCGACCTGCGGACCGAAGTCCCGCAGCGTGTGGGCGCGGGCCACCTCGGCTTCGAGGTTGTAGAACAAGCCGTGGCTGCGGATACGCGCCACGTCCTCCGGGGCCCAGATGGAAGGCAGGTAGCCGATCTCGGTAAACTCGGTAGGCAGGTAGGACTCGTCCTTGCGACAGAGCGTGACGAATGCGTTCACTCCCCTCACGAAGGCTGTCGTGACCCGTTTGGTGTCGGACCCGTAGGCGAGCCACTCCGCATGCATGTCACCGCGGTACAGGAACAGCCGCGCCGCCCGGTCGCGCTGCACGAATCCATCGCCGAACACCTCCGACAGCAGACCGAGACCGCGTCGACGCCACAGATCGATCTGGAACAGCCGGTCCCTGGCCGCGTTGAAACCTTGGCCGACGAATACGTCGTCACGGTCCTCGGCGTAGATGTGCGGGACGCCGTACCTGTCGACGATAATCTCGACCGTGCCGTGCAGGCCATCCACGACGAAGGACTGCTCATCCGTCACGTTCATGCGTTCTCGCTTCTCTGCTGGTGGGGTAGGGACAGCCAGGGTGGGTCCCGGTACGTCCCGTCGGCGTACGGCGCCGGCGAGATGATCCGGTGTGAACCGCCCTGAACCTGATAGACGAGCTGCGCCTGGGCAATGGAGGGGTCCCTCGTCTGCAGGGGGTATGTCAGGGCTGACTGGCCAGGGGTCGAGAACGAGTAGCCACCGTTCACGCCGCGGTAGACCGATGAGCGAATGTGGTCGGCCACCCGGCGGTGGTCCCGCGGGTTGCCCACGTGCGACCATGCCGAGACGATGATGTTCGCCCGGTCGTACGCGATGCCCGCATGCGAGCGGCCAGGGTTGCGCCCATGCATGGCCCTGAACCGATCGGCGAACGCGCGTGCCAATGGGTCGCTGTAGGTGCCGGCGACGGTGGCCCAGAGCAGTCCCTCGGATCGGGGTCCCAGTTGCTCACGGAACTGGGGGATGGACGGGGCGTATAGCGAGTAGACCAGCGTAGGCGTCGGGTCGCTGAGGAACGTTCGGACGAACTCGACGGTGCCTTCGACGAAGTAGTGGCCCAGCATGACTGCCGCAGGCGCAGTGCGTCTCACATGCTCAACAGCCGCGAGCCATCCGGCAGGGGTGTCGTTGACGTGAACCAGCGGCTGGACGTCCCACCCGTGTTGCTCCGCCTCGCGCACCATCTCCTGATACCCGAGGTTGCTGGAGTCCCAAGCGCCTTGGAGCATGAGCAGGCTTGCGCACGCCGGACGCCACAGGTTGCGGTCGCGCAGACCGGTGAGGAAACCCACGAATCCTGGGCCGTAGTGCACATCGCTGGGACAGACCTGGAAAACGCGTTCGAAACGCGTCGGCTCGTCCGCCACCCGGTCAACCATCGAGCTGAGCGTCGCCGCATTCAGATAGGGGGCCCCGTACTGAGCAGCGATCTCGTGCGCAACGTGTTGGTGCGCCAGGTATCCCGACGTGAGCACATCGACCTCCTCCCCGGCCAGGCGCAGGAAGGCCTGCTCAACGCTGGGGGCCGACATCAGGTCGACGTCGACAGCCAAGAGTTCTACTCGGCGTCCCGCGATACCGCCTCGCGCGTTCGTCTCCGCTACCACGAGCTCGGTAGCACGCTGCATCTCGATGCCGTCAGCGGCCGCGGCACCTGTCAAGGGCAGCGCGGCACCGATGACCAGTGGGCGTCGAGCGACAAGCCGCGAAGCCGGCCGTAGTGCCGAGTGCGGCCGCGCGCCTCCGATCCGACCGATGGTGAGTCGCTCGAAACCATGGCTGCCACCGGGGATCGGCAGGCGGAAGAGGCCGTCGTCCAACGCAATGGTGGCTGCGGCGGTTCGTGTGGAGACCTGCATCTTTCCCAGCAGTCGATCGACGTGCGTGGTCACCGTTCGAGGGCTCATAATGAGCCGCTCCGAGATCTGGTTGTTGCTCAGACCGCCGACGAGCAGGGTGAGCACATCGAGCTCGCGCGGTGTCAAGCCGTGTGGCAGGCCGGATCTGGCCGTCGCCTGCAACCGTGCGAGGGGTTGACCGTCGACCTCGTCGCTGACCGTGACGGTCACCTCGAGTGCCGGTTCGCGTATGCCGAGGGGCCAGATGAACTGGAGCCGCTGTAGTCCCTCATGCAGCACGGACCGGGTGATGTGGATGAGTTCGGGGTTGCGCCGCAGGTAGGTGGTCGGCACCGGGCCGCGGTCGGGCTCGACGGTCCCGTTGGCATCAACCCGAACGCAGAACCATTCACCGTCGGCCACCGTGCGGTCACCGAAGCCGGCGGGCACCGGGTCACCAACTTTCATGGTGCCTCCATCGGACCTGCAGCAAGAACCAACCTGCCGAGCGCAACCAGCCTGCCTTCGGGTCCGGAAGCGGACACCGCGAGCGCCCGGACGTCGCGAGCACCGTTGGTCGACAGCGTTCGATGCCCTATTGGCACGACAGACGCACCAGTCAGACGAGGATAACGCCCTGTGGGCACGAGTTGATCGGTCATTCATCGGTTTGTCTCAAGACGGCTCGCGGTTCGCGGCGCTGGATGGGGTAGACCGGCGTTGGCTGGAGCTCCTTCACAGCCACACCGCTGAGCCGACGCTCACTCATCGTGACCGCGAGCGACAGGATCCGACGCGCGGCGTCCTCGACGGGGATGCCCCGCCGATGCACGTTCGCAAGGACGTTGCGCTGGGCGTCGCTGTGACCCGACCGTGGGCGCCAGGCCAGGTAGGCCGAGAGGCTTTCTGCCGTCGCCAAACCGGGCCGTTCGCCGATCAGGAGCACGACGACGTCGGGTGAGAGCTCGTCACCCACGTCGTTGAGGATGCCCACGCGGCACCGGTGGACCAGGAACGGCCGCCCGACGGTGAGACCTCGTCCGGTCGCCCCTTCAACGAGCAGGTCTAGCAGGCGAGGCGCCTGAGCCAGCACCGCCGCCGAGGACAGGCCGTCGCCGATGACGACCTGCAGGTCGACGCCTTGTGGGCACAGTCGCCGCACCGTGCTCCGAACGGCCCCGGAGAGTCTGCGGCCGAGGTCGGGCCTGCGCAGGTACTCCGACCGGTCGGTGGCCATGGACTCGACGTCGAACAGGCCATGGCGCTCCACCAGGTCTGCAAGACACGGCTCGCTGAGGTGCAGCGAGCTTCGGACGGCCTCGCGAGCGATCGCGTGCTCGGCTCGCGAACGCAACAGGTCCGCCGTGGTGAACGACGTACCTGCCCGGCGCAGCATCAAGCGGGCCGGGGTGATCGCGGCGATCCGATCCAGTGCCTGCTTGCTCAGGCGAGCAGCCGGTACGAGCCCCGATCCAGGCGGGTCCGTCGCCATCATCCCCAACCGTCCTCGCCCGTGCGAGCCATCAGCAGCGGGGGCGACGCGGTTCCCAGCGCTTCGATGCGGGCTCGCTCAACCAGTGGGTAGGCTGTCCCCATCCACGCGGCGAACTCGGGGGAGGCGCTGAGCCCCAGCAGCCGTCTCACACTCGCCGCGTCGTGATAGCTGGTCGACTGGTAGTTGAGCATGACATCGTCACCGGCGGGCACACCCATGATGAAGTTGCAGCCGGCCGCGCCGAGGAGAACCAAGAGGTTGTCGTTGCTGTTCTGGTCGGCGTCGACGTGGTTGGTGTAGCAGACATCGCAGCCCATCGGCATACCCATCAGCTTGCCCATGAAATGGTCCTCCAGGCCGGCCCTGGTGATCTGTGCGGCATCTGCGAGGTACTCCGGCCCGATGAACCCGACCACCGAGTTGACCAGGAACGGGTCGAACAGGCGCGCCACCGCCTGGGCGCGCGCCTCCATGGTCAACTGGTCGATGCCGTGATGTGCCTCGGCTGACAAAGCGCTGCCCTGACCGGTCTCGAAGTACATAACGTTGTCACCGATGAAGTCGCCCGGTCGATCGCGGTGGCTGGCGAGCACCGCCTCACGGCCCTCGGCAAGCAGCGGCAGGTCGAACCCGAAGCTGCGGTTGGCGCTCTCGCTGCCTGAGACCGATTGGAACAGCAGGTCCACCGGGGCGCCTGCCTCCAATGCTCGCAGCTGGCTGGTGACATGCGCGAGAACACAGGTTTGGGTAGGCACCGCGATCCGCTGAACCAGCTCTTGCAGGCCAGTGAGCACCTGCGAGATCACCGTGACCGACTCCGTGGCCGGGTTGACACCGATGACGGCGTCCCCGCAGCCGAACAGCAGGCCGTCCAACGCCGACAACAGGATGCCGCGCACGTCGTCTGTCGGATGGTTGGGCTGGATGCGCACTCCCAGAACCCCCGCTTCGCCCTGGGTGTTGCGACAGCGGGTCACCACTCGCAGCCGTGACGCAGCAACGACAAGGTCCAGGTTCGACATCAGCTTGGTCACGGCAGCGGCAACTTCGGGAGTGAGGGCTGCCTGAAGTCCTGCACCCCATGTCACCGGGAAGTCGTCGCCGAGCACGACTTCGCGCAGCTGACCTACAGTGAGTGACGCGAGGGGGGCGAAGGCGTCGGCGTCGTGCCTGGCCATGACGGCGGCCGTGATCGCATCGTCGATGATCGGCTCGGCGACCAGGTCCGCCAGACGGATGTCGGCCAGTGCGAACTTGGCGGCTATCCGTTCGCGCTCCGAGGTGGCTGCGACCCCGGCCAGCTCGTCGCCGGACTTCTCCTCGTTCGCTTTGGCGAGTACCTCCGTGAGCGAGCCGAAGACGTATCGCTCACCTCCGACGATCACTCTGCTCATCATCCGAGCCCCCTGTTCACGACATCACGATGTTGGGTCGATGGGCAGCACGCCGTTCAGTTGCGTCGTCGGACCAGGGAGTCCAGCGCGACCGCGGTTACGACGATGACCCCCTTCGCGATGAGCTGCCAGTTCTGGCTGACGTTCAGACTGATGAACACGTTGGTCAGCGTGGCCAAGATCAGCAGACCCACCGCCGACCGCCAGACCGCGCCCTCGCCGCCGCGTAAGGACGTGCCACCCACGACGACGACCGCGATGGCGTCCAGGGCCACGGTGGCACCGACGTCGGCCTGGCCCACCCCAAGGCGTGAGGCGTCGATCATGCCGGCGAGGGCAGCGAAGATGCCCGTCATGACGTACACCCCGATCGTCAACGACGGCACCCGCAGACCGGACAGCCAGGCAGCGTCATGGTTGCCACCGATTGCATAGACGTTGCGTCCGTATGGTGTCCTGGCGAGCACGAAACCGCCTATTAGGAACGTGAGCACCAGGATGATGATGGGCGTTGGGATCCCGGCGACCCGCGACGCGGCCAGGATCTGAAAGTTGGGGTCGTCGACGATGAAGGGTGCTGACTTCGAGTAGATATAGGCGAGCCCGGAGATGACGGACGAGGTACCCAGGGTCGCAACGAAGGGGTTGACGTCTAGGCGCGCCACGAGCACCCCGTTGACGAACCCCGCCGCCGCCCCTGCCGACAAGGCGGCGACCGCAGCCAGGGTCACGGACCCGGTGCTGATCATCGTGCCGGCGAAAACGGTTGAGCCCAGCGCGTAGGTGGCACCAACGGAGAGGTCGAACCCGCCCGAGATGATCACGAAGGTCATGCCCACCGCGATCAAGCCGACGGCGGCGTTCTGGACCAGGAT
>JAABUN010008527.1_pt1 | contig 10421 bp, 7 predicted proteins | sample 5559311 | NCBI WGS metagenome assembly JAABUN01 (sample SAMN10711877, study PRJNA513370) | rock metagenome | isolation source: Antarctica rocks | place: Antarctica: Victoria Land, Siegfried Peak sud
CCCGCGCCTGACGGAGCCTCGCCCGCGCCTGACGGAGCCTCGCCCGCGCCTGACGGAGCCTCGCCCGCGCCTGACGGAGCCTCGCCCGTCGGGGACGACGGGGACGACGCGCCATCGACGTGGGACCCGCCCGGAGCGTCGCCCGCGGACGACGGCAGGCCCCCGCCGGCGCCGTTGTGGTGCTCGCCCGTCGGCCGCGAGGCGTCGAGGCCCGAGGAGGACTGGGCACCCGAGCTCCCGCCGTTCCCCGTCGACGGACCCACCGGCGCCTGAGCCATCAGCGTGGTCCCGCACTGCCAGCAGAACACCGCGCCGCGCCCGTAGAGGGCATGGCAAGTCGGGCAGGTCCCGGCCGCTCCGGCCTCCTCCATGTGCGCCAGGCGCTCGATCGCGCCGAGCTCGGAGTCGACTTGCTGAAGTCGTGCCGCGTGCCGGACGAGCACGTCCATGCGGAAGTGGTCGCGGATCGCCATCTCGTAGGTGAGCCCGCCGAGGTCGAACTGCAGCTCGGCGAGCTCCCTCGAGAGGCGTTCGCGCCGCTCGAGCAGCTCACGCTCGGCATCGCTGGGAGGCGGCGGTCCCGGCGGCGCGGCAACGGCGGCCGGCCGTGGCCCGAGCCGCCGCCCAGGGAGTGCGAGCCTGCGTCCGATCGCGCTCACCAGTGGACCTCCCAGAAACGTTCCACCCGAAACTGCGGACCCAGACGCCGCCATGCGGCGTCCTCGGTCGCCGAAGTAGCGCTGCTACTCCGGCTCCCTGCGTCCTTGCCTGGCGACCCCTGGATCTCGCATTTCCGGGGAAACGTTCCTGGTCGGCCCACTAGATCTCGCCCTCCAGCCCAGAGTCCGGGATCTTCTTCTCCTTCTTCGGCGGGGCGCCGGGCGTCACGATCACCTTCGGCAGCTTGCGCGCCTCCTTCTGGTAGGCGTCCGGGTCCTTGATGTTCTCGAGCTTCTTGAGGCCTTCGTCGCTGATCACGGCCTCTTCCTTGTTCTGGAAAAGATCCTCGTCGTTGGCCTTGGGAGTCGGTCCCACCTCGACGACCTCAGCCTTCGGGAAGCCCTTCTTCACCGAAGCCAGCGCCTTGCTGGCCTCGGCCTGGCTGTCGAAGACGCCGTTGAAGAGCACGTACTGGCCGGCGGCAAGCGTGCCGTACTCGTCGGAGTCGAGCACTCCGGCGTCCTTGGCGCCCTTGTCCTTTGCATCGGCCTTGGCCTTGTTCAGCGCGGCGACCTGCGTGCCCTTCTTGTCGAAGGTCTGCAGCGACACCGTCCAACCCTTCTTGCCCTTGGGCCAGTCGCTCTTGAACGGCCCGCCGGCCTGGTCGCCGCCGCCCGTGGAGGTCGAGGCCTTCTCGGTGGCCCCCTGCGTGTCCTCGGGCGCGGCGGCCACGACGGGCGCCGGCGCGGCCGCCGCCTGCTGGACGGGCTGTTCGTCGCCCGAGGTGCCGATCAGCACGCCGACGCCCAGGGCGAGCACGAGCAGCCCGAGTCCGATGCCCGCCCCGAGCGGCGTGATCGGCCGCTCCTCGCGGGGCGGCAGAACCGGTGCGTCGACGGCCTCCTCGACGGTCCGCTCCCGGCCCGCGGGGCCGCGCACGGTCTCGAGGAACGGCACGCGTGCCTCGGCGCGACGCGTGCCGCAGTTGAGGCAGTAGCGCTGATCCTCGGCGAGTGGGCTGCCGCACGTCCGGCAGGCCTCGCCGGGCTGGCCCAGGGTGGGTGCGTGTACGTGTTCGATCGTCGCCATGAGTTAAGCCTTCCCTACTCGAGTACGGGTGGGGGCGCTGCCAGCTCGATCTCCGCCCCCTTGGAGTTGCCGATCAAGAAGATCTGGAAGAAGCCGCGCTCTCCCGGCGGGATCCGCTCGATCTGACTGCGACCGGCGGCGACCACCTTCTTGCCCTTGCGCGCGACACCGTAGACCACGACCTTGCGCTGGAAGACCTCGGACTCGTTCTTCACGTAGCCGATCGTGGCGTCCCCGCTCACGGGGTCGTTGCGTTGCTTGACGCCCTCGATCGTCAGCTTGGGCAGCTCGTCGGGCGTCTCGACCCGCGGCTTGCCGATCTTCGCCTCGACGGCCTTCGGCTTGTCCTCGCTGAAGATCAGGACCTGGTCGTGGACCCAGAAGAACGACTCGCCGGGAGGCACCACGGCGGCCTCGACCAGTGAGGTCTCGAGCCCCGGCTCGTTGTTCTCGAAGATGATCTTCCCCCCCTTGGCGGTCACGTCGATCGACACCGGCACGGTTACCTTCGGCTCGCTGGTCTTGTTGCGGATCTCCACAACGGCGGCCCCTCCCACGTCCGGGTCGAAGAGCACCTCGGTCGAGACGACCTCGAAGTCGGGGTTCTGCTCGCGGACCTCGAGTCCCTTGGCGGTGAACACCTCCTCGGCGTTCTTTGCCAGCTCGTCGCTCTTCTCCTGGGTCGACTGGCAGCCCGACAGGCCCAAGGCGCAGACCAGGGCGAGGGCAACGGGTGCGACGCGCTTCATCCAAAGGCCCCGCTCACGTAATCGCTCGTGCGCTGGTTCTTCGGAGAGCCGAGCACCTGGTCGGCGTCGCCGTACTCGACCAGCTCGCCGAGGTACATGAAGGCGATGTTGTCGGCGATCCTGTAGGCCTGCTGGAGGTTGTGGGTCACGATCACGATCGCGATCTCCTCGCGGAGCTTCACGAGCAGGTCCTCGATCACCGAGGTCGAGCGGGGGTCGAGAGCCGAGCACGGCTCGTCGAGCAGCAGCACCTCGGGTCGCGTGGCGATGGCCCGCGCGATGCACAGGCGCTGCTGCTGGCCGCCCGACAGGCGCAGCGCGGCGTGCTCGAGGTTGTCCTTCACCTCGCCGTAGAGGCCGGCGCGCTCGAGGGCGTCGATCACCGCGGGCTCGAGCTCGGTTTTGCCGGGTCGGCCGGAGCCCTGGTCGCGGAGCGCGTAGGCGACGTTGTCGAACACGCTCATCGGGAACGGGTTGGGCTGCTGGAAGACCATGCTCACCCGGCGCCTGAGCTGGGTGACCTCGAGGGCATCCACGTCCTCCCCGTCGAGCACGATGTGGCCGTCGCGCGAGGCGGAGGGCGTCAGCTCCGTCAGCCGGTTGAGGGAGCGCAGCAGCGTGGTCTTGCCGCAGCCCGAGGGGCCGATCAGCCCGAGGATCTCGCCCCGGCGCACCGGCAGGCTCACGCTCTGCACCGCGGGCTTGCCGCTGTAGTAGATCGTGAGGTTCTCGATGCGCATGCGCTCGGTGCCGCCGTGGCTGCGCCCGAAGCGGCGTCGCGGGGCGGCGAACGGGCCGCTCTGAGCCACGCCGCCGCCATTGGAAGGCCCGGCGCCTGGCGGCGGCGGGGCGACCAACGTCGGCTCGTTCCCGTCGAGCACGATGCGGCGCACGGGCGGGGGGGTCAGACGTTCCACGAGGGAGCCTTTCGCTTACGGGAGACGAGGTCGATTCCGAAGTTGAGGAGCACCACGAGCAGCAGGAGCACAAAGGCTGCCGCGTAGGCCTTCTCCGGCGCGTTGCCCTCGCCCGCCGGTGAGTTGCCGTAGACGTAGGTGGTGAGGGTGCTGCCCGCGCCCTTCAGGTAGTTCAGCGGGGCCGGCACGTCCTGGACCTTCTGGAACTCGAACGTGATGCCCAGCAGCAGCACGGCGATGGCCGTGTCACCGGCGATGCGTCCCATCCCGAGCGAGGCGCCGGTGGCCATGCCGGGGCGCGCCGCCGGCAGCAGCACGCGCCGGATCGTGGCGGCGCGTGTCTTGCCGAGGGCGTACGACGCTTCCCGCACGTGCGAGGGAATCGCCTGGAGCGCCTCGCGCGTGGCGCCCACGATCAGCGGCAGGGCGATCAGCGACATGGTCACTCCGGCGGCGATGAAGGACGCGCCGAAGACGGCCCCGGTGGAGCTGCGGGACGAGGCGAAGGCGAAGAAGCCCTGGGAGAAGATCAGCACGCCGAACAGGGCGAGCACGATGCTCGGGGTACCGGCCACCATCTCGACGCCGGACTCGACCGTGCGGGCGAGCCAGCGCGGACGGGCGTACTCGCTGAGCCAGACCGCGCAGCCGATGCCGATCGGCACGGCGATCACCGTGCCGAGAACGGTGAGGATGAAGGTCCCGATGATCGGTCCCTTGAAGCCGCCGGCCTTGCTCTGGTCGATGTCGCCGGTGGGGTTCTCCGTGAAGAGGCCGACGGACATGAACTGCAGGCCCTTGACGAGCATGTAGATCACGATCGCCGCAGCGAGAAGGCAGAGCAGCAGCCCTGCTGCCCAGCACAGGGCGAGACCCAGCCGATCGAGGCGGGGCCAGCTCGAGCTGGCCCCGCGCGCCCGGGTGCGCGGCGAGCGCGGCCGGAGGCCTGGGAGGCTGGTGGGGCGGACGGCCATCGTCTAGAGCAGGCCGTAGCGCCGCAGTGGCCGCTTGGCCGCCCAGCCGGCGAAGGACAGGAACAGCGCGGAGACCATGAGCACGGCTCCGACGGCGTAGAGGGTCTGGCCTCCGGCCTGGGTCGACAGCGCCTCCGATTGATCGACGACATCGGCCGCGAACGTGCGCGTCGGCTCGACGAAGAAGATGATCCCGTCGAAGGGGTTGGGCGCGAAGCTGACCGAGCCCGACACCATCGAGAGCATGATCGCCTCGCCGAGCGCTCGGGCTGTGGCGAGCACCACGGCCGCCACGATGGCCGGCCGCGCCGTACGCACCGAGATGCGCCAGATCGTGCGCCAGCGGTTCACTCCGAGGGCGGCCGACCCCTCGCGCCACGAGCGCGGGACCGCCCGCAGGGCATCGACCGTGATGGCCACCATGATCGGCGTGATCATCACCGTGAGGATCACGACGGCCACGGCCAGGCCCGCGCCGTCGAGCTGGATTATCCCGGCAACCGACTCGCGCTGCTTCTCGGTGATCAAGTGGTTGCCGACGAACGGCACGAGCACGAGCACGCCGATCAGGCCGTAGACGACGGACGGCACCGCCGCCAGCAGACGCACGACCGGCTCGAGCACCCGCCGCAGGCGCTCGGGGGCGAACTCGACGATGAAGATCGCCGACAGGAGAGACAGCACCAGCCCGAAGACGATCGCGCCGCCGGTGGTGAGCACGGTGCCGGCGATCAAGGGCCAGGCGCGGAACTTGTAGAGCGCCTCGTTGTCGAAGATCCGGCCCTGGAGCGAGTCGGTGGTCTCCTTGGGCTCGTCAGGCGCGCCGAACCATGCGAGCCCGTTCTCCCGGAACGACGGCCAGGCCTTGGCGAACACGATCACGACCATGATCGCGATCAGGAGCAGCACGACGCAGGCCAGCGCGCCGAACATCAGCTCGGCGCGCCGGTCGCTCACCCCTCGTGCACGCTGTTCTGCGGCAGCGCCGTTCACTACGCGATCGGAACCCATTGCGTAGCGATCTGATTGCGGGCGGCGCTGCTGGTCTTGATGAACTTGATCCACTGCGCCACCGGGCCGCTCGGCTGCCCGCGGGTCACGTAGTAGAAGCGGCGCAGCCCGCCGTACAGCCCCGACTTGGCGTTGCGCAGCGTGCAGGACACGCCCTTGTAGGCCGGCACGTTCAGGCCACTGCTGAAGGCGAACGACAGGTAGCCGGCGCCGCGCGGGTTGGACCTCACGCGCTGGGCCACGAGACCGCTTGACCGTTGCTGCGAGGCTGCCCTGGACACCGATCGGTCGCCCATGAAGATGTTCTGGAAGGCGTCCTGCGACCCCGAGGCCTGCGTACGGGTGAAAAGCGAGACCGTGCCCTTGACCGTGGCGCCGGGCACGCGGCTCCAGTCGCGAGCCGCGCCGGAGAAGATCGCCTGGATGCCCTCGGTGCTCAGGTTGCGCACGCGGTTGGTCTTGTGGGTGACGATGCAGAGCCCATCGTTGGCCACCCGCGTGAACACGAGGCCGTCCGGATCGCCGGAGCGGGGGTCGCGCGAGGAGAGGCCGATGTCGACGCGACCGCGAGCCACGTCGTTGATGCCGACGTCGGAGCCGCCCTGCTTGTAGGCGAAGTAGCCCTTGGGCTTGTTGTAGGCCTTGGCCACCTTGATGGCCAGCGGAGTGACCGACGTGGACCCGCTCCAGGTGATCGTGGCTGCCTGGGCCGCGGCCGGCGCTGCCGCGAAGGCGACGACCGTGAGGGCGCCGATTAGGCGATGGCGACTCATGTGGTGGCTCTCCTTTGTGATTCGAGGTGGGGACATGGATGCGTGGCGCCTCCCGGGCGCGAACCGCCGGAGTATCCGTTTTCATCCCCTGCCTTCAAGTGAAGGGAGCGTTGTCATGTGGATAACAAGTGGTGCCCTAGTGGATAACGACTGGATAAGCCGAAGCGCAGTACCCAGTTGCGTTATCCAGAAGTTCCCTCCCTGTTAACACGATCAGGCGGCCCGGTGGTCGAGGCTGCGTCGGTGTACGCCCACCGGCAGGGGTGGACGGCGATGGCCGTCGCCCTTCTTCTATCGCTGGCCGCGCCCGGGGGCGCCGCGGCTGTGACCTACCCGACGCAGCAGATCGACGGGCCGAGCTCGGACATCATCGAGCTGGGAGGCGTCGCCATGGCGGAGGACGGCACCGGCGGCCTCGTCTATCTGAAGCGCGACGGGCCGCGCCCCCACGTGTTCGCCGCGCGCTTCGTGGACGGCGCGTGGACCGCGCCCGTGCGAGTCGACCGCCCGGGCCCGTTGGGCACGCAGGCCTTTGCCTCTTCGTGGCCCCGCATCGGCGCCGGGGAAGGGGGCCGGCTGGTCGTGACCTGGGTCCAAGAGCTCGGCGAGAACAGCGACCGCCTCTTCTCGGCCTCACTCGACCCGGGCGCTACCCGTTTCCAGGACCCCGTTCCCATCGACCTCAACGTGGGCGAGGCCACGGCCACCCACCCGTCGCTCGAGATGAACGGCGGCGGACAGGCGTATCTCTCGTACCGGATCGTCAATCGTGCGGGCGCGCTGCCGCCGGACTTCGTGAACTCCGACACGCGCATCGCGCGCTACAACGGCGCGGTCTGGACGGTGCTCGGCTCCCTGGCCGACCGCAACCCCTCCACGCCGACCCGCACGCCGACCGAGCTCAACTCGCCGGAGGTCGGCATCGACTTCACCGGCGGGGGCATCATCGCCTTTCAGGAGCCCGACGACGAGTTCATCGACCGCATCTACGCGCGCCGGCTGTTCGGGACCTCACAGGGAGTTCCGCTGCTGGTGAGCCCGCAGAAGTTCGGCGCGGGCTGCACTCCGCCGCCCGCACAGGGCACCCCGGCCCCGCCAGGCGGGTCGCAGCCCGGCGCTCAGCAGCCGGGCACTCAGCCCACTCAGCCCGCCGACGGGCAGCCGAGCTCCACGCGCCAGCAGGAAGTGCCCCCGGCCGACTGCCGTCCGCTGCGTGCTCCTGCCGACCAGTTCTCTCTCGACGTGGCCGGCTTCGGCCAGGGAGCAGTCGCCTTCCGCCAGCAGCCCGGTGAGCGCTCGGGCCTTGCGGAGACACGCGTCTTCGTGAACACGATTCCCGAGGCCTTCAACGAGCAGGCGGGCCGGTTCCGCGAGGCGCGGCTCGCCGACGGTCAGGTGGCGGGCGGAATCCCGGGCCCCGCCAGCGTTGCCGTGACCCCCGCCGGAGTCTTCGAGGTGGCCTTCGGGCGCAGTAACGCCACCTACCTCGCGGACGGCGACGACAACACGCTCGCCGACCCGACTATCCCCTTCCCGCCTCCAGAGCGAATCGACGACGGCTCGAGCACGGCAGCCGGAGACCCGGTGGTGGAGCTCGGGCCAACCGGAGCGGGCACGACTGCGTGGAAGACAGACGTGGGCGGTGCCGGCACGGTGTCGGTGCGCGAGCGGCTGGTCGACGGGACCGGGACCGTGGGCGCAAGCTCCGCCAGCCGCGGGGGCCCAGTGACACAGCTCATGAGCGCAGGCTCGGGCCTCGGCGACGCCATCGTCGCGTTCCGGCAGGGTGGGGAGAGCTTCAACCAGATCGCCAGCTCGGTGGTGGACGTCCCGCCGGACCAGTTCGGCGTGCTCACTCCCGAGGGGTTTCAGCGGGTAAGGACCGTTCCGATCAGCTGGGATCCCGCGCCCGACGCACTCGGGGGGCTGACCTACGCGGTGAAGCTCGACGGTGACGTGGTCGCGGAGAACCTGACCGAGCGAAAGATCGACCTGACCGAGGCTCAGCTCGGCGACGGGATCCATCTGGTGCAGATCGTGGCGCGCGACCGCTCCGGCCAGACGGCCGACAGCTTCGAGGGCGAGGTGATGGTGGACCGCACCCCGCCTCGGGCGCGAGCGAGCGGTGCGCCCCGCCGCCTCGTGCGCGTACGCGTGTCCGACGGGCCGGTTAGCCGCGCGTCCGGCGCCGTGGCCGGCGCCACCTCGATCGCCTTCGGCGACGGCCGCCGCACGAACCGGAAGACGACCGCCGCCAATCGCTACCGGCGTGCGGGCACCTACCGCGTGGTCGTCCGGACTCGCGACGCGGCCGGCAACCGCGCCACCCGCCGCCTGAAGGTGCGGGTCAGGTGACCGGTTCGACGCTGAGACGCTGCCTGGCGCTGGCGTCCCTCTTCGCGGCCCTTGCCCTCGGCCCGGCGGCGGGTACCGCGGGCGCCGCCTTCACCGACGGAGCGGAGATCGTGTCGGCATCCAGCGAGCGCCAGGAGCAGGGCGACGATGGCACCCAGTTCGCAGCGATATCTCAAGACGGGCGCTACGTAGCGTTCCAGACGCGGGCGCGGAACTTCTTCGCCGACGACGATCCCGATCCGCCCGGTCAGGCGCGCGTCGGGGGCATCTTCCGGCGCGACCTCACAAGCGGCGCCCTGCAACTCGTAGCCGATGGCGACCTCCGTGACGAGGCGCCAGATGGCACTCTGGGCACCCTGCGCGTGCGCGGGGCGCAGAATCCCTCGATCAGCGCCGACGGGCGCTTCGTCGCCTTCTCGACGGCCCAGCGGCTGGTGCCACAGGACACGAACGACAACATCGACGTGTACGTGCGCGACATGACGGTGGGCACCCGCTCGACGGGCGCCTACGACCTTGTCTCGGCGCGCGACGGGTCGGACGCCGGCGCCCGCTATCAACCGCCGCCGCCTCGCTCCTCGGGAGATCCGCCTCCCCCGGCAGCCGTCACCCCCGGGGCGGAGATCACGCGCGGGGCCGCGATCAGCGCCGACGGCCAGCGCGTGGTCTTCCGGACGGAGGAGCGTCCCTCCGACCTTCCGGCCCGCGTGGAGACCGACACCCCGGGCTTCCAGGTCTTTCTGCGCGATCGCGCTGCCAATGCCACCCAGCTCGTCACGCAGACCAAGGAGACCGGCGAGCCCGCCGGCGGCGCGCTCAGCGGTGCCGGCATAAGCGGCGACGGGTCCACCGTCATCTGGACGGGGCAGAGAGCGCCGCGCCAGACTCGCTTTCTGCCGGGCGAGTCCGAGAACGACAGCTTCTTCTACTACCTGTGGCGCCGGCTGCCGGCCGGTGGGCGTCCGGAGCCTGCGCGCCGCATCACGGGGCCAAGCGATCCCGACGACCCGGCCTGCGGCACGGGCTCGGTCTCACCCGATCCGAGCGCCCAGGGACCCTGCTTCGGCCCGCTGGCCAACCCGGAGGGGCAGGCCGACATCTTCGGACTGCTCCCCGCCATGAGCGCCGACGGCCGCCGGCTCGCCTTCCTGACCCGCTCCCCGCCGCGCCCCGATCCGAACACCGGCGCGGCGCTGGACCTCTTCGTGACCGACATGAGCGACGGCGTGTCCCGCAAGGACGGCACGATCGAGCTCACGCGTGAGGGCCTGCGCACGGGCCCGGCCGGCGAGAGCCCGATCGAGGGCGTCGCCATGTCGGCCGACGGACGGCACCTGGCAATGACCACGGTACGCACCAACTTCGTGCTTCCACGGCTGCGGCTCGTGGGCTCGGTGCGCCCGCAGCCCGAGGCGCGCGAGCTGTACACGGTCGATCTGCCGGCCGGCCGGCTTCCACGCGACCTGACCGCTCCGCTCGAGCGGGCGGCGCGCTCGTTCACCGGGGGCGATCTGGACGCCAGCATCGCGCCCGAGGTAACCCTCTCCGTTGACGCCGCCCGGATCGCCTTCGTGTCCACGGCGGCCAACCACTTCTTCGGCGACGCCAACGACCGCCCGGACGCCTTCACGGTGTCGCGGGCGCCGGATGCACAGCCGACTCCGCCTCCGCCGCGCCCCGGGCCCGGAGGAGGAGGCGAGCCCCCACCGCCGGATAAGCCCGCTCCCGCGGCCCCGGCCATCACGGTGCGGGCGCGCGGCACGAGCGACGGGCGCGTGGTCCTGACCGTTCGGGCGTCCGATGCCGGCAGGATCGCCGTGTCGGCCCGCACGACCCGCAAGGGCCGCCGCGTGGTGGGCCGCGCGAGTCGGAAGCTCGGCACGGCCGGCTCGA
>JAABUN010008529.1_pt1 | contig 10418 bp, 13 predicted proteins | sample 5559311 | NCBI WGS metagenome assembly JAABUN01 (sample SAMN10711877, study PRJNA513370) | rock metagenome | isolation source: Antarctica rocks | place: Antarctica: Victoria Land, Siegfried Peak sud
TCGTGCGTTTCAAGTGCGTCGTAGAGTTTCATGCCTCGAGGATACAAAACGCGCCCGGACCGTCAGGGACCGGGACGCGCAATTAGTCTTATTAGACTTATTAGGCTTGTGCCAAAAAGAGCAATTTCGTCTAGGACAGCGCAAACGACCTCTAAAAAAACAAGTTACTACCACCTGGCGGGGGGGTTACTACCACCTGGCGGGGGGGTTACTACCACCTGGCGGGGGGGGTCATGCCTTTTTGGGCCTCCGGCGATGCTGTTTTTTCGTCTTGGCTACGCTCGCTAGAGCTTTCGTCACCTCTGGCGGCGGCGTGACAATAACGCGCGCCTGAAGCCACAGGCCAAACCATCCTCTCGTGGTCGCTTCTACGCGGTCGATGTCAGGGCTGCTGTATTCCCATGCCGTACAAACGCCACTCCTTTGCAATGTGTCCATAGCCTTCTCAAAGTTTTCTCGCACACGTCCTTTCCGGTGATCTTGTCGCGCATCCTCGAGCACGCACGCTTGTCTCAGCATGGTCTCGACGCGCTGTATCTGCACTTTGCCCTCGTCTTGGCGGTACTGCCAAACGAGTTCCGTACCGATGGCCTTCGCCCAAAGGTCAGGCGTGTAGGTTCCCGGCAGCTCGACGAGCGCGCGGAAGAGCGGCGCAAACTGTTCACGGGGGTAAGCCTTGATCCAATCGCCTGCGGTGACGAGCCAGCGCATAGGCAGCCACTCGGTATCGAAAAGCTGTTTAGCCTCTTCCTTTGCCATAACTGCCAAAACGCGGTGCCGCGCCCGTGCCTGAACGGTCGTCCTCTTACGCTTGCCGTTCGCGTCCGCCGGGTACTGCTTTGCGCCGTAGGGAATAGTGATGTAGAAGCGCTCGAGGTCTACCAAAGCACGGGCTGCTATAGCGACGTTTTCCGGCCTATGTCCTCCCTTATGGTGCTTTTTGAAGCTCATCGTGTCGCAAAGCTGACGAGCGTCGAGCCAGACGCGGGGCGGCTCTCTCTCGCCTTTGCCCCAAGATTCCAGGATGGTCGCGGTGACAAGCCGCCACACGTCGGCGGTGCGCGGGTTGAGTTGCATCACGCCTTCGCGCAGCGCCTCTTGAGTTAGGCCGTCAGCAAAGTAGGTGACGGCGTGCTTGTTGTTGGCATCCTCAAATGTTGGGGCGTCGCCTTGTGGGAAAGACCAGCCCCCTATCCCGCGTGCCGCTCGATCTATCGTTTGCGCGGGCATCATTGACAAAGACCAAATGTATTCAGGAGACGACGGGGCTTTAAGTTCCACACTTAAAGTTTGAGGCTCTGGGCGGTCAGAAAACTTCCCACCTTTGGCTTTCGCTTCAAGGTAGACGATTCCGGCTAACAAACGCAGTTCCTTGAGAGACCGCTCTACGGGTTTCAGATATTCCTCGAGACGGTTCTGCGCCTCGTTCTCCATGTAGAGCGAGTACACATCCTCTATACCGCTTTTTACCTGTGCTTTATAGAGCCTGTCGAATGATGCTCTCCATATCCCGTCCGGCGCCTCCGGCGATACCTCTTCATCGGCTGCGAGAATGGCGGCGGCGACTAACTGTTTTGTCGCGTAGGAGTCCACGGCGCGTACAAGTTCCTGTGCGTGCTCCGGTCCGCTTTCCTCTATCCACTGCCTAGAGAGCACCCCCGCGCTTTTCTCAAGCGCCTCATCAATATGCTCGTTAATGTCTATCTTTTCGTTAAGGTCGTCTAAGTAAGCTTGTTCGGTTCGCGCCTCTTCGGTATCCTCTTCAAGGCGAGTGGTGTAGACGCTGAAGCAGTTAGTTATGATGATGAGGCCCACGCCCTTATAGAGTTCGGTCGCGCGCTTTAGAGCCTCTTCGTCTGTATAGGTATGGTCTTGCGCCTCCGCGTACTTTTCAGCTCGCCTGAAAACGTCGTAAAGATGGTTTACGTGTGCTCGCACCTCATCCGGCCCTTTGTTCTTAACCGCCTCCGCATGTATATGAAGCGTGCGCTCCCCTATTTCAGGGTTCTTAATGGGGAAGATACGGGTTTCCACAAGGTTCTCCCCATGTACACGTGTCGGATCGTAGTTCTTGAGGTTCACTCTCCGACCCCCAGCAGCACGCCCAGCCCCCGGCTGACAGGTTCGTACTCACTCGCCTCGAGACTGCCGACGTAGCCCAGCACCCGCTTGGGGTCGACACTGCGAACGTGCAAACAAAGCGCCGTGCTGTCTGAGGGTAGACCGCCCGGACGCTGTTCTATTCGCGGCGCTGTGGCACCTCTAAGCGACGCCGAACGGGTCAGCGGCACGATGACGTAGAGCAGCCGCGCCCCCGACGACCGGGCGGTCTCTGGGTCGCTGACGACGATACAGGGGCGTGTGTTGGCCTGTTCACTACCGACGACGGGGTTTAGGTTGACTCGGATAACATCACCCCGCCGATACGGTTGCGGACTCACCGGTGAGGACGTGACGCCTGCTCGAAAGCTTCGTTCCAGGCTGCCAGTTCCTCGGGTGGCACGTCGGCGTCGATTTCTGCGAGTGCTGCGGCGTAATCCTCTAAACCCGCTTCGGCTAGGTCTGCGTCACTCTGCGCTATGGCCTCACGCTCGAGCAGATCGTTAAACGTCACCGTCTGCCCGGTGAGCTGCTCGAGCGCCGTCATCACCTTGTCGAGTACCGCCAGGTCTAGGCGCTCGCGCTCTTGGTTGGCGAGGTTATAGAGCGTGTTACGCGGCACCCCTGAGACCTCGCCCAACCGGTAGACGGTCACGCCGCCATCTTCCAAGGCTTCTTTTAACTTCAGTCGAATAGCCACGCATAGAGTATACCACCATCCGGTAATCTAGTGTAGACATATACCATTGTGTAATGGTATAGTAAGACAGCTAAGGGCAACGCCTTAGAAACTTTGACCCTTAGCTAGAACGGAGTTCCATATGCAGAATACCCCGAAACAGACGAAACTCTTAGGCGCTACCGTGCGCGGGCTCGGCGTAGTCGTCGCCGTCAGCAGCACCCTTGCTCACTGTTACGCCATCGTCGAGGCTGAAGGCCGGGTAAACCATCGGGTCGCCTTATCCGATCTGCGTCGTGAAGCGGTCGTGTTCCCGGCAGCGCCGCAGCCTTACCGCACACAGACCGAACGGGTCGGCGTCGGTACGTGGGATGAGGTTCACAGCCTCGTCCCGGCCCCGGTCGTGTTGGCGGTGGCAGCATGAGCGTTCGTTCTGAAGCGCCCGGTGATGACCACGACGGCGGGCGTGAGCGCCCATTCAAGGTTGTGCCGGAGGGTAGTCTCGAGCGAGTCAGACGGGACGTGAACGCGAAGTTCGGGGATGTACCGCTTTGGGGCGTTGCTGAGCTGTTTCGGCGTGTCCATGAAGAGCTGGGCAGTCCCGACGTGAACAGGGTAAGGGCTGACCTCACTATCGAGTACAGCAACATCAGTGAAGAGGAGTACGAAAAGCTCGCCAGTCTCGCAGATAAGTTTTGGATACTGTCAGACTTGGAGGTGACTAAGACGCGGTTGTATCCAAGCCGTGACTCTAAAGAATAGCAGCCGCAGTCAAAAGAGAAGCCCCCGGTGATCTGCCGGGGTTTTTGTTTTGTAGCAAGGGTATATGCAGAAGTGACACCCTTTTGCGGTTTGGAACGGAGAAAGCTCTAGGCTGTCGGTTTAACCTACGCCCCTTGTACGACTCTCTCAGCAGCCGCTACCGCCTCCGGGTGCATCTGGTCGAGCGGCACGAGCGGCGGCCTACGCGACCCGCTCCGAAAACTCCGGTTTTAGTATTTTTTAGTAGTCTGACCTTAACAAACCCTAACATTCACCTAGTTCTAAGCCGCTCTGTTCTCGCTTCAATGTCAACTTTTATCAACTTTTACCCAGTTTTAAGCGTCTGAAAACGCTCCAAATATCAGGTTTTATCAGGTTTTACATAGTTTTAAGGGCTGAAAAAGCCTCAAAAAGTGGGGTTTTGTGGGGTTTTACCCAGTTTTAAGAACCGAAAAAGCTGTGAAAACTTAGGTTTTCTGAGGTTTTACATAGTTTTAAGGGGCTGTTTTAGCCCCTTTTCTAGTTCTTTCTTGTTTAGAGCTGCCACACCCAAGCCTTGATGATCTCCGGGTCGTGGTCGTCAAGCCGTGCGTCTACGGCCCGGTCTATGTGCGCTCTAAGCTTTTGCAGGTTCTCCGGGCCGGAATGGTTAGGCCACTTGTACCCGGCGACCCGTGCGGCCTCGGTAGCGTTCCATTTGGCTGCTTTCGTGAGGTAGGCGAATAGCCAGCGCCTCTGACGCTGGCTGATACGATGGCGCTTTTTTACAAACGCGCTGCTATCATTTGCTGTCATTTTCGGTTCTGGTACTACAGCCCTAGAGCTGTTTCGACTTCCGGAAGTAACAAACCGGACTCTTCTAACGTGAAGCGCCACGTCAGCCGGTAGCCCTCCGGTACGTCCGCAAGTTCAGCGAAACGCTCGGCAGCTTGACGGTACGGTGTGGCGCTCGGGTCGCTCACGTTGTCGCGTAGGGTTCCCTTGATGCCGTCAAAGTCGATCTGCTCTTGTGGACTGCCGTGGGCCTTGACGTACCGCTCAGCCCACGGGGTAGCGCCCAAGAGGTAAGCAAGGGCGTCCTCGGAACCTTCCAGCGCCTGCGTCTGAAGGTTGAGGACAGCTTCAGCAAAGTTGCTGTGTGTACCGACCAGCGCGTCCCGTGCATCCTGCCGTGCGCCGAGTAGCAACGCCTCCAGCAGCGTCGCGTCGGTGGTCGGGGGTATGGGCTTGGCGCGGTCTGCCAGCTCGCTTAAAAACGCTTTGATGCGAGTCTCGAGCCGGTCGATTGCGCGGCTTGGGTCGTTATCCGAGATGAGCTTCTGATTCGCTTGCTTTTGAAGTTGGGCAGCTCCCTCAACCGAGTAATTCCGATCTTGAGCGTAGTTCGGCAGGGTGGCGAGTTCGGTACGGAAGTCGTCAAGCAACCCGTCCACAACTTCCATTTGTGAGGCGACGGCGCGCGCGTCGCTTTGCACGTCGCTGGGCAGGTCGTCAGAGCGTAGGGCGGTCGACAAACTGCCTACGGATTTCTCGTGATGTGTGACGTTTAGGGCTTCTAAAAAGTTCATGGTGTTACCTCCAGAGGGGTAGTGTAGAAGTTTGGTTTAGGCCGTGCTGAACACGGTAAAAGCTGCAAAAGAGGGAGAGAGTGAGGGGGTCGGTCCCCCTCTAGGGCGCTCCAGTTCGGGATGATGTTCCGGGACTCGGCAAACGTCGCTATGTCCTCCGGGCGGTATTCAATCCAGCCGCCTTCATAGCGGTGCTGTTCGTTGACTTTCGGGATGATGCCCCGACTGGTTAGGTAGCGGACGCGCTCACCGTCTAAGCCCAGCACTTTGGCGACGTGTCCCCGGCGCAGGGTGCGCGGTACGTGTGCCGGTATCTCGCTCATTCTGTGGGCTCCGTGGTTAACAAATGGCACTTGCCATTTGTTAACCGGTTCGCCACTTGTACGCCAAGGTCGGTGAGAAAGACGTGCGTTGTGCGGTTGTGCGGCTCGGCACCCGATGTTCTAGCTTCTCCGCTTAGTGGGTTCCCACTGACTTGGTTTTGGCGCAAGATGAGCCCTCGCGTCTCAAGCCGCTTGAGCGTCCGAGAATAGGCAGCACGGCTTGAGGGGTTGTTCGTTACACCCCATTTACCGGGCTGCCAACGGATACCCCAAGGGGGGCAGGTACTTACCGAGATGCTGTCAAACAGCCAGTCAAGAACCGCTCGCTGTTCTTGACTTAGGCTGTTTGGCTCGGGGACGCTCACGGCTCTACCGCCCTCATTGCAACGCCACACCGAACGCAGACGATTTCATCTAAGCGGATTCCGGTCTCGGCACGGTTCCCACACCGGCAGCGGTAACGGGTGGTCAGATCGTCGATGGTCAGGGCGTCACCTTCACGGATCGGCGCGAGCTTGGGCAGTAGGCGCGGCTGTTTCGCTTTGTCCTTCACAGATTCATACCTTCATGAACACATGCAAACATGCTTACCACTCCCCTACGCTGCGCTTCAGCGTCTCGTCTGACCACTTTGCATAGATGCGCGAAGTTTCCAGGTTGCTATGTCTCAAGTGCCGCGCTACCGGCTCGAGATTGCCCCCATGCTCACGGGCGGCTCTAGTCCCGGCGTAGTGCCGGAGCGCGTGAACGCCCCGATACGGCACGCCTGCACGTCGGCTGAGTGCCTCTACACGCTGACGGGCGCGTGTTGGTCCGAAAGGTAGTGGACGCTCGCCAGATGTGCCCCCGGCCTTTTTCAGATCGACCAACACCTTGACCAAAGACTTACTCATCACGACGCGGCCAGCCTTGCCCCCTTTACCCGCGCGCACCGTGAGCATATAGCTCGGTAGGTCAACATCGCGCCACTCGAGCGCGGTCGCTTCTGATACCCGTAAACCTGCATGTGCTCCCAAGAGGAGCAGCGCCCGGTCCACCGTCTCGGCATTCTGTAAAAGCCGCTCTAACTCGTTTTCGCTGTAGGGTTGCCGCTTATCCCACGGCGCAGTGGCATCGCGCGCCGGACGTACACCTTCAAACGGCGCGACCTCGGTAACGCCAGCCCACCGGAGGGCGCGGTAGAGCATCCGAGCGGCGGCAAGTCTTACGCGGATCGTCGAGGCGCTGCGCCCGGTCTCCTCGAGCTTCCTCACCCAGAGCGCCGCAGCGTCCCGGTCCGGGCGCACAAGGTTCTCACCCTCCCAGGCAGCCACAAGGTCACGCACGCCCTTCTCATAGGCCCGTTCGGTGTGGTCGCTCCCTTTTGCCCCGGCGTCACCGTGAAGGGTCGCGTAAGCTCGCGTCAGACTCCACAGCTCCCCCGCGTCACGTTCTGAAGCGGCAGCTACAGCGCGGCGGCGGCGCTCGGTCGGTTCGGTCCAGCTTTCCAGATGCGTCATGCGGGTGTGGGTGTGCTTCACGAGGTTCATAGTGATAACGTATCTTATCACAAGTGCAGATGTTCATGAACACATGAGGTTACGAAGGTGTCAGCCCTCGCGCTCGACATACGCTTGTATCAGTTCCTCGAGCACCGTTGACATGTCCCGCCCCTCCAGGCTCACCTTTGCCTTGAACCGACGGCGTAGGGTGGTCGGGATCATGCCTGCTACCTGTGAGTAGTCGGGATCGCCGCGCTTACCCCGCTGCTCCGGTTGCGGCTCTGCATATTTAGAACGGCTCGGCGTCTCTCTTTCGGCGGGGCTCACTTTCGGCTTAAAGGCCATGCAGCACCTCCTCTGCGAACGTCTGAAACTCTTCCCACGCCCTCATGCTCCCAGCATGACCGGCGTCCTTTACGCTCGTACCCGCCAGCCTCGCAAACTCATAAGCTTTGTAGGCGTGTAAGATCGCGCCGCAGGTCTCGAGCCCGTTCTCCTCGAGGGCGGCTCTCGTGTTCTCACCGTCCGGGAGATGTGCGGGTGGTGCTCGGTTCACGATGGCGCGCACCTTCACTTTGCCAGTGCGTAGGGCTGGAGCTGTCATCAAGGCCGCGTCTATCGCGTCCATGTTCGGCGTGGTCGGGATGACCACAAGGTCTAAGGTGTCGCCCAAAGCGCGCAGGTCCGCTTGCTCCGGGTGCGCCTCGGTATCAAAGACGAGCCAACCGGCGGGCCAGCGGTCGCCCGGATAGAGTACCGAGAAGGGGAAACCGGCCCCGGTCGCGCTCCAGCGGTGACAGCTCTCGATAGGATCGCCGTCGACGAGCGCCACCTCTTCACCCGCCTCGTGCAAGTAAAAAGCCAGATGCACCGCCAGCGAGGTTTTACCCACACCGCCCTTAAGCGAGACAAACCCGATACGTTTAGACATGCACGTACTCTAGCCCGCACGAGTTCACAGTGTTTTTTGTTCATACGTTCATGAAGTTAGGCAGGGCTTAGCAGCTCGGCCTCTACTGCCTTGTCTATGACGTAGGCCAGCACCGGGCGCAGTGCGTCGGCGTCACCTTCCCGAGTCCGCTTCAGATGCTCTCTCAGTACCTCCGGGTTGCCGATAGGCCACCGTCCAGCCTCTACGCAGGTCTCGAGTTGTTCAATGACGTCTTGGTAATCCGTAGCCTGTGCAAAAAGCTCCGCGTGCTCTCCGGTGATGCCCAGATGCTCGCACGCTCTCGTGAGGCGCGGCGACATATCAGCAGGCGGTTCGATGAAGAGGGCCTCGAGTCGGGCGTGTACTCTCGCGTCCATAAAGCGAAGGTGATGACGGTGAAGCAGCTCGGCCTCTTGAGCTGCACCTAGCGGCTCGGCTGCTATCGCCACGGCTCGCGGCGGCGTGGGTTGGTACTGCCAGGGCCTCATAGCACTCTCTCCTTAATCGCCTGACTCTGATTCCAGACGCCACGCGCGGGCGTCCACTGCACTGCAAAACGGCCCACTTCACCCTCACGATTTTTAACCACGTCGAGGCACATCGGCCTGAAGTTGCTCATCATTCCGGGCGCAAGGCTCATGCTCGTTTGCAGCTCGTCGGATAAGTTATAGATGAGCATCGTCGTGTACGCCGTGTACTCGAGTTCACCCGCTTCTTTCAGGGCTGCTAGGCGCTCCTCTAAACCTTTTTCGCCCAGTCGGTAGGACATGCGCCCGATACTCGACAGCGCCAGGACGGGACAGCCGATCTCACGCGCCAAGCTCACCTGTAGAAGTCCGGCGGCGTAGCCTACGCGCTCGCGCACGTCCCTGATTCTCAGCTCCGGCGGGGCCGGGAGGCGCTGCATATAATCGACGACAATCAGCGGCGGCGCGCCGCGCTCCTCTGCAATATCCCGCGCGGTCGTCGCCAGCACCTCGACGGTGTAAGCGGACGTGCTCCGGCTGAGTGCGTCGCCACCCTCGACGATCTTCAGATTTTTTGAGACCGCCTCTAACTTGCTCCAATCGCTGTCACTTCTCAGCACGCTACTGGTGAGCAGCGTCTGCCCGCGGTCGTCATAGGTGCCGCGCTTAATCGCGTTGTACGGCACGCTCGTCAGCCGTGAGGCGATACGGCCCCACAGCTCGAGGCGACTTTGCTCGTAGGACGCAAAGACGACCGGGCGACCCTCCAAAGCGTTGTGCGTTGCAATCTGGAGCGCGAGCGATGTTTTACCGCCGCCGGTAATCCCGCCCAGCAGGTGTAACCCTTCCAGATAGCCGCCGCCTAAAAGGTCGTCCAGCGCCCCCAACCCCGTCGTATAGGCGGCGTGCGGACGGTTCGCTCTCGCGTCGAGTTCATTCAGCCACGTTTCCCGGATGTACAGCAGGTCAGAGGTGCTTTCGAGCGCGGCAGCTTCCACGGCCGCGTTAAAGTGTTCCGGTAGTTTTTCGCCGTGGGTACAGAGCAGCTCGTTAAGGTCAGCCGTGAGCGTGACCCGGTAGCAGCGCGCGCCCAGACCGCTCAGGGCTGCCTGCAATTTTTCGGCATGGCGAGCGCCCGCGGCGTCCGGGTCCATCGCCAGGTATACCGGCACGGCTACCTCCGCGATCCGCTCCCCCCAACCTTGCGGTAGGTTGCCACCTGGTAAACCCATAACCGGATACTCGAGCCCGTAGGCAGCCAGCAGACTAGCAGCGTCGATCTCACCTTCACAGAGAACGATAAACCTAGCTTCACGGGCACGCTCGAGCCCCACAGGGTTAAAGGGTGCCGGAGTGCTACCGGACGGACCATCATATTTGTGAACGCCTGCGGCCTTAAGCTCGTCGGCAGTGCGGAGGTCGCGCGCCTTAAACCACACGGCCCGGTCTCCCTCGAGGGTCGGGATTACGACGCGGCCTCGGTAGCGGTCGATAGCGCGGCCTGCCTGCGGTGCCTTCACGCTCTCGTCGATAACCCCTAAGCGCAGACTCTCGACGAGCGCACCCAACCCGCGCGTCTCAAAATAGGCCAGCGCCGCGAGCGCCGTCTCGCTTTCTCCCTTTACCAGCGACTCGTGCGCTTGCGTCACGAGTTCATGAACCCATGAAGGCGTAACGGCTTGCTTGCGCTCCCTCTTGCGATAAGCGTTGTTATCACTAGGGGCAGTCGTACCGTTTGGCTCGGTACTTACCCGGAGGTCATAGCCGATGGTCCGCGCCGCCTCTTCACGGGCCTGCTCTTTGCCCATCCCTTCAGCGCGCTCGAGCCAGTCGCAGAGGTCGCCGCTTTCGTCCGCGCCGTAGTCGTGCCAGTGGTCGGCGTAGACCTGCACGCTCGGTGTGCGTTCGTCTCGCCACATTGCCGACGCCATGCTGCTGTGGTCGATCACCACGCCGCGAGCGCGCAGCAGCTCCCGGAGGTCGTGCGTTTCAAGTGCGTCGTAGAGTTTCATGCCTCGAGGATACAAAACGCGCCCGGACCGTCAGGGACCGGGACGCGCAATTAGTCTTATTAGACTTATTAGGCTTGTGCCAAAAAGAGCAATTT
>JAABUN010008530.1_pt1 | contig 10418 bp, 8 predicted proteins | sample 5559311 | NCBI WGS metagenome assembly JAABUN01 (sample SAMN10711877, study PRJNA513370) | rock metagenome | isolation source: Antarctica rocks | place: Antarctica: Victoria Land, Siegfried Peak sud
GTCCACGTAGCTGAACAGCGCCCCTGTCCGCTCGTCCGTCCCCCGCAATCCGACCTCCCGATCAAGCAACAGGAGTGAATCACGAGGCCAGCCGCGACGCGAGCGGGTTCTTCAACAGCCTGCTAGTGGTGGGGCGCTCCCCGGGGGTAGAAGTCGAACAGGCTGCGAAGCTCAGCCATCTGAACGCCGTGCTGCTGAAGCCGTTCAGCGACACCGGCGTGAAAGCCCGAGGCCGTGTTTTCCTTCAATCAGTTACGATCCGTTCTAAGTAAGCGGCCCATGCTTCCAGCGCTCGGCGCTTCTCCGGGAGTGGGTCATATCGGTCATAATGCCGACCTAGAACACTGGTAGGGGCGTGATTTAAGATGTGCTTGACATCATCAGAGGAGAAGCCAAGTGCCCGCATCCGGGTAGCGGCGGTCCTACGCAGATCGTGTGGCGTAGGTCGAATCTTGAGCCAAGTTTCTGCACAAACCTGATGTCCGTTAAGGTTGGCGTTCGCCGCTGCCGCTACGGTCTGCTGCGCGATACGTGTCATAGCTACGGCCAGGGAATGAGCAGTTATAGCCTTGTCTGTTCGAGGCGACGGGAATACGTATTCGCGCGCCGCTACTTTGCCGTTTGGAGCTTCCGATCCGGTCGAGAGCGCCTCCTGAAGGATAGAAACCGAAAGCGATGTGAGCGGGATCGTGTGTTCTCGACCGTTTTTGCTCCGCATAGCCGGGAGTCGCCACACCGCGTTCTGATGGTCGGCGAGATCGCTGAGCTCAGCTACCCGCATTCCCGCGACCTCGCCTGGGCGTTGACCTGTCGCCAGCACCAGACGAAGCGTCAACCCAACGACTCGAGACGCCGGTGGAACCATGAAAAGGTTCCAAGCCATCCTTATTTCATCATCCGCAAGGACACGCTCTCGCGGCTTCAGGTCGGCTATTCGCCCAATGCCGGATGCCGGGTTCGCATCAAGCAGATCCTTCGAGATCGCGAAGGCAAAGATCTTGGAAACGGTGGCTTTCAGGCGAACCGCTAATGCATGGCGTCCCGAAGCGTAGATACTTTCGATCAGTTCTACGACGTCGCGCCTGCGAATTTCAGCGTAGCGCTTCCGAGCCCACTTGGGGCGCAGATGAAGCTTGAGGCTCCGCTCGTCTTCCTTTGCTGATTTCTTGAAGCGGTAGGCGTGTTCGACGAGGAACCTGTCAGCAAGGTGGTCGAACATCAGCTTGTCGGCATTGCCGCGCTCGTCACGCTTTTCGGCGACCGGACTTACACCACCAACGACTCGACGTCGCTCATCGTCAGCGCGCGCCCGAGCGTCGGCTAAAACTCAGGTCGGGGTAGCGACCCATTGTGAGGCGTTGTGTTTTCCCTCCCCTGTCGCGGTAACGGAAGGCCCAGGACTTCTCCCCGCTTGCCGTAACGCGCAGGGCCAAGCCTCGACAACGTGAGTCCGTGATCTCCGCGCGCCCGGTCGAGGGAGCTTTGAAGCTGCGGACCAGCATATCCGTCAAGGCTTGGGCAGGCACGGCTCTGACTCTCTCGCTCGGGGACGCGCCGGGGACACATAGTATGCTGGATAGTCCTGGACGTAGCTGGGCGTCAATGTCAATAATTTCGCCGCTATCGCAATGGCTTATGTGTTCTGGTGGACCGCGTCGCACGTGTCCCTGGACAGTGTGTTACGTCATTCGTAATGAGGGGGTCGGGGGTTCGAATCCCTCTTGCGGCACCACGACCTCTGAGCCCTTGCGGGTTCGACCTTATAACGGCCCAGCAGCTTCACGGCCTGGTCTGGCTCTTCAAGCCCGTCCCAAAAGGGGCATGGCCGAGCAGACGCTTCATTGACAAGTCGACCCCTGGCAATAGATTCTGAATCAGGGCCGCCTGGAGAGGCGGCGCTTTCGTTTCGGGTCGGCTTCGGCCCGCTTTCCCAGAGGGCTTCGCCTGTGACCGCCTCCTCGATCTTGCCCGTTTATGCGCGCGCGCCTCTCGCCTTCGAAAGAGGGGAGGGCGTCTGGCTCGTGGCCACGGACGGCCGACGCTTCCTTGATTTCGGCGCCGGCATCGCGGTGAACGCGCTCGGGCACGCCCATCCGCACCTCGTCGCGGCCCTGACTGAGCAGGCCGGGAAGGTGTGGCACATCTCGAACCTGTACCAGAACCCGGACGGCGAGAGGCTGGCGAAGCGCCTCGCGGACGCGACCTTTGCAGACGTGGTGTTCTTCACCAATTCCGGCGCGGAGGCGCTGGAAGCCTCGATCAAGATGGCCCGGAAGCACCACGCCGTCCGGGGCGAACCGGACCGCTTCCGGATCGTCACCTTCGAGGGCGCGTTCCATGGCCGCACGCTCGCCACCATCGCGGCCGGCGGGCAGAAGAAGTACCTCGAAGGCTTCGGCCCGCCCGTCGAGGGTTTCGACCAGGTGCCGTTCGGCGACGACCGGGCGCTTCTGGCCGCGATCGGTCCCGCGACGGGTGCGATCCTGATCGAGCCGGTCCAAGGGGAGGGCGGCATCCGGCCGGTCCCGCCCGAGCGGATGCGGGCCTTGCGCCAGCTCTGCGACGAGCGCGGCCTCCTCCTCGTCCTCGACGAGGTGCAGTCCGGGATCGGCCGCACGGGCCGGCTGTTCGCGCACGAATGGGCCGGGATCACGCCGGACATCATGGCGGTCGCGAAGGGGATCGGGGGAGGCTTCCCGATGGGCGCCTGCCTGGCGACCGCCGAGGCCGCCCAGGGGATGACCGCCGGCACGCATGGCACCACCTTCGGGGGCAACCCGCTCGCCATGGCGGTCGGGAACGCCGTGCTGGACGTCGTGCTGGCGGACGGGTTCCTCGACCACGTCCAGCGGACCGCTCTCCTCCTGAAGCAGCGGCTCGCCGCCCTCATCGACCGACATCCGGCCGTTATCTCGGAGGTGCGGGGCGAGGGCCTGATGATCGGGCTGAAGCTGCACGTGCCGAACACGGACCTCGTCAAGGCGGCCGAGGCGGAAGAGCTCCTCGTGATCGCGGCCGGCGACAACGTGGTCCGTTTGCTGCCGCCGCTCGTGGTCAGCGACGGGGAGGTCCTGGACGCGACCGAGCGCCTCGACCGGGCCTGCGCGGCGCTGGAGCGCGCGATGCGGCCGGAGCGGAAAGTGGCGGCCGCGTGAGCGGCCCGCGCCATTTCCTCGACCTCGCGGACTTCACCGGGGCGGAGCTCCGCCACGTGCTCGACAGGGGCGTCGCCCTGAAGGCCGGCCGGCGGCGCGGGGAGCTGTCCCCTGACCGCCCGCTCGCGGGCAAGACGCTCGCCATGGTGTTCGACAAACCCTCGACCCGGACCCGCGTTTCTTTCGACGTCGCCATGCGTGAGCTCGGCGGCGAGACCATCATCCTGACCGGTCACGAGATGCAGCTCGGCCGAGGCGAATCGATCGCGGATACCGCCCGCGTCCTGTCGCGCTACGTCGACGCCATCATGATCCGTATCCTCGATCACGACACGCTGCTCGAGCTCGCCCGGAACGCGACGGTGCCGGTCATCAACGCGCTCACCAAAGCCTCCCATCCCTGCCAGATCATGGCCGACGTGATGACCTTCGAGGAGCATCGCGGGCCGATCCGGGGCCGCACGCTGGCCTGGGTCGGGGATGCGAACAACGTCCTCGCCTCCGTAGTCCATGCGGCCGCGCGGCTCGATTTCCGGGTCAAGGTCGCAAGCCCCCCGGAGCTGGCGCCGCGGCCGGAGCTGCTCGCCTGGGCGAAGCGGGAGGGCGCCTCGATCACGGTCGGCCACGACCCCTACGAGGCCGTCGAGGACGCCGATGCGATCGTGACCGATTGCTGGGTCTCGATGGGTGACGAGGCCGAGGGCCACCGCCACAACCTGCTCGCGCCCTACCAGGTGAACGGGCGGCTGATGGCGGCCTCGCGCCGCGACCCGATCTTCATGCATTGCCTGCCGGCCCATCGCGGCGAGGAGGTGACGGACGAGGTCATCGACGGGCCTCGCTCGGTTGTGTTCGACGAGGCCGAGAACCGGCTTCACGCCCAGAAAGGGATCCTGGCCTGGTGCCTGGAATCCGCGCCCGTTCCTGACGCGAGCGCGCGCCCGGCATGAGCTCGGGCCGGCTCGAGGGAGCTGACGACGTCGTCCTGCCGTTCGCCGTGGAGGCGCTCGACGTGCGCGGCCGCGCCGTCCGGCTCGGCGGTTCCGTCGACACGATGCTGGCGCGCCACGCCTATCCGGACGCGGTCGCCCGTACGGTCGGGGAGGCGACTGCGCTCACGGCGCTTCTCGGCTCCTCCCTCAAGTTCCAGGGCCGGTTCCAACTGCAGACCAAGTCGGACGGACCGCTCGGGATGGTGGTGGTCGATTTCGACGCGCCGGACCGGCTGCGCGCCTATGCGCGGTTCGACGCTGAGCGCGTGGCGGCGCTTGGCCCGCGGCCCCGCACCGGCGAGCTCCTCGGCTCGGGCATCCTGGCCATGACCATCGATCAGGGCACCGACGCCAGCCGCTACCAGGGCGTGGTCGCGCTGGAGGGGCAGGGCTTCGAGGAGGCCGCACACCAGTATTTCCGGCAATCCGAGCAGATCCCGACGCGCGTCAGCCTTGCGGTCGCGGAGGAATTCGCGGAGGGGCGTCGGCGCTACCGGGCCGGGGGCCTGCTGGTCCAGTTCCTGCCCTCCTCGCCCGAGAGGGCGCGCGCCGCCGACCTGCCGCCCGGCGACATCCCGGACGACCATCCCTCCCGCGGGGCGGCGGAGCCAGGCGAGGACGATGCCTGGCTCGAGGCCAAGGCCCTCGTCGACACGGTCGAGGATCACGAGCTCGTCGACCCGCAGGTCTCGAGCGAGCGCCTGCTTTACCGCCTCTTCCACGAGCGCGGGGTTCGGGTCTTTGAGGCGCAGCCGGTGCACGAGGATTGCCGCTGCTCGCGGGACCGCATCATGGCGATGATGCGCAACTTCCCGGCGCAGGACCGGCGCGACATGGTCGGTGACAATGGCCGCATCGGCGTCACCTGCGAGTTCTGCTCGCGCGTGTACGATCTGGATCCGGCCGTGGTGGAGGCGGAGGTCGCCGCACAGGGAGTGGAGTGAGCAGAGACGGGTTGAAGCTGCTCGAGCTTCGCTCTGCGCGCCGCATCGTTCAGCCGGGAACGTACGCCCTCTCACAGCTTCGTTCAGGCCCGATGCCGCTGGCGAGAGCCACGCGTGCCGTGCGGTCGCACGCGGAGATGTGCTCGGCGGCGGACACGCTGCGTTCCGCCGCCGGGTCGGCGCTTCGTCAGCGCGCTGCTTGGTTCAGCGCTGACCTCCAACCCTCCTGGGCACGCTCCGCCCTTTCGGGACTGCTAGCCGGCGTCGTCGTATTTGAAGGAGACCTTCAGCTTGGTCCGATACAGTTCGACCTTGCCGTCCTTCAGCTGAATGTCTTGCTCGACGACTTCAGCGATCCGCAGTTCACGCAGCGTTTCCGCTGCTCTTTCGACCGCAGCTTTTGCCGCCTTCTCCCAAGACTCGGTGCTCGTGCCAATGAGTTCGATTACCTTATAAACACTCTCGGCCATGTGATCCTCCCTCGAACGTCGAGCGGTAGGACAGTAGGGTCGAAGCAGCCGGTTAGCGAGTCGTTGTCGAAGGGAAGATCAGCTCTTCGCCGACGCGGCGATTGGCGGCCAGGAGCCGCTCTCAGGCCGGCAGATCGCCTCTCCCGCAACGGTTCACAAGCCGTCTGACGAAAGCTTCTCCCGCGGCGAGCGCCTCCAGGGTGATGTACTCGTCCGGCTGATGCGCCTGGTCGATCGAGCCTGGCCCGCACACGACCGTCGGGATGCCGGCCGCCTGGAAATGGCCGCCTCGGTCCCGAACGGCACGGTCGCGGTCGCGGCGGCGCCGGTCAGGCCGAGCGCGAGCCGCTCGGCCCAGGACCCCGGATCGGGCGCGAGGCCCGGCACCAGCACCTCCCACTCCGTCTCGACGCGGCCGAAGGGGCCGTGCCGGTTGAGGCGCCCGCGGGTCACGCGCTCCACCTCGCGGGCGAAGCGGTCGGGGATCTCGTTCGGGTCGAGATTTGGCAACCCCCGGAACTCTGAGGCGAAGAGGCATTCCTTCGCCAGAATGTTGCGGGCGTTGCCGCCGACCACGCGGCCCACATGCACCGTGCTGCAGGGCGGGTCGAAGCGCCCGGAGTGGTCGCCGCGCGTCTCCAACTCGTCGGACATCCGATTCAGCTCGGCGATGAGGTCGGCCGCGACCATGACCGCCGAGGCGCCGAGCGCGGGCTTGGCGGAATGGGCCTCGCGGCCATGCACCCGGGTCACGAAGCTGGCGACGCTCTTGTGCGCGTCCACGACCGTGAGGCCCGTCGGCTCGCCCACGATGGCGGCCAGCGGCAGCGGCAGGTCGCGCCCGAACAGCGCGATGGCGTCGTTCGCCCCGAGGCAGGTCGTCTCCTCGTCGTAGGAGAGGAGGAGGTGGATCGGGGTCGCGAGTCCGGCGGACAGCATCGCGGGCACGGCCGCGAGCGCGAGCGCGTCGAAGCCCTTCATGTCAACCGATCCTCGGCCATAGGCGCGGCCGTCGGCGATGCGGAGACGAAACGGATCGGACGTCCAGGCCTGGCCTTCGACCGGCACGCAATCCGTGTGGCCGGACAACACGATGCCGGGCCGATCCGGCGGTCCGAGGGTGGCGAGGAGCGCTGCCTTTGTGCCGTCCCGGTTTGGCAGGCGGCGAGCCGCCACGCCCCAGGCGGACAGGTAATCGGCGACGAAATCGACCAGGGCGAGGTTCGACGTATCGCTCTCGGTCTCGAACGCGACCAGCCGGTCGAGCATCTCAAGCGGCGCGAGGCGCGTTCCGTCTGTCACGGCGTCCTTCAGCTCAATCAGACGACGAGATCGTCACAGGATTGCAACTTCAGATCAAGTCCGTGTCCAGGTCAGACCAGCGTCGGACCTGCCGCGCCCGCTCAATGCACCACGCGCTTCACGAAGGGGCTGTCGAGCGAGAACGCCGGGATCTCGGCCCGGAACGCCTCCCCGGATTCGAGCGCCATCACGTAGGCGCCCTGCATGGTGCCGTCCGGCGTCGTGAGCGGGCAGCCGCTCGTGTAGGTGAAGGTCTCGCCGGGCCCGAGCACCGGCTGCTTGCCGACCACGCCCGCTCCCTTCACCTCCTGCAGCTTGCCGTGCCCGTCGATGATCTTCCAATGGCGCGACTTCAGCTGCACGCGCTCCGTCGTCGTGTTGGTGATCGCGACCGTGTAGGCGAAGAAGAACTTGCCCTTGTCGGGCTGCGACTCCTCCTCGACGAAGCGCGGCTCGACCGTCACGCGGATACCCCGGGTCACGGCCTTGTACATTTGCGGGGCTCCCGGGGCGAAACGCGCCCCGACCGGATAGGTACGGAACCGCGAGGGGTGAGGTCAATCGAGGACCCGCCTCACAGCCTGCCGGGGGAGGCGAAGGAACTCGGCAGGCCAGCCTTCACGCCTCTTGCAGCGTCGGAATGCTGGCGACGCGTAGGATCAGGCCTTTGCCTCTTCGCGGATGATTTCCAACTCCAACCACTCCGTCTCCGCAGCATCGAGCTCGCCTCCCTTGCGGGCGAGCGCGACCGAGGCTCTCTCGAAAGCTGCCGGATCGCGCGTGAACAGAGCGGGGTCGGCGAGGGTAGCCTGGAGCTTGGCGATCTCCGCCGCGAGGGTCTCGATCCGGGCCGGAAGGCTCCGGAGCGCGTGCTGCTGATGGAAGGTGAGGCGGCGGCGTCCCCCGCCGGTCCCGTCCGGGCGCTCCAGAGCCACGGCCGTCCTGGCGACCGCTCCCGATGACGCGGCCGGCCGGGGCGCCGACCGCACGAGGTCCGCGCCCCGTTGGGCCAGCATGTCGGTGTAGCCGCCCGCATACTCGACCCAGCGGCCCCGTCCTTCCGGGGCGATCACGGAGGTCGCGACGCGGTCGAGGAAGTCGCGGTCGTGGCTGATGACCAGAATCGTGCCCGAATAGTCGCCGAGCATCTCCTCCAGCACGTCCAGCGTCTCGAGATCGAGGTCGTTCGTGGGCTCGTCCAGCACGAGCAGGTTCGAGGGTTTTGCGAGCGCGCGAGCGAGCATGACGCGGCCGCGTTCGCCGCCCGACAGGACGCGCAGCGGCGTGCGGGCCTGTTCCGGCGAGAACAGGAAATCCTTGAGGTAGCCGACCACGTGCCGCGTCTGGCCCCCGACCGTCACCGTGTCGCCGCGCCCGCCCGTGAGCGCCTCCGTCAGCGTGGCGTCGGGGTCGAGGCTGTCGCGGTGCTGGTCGAGCGTGACCCTCTCGAGCCCCGCCCCGAGCCTCACGCCGCCCGCATCGGGTGCGAGCTCGCCGGTGAGGAGCTTGATCAGGGTCGTCTTGCCGGCCCCGTTCGGACCCACGATCCCGACCCGGTCGCCGCGATGGATGCGGGTCGAGAAACCGTCCACGATCGGACGGTCGCCAAAACTCTTGGCGAGCCCCTTCGCGTCGATCACCAGGGTGCCGGATGCATCGGCCTCGGCGGCCGCCATGGTGGCCGACCCGGTCGCGCGACGGCCGGTGCGGCGCTCGGTCCGCAACGTGCGGAGCGCTTCCATGCGGCGCACGTTGCGCTTGCGCCGCGCGGTGACGCCGTAACGGACCCAATGCTCCTCGGCGACGATCTTGCGGTCGAGCTTGTGGCGTTCTGCCTCCTCCTCGGCGTAGACCGCGTCCCGCCACGCCTCGAACTCGCCGAAGCCCCGCTCCAGTCGGCGCGTGCGTCCCCGATCCAGCCACACGGTCGCGCGCGAAAGGGTTTCGAGGAAGCGTCGGTCGTGGCTGACGAGGACCAGGGCCGATCGGCGGCTCTTCAGTTCGCCTTCGAGCCATTCGATGGTCGCGAGGTCGAGATGGTTCGTCGGTTCGTCGAGAAGCAGGATGTCGGGTTCCGGCGCCAGCGTGCGGGCGATCGCGGCCCGCCGGGCCTCGCCGCCGGACAGGTCTCCCGGCCGCTCGTCCCCGCTCAGGCCGAGTTCCTGCAGGAGGTAGCGGGCCCGGTAGGGATCGTCCGCGGGGCCGAGCCCCGCCTCGACATAGTCGAGAACGTTCGCGTGGCCGGACATGTCCGGCTCCTGCGGCAGATAGCGGATCGTAGCGCCGGGCTGGGCGAAGCGGGCGCCGCGATCGGACTCGACCAAACCTGCCGCGACCCGCAGCAACGTCGACTTGCCGGACCCGTTACGGCCGACGAGGCAGACCCGGTCGCCCGCCGCGACCGACAGGTCGGCGGCCTCGAAGAGCGGCGTGCCCCCGAAGGTGAGCGCGACGCCTTGCAGCGTGAGGAGCGGGAGCGGCACGAATCAGGCCGCGCCGACGGGAGGCATCGGGTTGAGCATGGAACACCCTTACGGCTGCGCCAGACTGCCGTCACCCGCGCAAGTCCGGCGCCCGCGGGAGGAGGCGCAAGAGCGGACGCCGCCGCTCGCATCGGCGTAGCGCCGCCAGAGCGCCCGAACATCTCCGGACAGGATGAAGCCTCTTCGCTCAGCCGGGCGAAACGCCGGCACTGCGCGAGGGTTGATCCTGACGCCGCTGGAGGGACGATCATGACGAGCAAGGAGCCGCCTGTCCCGCCCTGAAACCGGAGCGAGAAGGGTCCCGGAAGCGACGTCTAAGCAGGGCATCGGCAGGACCGGTGCGAACGCAAACGCCCCGGGGCGTGCTTGGGGCGTATTGCCGGAACCGGCAATGTAACGGGCCGGAACATACAGAGCGGCCGAGAGTTATTCGGGTGTTCATCCGGGATTTAGCATGGCCGACCTGCAAAAATCCCGAGGTTCTCCTCCTATTGGAGGAGGAGATAAGGGTCGACACGCATTCGGCGGTGACCGGGAAAGTCCGGGTGTCGACCTTGGTTGTCCGGGCGAACGAAGTCTCGAAGATGGCTCTGAACGAGAATCGCGTCGAGGTGACGCGGCTTCCGGTTGGGCGTGAGGTAGACGTGGAGCCGGCGGTCAGAACCGTAGGCGAGGCCGTCATCATGCCCGTCCTTGACGAGATCATGGTTATCGAAAGCGGCTCGTCCTTAAGGAGGAACTGCCTGTTCGCAGATTGGTCACCCAGGAAATACTCGAGGTTCCGGTTATGCTCCGCGAGCAGCGCGGCGTGATCGAACGGGTGGGCGCGGACCCCTGACTTTTGTCGCGACGATAAGGAGAACGACTCATGGCTAACGAAACGAGCACAATGAACCGTCGAACGATCACGGCCTTTTTTGACAATCGAGCTCAGGCGGACGCCGCCCTAGTTCTACTGAGTCATGAAGTTGGAGACGAGGGGGATTCGGAGCGGGACAGGGTTTGATAATCTCGTGATTCGAGCAGCGAATGGTGGCTGTTATGGATCCTGGGCCGGTTGATGGGGAAGAGC
>JAABUN010008531.1_pt1 | contig 10415 bp, 10 predicted proteins | sample 5559311 | NCBI WGS metagenome assembly JAABUN01 (sample SAMN10711877, study PRJNA513370) | rock metagenome | isolation source: Antarctica rocks | place: Antarctica: Victoria Land, Siegfried Peak sud
AGCCAGCTCGATCAGGTCCTGCCGCGATACCTGGTCCAGGAAGCCGGGCTGTATCATCGGATCGGTAGAATCCAGCCCGAGCCGTTTGGCAAGGGGGAGCACAGAATTTGATGGGAGTCGGGGTATAGCCAGGACTTCCGCCGAGGGGAAGGGCAAGGAAAGGACGGGCGGGACGGTCGGCAACCGATGGACCCCGACGTGGCAGCCAGGCGCCTCAACCCGCCATGCGGCGGCCGTGCCGGACCATTGCGAGTTCGGCCGCATGTCCGGTGCAGCCGTCGAAGGTCCGGTGGGCGGCCGTGATGTGGCGGTGGCAGGGGTGCACCAGCGCGACCACGATGGTGGCATGGCCGGCGACCCTGGCGGCCCGGACCGGCCCCGCGGCGTCGATTGCTCGGAAGGTGGCGGTGTCCTGCCATCCCGCGAGGCCGGGCGACAGCGGCGCCAGAAAGTTCGGCACGAAGCGCCCGAGGCTCAGGATCAGCCGGGGCCGCTGCAGGGCGACCTGGTGGCCGAGCAGGACGCGGCAGGCCTCGCGGAAGGCCGGGTCGCGGTGCCCCAGCGGGCTGCCGACGTTGGAAGCCGCGTCCAGCAGGCCGACGAAGGCGTTGGTGAAGAAGCATTCCTCAAGCGCGATCGCGGTCTCCCGCAGCAGCTTCAGCAGGCCTCGCCAGGTCATGATGGAGGCGGCCTCGCCCTGGCGGCGCGCGTATCGGCGGTGGTCGGCGCGGGTGCCGTAATTATGCGCCAGCACCATGATGCCGCCGACCGGCAGGCCGGGGCCGACGCCAAGGCCGCCATCCGCGCGGCCGGCGATCAGGCCGCTGCCGCCGGGGAAGAAGGCCGGTCCTTCGATCGGGAACGGCACCGGCTCGATGCCCGCCGGGTAGCGGATGCCCCGCGCCGCCGCCGCGACCCCGGTGAGTGGTCCCCAGCCTGGTCCGTTGCCGTCCGGCGCGCTCATGCCTTCAGCCGGCGCACCTTCGCCAGGTACACCTGCGTGCCGATGGCGCAGCCCAGCATTCCCAGCGCCGTCGGCAGGCCGCTGCCGGTCTCGGTCAGCCCGACCAGCACCGTCAGCAGCGCCCCGAAGCCCATCTGCAGGGACCCGACCAGGCCGGAGGCGGTGCCCGCTAGCCCCGGCCGCACGCTGACCGCCGCGGCGATGGCGTTCGGCTGGGTCATGCCGTTGCCGACCGCCACCACCACCATCGGCAGGAAGAACGGCCACAGGCCGGGCGGCAGCAGCAATTCCACCGCCACCGCCAGCACGCCGCCCACCAGAGTAACCCTGGTGCCGAGCCGCAGCATCCGCGGCACCCCGAGGCGGGTCGCCAGCCGCGCCACGGTGAAGGTGCCGGCGCTCCAGGACAGGGCGATCAGCATCATCGCCGCGGCATAGGCGGTGGGCGCGTAGCCCAGGGTCTGCACCACCACCAGCGGGCCGCCGACCGCGAAGGCGAAGAACGCCCCGGTGGAGAAGGCGGTGATGCCGCAATAGGCGCGGAAGGCCGGCAGCCGCACCAACTGCGCATAGGCGCCGAGCATCCCGGCCAAGCCGGGCAGCGGCGCCGGCTGCGCCAGCGTCTCCGGCAGGCGGGCCCGCACCGCGAGCCACAGCGGCACCCCGAAGGCCAGGCAGGCGACCATGCTGGCGCGCCAGCCGAACCGCTGCTCCAGCAGGCTGCCGAGCAGGGGGGCGAGCATCGGCGCCACCGACATCGCGGTGCTGACGTAGCCCATCATGCTGGCCGCCTGCTCGCGCGGGTAGGCGTCGCGGATGATCGCCCGGCCGAGCACCAGGCCGGCGCAGCTTCCCACCGCCTGCAGCACGCGGGCAGCGATGAGGAAGCCGGCCGAGGGTGCCAGCGCAGCGGCGACGCTGCCGACCAGGAAGATGCTCAGCCCGGCCAGCAGCAGCGGCTTGCGGCCGAAGCGGTCCGACAGCGGGCCGTACAGCAGTTGCGCCAGGGCCACGCCGATGAGGTACAGGGTGATGGCAAGCTGGATGGTGCCGTAGGGCACCGCCAGCGCCAGCGCCATGGCGGGCAGGCTGGGGATGACGATCTGCATGGTGAAGGGGCCGATGCCCGTCATCGCCACCAGCAGCAGGATGGAGGGTTTTCGCCGGGCCGGCGGCCGCAGGGTGGCGGGGAGGTTGCCCTCGGGAAGGTCGCCCGGCAGGAGATCACGAGGACTCACGCGGGGTGCATAGGGCGGTGGGCGGCGGCCCGCCAGCCGTTGCGGCGCGGGTCTCCCCTGCCCGTGGAGCGCGCCGCCGTGCCAGGGTGCCGGCGGCCGGGGGATTGCGCCGGCCGGTTCCGGCCATTCGAGGAGGCATGACCGCCATGGACCGCAGCGAAGCCCCGCCCGTCATCTGGCACTTCGACGTCGTCTCGCCCTTCGCCTACCTCGCCCTGCCGGCGGTGGAGGCGCTGCGGCGCCGGCGGCCGGTGCTGTTCCGCCCCGTGTTCTTCGGCGCGTTGCTGGCCCATTGGGGCACCACGGGGCTGGCCGAGATCGGTCCGAAGCGCCTGCACACCTACCGGCTGTGCCAGTTCATGGCGGAACGCGCCGGCCTGCCGATGCGCTTCCCGCCCCGCCACCCGTTCCAATCGCTGCCGGCGCAGCGATTGGTCATGGCGTTGGATTGCGACCCGGGCGTGGTCCGGGCGGTCTTCGACTTCGTGTGGCGCGAGGGGCGCGATCCCGGCGACCCGGCTGAGCTTGCGGCGCTGGCGGCCCGGCTCGGCGTCGAGGACTTCGAGGCGCTGGGCGCGGCGCGCGACGCCAAGGCCGCGCTGCGCGCCGCGACGGAGGCGGCCATCGCGCTCGGCGTGTTCGGGGTGCCGACGCTGTCGGTCGGGGGCGAGCTGTTCTGGGGCATCGACGCGATGCCGTTGGCCGAAGCCCATCTGGCGGATGGCCGGCTGTTCGAGGCGGGCGAGATGGCGCGGCTCGCTTCCCTGCCGGTCGGGGTCAGCCGGCGGCGCGGGTGACCGCGGCGTGGCGAGGAAACCATTGTCCTGGTGGCCCGAACGGCCGCATGTTGCTGGTCTCAAATGAGGGAGGCAACGCCATGAACCCGTCGTTCGATCGCCGCCGCTTCCTATAGGGCGCCGCCCTCGGGGCCGGCGCCACCTTCGCCTGCACCCGCATGGTGCGCGATGCACAGGGTGCCGAGGCGCCGCGGATCGAGGCGCCGGTGGTGGACAGCCTGAGCATTCAGGTGGTGGCGGACGCCAACCACGACATCTTCATCTAAGCAGAGTTCTTCTGGTTGCCCCCCGGACGGTAGGGCACGCGGCTTCAGGCAATCTGGGTTGGCATGGCAGTATCTGTGGGGTGGGCTAGCGAAGTCTGCTTAGGGCGCCCAGGTGCCCGGCGTGCGGGTGGAACGGGTGCGCGGCTTCCGCGGCGCGCAGGAACGCCGCACCTTGCGCAGCGAGCACGGGCTGTCGCTGTACCTCACCTCACCTCGCAGCGGGGCGAGGAGCGCAAGCGCTTCCTGCTCGATTTCGCTTGGACGCCGGAGGTGCTGAACAACAACATCGAACTGCTGGGCCTCGACATACCGGCGGTCGATGCGCTGATCGTGAGCCACGGGCATCTCGACCATTTCGGCGGGCTGGAGGGCTTCCTGGCGAAGCATCGGGCGGCGATGCGCGACGACCTGCGGCTCTACCTCGGCGGCGAGGACGCCTTCTGCCACCGGGTCAGCCCCGCCGGCAACGGCGCCTTCGTCAGCCACGGCGTCCTGGACCGGCGGATGCTGGAGGCGGCGCGGGTGCGGCCGGTGCTGTCCGAAGCGCCGCAGGTGATCGAGGGCCACGCCTTCACCACCGGCAGCGTGCCGCGCACCAGCCTGGAGCGCGTGCTGCCGAACAGTTTCGTCAGTTTCGGCCAGCGCGACGGCGTTGGCTGCGACACGTCCCGCTACGCCGCGCAGCATTTCAGCGCCGCCGAACTCGCCGGCCAGCCGATGCCGGACCAGCACCTGCACGAGCACGCCACCTGCTTCCACGTGCGGGGCCGCGGACTGGTGGTCATCACCTCCTGCGGCCATGGCGGCATCCTCAACGATTTGCGGCGCGCCCGCGAGGTGACGGGGGTGCAGAAGATCCATGCCCTGGTCGGCGGCTTCCACCTGGCCTCGGCGCCCGACGACTACCTCAAGCGGGTGATGGCCGAGTTGAAGACGCTCGACATCGACCACATCTTCCCGATGCATTGCAGCGGGCCGAACTTCCTGGAAGCGGCGAAGCGCGAGATGCCGCAGGCGCTGGTGCTGTGCACCAGCGGCAGCCGCTTCACCTTCGGCGCCTGACGGGTCGCTACCAGCGCAGCGTCCGCAGCGCCGCGATGGGATCGACGCCCTGCGCCAGCGCCTCGGCGCGCAAGGCCTCGGGCGTCGGCGCCGCGCCATGGGTGTGGGCGGCCAGGCCGGTCAGCGCCCACAGCGCATCCAGGCCCGCCGCCTGCGCGCCGGCGAGGTCGGTGTGCGGGCTGTCGCCGATCGCCAGCACGCGGGCGCGGTCGGTCATGCCGAGCAGTTCCAGGACCGGGCCGTAGACCGCGGGGTCGGGCTTGCCGACCTCGAACGTTGCACCGCCCATCGCGGTGTAGATGTCGGCCAGGGCGCCGGCACAGATCAGCCGCTGGCCGGCCACCATCACGTGGCGGTCCGGGTTGACGCACAGCATCGGCAGGCGGTGCGCGAAGGCGGCGGCCAGGGCGGGGCGGTAGGCCTCGGGGTCTTGCGAGCCGCGTTCCGGGTCGGGGCCGGTGTTGAGCAGGAATTCGGCGTCGGCGGGGTCGGACACCAACTCGGCCACGCCGTCCTCGATGACCGAAAGGTCGCGCTCCGGCCCGATATGCACCGCGCGGCGGCCAAGCCCGGCGAACCACGGGTGCTGCCGCGCGCGCAGGTGCCGCCAAACGAGTTCGCCCGACGAGATGATGCCGGCGTACAGCGTGCGGTCGAGGCCCATGCGGTCCAGCATTTCGGCCACGAACCAGGCACGGCGCGGCGCATTGGTGAGGAACGCCACGCGCTTGCCGCGGGCCCGCAGTTCGGCCAGCGCCTCGGGCACGCCGGGGTAGGGGTGGCGGCCGTCGTGCACGACGCCCCAGAGGTCGAGCACGAAGCCGTCGTAGCGGTCGGCGAGCGGGGCGATGCCGTCCAGGATCTGCATGTGCCATGCCTCAACGGTTCGGGTCCGACGCACAAAAAAGGTTGGGGGTCTGGGGGAAGCCTCTTCCCCTAGCGCGGCCTTACGCATCCACGCCGACCGCATCGCCAACGCGCGCAAAGCCGTCCCGCCGCAGGGCCGTGGCAAGTTCCGCCTTCAGCCGTGGCACCAGGGCCGGGCCGGCATAGGCGAAGCCGGTGTAGAGCTGCACCAGCGCCGCGCCGGCCCGGATTTTCGCGAGTGCATCGGCGCCCGAGGCCACGCCGCCGACGCCGACCAGCGCCAGCCGGCCGCGGGCCAGGCGGAAGCAGGTCCGCAGCATGGCGGTGGAGCGCTCGCGGAGCGGCGCGCCGGACAGCCCGCCGGCCTCGGCCCGGTGTGGCGAGCGCAGGCCGTCGGGCCGGGCCAGGGTGGTGTTGCCGATGACGAGGCCGGCGACGCCGCGTGCGGCGCAGGTTTCCACCAGGGGTCTCAGCGCGGCCTCGGCCAGGTCGGGGGCGATCTTCACCAGCAGCGGCGGCTGGTGCGGCAGGGGGGCGCGGGCGGCGGCGATGGCGCCGAGGATGGCGGCGAGCCGCGCCTCGGTCTGCAAATCGCGCAGGCCGGGGGTGTTGGGGGAGGAGACGTTGACCGTCACGTAGTCGGCAAGCGGCGCCACGGCCGCGTACAGCGCCGGGTAGTCGGCCTCGGGCACGGCGCCGTCCTTGTTCACGCCGATGTTGGCGCCGAGCACCGCGGGCAGCGGCCGGGGCAGCGCCGCCAGACGGGCGAGGGCGGCCTCGATGCCGGCGTTGTTGAAGCCCAGGCGGTTGATGACGGCCTGGTCCTGGTCCAGCCGGAACAGCCGTGGGCGGGGGTTGCCGGGTTGCGGCCGGGGGGTGACGGTGCCGATCTCGACGCAGCCGAAGCCGAGGCGCATCAGCGGCAGCACGGCCGTGGCGTTCTTGTCGAAGCCGGCGGCGAGGCCGATCGGGTTGCGGAACTGTAGGCCGCAGACGGTGGTGGCGAGGATGGGGTCGTCCGCCGCGCGGTCCGCGCCGGCCAGCCCGAGCGCCAGCGCCCGCAGCGCAAGGCCGTGCGCGGACTCGGCGTCCAGGCCGCGCAGCAGGGGCATGAGGGCGGAGGCGAGGCGGGGCGTCATGCGGCGGGGTGTGCCGCAGCCGGCGCGCCGGGGGAAGGTGCCGCCGCGCATTGACCCAGTCCGTGCGCACCGCGACAACCACCCTGCGGATTAGGCTGGGCGTACCAGGCCGGGCGCACCAGGCCGGGAGGGCATCGCGTGAAGGGTCCGGCGCTGCTGCTGGGTGGCATCGTGCTGTTCAGCCTGCTGGACGCCAACAGCAAGCTGCTGTCCGGCGGCTACGGGCTCGGCCAGGTGGTGGCGCTGCGCTACCTGGTGCTGCTGGCCCTGATGGTGCCGGCGCTGCTGTTCCTGCGCAACCGCGTGGGCGGCCTCGCCACCGCGCGTCCGGGGCTGCACCTACTGCGGGCCGGCGCGCAGATGGTCTCCGCCGCCGGGTTCTTCCTGGCGTTCCGCCAATTGCCGTTGGCCGAGGGCTACCTGGTGTTCTTCACCGCGCCATTCCTGACCCTCGCCCTGGCCGCGACGGCGCTGCGGGAGAGGGTGCCGCGCGCCGCCTGGCTGTGGTGCGCGGTGGGCTTCGGCGGCGTGGCCCTGGCAGTGGCGCCGAAGCTTGGCGGCGGCGGCGGGCCGTTGCTGGGATACCTCGCGGTGTTCGTCGGCACGCTGTCCTTCGCGGTGATCCAGACCATCAACCGCCGGCTGCGGGACGAGCCGGGGATGGCGGCGATCCTGTTCTGGCCGAGCCTGCTCGGCGGGCTGGTCTACGGCCCCTTCGCGCTATGGGACTGGGTGGCGCCGCCGCCGTTCGACCTGGCGATGCTGCTGGCCAACGGGGTGATCGCCGGCAGCGCGGTGCTGGCGACCGCGGCGGCCTACCGGCACGCGGACGCGGCGCGGCTCGGGCCGTTCGGCTTCGCGGCGCTGCCGGTTTCGGTGGCGCTGGACATCGGCCTGTGGGGGCATTGGCCGGATGCCGCGACGCTGGCGGGCGGCGTCGTGGTGGTGCTGGGCTGCGTGATGAGCGAACGGGCGGCCCGCCGGGCGCCGCCGCCGGCGGTCCGGCGCGATGGCGGGGCGGTTCAGGGGATGTCCGGCGGGAAGGCGTGGGTACCGTCGGGACCCAGCGGCAGCGGCACCGCGCGCCGCACCGCCGAGAGGGGCAGCGGGCCGTAGAGGTGCGGGAACAGCCCCGGCCGCTGCCCGGCGGGTTCCCAGCGCAGCGCCGGGCCGAGCGGCGCCGTCGCCACCGTCAGCAGGACCAGGCCGGCCTCGTTCGTCCGGTGCTTGGCGGCGCTGGCGCGGAGCTGGGCGGCGGTGGAGAAGTGCAGGAAGCCGTCGCGGCGGTCGTCCGCGCTGCCGGAATAGGCGCCGGCGGCCTCGGCCAGGCGCAAGTCGGCGGCGCGGGCCATGGTGTGGATCAGCGGTTCCATGGCCAGCGCCTTTCCAGGGTTGCCCGGTTTCGCCGCGGGCGCGGGGGCACTGGCCAAGACCTTGCTCACGCGCCGCCGGGCTGGCCAGGCTGCCGTATCCACCACGCGCAGGGCGGCCCGCGGTTCCCGCGCCGCCGCCGCATCGGCTGCGTGCCGGAGCATCGGCGGGTCCCGGCAGCGCCCGGTCCGGCCGCGCCCGATCCGGCCGCGCCCGATCCGGGATGACAAACCCCGCCTGCGCGAGTATTCAGCGCCGATCCTCCCCTCAATGGTGCCCCACCCTTGTCCCGATGCTTGTCCCTGCTTCCGGCCCTGTGCCTGGCCCTGGCCGCCTGCGGTTCCAGCTACTCGCCCGACACCTACGCGACGCGGGCCGTGCAGCAGGCCAACAAGGTCGAACAAGGCACCGTCATCGGCCGCCGCGACGTGGCGATCAGCGCCGAGGGTTCCACCGGCGCCGCGGCCGGCGCGGCGGCGGGCGGCGTGGTGGGCGCGGCGGCCCCAGGCGGCGGCCTCGCCTCGGCGCTGGCGGGGGTCGGCGGCGCCCTGGTCGGCGGCCTGGTCGGCAGCGCCGCTGAGCATGTCGGGGGGGACACCAGGGCCTTCGAATACGTGGTCCGGACCGGCGGCGGCCTGCTCTCGGTGACGCAGCGCGATACGGTGCCGCTGGCGATCGGCCAGAAGGTGCTGCTGATCACTGGCACCCAGGCGCGGATCGTGCCGGACTACACGACCGAGCCGGCGGCGCAGCGCCCGGCCGTGGCGCCCGCCGTCGAGCCCGCGCCGACCGGGGCCGCCGGTCCGGCGGGTGCCGTGCCCGGCATCCCGCCCGCTCCGCCGGCGCCGGTGCTGGTCCCGGCGCCGCCCCCGCCGCCCGAGACGGGCGCCAACTCCGGGGGCGCCGATCCCGTGGGGCAAGCGATCCGCGCGAGGCTGCCCGATGCCCTGCCGCCGGTGGCCCGTCCGGTTGCCGCCGCGCTGGCGAACGAGGCGGCCGAGGCGCGTCCCTGACGGGATCCAACCACGTTGACAGTCCCGTGACCGAGGTCTACGGCCGGGCCGGCGATACTCCCGATCAGAACAGCGGGCGCTTGCAGGAAGCCCACCGAGAACAAGGAACCGCCATGGCCCTCGCCCTCGTCTTCCCCGGTCAGGGCAGCCAGGCGCCCGGCATGGGCCGCGACCTGGCCGCTGCCTTCCCCGCCGCCCGCGAGACCTTCCAGGAGGTCGACGAGGCGCTGAAACAAAAGCTTTCCGTGGTGATGTTCGAAGGCCAGGCCGAGGAGATCACCGCCACCGCCAACGCCCAGCCGGCGCTGCTGGCGGTCTCTATCGCCGTGCTGCGGGTGCTGGAACGGGATGGCGGCTTCGACCTCGGCGCCCGGGTCGCGCTGGTCTCCGGCCATTCGCTTGGCGAATACAGCGCGCTGACCGCGGCCCGTGCCTTCGACCTGCCCACCGCCGCCCGGCTGCTGCGGCTGCGCGGCGATGCGATGCAGCGGGCGACGCCAGCCGGCACCGGCGCCATGGCCGCCCTTCTCGGCGCCGAGCCGGCGCAGGCGGAGGCGCTGTGCGAACAGGCCCGCCTGGACCCCGAGACCGGCCAGGCCGAGGTGTTGCAGGTCGCCAACGACAATGGCGGCGGCCAAGTGGTGATCTCCGGCGCCAAGGCCGCGGTGGACCGCGCGGTGGCCGCCGCGCCCGCCGCCGGCATCCGCCGCGCCATGCTGCTGCCGGTCTCGGCGCCGTTCCACTGCGCGCTGATGGCGCCGGTGCAGGCGGTGATGGCGCAGGCACTGGGCGAGGCGCGGATCGTGCCGCCGGTGGTGCCCGTGGTGGCCAACGTCACCGCCGCCAGGGCCACCGACCCGGCCGACATCCGCGACCTGCTGGTGCGCCAGGTGACCGCCACGGTGCGCTGGCGCGACGGCGTGGCGGCGATGGTGGCAATGGGCTGCGACCGCTTCGTGGAGATCGGCGCCGGCCGCGTGCTGACCGGGCTGATGAAGCGCAACGCGCCGGATGCCGCCGCCCAGGCCATCGGCACGCCGGCCGAGGTCGAAGCCTTCCTCAAGACGGTCTAGGACACAGCGGCATGTTTCGATTGGACGGGAAAGTCGCCCTGGTCACCGGCGCGGCCGGCGGCATCGGCGCCGCCACGGTGCGGGCGCTGCACGCGCAGGGCGCCTGGGTCGCGCTGACCGGACGCCGGGTGGCGGAACTGGAAGCGCTGGCGACCGAATTCGGCGATCGCACGCTGGTCGCGCCGGCCGACCTCGCCGACCCCGCCGCTCCGGCCGCGCTGGTGGAGAAGGTCGAGCAGGCATTGGGCCAGCTCGACATCCTGGTGAACAACGCCGGCTTCACCCGCGACATGCTGGCGCTGCGCATGGGCGACGCCGACTGGGCGGCGGTGCTGGAGGTGGACCTGACCGCGCCGTTCCGCCTGGCGCGCGCCGCGCTGCGCGGGATGATGAAGCGGCGGCACGGGCGGATCGTGTCGATCGCGTCCATCGTCGGCGTCACCGGCAATGCCGGGCAGGCCAACTACGCCGCGGCCAAGGCCGGGCTGATCGGGCTGAGCAAGTCGCTGGCGCAGGAGGTGGCGACGCGGGGCATCACGGTGAACGTGGTGGCGCCGGGCTTCGTCAAGACGGCGATGACGGATGGGCTTGGAGAGGCGCAGCGGGCGAAGCTGCTGGAGCGCAT
>JAABUN010008532.1_pt1 | contig 10415 bp, 7 predicted proteins | sample 5559311 | NCBI WGS metagenome assembly JAABUN01 (sample SAMN10711877, study PRJNA513370) | rock metagenome | isolation source: Antarctica rocks | place: Antarctica: Victoria Land, Siegfried Peak sud
GGCGAAGCGGACTACACCCGCTTCTTCTCCAATTGCATGTTCAGCCCCAGCCCGCGGATTTCGTGCGTCAGCACGTCGAAGCTTGCCGGGGTGCCGGCTTCGAGGGTGTTTTCCCCCTTGACCATGCTCTCGTAAATCTTGGTGCGGCCCTCCACGTCGTCACTCTTCACCGTCAACAGTTCTTGGAGGATGTACGCCGCCCCATACGCCTCGAGCGCCCACACCTCCATCTCGCCGAACCGCTGGCCGCCGAACCGGGCCTTGCCGCCCAGGGGTTGTTGCGTGATGAGCGAGTACGGCCCCGTCGCCCGGGCGTGAACCTTGTCATCCACCAGGTGGTGCAGCTTGAGCATGTAGATGTACCCGACCGTCACCGGCTGCTCGAACCGCTCCCCGGTCCGGCCGTCGTACAGCACGCTCTTGCCCGAGTCCGGCAGTCCGGCCTCTTTGAGCGCCGCCCGGATTTCCGCCTCGTCGGCCCCGTCGAACACCGGGGTGACGGCCTTGAACCCGAGCTTAGCCGCCGCGAACCCCAGGTGGGTCTCGAGGATCTGGCCGACGTTCATCCGGCTCGGCACCCCGAGCGGGTTGAGCAGGATGTCGACCGGGGTGCCGTCCTTCAGGTGCGGCATGTCCTCCTCGGGGAGGATCTTCGAGATGACCCCCTTGTTCCCGTGCCGGCCGGCCATCTTGTCGCCGACCGAGATCACCCGCTTGGTGGCGACGTACACCTTGACCATCTGCTGGACGCCGCTCGGCAGTTCGTCCCCGCGGCTTAAGGAGTGCAACTTGCGTTCTTGCTCGTCGATGAAGAACTGCAACCGCTCCCAGTGCCGGGCGTAAATCTTCTGGGCCGGCTTGGCCTTGTCGGGTGAGCGCAGGTCGAGGTTCTCCATCCGGAACGCCTTGGCCTGTTCCGCCACGACCTTGTCGTCCTTCTCCGACCCCAACACCTTGCCGGTGTTCGGGTCCTTCAACTCCTTCTTGTCGACGACTTCCGACAGCGCCTCGACGAACTCCCGGAACTGCTCGGCGATCTTCTCCGAGTACGTCGTATTGATCTCCCGCTCGCGCTTGGCGATCTCCTTCTTCTCGTCCTCGCTCATCGACGCCTTGCGGCTGAACCGCAGGGCCTCGATGACGACGCCCTCGACCCCCGACGGGACTTCGAGCGAGTCGTTCTTCACGTCCTCGCCGGCCCGGCCGAAGATGGCGTGCAGCAGCTTCTCTTCGGGCGTCAGTTCCGACCGCGACTTCGGCGACACCTTGCCGACCAGGATGTCGCCCGGCTTGACGAACGTCCCGACCCGGACGATCCCCGTCTCGTCGAGGTTGTTGAGCGCCTTCGGACTCACGTTCGGGATGTCCCGGGTGAACTCTTCCTTGCCGAGCTTGGTCTCCCGGATTTCGATGTCGAACTCCTCGATGTGGATCGAGGTGTACGTGTCGTTCTGGACCAGCCGCTCCGAGATGATGATGGCGTCTTCGAAGTTGTACCCCTCCCACGACATGAACGCGACCAGCACGTTCCGGCCGAGGGCGAGTTCCCCCTGGTACGTCGCCGCCCCGTCGGCCATGATCTGGCCGCGCTTGACCCTGTCCCCGACCCGGATGATCGGCCGCTGGTTCAGGCAGGTCCGCTCGTTCAGGCCGTGGTACTTCCGCAGCACGTACTCGCGCACGATCTTGTCCCGCTCCTCGACCTTGATCCGCTCGCCGTCGACGTAGACGATGACGCCTTCCTCTTGGGCGCGGACCAGCATCCCCGAGTGCCGGGCGACTTCCTTTTCGAGGCCGGTCCCGACGATCGGCGGCTCGGTCACCAGCAGCGGCACCGCCTGCCGCTGCATGTTCGACCCCATCAGCGCCCGGTTGGCGTCGTCGTGTTCGAGGAACGGGATCAGCCCCGCACTCACCCCGACCATCTGCTTGGGCGACACGTCGACGTACTCGATCTGGGCCGACTGGATCGACCCGAGTTCGCCGCTGATCCGGCCGTTGACCCGGTCCTGGTTGAACTTGCCGTGGTCGTCGGTCGGTGTGTCGGCCGGGGCGAGCTTGAGCCGCCCCTCCTCGTCCGCCCGCAGCGTGACGACCTTGTCCGTGAGGGCGTTGTTCTTGACCTCCCGGTACGGGGTCGTGAGGAACCCGTACTCGTCGATCTCGCTGAAGATGGCGAGCGACGAGATCAGGCCGATGTTCGTCCCCTCGGGGGTTTCGATCGGGCAAATCCGGCCGTAGTGCGAGATGTGAACGTCCCGCACCTCGAACCCGGCCCGCTTGCGGTTCAACCCGCCCGGCCCGAGCGCGCTCAGCCGCCGCTCGTGGGTCAACTGGGCCAACGGGTTCGTCTGGTCCACCACCTGACTCAACTCGGACCGGCCGAAGAAGTACTCGATCGCCGCCGACACGCTCTTGGGGTTAATCAGCGTCCGCGGGGTCATCTCCTCCGCGTCCTTGATCGCCATCCGCTCCTGCACCGTCCGGCGGAGCTTCAGGAACCCCTTGCGCATCTCGTCGGCGGCCAACTCGTCGATGGTCCGCAGCCGCCGGTTTCCCAGGTGGTCGATGTCGTCGACGCCCCCCTTGCCGGCCCGCAGGTCGAGCAGGTACTTGATGGCGTTGACGAAGTCGACGGCCCGCAGCGTCATCTCAGTCTCGGGGACCGTCTGGTCGAACTTGCGGTTGATGCGGAACCGCCCCACCCGGCCCAGCCGGTAGCGGTTCTGGTCGAGGAACTTCTCCCGGAACAGGTCGCGGGCCTTCTCCAGTTGCGCCGGGTTGCCGGGCCGCAGCCGCTGGTAAATCTTGAGGAGCGCCGCCTCGTGCGAGTCGGTCCCGTCCTCGGCCAGCGACTGCACAATAATGGGGTCTTTCGGCGTCGGCAGGACGATGACTTCGGACACCGTCGAGGCCAGCGCCCGGTTGACGGTCACCGCGTTGAACGGCTTGCCGGCGTCGACGTACACCTCGCCGGTGTCCGGGTCGATCACGTCCTCGACCGCGATCATCGGCAGGACGCCGGCCTCGATATCGCCGATCAGCCGCTCGCGGACCCCGGCGGCGTTGAGCTTGACCGTCTCGACCTCGGGGCTGAACTCCCGCAGCATCGCCGACGTAGTCGAGTACATCGGGTCCATCGCCCGCAGCAAGGTCAGCGCGCTGAACTTGCCCGACTGGTCGATGCGCACCCCGAGCGTGTCCTTCTTGGTGGCGTTGATCTCGATCCAGCTCCCCCGCTCCGGGATGATCCGGCACGAGTGCATGTCCTTGTCGGCCTCGCGTTCCACCACGAAGTCGACGCCCGGCGACCGGTGCAACTGGCTCACCACCACCCGCTCGGCCCCGTTGATGATGAACTCGCCGCCGCCGATCATGATCGGCATGTCGCCGAGATAAACCTCTTCCTCGACGGCCGTCCCGTCGGCCTTGCGCAAGCGCAGCCAGACGCGGAACGGCCGGCCGTAGGTCAGCCGCAGTTGCCGGCACTCGTCGGCGTCGTACCGGGGCTTGCCGAGGTCGTACTTGACGTACTCGAGCGCGATCTTCTTGTCGTAGCTCTCGATCGGGAAGATTTCCCGCAAGACGCCTTCCAGCCCCGACACGGCCCGCTTGTCGTAGGTCATATCGAGTTGCAGGAACCGGTCATACGACCGGGTCTGGATGTCGGTCAGCGGCGGGACCGGGGCGGCGTCCCCGAACCGGCCGAAGTTGCGATCCACAGTCGGGGCGATGATCCGAACGGCCGGGATGGCCATGAGCGTTATTCCTTCCCGGGAATGGTGGCACGGCCGCGGAAGTCGGGCACCCTGTTCGAGGGCAACCCGGCTTGCGACGACCGGCGGGAGGCGTTACTGTTGGCAGACGGACGAAGGCGAAGAAACGGAAGCGAACCCGGCGACCCCCGATACCGATGGACGGCACGCGGCGGAGACGGGTTCAGGCGAAGTCAACGAGGATACTGGAACGAGATCAGTCAGGGCGGCACCCCGGATCAGGTTGTCCGTATAAGTGAAGGCGGCCGGCGTGGTGACGTGATTCGCGGGCATGGTCACCACTTACCGGGCTAAAGGGGGAACGGCCGGCGGATCGAAAAGAGTCGGCGGGACGGACCCGGCGACCCGTTGAAATATCCGCCCACCGCCTCGGTCCGCCCGCACGCCCCAACACCGACCCCACAAAACACACCCGGCAAACCGGACGAGTCGAAATAGGACGGCGGCCGAGAGTGTAGGCACCAAAACGGCCCCCGCATTGCTCACTCACCCCCACCCGACGCTGGGTAGCGTAGATGAAAGGCAAGGTCTGGGGGCCGCTCTGAAGTTGTCCGCTCACGATGTCGTGTTAACCCATAATACCCGGACCGGGCGGCGTTGACCACCCGGTCCGGGTAATTTTTTCACTTCCCGCTTGCCAAGCGGCCGAACGTGGTGCTCAACCCCTCGGCAAGGACAGGGTTAGACCGGCTTGATCTCGACCTTGGCACCTTCCTTTTCGAGCTTGGCCTTCAAGTCCTCGGCCGTCTTCTTGTCGACGTTTTCCTTGATCGGCTTCGGCGCGCCCTCGACGGTCGCCTTGGCCTCGGCTAGCCCTTGGCTGGTGATCTCCCGGACGACCTTGATGACGTTGATCTTCTTGGCCGCGTCGAACCCGGTCAGGATAACGTTGAACTCGGTCGGCTCGGCCGCGGCCGCCGCCGGGGCCGCCCCGCCGCCGCCGGCCGGTGCCATCATCATGCCGCCGCCGCCCGCGGCCGGCTCGATCTTGTACGTGTCCTTCATGTAGCTGGTCAGTTCGACCGCCTCGGCCAGCGTCAGTTTCGACAGACGGTCGCCGATTTCCGCAATAGCGCTCATGGTCAGGTTCCTTTGAGAAAAGCGTCGGGCCGGTGAAGCTGTCCGGCGGCGATGCGTAATAGCCAGGTTTAGTAAGAGCGTTCCGCCCGCCGATCAGCCGGCCACCGGCGCGGCGTCGGCCGCCGGGGTGTCCGCGGCGGCCGGGGCGTCGCCGCCCTTGTCCGCCCGCTCTTCGATCGTCTTGACCACGCTCGCCAGAGTCGACCCCGGTCCCGCAATCGCCGCCAGCAGGTTCGCCCCCGGCGCGAGGACGGCCGACAGGATCGCGCCGAGCGCCTCCTCGCGTGTCGGCATCTTCTTCATGGCTTCGAGCGTCACGACCTCGCCGTCGGCGATGCCCGTCTTGACCTTGAACTTGTCCGGGAGCTTGGGATCCTTCTTCGACTCCTTGACGGCCGTGTCGACCGTGGTGCCGAGGTCTTTGACGTTGGCCCCGCCCCAGCACAACAGCGTCGGCCCGGCCCACACGTCCCCGGACTTCAGCCCGTTCTCGCCAAAAATCTTCTTAGCGTAGCTGTTCTTGACCATCTGCACCCGGACGTTCTTCTGCCGCAGCTTGCGGCGGAAGTCGTAGTCCGTCGCCGCATCGACCTTCATCGGCTCGATCAGGACGTAGTCCCGCGCCCCGGACAACGCCCCGCGGAGGGCGTCGAGTTCCATCGCCTTGATCTTCTTGCTCATGACACGTCTCGCAGTTCGTTATCGCGGATGACACCAGGGGGCCGACAACGAATCAGACCGTCATCTTGACGCCGGGGCACATCGTCGCGCTCAGCACGATCCCGTTGATATAGTTGCCTTTGACGCCCGACGGCTTGGCCGACCGGACGGTCTCGACGAACACGGCGATGTTGTCGACGAGCTTCTGGTCGTCGAAGCTCATCTTGCCGACGCCGGCGTGGATTTGGCCGGTCTTGTCCGACCGGTATTCGACCTTGCCGGCCTTGAACTCGCGGACCGCCCCGCCGACATCCGCCCCAGCCGCGACCACCGTCCCCGCCTTGGGCGTCGGCATCAGCCCGCGCGGCCCCAGTACCTTCCCGAGCCGGGACACCTGCCCCATCATGTCTTGCGTGGCGATGGCCACGTCGAAGTCGAGGAAGTTTTCCTTCTGCACCTTCTCGACCAGGTCCGACCCGCCGACGAAATCCGCCCCCGCGGCTTTGGCCTTGGCGACGTTGTCCCCCTGGCAGAACACGGCCACCCGGACCGCCTTGCCGATGCCGTTCGGGAGGGCCACGCTGCCCCGGACCATCTGGTCGGACTGGGTCGGGTCGATGCCGAGGTTGATGTGGACTTCGACCGTCTCGTCGAACTTGGCCCGCTTCAACGTCTTGAGCATCGCCACCGCCTGCCGGGCCGGCAGTGCCGCGAGCGCCCGCACCTTCTGCTCGGTGTTGCGGAGTTGGTTGCGGAGCTTCTTGCCCTTGTGCGGCGACTTGCCCGGCTTCTTCTTCCGCTTCGGCGCGTCGGCCGCCGGGGCGCTCGGCGTCCCACCGGCGGCGGGAACGAGCGGCTCGGCGGCGGTCGTCAGGGGAGCGGCCCCGGGGATACTCGCGATCGGCTGCGGTCCGTCGGCCATCACAAACTCCTATGTGCGGGGGCCGGGCGATCGGCCCGGCGACCCCTCCCACTCCGCGCTACGGCGAGTGGTGCGGGAGGAAAATCGATCCGTCAAACGGCCGGCGGCGGCGACTCGGCGACGATGGTCAGGCCCATGCTCCGGGCGGTGCCCGCGATGATCCGCTCCGCGTGTTCGGTGTCGCGGGCGTTCAGGTCAGCCACCTTCTTCTTGGCGATGTCGGTCACCTGGGCCTGGGTGACGGTGAAGCCCTTGTACTTGCCGCCCTTCTTGGCGTCGGCCGGGATCACGTCCCCGCCGGCCTTCTTGGCGTGCGGAATCTTGGCCGCCAGCTTCAACAGAATCGCCGCCGGCGGCGACTTGATTTTGAACTCGAAACTGCGGTCGGAGTACACCGTGATGATGATGGGGAGCATCATCCCCTTGGTGTCCGGCCCGGCCGTCTTCTCGTTGAACTGCTTGACGAATTGGCCGATGTTGACGCCGTGGGCACCCAGGGCCGGCCCGACCGGCGGGGCCGGCGTCGCCTGGCCGCCGGGGCACTGCAACTTCACATACGCCGTCACTTGCTTGGCCATGATCCACCTAGAAACGCCCTGCCGCGCACGCCGGACCAGGGTCGTCGGGTTGCCTCGTCAAACGCGAACCCCTCCCGCGCCGGGGCGAGAAGGGTGAAGTGGTGATTGTAACGGCCGCCAGAGAAAGTCAAGGGGAGAAGTCGGCGAGCGGGGGGCGTTAGCCCCCTGAGTCTACGCGCCGTGGCGAGTTGGCCGGGGGAGTAAGACTCAGGGGCTAACGCCCCCGCTCGCCGGCTACACCTTGTCGACTTGCCAATAGTCGAGTTCCATCTCCACCCCCCGGCCGAAGATCGTCACCACCACCGTAATCTTGGGCGTCTCGGTCGAGTCCTTCGGCATGGTGATCTCCTTGACCTCGGCCTCCATGCTGGCGAACGCCCCGTCCCGGATGCGGACCTTGTCGCCCTTCTCGAAGTCGAGCTTGACGACGACTTTCCGCTTCGTGCCCGGCTTGTCGTCCTTGCCCGGCTCGGTGCCGTCGGCCAGCATCCGCTGCACGTCGATGTCGAGCATCGGGGCTGGGGCCTTGCCGGGCCGGGCACCGACGAAGTCGCCGACGCCGGACGTTTCGCGGAAGAGATACAGGATTTGGTCGTTGTACTCGACCTCGGTCATCAGGTAGCCGGGGAACTTCTTCTTCGCCTTGACGACCCGCTTCTCCTTGGTGATCCGCTCGCCGTTCTTGGTCTCCTTGACCTTCTTGACCTCGGTCACCCGCTCGACCGGGATGTACACCTGGCCGAAGAACTCCTCCAAGCCTTCGATCTTGACCCGCCGCTCGATGCTCGCCTTGATCGACTCCTCGCGGCCGCTGGTCACCTTAATGATGTACCACTTCTTCAAGCTCTCCGGCTCGGCCGGCACCGCCTCCACCGCGTCCCCCCCCTCGGCGTGGGCCGCGAGCGCGTCTTCCAAGGCCGGCGGGGCCGGCTCGACGACTTCCGACGCTGCCGACGGGGCGGCCTCGAACTCCTCGACATTGGCCGGCTCGACCGGGTCGACATCGGCCGTCGTCTCGTCGTCGGGGTGGGCCGGGCGGGTCCGTTCGTCCTGGTGGTCCGGGGCCTCGGTCATGAGATCGGTCGGCGGCATGAAAGCACCACTCGGTGAGGGGGACGCAAGCGGTTACCAGTCGTAAAGCCGCCCCTTGATCGGGTCAGGTGGCGGCCGGTTGTCGGTCGTCGCCGTCCGGGACGGCAGCACGCCCACGAAACTGCGACTCAGGAGCCAGCCCCAGAAGAAGTCGACGACCAAAAAGAACAGCGTCATCAGCGCCAGCGTGATCAGGACGACGATGGTGTCCTGGACCAGTTGCTTGCGGCTCGACCACGCCACCTTGTTCATCTCGGCTTCGGTGGCGATCAGGAAGTCGGCGAACGCCGGCATGTTGACGACCCGCCAGGCCAGCCAGAACACCAGGGCCGCCAGCAGGATCGGCACCGTGTACTGGGTGTCGGTCAGGAGCGTCCAGACCCGGTCGCCGGTGAACGGCATTTTGAGGTTCCAGTCGCCGCGGACCATGTCGTGGGACACGATCGAATAGACCCCGCTCCAGCCGATCAGCAGCAGCCCCATCAGCGTGTACCGCCGGGCCTTCAGCCCCTGGGTGCGCTTGTAGGCATAGGTGTTCAGCAACCCCTGGTCGTCGACCGCGTGCATGACCGTCTCGCCGCGGTCGCTGGTCAAGAACTTGATCGTCAGGCCGGCGAGCGCCCCGAGGACGACCAGCGTGATGACCTGGGCGTACTGGGCCAGCGACGACTCTTCGAGGTTCAGGCCGACGGTCCGGACGATGAAGAAAATGCCGACGACGGCCGAGATGACCAGGAAGATGCCGCCGCGGATGCCGTGAGGTGGGTTCTTGCCGGCGAGGACGGAGGCGAGTACGCCGAACCCGGCGACGACCGCCACCTGGGCGGCGAGCCGCGTGAGCGACGCCCCGAACCCCGACCCCAGGGTAGCGTTGTCCCGCCAGACGTAGGGGACGACGTACAGGGCGGCGGCCAGCCCCGCCAGCACCACGACCGCCCCGACGACGCTGGCGACGACCAGCCGGGTGCGTGGGTTCGGGGGGGCGGCCTGGGTAGTCGTCTGAACGGCGGTAGCCATACCGATTCTCACTCCGGCCGCGACCACCCGCGGCGAACTCCCGGCCCGGCCCCAGCTTGAACGGCGGCGGCCGGGCGGCGGGACGACGGCCCCGCCTAGACGACAAGAAGCCGGCGCACCCGCGCCGGCCTCACCCCCACCCGACTCCGAACGCAATCCCGAGGGAACAGGTGCGGCAGGAATCGAACCTGCAACCTGCGGTTTTGGAGACCGCCGCTCTGCCAGTTGAGCTACGCACCTAGTGGAAGCTATCAGCCGTCAGCTATCAGCCAGAGGACACGGCAAGCGAGGCTTCTCGCCCCTCTTCGTTTAGCTGAAAGCTGAGAGCTAATAGCTGACAGCTACTAGTTACACCAAAATCTTCGTCACCAGTCCCGACCCGACGGTCCGGCCGCCCTCGCGGATGGCGAACCGGAGGCCTTCGTCCATGGCGACCGGCATCCCCTCCATCAGCTCGACTTCGATCTTGACGTTGTCGCCCGGCATACACATTTCGACCCCGGCCGGCAGCTTGATCGACCCGGTCACGTCGGTTGTGCGGAAGTAGAACTGCGGCTTGTAGCCGCTGAAGAACGGCGTGTGCCGGCCCCCCTCGTCCTTACTCAAGACATAGATTTCCGCCTCGAACTTCGTGTGCGGGGTGATCGAGTTCGGCTTGGCGATGACCTGGCCGCGCTCGATGCCGTCCCGGTCGATGCCCCGCAGGAGAACCCCGACGTTGTCGCCGGCGATGGCCTCGCTGAGGGTCTTCTGGAACGCCTCGATGCCGGTGATCGTCGTCTTGACGTTGTCCTTCCGCAGGCCGATGATCTCCACGTCGTCGCCGACCTTGCAGCTCCCGCGCTCGATCCGGCCGGTGGCGACCGTCCCCCGCCCCTTGATCGAGAACACGTCTTCGACGCTCATCAGGAGCGGCTTGTCCTGCTCGCGGACCGGCTCGGGGATGTAGTTATCGAGGGCGTCCATGAGGGCGTCGATCGACAGCGACCCGGGGCCGTCGGTCGTCGGGTTCTCGAGTGCGTCCTTCGACTGGCCGCGGATGATCGGGATGTCGTCGCCCGGGAAGTTGTACTTGGTCAGCAACTCGCGGATTTCGAGTTCCACGAGTTCGAGCAGTTCCGGGTCGTCGACGGTGTCGACCTTGTTCATGAACACGACCAGCTTCGGCACCCCGACCTGGCGGGCGAGCAGGATGTGTTCGCGGGTCTGGGGCATCGGGCCGTCGTTGGCCGCCACCACCAGGATGGCCCCGTCCATCTGGGCCGCGCCGGTGATCATGTTCTTGATGTA
>JAABUN010008533.1_pt1 | contig 10414 bp, 12 predicted proteins | sample 5559311 | NCBI WGS metagenome assembly JAABUN01 (sample SAMN10711877, study PRJNA513370) | rock metagenome | isolation source: Antarctica rocks | place: Antarctica: Victoria Land, Siegfried Peak sud
ATGCCCAACCACCGACTCCGCATCCAGCAACTCACGCTGATCCTCAGACCGACCCTGCATACCCCTATCGTCTCGGCCCGCTCGAACCCAGACCCGAACGACACGCTTTGTTCAGGAGTCTCCTAGCCCGCACTCGCCAGCGCAAGCAGCGGGTGGCGGCGGCCGCCGTGGTCGCCGTCGTGCTGGCCGGCGGGTTCGCGGTCCTGCCCCGAGCCTTCGACGGCGGCGGAACGGTCGCCGCACCCAGCCCTGCCAGTCCCACCGCGACGCCGCCGCGTACGTCCCCGACTCCCGGTCGGGTTCAGCACGACCGGGGAGAGGAGTCGCCAACCGCCGATGGAGCGGGCCTGCTGGTCGGCTCCGGGCTGGTGCTGGATGACGGCTCGGGTCCCGGCCTGTGCCTGGGAGCGGTAGCGACGTCCGATCCGCCCCAATGCATCGGGACCCCGCTGCGCGGCTGGACCTAGCCGAGGCAGGGGGTCACCCGACGAAACCACACGACCTGGGGTGATTTCACCGTGGTCGGACGCTACGACGGAAAGACCTTCGGCGTCGAGAGGGTCGACAAGATGCAGTACGGCCAGCCACTGGAGGACGTGGCGACCGACTTCTCCTCCCCCTGCCCCACCCCAGCCGGTGGCTGGCGGGCACCGGACCCCGAGCGGGCCACCGGGGAAGACCAGCAACGGGTCCTGGAGGCGAGCGAGCGGTTGCCGGGCTTCGCGTCGACATGGGTCGACGACCTCGGCGACTCGAGGCAAGATCCGCAAGAGATCGTGCTCAACGTCGCGGTGACCCGAGACCTCGACGGGGCAGAGCGGGCCTTGCGCAAACTCTGGGGCGGGTCGTTGTGTGTGTCCCAGGCGAAGCACACCCGGGCCGAGCTCTCCCAGATCCAGACCGAGCTGATGGAGCTTGCAGGCGTCCTCGGTTCGGGCCAGGGCATGCAGAATCGCGTCGAGCTAGACGTCGTCTACGACGACGGCACCCTCCAACGCAGGCTGGACCAGATGTACGGCGTGGGCCTGGTGCAGGTGAGTTCCGCGCTACGGACGTACCCCCGATGAGGTCTGGAGGCAGGTGGCCCGGCGGGTTGGCGTTGCCCGCCCTGACGATGGCCCTCGTCCTCGCCGGCTGCACGTCCACCGGTGGTGGGACCATCGGGGCCCCGCCGTCACCGACCCCGACGGGAGCCTCATCGCCCTCGGGGACCTCCGGACCGACGACGCCCCCGGCTGCCGGGCAGTCGGCCACCGAGCTGGCCGCCCTCCTGAGCCGGGGCATCGCGGTCGACTACGAGCCGCTGGCGTCACCCGAGACGGCGGTCGAGACATCTGACCTGGTCATCTCCGGCCCGGTGCGGGAGGTCATCTGGGTGGACGCCCCAGAAGGCTCCGACGCCGCCCAGTTCAACCACGCCCAGTCGTACGCGGTCCTGGTGGTCGAGGCCGAGCGGGTGGTCAGCGGCTCGCTCCCGGACAGCGTCCCAACTCTGGTGCCCGTCGCCGTGCTGAGGGGCCGGGCAACCGACGGCATTCCGGCACCCGCCGTGGGCGGGATCGACGTCGTGGCGGTGCTGCACGGACCGCGACCCCTGGCGCAGGCCGGCGGACGCGTTCGTGGGCCGGAGGGCTTCGCCAGGCAGACCGGTGTCTACGGCACCCCCGCGGACGGCCTCTTCCTGCAGGGACCTGCTGACGTGGAGATGTTGGGCGTGCACTCCACGAGGGGCGAGCTGCGGTCGTCGTGGGGCAGCCCCGTCACCCTGGCCGACTACGAGGCCACCCTGGTCGCCGCCGCCCGATAGCGAGACGCGTGGTGGACTTCCGCTCAGCCGACGGCTCACCGGTAAAAGTGGGTTTCGGCAGACTATGGCGTGGGTGGATCCGGGCGCGGTCCGGGGGGCCGAGCTCGACGAGCGGCGTCTGGTCGTGGTGCTGTCGTCGGGTGCCGACTCACCTCAGATGCGGGCCGTGCAGGTAGTAGTCGCTCCAGCCGGCGTCGATATCGCGGACCTCGGGATCGAGGTGCCCCTCGGGGTCTGGGAAGGCTTCCCCGCTGGTGGCGTGGTGAGGTTCGGGTTTCCGCGGCCCGGGTTCGTTCCGTGCACGTGGTTGGTCAGCTGGCCATCCGACGATCTGATCGAACGGGTCGGGGTGGTGTCGAGCACGACCCTCAGCCAGATCGAGGACGCGTGGCGACTGGCCACCCAGCCGAGGGCTTGGTCCGCGGACACGGGGGCCAGGTTCAGTGAGATCAGGGACGCCCTGACCAGGCACCCCCATCCTGAAGCCGTTGACCCCTGACCTGGGCACGCCAGCCGTAGCCGCGATGCCGGCTTCCCGCGGCCCGTAGCGCAGAGGGGAGGTGATGACGATCGCCACGGCAAGCACGGCGAGCACGGTCCCGATCGAGCAGGCTCGCGTCATGACGGCGGGCAGTCCCGGTCAGCAACTTTCGACGCTGCCAGGCGAGCAGGCCGAGGGGTTCCCGGGTCCAGGACTACGCTGCTGCGCAGCACCCCCTACCGAGGGAAGGATCCATGAGCGTCCAACCGCCACGGGCCGTCCGGCGCCTCCGAGGCACCAGGCTCACGATGGTCTCGGTGGCCGTGGTGGTCCTGCTGCTCGCCGCGGTGCTGCTGACCCTGCGCCTCACCGCCGACGAGCGACTTCGCCGCTGGACCGCCTCGTGCCAGGCGGACGGGGGCACCGTCCACACCATCGAGGCGGTCGGGGACAACCCGCTGATCACGCAGTCGGACGACCCGACCTACCGGTGCCAGACCGCGGACGGACGCACCCTGAGCAGGTGGCGGTAGTCCCCAGCCGGGTCGATCCAGGCCCTGGTTAGGGTGACCACCAGGCCCACCGACGGAGGCACATGGATCCCGACATCATCGCGTTCGCGCGCACCTTCCAGGACTTCGCGGAGGTAATGTCCCGGCTGGCCCACAGCCACGACGAGGGCAGCAACGATCTGACCGACGTCGGGGCGTACGTGCAGGCCTTCCTGGGGGTCGACCTCGGCGAGGTCGAGCCGGTCACGGAGAGCTTCCCGGCCCTGCAGGTCGTCGACCTCGACCTGGCCCTGGACGCGTTGCTGGCCGAGTACGACGGTGAGCGGTACGGGATTCAGGGAGCCAACCGCGCCCACATCGACACCTTCGGGGAATACCTGACCCGCACCCACTGGCCTTTCCGCCGTGGGCCGCTGAGCTATCAGCGGACGCCGACCGGACCGGACAGCGACCGGCGGGTGGTCACTCTGGGCGTCGGTCAGGTCCGGATCGGCGACGTGCCTCTGGTCTGGCTGCAGCGGGCGGCCAACCCCCAGTACGGCCGGGAGAACTACACCCTCGAGCTGATGTGCCCCGACAGCGGGACCATCGACGCCTTCATGGCCCGGGTTCGGGAGCAGATGTCCGCGCTCAGCGTGCTCCGAGGCCAGGTCATCTCCTTCGCCTCGGACTACTTCGACCACCACAACCCGGGTGGCGCCCTGACCTTCATCCCGCGTCCGGTGCTCAGCTCGGCCGAGGTCGTGCTCCCCGAGGGCGTGCTCGAACGGGTCACCCGGCACGTCGTGGGGGTGGGTGAGCACCGAGACGTCCTGCGGGCGGCCGGTCAGCACCTCAAGCGGGGGGTCCTCCTCTACGGCCCGCCCGGCACCGGAAAGACCCACCTCGTCCGGCATCTGCTCAGCCTGACCCCCGGTACTACCGTGGTGCTGCTGTCCGGTCGGACCCTCAGCCTGCTCAACGTGGCCACCACCTTGGCCCGGGTGGCGCAGCCTGCGCTGATCGTGCTTGAAGACTGCGACCTGGTTGCCGAGCACCGCGGCGGGGACACGAACGCCGCCCTGTTCGAGACCTTAGAGGCGATGGACGGGCTGGCCGCGGACGCCGACATCACCTTCGTGCTCACCACCAACCGGGCCGACCTGCTGGAACGGGCCCTGGTCGAGCGACCCGGTCGGGTCGACCTGGCGGTCGAGATCGCCAAACCCGACCTGGACGGTCGACGCCGGCTGTTCGCCCTCTACGGAGCGCCGCTGCTCGCGGCCGGTCAGCTCACCCCCGGCGCTGTCGATGCTGCTGCCGCCCGTACGGAGGGGGTCACCGCCTCGTTCAGCAAGGAGGCCATCCGCCGTACGGTCATCAACGCCGCCCAGCAGGGTCGCGAACCCGACGACGCCGGCCTCGCCGCTGCCCTCGACGAGATGCTCTCCGACGCCGAGGCGCTGACCCGAACCCTGCTCGGTGGGGAGGGCGCCGCCTTCGGGGACCCGGGCGCCGGCTACGGCCTCGACGGCACCGATCTCGACGGAGTCGACGTCGACGACGACTGACCCTCAGGAGCAGGATGTCGCTGCACCCAGGCCGCAAGCTCGGTGCGGGAGTGGATCTGCAGCTTGCGGTAGATCGCGGACAGGTGGGTCTCCGCGGTGCGCACGCTGATGAAGTGCGCGGTGGCGACCTGTCGGTTGTTCAACCCGGCCGCCACCGAGTCGGCGACCTGTCACCCCCGTCCGGGTCAGCTCGTCGTGCTGGTCCGGCTCGCGGTCCGCGGCTTCGGGGTGAGCCTGCCGCCCAGCTGACCCCGTCGGTGACTACTCTCGGCGCATTCGGGCTCGGCGCATTCGGGGCGGACAGGAGCAGGCCCATCATCGAACGTGATTCCTCGGTGCCGTACTACGAGCAGCTCTACGACCTGCTGCTCGACCAGGTGCGCGAGGGTCTGGTCCCGGCGAAGAGCCGGTTGCCCAGCGAGAGCGAGCTGCACCGTGAGTTCGGCCTGTCGCGGGCCACGGTGCGGCAGGCTCTGGAGCTGCTGGAGACCAACGGGTGGGCGACCCGGGTCGCCCGGCGTGGCTACTTCGCCAGCTCCCCACCGCAGGGCCAGGACTGGCTCATCGACGGCCAGAGCGCCTACCTGGAGAGCGAGATCGGCCACGGCGTACGCACGTCGGTCCGGTACGCGGAGCACGGCACCTTGCCCGAGCACGCCTGTCGTCGCCTCGACCTCCCCGACCCGTCCGAGGGCTTCGTGCTGGAGCGGCTGGGCTCCCTCGGTGACGAGCCGGTGGTGCTGAGCACCAGCTATCTCCCGACGGCCGCCGAACCCCTGGTGCTGAACGCACCGGGTGTGCTCCGCGGGGAGACCTCCCTGACCCGCACCCTGCGTGACGGTGGCTTCACCGCCGACCGGTCGCGACGGGTGGTTCAGGCAGTCTCGGCGCCCCGCCGCGTCGCCGAGCTGCTCCAGGTGAGAGAGGGCTCGGCGTTGCTGCGCATCCGGTCGGTCTCCCAGGACGCCACCGGGACGCCGTTCGACTACAACGAGAGCTGGCTACGCACCGACCATGTCCCGTTGGAGTTGGCCGCCGGCCCGCACCGCTTTCCCTTCCGGGTCTGACCGACGTCCTCAGCTGGTCGTCGTGCTGCTCCGGGGCCGGCCGGCCAGCTCCGCACCCTCGGCCAGGGCCGCCAGCTTGGCGTACACGATCTCGGAGTCGACGGCACCGAAGCCCGCGAAGGTGGAGAACCCGCAGTCGGTCCCGCCGATGACCCGGTCCGCACCGACCAGGTCGACGAAGCCCCGGATCCGGTTGGCGACCACCCGGGGGTGCTCGATGAAGTTGGTCGTCGTGTCGATCACGCCAGGCACCAGGATCTTGTCGTCGGGGATCGTGCTCAGCTGTTCGGCGAAGGCCTCCACGTCGTGCTGGTGGCGGGGGTTGGCGGTCTCGAACAGCAGGCCCGCAGGTTTGGCCTTCAGCAGCACGGGCAGGATCGTGGCCATCTCCACGTCCCGGTGGTGCGGCCCCTCGTAGTTGCCCCAGCAGACGTGCATCCGGACCCGGTCGGCGGGCACGTCGCGGAGCGCGTGGTTCAGGACGGCGACGTGCCGCTCGATCAGGACCAGGTAGTCGGCGTCGTCGCGGTCCTTGTACATCATGTGCCGACCCAGCCCGAGATCCGGGCTGTCGAGCTGGAGGGTCAGGCCCGAGGCGACGATGGCGTCGTACTCCGGCTTCATCGCCTCCGCGAGGGCCTCCAGGTAGGCGTCGTCGTCGGGGTAGTAGTCGTTGGGCTGGAACACCGCGATCACGCCCGGTGAGGCCGCGTTCATGAACCCGACCGGTCCGCCGTGGCTCTTCCGGGCCGCGTCGAAGCGACGGAGGTCGTCCTCGAGCGGCGCGAGGGTCATCGGCCGGATCTCGGCCACGCACCGGGGGCGCCGGTACTCCGGGGTGCCGCCGCCCTTGGCCTGCCGCTCGAGGAAGCTCGGGAACTCCTGCAGATCGGCCGGTGCGCGGCGCGGGGAGTCTCCGTCGAACCCCGAGATGCGGTCCTTGATGTAGGTGGCGTAGCTGATCTTGGCCATCTCGCCGTCGGAGACGATGTCGACTCCGGCCGCCACCTGCCGCCGTACGGCCTCGTCGACCGCGGGGGCGATCACCGCCTCGAAGGTGGGGGCGTCGGCCGCCTCGCCGCGCTCGGTTGCGAACAAGACCTCGGTCACCGCCGCCGAGCGGGGCAACGAGCCGGCGTGGGTGGTTCTGATCTCGGCGATGGTGTCTCCTCGCAGCAGGGCCGGCGGTCCCGATGGAACCGCGTCGTTCGAAGGTGAGACTAATCGCTGGGGGGCAGCGGCGAACTGCGGATGGACATGATCTGATCGACGGATGGACGCCTGGGAGCGGCAGCGTGAGCTCGCCCGTACGACGACCCGCTGGGCGCTGGGAAGCATCGCCGCCGGTGCCGTCCTGGCCGCCCGCCCCGACCCGTGGTGGCGCGCCTTCGGCCGGCAGCACGTCGGCTGGGGAGCGGTCGACTTGGCCATCGTCGCTCTGGTGAACACCCTGCAGGCCCGGCGGATGTGCCGGCTGCCCAACCCGTACGGGCCGGCCGAGCTGGAGCACGAGCGTCGTACGCTGCGCCGGGTGCTGCTGGTCAACGTGGTGGCCGACGCTGGCTACGTCGTGCTCGGAGCCGTCCTGTGGCGGGGTCGGCAGGACCCTCGGGCCTCGGGGGCCGGGGCCGCGATCGTGGTGCAGGGCACCTTTCTGCTGCTGCACGACGCCCATCACGCGGCCCGCAGTTCCGCCCGCACCAGCGCCTGATCGTCGCGGGGGTCGGGTGGCAGGTGAGGACGTGCACCACGTGTCCGACGACGAGCGTCGCGCCCGGCTGGCCGTCCGGCACGCCCTCGCTCCGGCGTCCCGCGTCGAGACGGTCGAGGCCGCCACCCGGGCGATGACCGCCCTGCACGCCACCGAGCCGGCCACGGTCTATCTGTCCTGCTGGGCGCGGGTGACCTCTCTCGAGGTGAGCGAGGTCGACCGGGCCCTCCACGACGACCGCAGCCTGGTCAAGCAGCTGGCCATGCGTCGTACGCTCTTCGTCTTCCCGGGCGACCTGCTGCCGGCGGTGTGGGGAAGCGCGTCGGCCCGGGTCGCCCGGATCGAGCGCGCCCGGCTCGGCAAGGACGTGGTCCAGGCCGGACTCGCCGCCGACGGTGATGACTGGCTCGACCGCGCCCGGGCCGAGGTGCTGTCCGTCCTGCAGGACCACCCGGCGGGGCTCACGGCCCAGGAGATCCGTCAGGCCGCGCCGATGACCGGTCAGAAGCTGACGATGTCGGCGGGCGATCCGACGGTGGCATCCCGGGTGCTCACCCACCTCGGCGCCACCGCCGACCTGGTGCGGGCGGTCAACACCGGTCACTGGCGGACCTCCCGACCGCGCTGGACCCTGATGCGGCAATGGCTCGGAGATCGTGGAGCTGCTGGCGCGCCCTGGGAGGCCGGTCGGGGCTACCAGGAGATCGTCCGCCGCTGGCTGCACACCTTCGGACCCGGGACCGAGGACGACCTGGTCTGGTGGCTGGGCGGCACGAAGGCCGTGGTGCGGGCGGCCCTGGCCGAGCTCGAGGCGGTCCAGGTCACCCTCGACTGGGACGGGACCGGCTGGTTGCTCCCGGACGACCTCGAGGAGGTGCCCGACCCCGGCCCCTGGGTGGCGCTGCTGCCGGTGCTCGACCCGAGCGTGATGGGCTGGCGCGACCGCGACTTCTACCTCGGCCCGCACCGCAACCAGGTCTTCGACACCCGCGGTAACGCCGGGACCACCGCCTGGGTCGACGGCCGGGTGGTGGGCTGCTGGGTGCAGGACGAGGCCGGCGTCGTACGGGTGCGGCTCCTGGAGCGGGTGTCGAGCCGGGCCCGACGCGCCCTGGACGCCGAGGCTGAGCGGGTGGCTGGGCGGTCTGCGCATCGGGACCGTCTATCCCTCGCCGGCCATGCGTGCCGAGTTCAATCCAACGCCCTAGCCGGGCTCTCAGCCCGGACGTACGATCAGCTATGACTCGGATGGCCGGTGCGGCGGTGGCCGGAGCGGTCCTGCTCCTGGCCGGCTGCGCTGAGCAACTCGTGGAGCTCCCGACCGATCACCGGCCCGCGGCGGTGGTCGAGCTGGGCCCGGGACCATTGCGCTGCCCGTCCGACACGGTCGCGACCTGGGACGAGAGCGCCGGGAGTGGTGCGGGTGCCGTTCCCGCCGACTTCGACGGCCGGTCCGTGTTGCGGTGCGTGGTCGACTACACGAGAAGTCGGAGCCGCGACGGAGTCGAGCAGGTGCCGGTGAGCCAGTGGCAGGCAGCGAGGACCCCTGAGCTCCGGGCCGCCTTCGACCTGCCCGACCGCGAGCAGCGGCCACCTCGGGCCTGTGCCGCCGCGACCGGGTACGCCGATGCGGTCTATCTCGTCGACGCCCGACGCCGAGCGATCCGGGTCACGCTGCCGTACGACGACCCCTGCCGCCGGATGCGTGCCGAGGTCTCGGCCCTGCTGCCAGGTCGGGAGCCGCCGGCCGAGGCGACCTTCTTCGTCAGTCGGGAAGGCCGCTAGCGCCGCCTTTACCGCCTCCTGGCTGATCTCGTCGTGGGGTCCGGCGCCACGGCGACCCCGGGAGCGACGGCAGCATCGGCAGGGCTGGAATGGGGTGCCGGTTGAGCCAGGCGGCGCGGCTGCGTTTGTCCCGCTCCAGATCGAGCTGCAGCAGGATCTGCTCGACGGCGGACAGCACCGAGCCCTGCAGCATCCAGATGTCGGTCTGCCGGCGCGGGTCGACGTCGAGCAGCACCAGCTCGGTGAGCACCGCCCGGGTCTCCCGGACGATGTCCAGGGTCCGCTCCAGCAGCTCGTCCACCCGGTCGACGTTGCCGCCGCCGAACTCGGCGTTGACCAGGTCGCCGAACCCGCGCAGGGCGTTGGCCACGTCGTCGATCACCACGGCGAAGGCTCGGCGCAGCTCGGGCCGGAACGCCGTGTCCTGCTTGGGAGCCGGCGACGGCGCCTCGCGCCCGATGACCACGAGCAGGGCCCGTTCGGCGGCCAGGCAGCGGGAGAGCCGGTCCAGCGCGGCCCGGAGACCCGGGTGCACGGTGGGCGCGGCCAGAGCCCGCGGGTTCAGCCGGCGACTCTCCTCGACGGCGCGTACCGTACGCGCTGCCCCGTCCAGGTCGCGGTCGATGTCGTCGGTCCAGGCGGACCAGGCCTGGATCTCCTCCGGGTGCGGCACCCGGTCGGCCAAGGTCAGGGCCACCTCGTCGAGCAGCGCCGCCTGTGACCGGGCCACCTGGCGTACCGCCCCGGTCGCCCGCCGGTTGGGGATGGAGACGGGCAGCAGCAGACTGAACGCGATCCCCACCACCGTCCCAATCAGGGTGTTGACGATCCGGACCTCGGCTGCCAGCTCCGGGGAGGACACGGCCAGGATCAGCATCGCGCTGATCGGCGTCTCCAGCGACTGGTCACCCAGCCGGAGCACCTTGGCCAGCACCAGGGACGCGGCGATGACCAGGGCCAGGCTCCACCAGGACAGCCCGATCGAGCTGGAGACCCCGACCGCGACCAGCACCCCGGTGAGGACCGCCCCGACCCGCACCAGACCCATCTGCAAGGTGCCGACGGTGGACGCCTGCACCACCAGCAGGGCGGTCAGCGGAGCGGTCAGGTCGAGGATCCCCGGGGAGACCGTGTCGGCGACCAGGTAGGCGACCACCGCGGCGACGGTGAGCCGGGCGATCTGGGCCACCGCCGGTCGCAGCCGTCCCGGTAGGGCCGACCACGACGTGGGGTACGACGGCCAGACCCACCACAGCAACCCCCGCAGGCTGGAACGGGTCCGCGCCCGAAGACGTTCGAGCCGCGCTGCCACCCGGTCAGTCTCCACCCGGGTCGCTCCGGGCCTTCAACGCGCCCCGGACCGGCGGCGCGTCCGCACTCCGGGCCCGTTTCGCACCCGTCGGCGCAAACGCGCCCCAACCCGAGCCCCGGAGCCCCGTTTCGCACCCGTGGGCGCGAAACGCCCCCCAACCCGAGCGCCGGACTCCCGTTGCGCATCCGC
>JAABUN010008534.1_pt1 | contig 10413 bp, 13 predicted proteins | sample 5559311 | NCBI WGS metagenome assembly JAABUN01 (sample SAMN10711877, study PRJNA513370) | rock metagenome | isolation source: Antarctica rocks | place: Antarctica: Victoria Land, Siegfried Peak sud
CGAGACCGCCGATGATGTTGCGCAGGGTGGTCATGGTCAGCTGCTCGATGGCCTTGATGTAGTCCTGAGCCTCGTACGCCGCCCGGACCGGGTCGATGATCTGGAAGTAGATCACCGAGTCGATGCTGACCATCAGGTTGTCCTCGGTGATCACGCCCTGCGGCGGGAAGGGGACGACGTTCTCCCGCATGTCGAGGTTGTAGCGCACCTTGTCCAGGATCGGCACCACCAGGTGCGGTCCCGGGTCGAGGGTGCGGTTGAACTTGCCCAGCCGCTCGACCACCCCGACCCGCTGCTGCCGGATCACCTTGACGGTGTTGACGATGAAGACGATCACCGCCAGCGCGATCACCAGGGTGACGACCAGCGAGGAGTAGTCAGGCATGTTCTCGGTCTCCTAATCACGATTCTGTTGGCCGGCAGTCAGCCGGCGCGGGACATGTCGCAGTCGAGTTGGATGCTCAGGGCAGCCCGAGGTGCTTGGGGTAGACGACGGCGATGGCCCCGTCGATCTCGTACACCTCGATCTCGGTGCCCTGCTCGATCACCACGTCCGAGGAGTACGGGCGGGCCGACCAGCTCTGCCCGTCGATCTTGATCTCGCCCCCGGAGCTGTCGATCATCGAGACCGCCCGGCCGCTGCTGCCGACCATCTTCGACGTCGAGGAGCGGTAGCCGGGCATGTTGCGGACCTTGGCCAGCAGGGTCGGGCGCAGCAGCCCCAGGGTCCCGACGCTCACCCCGGTCGCCACCAGGATCTGCAGCCACCACAGGTCGGGCGCGAGGACCGCCACACCGGCACCAGCCAGGGCCCCAGCGGCGAGCATGATCAGAATCAGGTCCAGAGACAGCACCTCGGCGACCGCCAGCAGGAACGCCAGGCTCAGCCAGATGGCCCAGCCGTGGTCACCCAGCCAGTCGGTCAAGTTCACTGTTCGCCCGCACCCTTCTGCTCGCCCGTCCCACCCCATGGTGCCAGAGGGTCCTGCGTGGCTCGGGAGGAGTCGCGCGATGGGATCAGTTGGCGCGGGCGGCCCAGCGCCCGTCGGTCTCGCTCAGACTGAGCGGCATCTCGAAGGTCGAGGTGAGGTTTTCTGCGGTGAGGGTCTCCCGCAGCGGCCCGGCCGCGACGACCCGGCCCCCCTTGAGCAGCAGCGCATGGGTGATCCCGGCCGGGATCTCCTCCACGTGATGGGTGACCAGGACCGAAGCCGGGGCGTACGGGTCGAGGGCCAGCTGGCTCAGGGTCTGAACGAGCGACTCGCGACCGGACAGGTCCAACCCGGCCGCAGGCTCGTCGAGCAGCAACAGCTCCGGGTCGGTCATCAGGGCGCGGGCGATCTGGACGCGCTTGCGCTCCCCCTCGCTCAGGGTGCCGAAGGTGCGGTCGATCAGGGAGACGATCCGCAGCTGGGCGAGCAGCTCGTCGGCGCGCTCGTGGTCGAGCTCGTCGTAGACCTCCCGCCAGCGACCGAGGACCGCGTACGAGGCCGAGACCACGACGTCGTGCACCCGCTCGCCCCGCGGGATGCGCTCGGCGAGGGCCGCGGAGGTCAGCCCGATGCGGGGCCGGAGCTCGAAGACGTCGACCGTGCCGAGCACCTCACCGAGCAGCCCGGCGACCCCGGTGGTGGGGTGGATCTGGGCGGCGAGCACCTGCAGCAGGGTGGTCTTGCCGGCACCGTTCGGACCGATGATCACCCACCGGTCCGACTCGTCGACCGACCAGTCGATGTCGTCCAACAAGGTGGCACCGCCCCGGACGATGCTCACCCCGGCAAGGTCTACGACGGCGGCCATGCAGAGAAACCTACCGCTCGGTCGATGCCCGGTGTCGCTACGTCGCTACTGCCGGACAGGGCATTCGCGCTCACGTACGGTATAGCGGTGCACGGGCTCGGTTCGCTCCGGATGGTGGTCAACCTCAACGCGGTGATCAACCGCCAGATGGCGCTGGCGGACGCGGTGACGGCGGTCATCGGGGCGGACGTAGCGCACCACGTCGTCGATCCGGACCACGTCCTCGGCCTAGACCCGCTGCGCGCCACGGAGCTGGCCTCCAGCCTGGGTCCGATCACTGCGCGCGAGCACGAGACCTGGGCGCTGGCCCTGCCCTACCCCGGCTCCCTGGGTGGGCTCCGCGGCCCGCGGGAGCTCAGCGAGGCGGCCCTCGGTGTCGGCGAGGTCGTGATCGCCACCACCGCTGGGATCGCGCTGGTCCCCTACCGGGTCGGCCAGGCTGTGCAGTGGCGGCTCTTCCGGGCGGAGCGGCCACTGCCGCCGCCGGTTCCCTACGACGCGGAGCGGCAGCTGAACGAGGCGGTGCTCAACGCGACCAGCACGCTGGCCCGGTTGGAGGTGGCCAGCGGCTCCCGTCCGCGGCTGTCGGCTATCGCGACCCTGGCCCCTGGCTACAGCGCCCGGCGTCAGGCCACGGCGGACCGGGCGGCCCGGCTGCTCACTGCCTGCGACGCCGCCCTGACCTCCGACGGTGCGGCGATCTCCGCCTTCGAGGCCGACGCCCGGTTCCGTGAGCTGCGCACCGTACGCAGTGCTGCCGCCCAGGCGCTCTGTGCCGCCGCGACCTGGATCGACGGCTGAGCGGCCCGGGGGGTGACGGGTGGTCGGATTAGGCGCCGGTGGAGTGCAGGCCGCCGTCCACGTGGATCATCTCTCCGGTGGTCTTGGGGAAGAAGTCACTGAGCAGGGCGACGACGGCCTTGGCGGTCGGGGTCATGTCCTTGGGGTCCCAGCCGATGGGGGCCCGCTCGGCCCACACGGTGTTGAACTCGTCCGCGCCGCTGATGGCACGCTTGGCCAGGGTCTCCAACGGCCCGGCCGCGACGAGGTTGACCCGGACGCCCTCCGGTCCCAGATACCGGGCCAGGTAGCGACTGGTGCTCTCCAGCGCCGACTTGGACACCCCCATCCAGTCGTAGACCGGCCAGGAGACAGTGGCGTCGAAGGTCAAGCCGACCACCGACGCGCTCTCGCGGAACAAGGGCTTGCAAGCCATGGTCAGTGAGGCCAGGGAATAGGCCGAGACCTGCAGGGCGGTCGACACGTCGGCCCACGGGGTGCTGAGGAACTTGCCGCCCAGGGCGGTCTCCGGGTTGGCGAAGGCGAGGGAGTGCACGAGCCCGTCCAGGTGGTCCACGTGGCGACCGAGCTGCTCGGCCAGCCCGGCCAGGTGCTCAGAGCTGGTCACGTCGACCTCTAGCAGGGGTGGCACCGGGTCCAGCTTCTTGATCACCCGACCGGTCAGGCTCATCGCCCGGCCGAAGTTCGACACCACGACGGTGGCACCCTCAGCCTGCGCGATCCGGGCCACGTGGAACCCGATCGAGGTGTCCAGGGTGACACCCGCCACCAGCACGGTCTTGCCGTCCAGAATTCCCACTGCCCGCTGCTCCTTCGTCCTGCGTGTGACCTTCGTCCTGCGTGTGACCTTCGTCCTGGGGTCAGTGGCCCATCCCCAACCCGCCGTCGACGGGGATCAGGGCGCCGGTGATGTAGCCCGCGGTGTCGCCGGCCAGGAACTCGATGGTCGCGGCGATGTCGTCCACCGAGCCCAGCCGGCCCAGCGGGATCTGGCTCTGGTACTTCGTGACCAGCTCGGCGTCGAGCTCGGCGGTCATGTCGGTCTCGACGAAGCCCGGGGCCACCACGTTGGCGGTGACCCCACGGGAACCGAGCTCGCGGGCCAGCGACCGTGCCAGCCCGACCAGGCCGGACTTGGAGGCGGCGTAGTTGACCTGACCGGCTGAGCCGAGCTGGCCGACGACGGAGGAGATGAAGATCAACCGGCCGAAGCGGTTGCGGATCATCGGCCGGGCGGCCCGGCGGGCGACTCGGAACGCCCCGGTCAGGTTGGTGGCGATCACCGCGTCCCAGTCCTCGTCGGTCATCCGCATCAGCAGGGCGTCCCGGGTGATCCCGGCGTTGGCCACCACCACCTCGACCGGGCCGAGCTCACCCTCGACGGCCGCGAAGACCGCCTCGACCTGGGCCTGGTTCGTGACGTCGCACGGCACCCCGAGAACCCCGGCCGGAACCTCACCGCTGCGGTAGGTCGCCGCCACCCGGTGACCTGCTTCGGCCAGCCGTACGGCGATCCCCCGCCCGATCCCCTTGCTGCCGCCGGTGACCAGGACCACGCGCGACGCGGGCTGCTCGGCGGCGGCGGGGGCGGTTTCGTCGGCGGTCACGGGCTCACGCTACCGAGCCGGCAGCCGGACCGAGCAGCAGGCGTACGCTGCTGGGACGGTGCCGAGCTCACCGGCCCGTCGGCAAGGAGCCCGGACGCATCCGTGCGGGGGCCCGACCCAGAACATCTTTGGACGACCAAGAGAACTGCTCAGTGGCCGAATACACCCGAAGGGTGACACACATATGACGCGCAGGAACCTTGGGGAGACACCGTTCAACGGTCCCCGGTTCGACGTCCTCGGCGGTTCCAGCGCAGTGATCACGGATGCGCGAACCTCGACCAGCCTGGAGATGTCCAGGCGGATCCGCCGCTACAGCATCGCCATGGCCTTCCGTACGGCCTGCTTCATCAGCATGATCTTCGTGCACGGATCGTTGCGTTGGGTGCTGCTCGGCGTGGCCGTGTTCCTGCCCTACGTGGCCGTGGTGCTGGCCAACCAGGCCAATACCCGGACCCAACCGCCACGCGAGAGTGACGACATCGGCCAGAGCACCGTTCCGCAGCTCACCGACGGTCGCCACGAGGACGGCGAGATCATCCGCGGCGAGCTGGCGGACGACGAGCCCGAGACGCGTGACCGAGTCGCCTAGCGGGGTCGATCCGCTCCCCGCCGGGCCCGCTGGTCTGGTCTGCTCGGCCAAGGGGTGCCGGCAGGCCGCCACCTCGGACCTGCGGTGGAACAACGCGAAGATCCATGACGACTCCCGGCGCAAGCACTGGCTGGCCTGCGACGAGCACCGTGACTCCCTGGGTCAGCACCTGTCGGCCCGCGGCTTCCTCCGTGAGGTGTTCCCACTCTGAGCTAGGGGGGCCCATCCCAGATGAGGGTGCCGACACCGACACCGACACCGACACCGACATCGACACGGCAACCGGCAAGATGTCGGCTGCGCGACGTATCGCCGGCGTGCTAGCGTCAGGGTGAATCGTGATCCGTCAGCAGGAGGTGAGACCCATGAACGCAGTATCCGCACTGGGTGCTCCCCTGCAGTACACGATCGCGCGACTGAGGTAGTCGCCACCGGGAGCGCCCGACAGGCAATTCGCGAAAGGCGACTCCCATGAACACCACACCTTCTTCAACTCTGCACTCAACCCCGACGACGGCCTCCGACCGGCGGAGGTCCGACCAGGATCAGCCGCGGGTCGACGCCACAAAGCGGACGCGCGCCGCGGGCGAGCGAGCGTTGGTCCTCGGTGGGGGCGGATCGACCGGCAACGCGTGGCTGATCGGCGTCATCGCCGGCCTGTTCGACGGCGGGCTGGACGTGACCACAGCCGACCTGACCATCGGGACGTCAGCCGGCTCGACGGCCGCGGCCCAGATAGCTGGCGCGACCCCGACCGAGCTGCTTGCCGCCATCCTTGCCGCTGCTCCCCAGCAACGGACCGGCCCGGTCGGATCCGAGCGAGGACGCGTTCCGATCAGGCCGGTGGCGGACCACCTGGAGAGGATAGGCAAAATCATCGACTCCGCTGAGGATGCGGCTGACATGCGCCGCAGAATGGGCGCGGCGGCACTCGAGATGGACGCGGCGTCGGACGGCTCCTGGCAAACACAGTGGCGCGCCACCGTCGCCGCGCGGCTGCCCAGTCAGCGCTGGCCGCAACGAACGCTGCTCATCACGGCAGTCGATGCCCACACCGGTGAACCGGTCGTGTTCGACCGCCACAGCAGAGTCGACCTGGCGGACGCCGTCGCCGCCAACTGTGCCAGTGGCCTTCCCTACCGGATCGGGGACACCCCCTACATTGACGGCGGCTACCGATCCAACGCCGAGAATGCCGATCTGGCAACCGGATACGAGCGGGTGCTGGTGCTGACACCCTTCGGCGGCAGAACACTGCAACCGCTGGACTGGGGCACGCATCTCGCAGCCCAGGTCGACGAGCTCGGCGCACGCGGCAGCAGAGTCGAAACGGTCTTCCCGGACAGTCACTCCGAGCACATGTTCGGCGCCAATGCGATGGATCCGTCACTACGTCCGCCCGCTGCTCGAGCTGGTTACGCCCAAGGCCGAGCCCTTGCCGAGCAACTCACCGAATTCTGGCGCTGACGCCCTCGAAGTCGGTCGACTCGGGGAGACCCGCTCTATGCCGCGCGGCGCACCCTGCACACCGGATCACACCTGCTCACGGACAGACACCGACCGAGGAAATCACCGGCCGGATCGAACACCTCCGCGGCTGCCCCCTCTGCTTCCGCAAACCCACGAACTACATCGCCAGGTCGCTTCTAAAGACCGGCGGGTTCACGCCCGGACTACACCCTCGATCGACTACACCCTCGATCATGAAGGGCCGCAAGCGGTGGACGCTCAGCCGCCGATGGCCGACATCGGCCGGTCGGGCTGCAGGAAGGACGGGTCGTCGATACCGTGACCAGCCCGCTTGCCTGCTACTGCCTGCACCCAGCGCAGCGCGATCTGATGATCGCTGGCGCCATTGCGCAGTGGCGCACGCAGATCGGACTCCGCACGAGCGAAGAGGCAGTTACGCACCTGTCCGTCGGCAGTCAGGCGTACCCGGTCGCAGGCCCCGCAGAAGGGCTTGGACACTGCGGCGATGATGCCGAAGGAGTAATCCGTGCCGACGACCCGAAACAACTCGGCCGGCGCACTGCCGCGGGTGCGGGCGTCGTCGGGATCCTCGATCAACTCCACGTGCCGGCCGAGCTCAGCCCGGATCTCGGCGGCGGTGATCATCTCTGACCGGTGCCAGCCGTGCTGCGCGTCCAAGGGCATCTGCTCGATGAACCGCAGCTGCACCCGTTCGGCCATCGCCCACCGGAGCAGGTCCGGGGCCTCGTGGTCGTTCACCCCGCGCATCAGCACGGTGTTGATCTTGACCGGCTGCAGACCCGCCTGCCGCGCCGCCACCACCCCCGCCAGCACGTCGGGAAGCCGCGGCCGCCGGGTCAGCTGCTTGAAGGTCTGCGGATCCAGGGTGTCCAGCGAGATGTTGATCCGGCTCAGCCCGGCCGCAGCCAGCTTGTCCGCACGTGCCGCCAGACCGATCCCGTTGGTGGTCAGCGCGATGGTCGGGGCCTGCTTGAGAGCGGCGAGGTCAGCCACCAGCAGCTCGAGGTTCTTGCGCAGCAGCGGCTCCCCGCCGGTCAACCGGACCGTGGTGATGCCGAGTCGCTGGACGCCGATGGTGATCAGCCGGACGATCTCGTCGTCGGTCAGCACCTCGGCGTGCGGCATCCAGTCCAGGCCCTCAGCGGGCATGCAGTAGGTGCAACGCAGATTACAGCGATCAGTGAGCGACACCCGCAGATCGGTGGCCACCCGTCCGAAGGCGTCCGTGAGCGCGAGCTGGGTCTCGCTGACCGACCCCGCAGTCGCGGAAGCCAGGCCCCGCACTCGGGGGGTCGGCAGCATCGTGGTCACCTGAGGAGTCTAGACCCCTTGGGCGTTCCCCGGCGGTCTGCCGACCACTCAGCCCATGTCGACGGGGTTCTCCTCCGACTCCGGAGACGCGGGCGCCGCCGGGGTCGCCGCGAGCACCTTGGCCCGGCGGCTGATCAGGAAGGCGGCTGAACCAACGGCGGAGACCAGGGCCACGGCACTCATCCAGGGCTTGTTCAGGGCCCCGCCGGTTGCTGCGTCGATGGAATACCGCCCCGGACCGGTGAGGGCCAGGGTGCTGCCGACCAGGGCGAAGGTGGCCGGCAGCTCCAGGCCGCCGTCAGCGGCGAAGATCTTGGGAGCATGCACCGAGCTGGCCACGATCATGTTGCCGGTCAGGGCTGCGCCGGCCGATCCGGTGCCCAGGCCGAGCGCGAGCAGAGCCCCGCCACCGGCCTCCGCCAGGCCCGCCATCAGCGCGCTGCGTTCGCCGGGCTGGAAGCCCATCGACTCGAAGAAGGCGCCGGTGCCCTTGATCCCGCCGCCGCCGAACGAGCCGAACAGCTTTTGGGCTCCGTGGGCAAAGGCGATGCCGCCGACCCCGAGACGCAGGGCCAGCAGCCCAATGTCGCGTGCCTGGTTCATGAAGGACTCCTCAAAGTTGAAATTTCTCCTACGCTACGCGACGTGTCGGCCGCTCCGGGTGCCGGGGTGACGATCCGCTCGGGATGGGCGTACACATTCATCGTCTGACCGCGGACGAAGCCGGCCAGGGTGAGCCCGGACTCGCTCGCCAGCTCGGCCGCCAGGGAGCTCGGGGCCGATACCGCCGCCATCACCGGGATCCCGGCCAGCACCGCCTTCTGGGTGAGCTCGAAGGACGCCCGCCCCGAGACGACCAGGATCATCTCGGCCAGCGGCAACCGGTCCTCGCGGATCGCCCAACCGACCACCTTGTCCACCGCGTTGTGCCGGCCGACGTCCTCGCGTACGCAGGCCATCACCCCATCGAGCCCCAGCAGCCCGGCGGCGTGCAGCCCACCGGTCTTGGCGAAGGCGCGCTGGTGGTCGCGGAGCAGGTCCGGCGCGGCCAGGATCAGCTCGGCGGGCACCCGGAAGTCGGGGTTGAGCGGGTGCCGGGAGGTCTGCACCACCTGGTCGATCGTGGTGGTGCCACAGATCCCGCAGGCGCTGCTGGTCATCACCTGACGGCGCTGCGCGGCCGACGGAGGCGGGCGGTGGGGCGCCAGCGCGACATCGATCACGTTGTAGGTGTTCAGCCCGTCAGGTCCGGTGCCCAGGCAGTAGCGGGCAGACACCAGGTCGGCTCCGCACTCGATCAGGTCCTCGCTGTGCAGCAGCCCATGCACCAGGTCGACGTCGTCCCCCGGCGTACGCATCGTGACCAGGAACGACTCCCCGGCGAGCCGAATCTCCAACGGCTCCTCGACCGCGAGCGTGTCGACCCGGCGGGTAGCGGCGCCAGGCCCGATCCGTACGACCGGGTGATTCCGGGTGACTCGTCCCATGCCATCATCTTGACACCGACACCCGAACCGAGACGGATCCCCCTTGGACCTGCAGCAGTGGCTGAACGCCTTGACCGATGAGCTCGGCCTGGATGATGTCGCCCTGGACGACGAGGTGGTCCGGACCCTGCTGGACCTGGCCCGCGACTGCGCGCACGAGGTCGAGCGGGTGGCCGCCCCGCTGAGCACCTACCTGGTCGGGGTCGCGGTGGGCCGTGGTGCCCAGGTGGAGGACGCCTCCGGCCGAGCCACGGCGCTGTTGCCGGGCTCGGGTCCAGCAGACCCGGGCTAGCCTGGACGCGTGCGCCGCCTGTGGCTCCGCTGGGGCTTGTTGATCGTGTTCGTCACCGTGCTCGGCACGGCGTTCGTCAACCTCGGCGAATGGCAACTGGACCGGCTGCAGCAGCGCCAGATCCGCAACGCCGACACAGTGCGCAACGAGGCCTCCCCCGTACGCCCGCTCGCCGAGGTCTTCACCCGCCCGTTGACCGATGCGAACCAGTGGCAGCGGGTCGAGGCCCGAGGCACCTTCGACGCGGAGCACCAATACCTGCTCCGCTACCGGAAGAACAACGGCTCGGACGGCTACGAGGTCGTCACCCCGCTGCGGACACCCCAGGGCAACGTGCTGGTGGACCGGGGCTTCATCTCGGTGCCCCGCGGGGTGCAGATCCCCACCGTGGCCCCGCCGCCGCCGGCGGGGGAGGTGACCGTGGTCGGCCACGCCCGGCGCAACGAGAGGGGGGGTCGGGCGGCGCTCACCCCGGTCAACTTCGTGATGCGTCAGATCAGCTCCGACGCCATCGCCCCGACGCTGCCCTACCCGGTGCTGAACGGCTACCTCGGACTGCTCAGCGTCACCCCGGCCCAGCAGGGCGGCTTTACCCCCGTCGAGCTACCGGAGATCTCCGACGGACCGCACTTCTGGTATGCCGTGCAATGGTTCATGTTCACCGGGATCGGGGTGCTTGGGATCATCGTGTTCATCCGCGGTGACCTGCGGGCTCGAAAGGCGGAGCGGGAGAAGGACACCGCCGCCGAGCGGAGCCCGATCGGGGCCGCCTGATCCCTGGCGCCCCCTGTGCCAGGATCGGCGGCATGGATCTCGGACTGAGCGGCAAGGTCTTTCTGATCACCGCAGCTAGCAGCGGCCTCGGTCGGGCCACCGCCACCCAGCTTGTTGCCGAGGGGGCCCGCGTCGTCCTGGTCGCCCGTCGGGCCCACGTGCTGGACGAGGTCGTGGCCGAGCTCGGCACGGCTCGGACCACCGCGCTGAGCGCCGACCTGGCCGACCCCTCGACCGCGGACCAGGCATCGCGGTTGG
>JAABUN010008535.1_pt1 | contig 10413 bp, 11 predicted proteins | sample 5559311 | NCBI WGS metagenome assembly JAABUN01 (sample SAMN10711877, study PRJNA513370) | rock metagenome | isolation source: Antarctica rocks | place: Antarctica: Victoria Land, Siegfried Peak sud
GGCCCGACCCACATCCGCGCCAGGTGCGGGATCACCAGCCCCACCCAGCTGACCACCCCGCTGACCGCGACGGCACCGGCCACGATGAGCGCCGAGGCGCTGAGCACCACCCAGCGCAGGACGCCGGGCCGCACGCCCAGCGACGCGGCGTCCTCATCGCCGAGCGAGAGCACGTTGATCCGCCACCGCAGCAGCAGGAGCAGGACGGTGCCGCCGAGGATGGGCACCACAGCGATCCCCACCTTGGCGAAGGTGGCGGTGGCCACGCTGCCCAATAGCCAGAAGACGATGGCGGGCAGCTCGGTGTAGGGGTCGGCCAGGTAGGTCACCAGCGACACCAGCGCTGAGAACAGCGACCCGGTCACCACACCACCGAGCACCACCATCAACATCGGTGTCCCGTGCCGGCTGACGGTGACCGCGAACAGCACGCCCAGCGCCGCCAACCCGAAGGCGAAGGCACTGCCGACCAGCAGCACCGAACCCAGGCCCAGAAGAAGCGCGAGCGCCCCACCCAGCGAAGCCCCCGCGGAGACGCCGATGATCTCCGGGCTGACCAGCGGGTTGCGGAAGGTGGCCTGCAGGGCGGCCCCGGCGACTGCCAGACCGCCCCCGACCAGCAGCGCCAGGAGCACCCGCGGGAGCCGGACCAGGGCCACCACGTCGGCCGCTGTGCTCCCATCACCGCCACCCGGGGTGACCTGGGAGAGCAGGATCTGCACCACCCGCGGGAACGACACGTCATACCGGCCCACCCCCAGCGCCGCCACGGCGACGATAGTCACCAACAGGGCGGACAGCAGGATCGGGACGAAACGCCGCGGACGCGGGTCGATGGTGCGTGAGCGGGGGAGCCGACTCCGCGCGGCGCCGCGCTCACGAAGCATGGAACTGCTCGTAATGGGCCGACGCCGCGTTGGCCTCGCTCCAAAGCATCAGGTCGGTCTGAGCCGGCGTCGGCCGCTGTCCGTAGAGGAAGTCGAAATGCTCGACGATGTCCGCCCGCAGACTCGAGCCCGCCGAGCCGTCGGGGTAGGCCAGCTGCGACAGCCAGCGCCACATCAGCGGTGACTCCTGACTGGGCGGGTCCCACCGGTAGCCGCCGAGGGGCACCTTGTAGACCTGCCGGGCCCGCACCGCGCTCAGGCTCGCCCAGACCCGGTCGGAGTAGAGGTCCTGCGGCAGGGCTTCGTCGAAGTTGCCGAGCAGCACGATGTCGGGGTCCCAGGCGAGCACCTGCTCACGGTCGACCTCGACCATCCCGGTCCCGGGCGCACCGCCGTCGCCCGAGGCCACGTTGCTGCCCCCGACGAGGTCGATCGAGAAGTCGTTGTAGGTCTCGTTGCCCGCCACCTTGAGGCCCTCAGCGAAGCGGTTGAAGTACAGGATGCGAGGACCGGCGCCTCGCCGGGCCTCGCCGAAGGCCCGCACCGTCTGCAGCTCCTGCGCCATCCGGGTGTTGATCTGCGCACCCCGGTCGGTCTTGCCCAGGACGGTGGCAAAGAAGGTGACCCAGGCGGTGAGCTCCTGCTGGCCGCCGTAGGTGAGCCCGGCGACCTGCAGGCCGGCGTTCTCCAGCGGGGCGATCACCTCGTCGCCGAGCTGACCCCACTGGATGACCAGGTCCGGCTCGAGCCCGACGACGCTCTCCACATTGGGCGCGAAGTCCTGGTCGGCGATGTCGTGGGGGATCTGCAGGGCATCGGGGAACATCTCGCCCATGATCCCCTCCTTCATGGCCGCCCAGGACGCGTCGTGCATGCCGACGAGGTGCTCGGCCCCCTGGTCCACCGCGACCAGCAGCGATGCAGCCGGCATGGGCAGGGTGACGATCCGCCGGGCCGGTCCCGCGAGCGAGATGGTCGCGCCGCGCTGGTCGGTGACGGTGATGTCGACCGGGTCTTCGGTTGCCCGGCGGGCGGCCGGCGACGCTCCGTCCGCATCACCGCTGGAACCACAGCCTGCGAGGGTCGCCGAGCCGCCCATGGCCACCAGGCTCGCACCCTGCAAGAAGCTGCGTCGCCGGATCGACACCCGGCGGGGCGGGGTCATGACTCGCCCAACATCGGCGGGACGATCGAGAGGGTATCGCGGTCGTTGACGATCTCCAGGTGCCGCTGGGTATATCCGTGCAGGTAGCGCACCTGGCTCCGGTCCAGGTGGTCGCACACCCACTCCCAGTGCAGTGACACCCAGTCGCCGGGTGCGCAGGGGGCCACCATGGCGACGCCGTCCACGGACTGCGTCACGGTCTCGGTATGCGGTGCGCCGAGCTCGAGTCGTGTGCCGTCCCAGGTCAGCGGTCGGGAGCGCACCACCACCTGGTCGCCGAGCACCGACACGACCTGGCCCCACCGGATCCGGCACCGGTCCAGGACGGTCAGTGCGTGCTCGGCCTTACGCCGGTCGGTGAGTAGCCCGGTGTAGGGGTAGATGCAGAAGACCGCGAAGCTGTGGTGCGGCACCCCTCCAGCGAGCACGCCCTCGGTGAGCGAGGAGAAGCGCGGCCCGGCGATGTGCCGGAAGCGCTCGTCCATCGAGTCGCCCACGGCACGCGTGGCGATCCGATCCAGTCTGGGACTGCCGATCCAGTAGGCCTCGACCACCCGACGGTCCAACGGGTCGGCCAGGCCGGTCGCCGCAGCGATCAGCTGCAGGTAGGGCCAGGCCCCCGCGAACTGCTGCGACATCGCCCGCAGCCCCCGGTCATCGACCCCGGCCACGCCGTATCCCCAGAACTCGGCGTGGTCCGCCGGCCCGCAGAACCCCCGCGAGTTGGGCGGGAACGCGTAGCGTGCGAACAACACCGGCCCGGGGACCGTCCTGGTCAGCACCTCAGGCATCGTGGGTCTCCTCCTCGATGGGTATGCGGGCGGTCTGCCTGCTCCGACGTGGGCTGTCCTCGTAGGAGGGTGGGCGCTCCTCCAGGGGGCGACCGACCAGCTGCAGCCCCGTCAGGGCCGCGGCGGCGCCGGCCTCGTCGATGCGCTCGAGAGCGAAGCCCATGTGGATCAGCAGCCACTCTCCGGGCTGGACCGGCGGGTCGTCGAGCATCCCGAGGTTGATCGGTCGCTGGGCGCCCAGCACGTCGACCAGAGCCAGCTGGTCGGCGTTGCCGGGCAGCACCTGCACGACCCGGCCGGGAATGCCCAGGCACATCTCAGACCACCTCCAGCTCGGCCAGCAACCGCAGGACCGCGTCGGCGCCCTCGTCCACCGCGGCCTGGACCGGCGCGGACAGCTCGATGCCCTCCTCGAGGCTGAGCGGTGCAGCACCCACGACATAGGTGGGGGGCAGGGTCCCGCCGAGTCGGTCCAGACTGGCCAAGACCGCCACCGGGGCCATCGCGTGCGGGTCGACGTCGCCGGAGCCGAGGTCGTCAGCGTCGACGCGGAGCACGGTCACTGCACCGGGCTCCCCGGTCCCGGGCAGCGCGTCGACGAGCACGAGTGCGGCATACCCCTCGAGCAGGTCGTAGGCCAACCGGCAGAGCAGGATCAGGTCGCGTTGCTCGAAGTCCTGTCCGCAGCTGCGGCACTGCGCTGCACCGGCCGGCTGATCGATCTCCAGCGTGGCCCCTTCGAGCCGTGTCCCTGCTGTGGCGAGCTCGAAGCAGAACTCCAGGGACTCGGTGACCACCCCGGCGAGGCGGCCGACCTTGATCCGCACGCAACGCACCGATCGTCCACCGGTGCGCTCCAGCACCATGTCGACGACGGCCTCGGCGATCGACAGCTCGTGCATCGGCTCATCCCGTCTCCCACGTCCCTTCACTGTAGGGACCGACGAGCCCGCCCGCCAGCCCCGTCGCTGCGAGAGGTCAGTCGCGCCGGGCGATCAGCGAGCGAGCACGCAACGAAGCACCGAGCCACGGCGTCAGTGCTGGTCGCAGGTCCCGAAGATCTCCAGCGTGTGCGCCACGTCGCGGAAGCCATGCTCCGCCGCTACCCGTTCGGTCCACCGCTCCACGGCGGGACCCTCGATCTCCACGGTGCGCCCACAGTCGCGGCAGACCAGGTGGTGGTGATGTCCAGTGCTGCACATCCGGTAGACCGCCTCGCCGTCATCGGTGCGCAGCACGTCGACCTCACCGGTCGCGGCCAGCGCCGTGAGCGTGCGGTAGACCGTGGCCAGGCCGATGCTGTCCCCGGCCGCGCGCATCCGGGCGTGCAGGTCCTGGGCGGAGGCGAAGTCCTCGCTCTCCTCCAGCCTTGCGGTCACCGCAGCCTGCTGCCGGGTGGGTCGTCTGGTCGTCGATGTCATCGGCTGCCCTGTTCCACGTCGTCGGTCTCTTCATGGGGGTGGTGCTCGTCGTAGTGGGCGCCGTGCGGGGCGTGCCGGTGCCCATCGTGCAGGTAGTCGACGTGGTCGCCGTGGGAGACCACGTCGTGACCGCAGCCGGGACCGTGCTCATGCGTATGCTGCTCGGCCATCCGGTGGCGACGAGCCGCCAGTGGCTCAAGGACCACCCTGCCCAGCAGGACCGTCACAAAGATCCCGATGGCCAAAAGCACGATGGTGCCCCCGGCGGCGGTGTCGGCGTAGAACGAGGTCACCACGCCCCCGACCGCCGACAGCACCCCGAAGGACAGGGCCCACCAGGTCGCGGTGCGAAAGCTGCGGGCCACCTGCTGCGCGGCCGCATTGGGCACGATCATGAGCGCGCTGATCAGCAGCAGCCCCACGACCCGCATCGCCACGACGACAGTCACCGCGGTCAGCGCCGCTAGCAGCAGGTTGAGCGCGACCACGGGCAGGCCACTGGCCCGGGCATGTTCCTCGTCGCCTGCGACGGCGAAGAAGCGCTGGCGCAGCACGGTGGTCACCAGCACGATCAGGGTCGACAGGACGCCGAAGACGACGAGGTCGGCACGCGTGGTCGTGGTGATTGCACCGAAAAGGTAGCCGGTCAGCGCCGAGGTCTGGCTGCCCTCGACCTTGTTGATGATCACCACCCCGGCGGCAATCCCGCCGTAGAACATGATGGCCAGAGCGATGTCGCCGCTGGCACGGCCCCGCATCCGGATCAGCTCGATGGCGATGCCGGCTCCCATCGCCGCCACGAGCGCGGTCAGCACCGGCGCCTGGTCGGTGAGCACCCCGACAGCCACGCCGGCCAGCGCCACGTGACCCATCCCGTCGCCGATCAGCGACAGGCGCCGCTGCACCAGGAAGATCCCGACCAGCGGGGCGGCCAGGCCGACGAAGAACGCTGCCAGCAGCGCCTGGCGCATGAAGTCCAGAGCCATCAACTCACCCATCAGCACGTCTCCTGCCGGTGGGGTCCGAGGGTCCGCGCAGCAGCCGAGGGCGCTGCTGCAAGGCGTCGTGGTGATGCCCGTGGCCAGGCCGATGCCCGTGCTCGTGCGCGGCGACGACAACCCGGTCCGCGACGTGCAGGGCATAGTCCTGCGGGGTGCCGTCAAAGCTGCGATGGCCAGCGTCCATCTCGACGATCCGGTCGATGACGCCGGCCAGGGCGTCGAGCTCATGCGTGGCGACCAGCATGGTCACCCCCGTCTGCACCAACCGCTGCAGCACGTTGGCCAGCACCTCTTGAGAGGCCGCGTCGACGCCCGCGGTCGGCTCGTCCATGATCAACACCGAGGGCTCACCAGCCAGGGCCCGCGCGATCAGCACCCGGCGTTGCTGGCCGCCCGACAGGGTGGCAACGTCGACCCTGCCACGATCGCTTAGCCCCACGGTCTCCAGGGCGTCGTTGACCAGGAAGTGGTCGCGTCGGCTCGCCGGGCGCCACCAGGGCCGGTGCGGCAGGCGCCCGGTGGCCACCACCTCACGCACGGTGGAGCGGATCGAGCCCGACAGGGTATGCCGTTGTGGCACGTAGCCCAGCCGGGTGCGGTCGGTGCGACGAGTCAGTGGCTGGCCGTTGATCTCGACCTGCCCGCCGAGGTGGTCGTTGAGCCCGAGCAGACCGCGGATCAGCGTCGACTTGCCCGATCCGTTGGCGCCCAGCAGGGCCACCACCTCACCTGGCTCGATGCGCAAGGTGAGGTCCTCGATGACCGGGTGCCCGGCATACCCGAACGCCGCCGACCGCAGCCAGATGGCCGCGCCGGTGGACGTGTCGGATGCGCTGGTCACGAGCAGCCTTGTCCTTCTTGCAGAGCGGTCAGGTTGGCCCGCATGACCTCGAGGTAGTCGCGGCCGGCCGAGGCGTCGGTGATGCCCTCGACGGGGTCGAGCACGAGCACCTGGGCGTCGGTCTCATCGGCGACCGTCCGCGCGATCTCCTTGCCGAGCAGTACCTCGGCATAGATGGTGTCGACGCCGGTCTCCTGCACGATGGCGCTGACTTCGGCCAGCCGGGCCGGGCTCGGCTCAGCCTCGGGGGAGACGCCAGTGATGCCGGTAACCTCCAGACCGTATCGCTGGGCGAGGTAGCCGAACGCGTCGTGGGTGGTGACCACATCGGTGGACTCGCACGTGGCCAACCCCGTGGTGAACTCCTCGTCAAGGGTGGCCAGGTCCGCGATCAGGGTCTCGGCGTTGTCCTGGTAGCTCTGCGCGTTCGCCGGGTCGAGCTCGGCCAGCTGGTCGGCGATGGCTTGGGACACGTCTGCCAACCGGTCCGGGTCGAGCCAGAAGTGGGGGTCGACCCCCTCAGCGGTGGTGATCGACAGGTCTGCCGCCTCGTTGACGTCGTAGGCGTGATTGCTCGCCTGCGAGTCGACGGCCTGGTCGACGGCGAGCTGCAGTCCCGAGGAGTAGATCACGAGATCCGCTGCGTGGGCATCAGCCACCGCCTGCGGGGTCAACTCGACGTCGTGCGGCTCGACGCCGGGGGAGGTCAGTGTCTCCACGGAGATGCTGTCGCTGTCGCCGGCGATGCGAGTCGTTGCCCATTCCAGCGGGTAGAAGCCGACAACCACGTCCAGAGACTCCCCGGCGGATGAGCCAGGGTCGGAGCTGGAGGCGGGGTCGGCTGTGTCGTCACTGGTGCCGCAGCCGGCAGCGATCAGGCCCGTGGTCAGCAGCAGGGCGGTCAGGCGCAAGGGAGGGGAGGAATGCGGCATACGAAGCAGTATTTATCACAATGAGAATCATTGTCAACTATCGCGGGATGACCTGGGTGGCCGCGATTGCGACCACCACGGCCAGCACCGCGAGCCGCATCACCCGCTCCGCCGAGCCGAGCCGGGGCCAGCCGAGGTAGAGCAGCCAGCACACAAAGAGCACCGGCACGATGAGCAGTGCCGCGCCCACCCAGCCGCCGACGAACGCACCGGTCAGCATCAGCACCAGGACGACGAGGAACGGCACCCACACCGGCAACGAGCCCAGCGCCGTCAACGGTCCGCTGCTGGCCCGCTCGATGCGGGCCCGGATGCCCCCAGGCGGGGCGGAGCCGGCGGGGCGGGGGGAGGACTGGGCGCTACCTGACACGAGGTCAGGGTAGCCGGGAGCCGACCGTAGGATTGCCGCCATGGCAGCCCCCTCCACCGTCGAGACCGTCGTCAGCCTCTGCAAGCGTAGGGGCTTCGTCTTCCCGTGTGGGGAGATCTACGGAGGCACCCGGTCGGCGTGGGACTACGGTCCGCTGGGAGTGGCCCTGAAGGACAACATCAAGAAGCAGTGGTGGCGCTCGATGGTGCAGAGCCGCGACGACGTGGTCGGGCTGGACTCCTCGGTGATCCTGCCGCGGGAGACGTGGGTGGCCTCGGGTCACGTCGGCGCCTTCTCCGACCCGCTGACCGAGTGTCAGTCCTGTCACCACCGGTTCCGCGCCGACCACCTGCAGGAGGCGGCCGCCGACAAGGCGGCAAAGAAGGGCAAGGAGATCAACCCGGATGACGTGGAGCTGTCCACTCTTGCCTGCCCGCACTGCGGCACCAAGGGTGCGTGGACCGTGCCCCGCGAGTTCAACATGATGCTCAAGACCTACCTCGGGGTGACCCAGGACGAGTCCGGGCTGCACTACCTTCGCCCCGAGACCGCACAGGGCATCTTCGTCAACTTCGCCAACGTGATGACCGCGACCCGCAAGAAGCCGCCGTTCGGCATCGCGCAGACCGGCAAGGCGTTCCGCAACGAGATCACCCCGGGCAACTTCATCTTCCGCACCCGTGAGTTCGAGCAGATGGAGATGGAGTTCTTCGTCGAGCCGGCCAGTGCTCCCGAGTGGCACCAGCATTGGATCGACGAGCGCAAGGCGTGGTATGTCGATCTCGGGATCGACCCCGACAACCTGCGACTCTATGAGCACCCGGCCGACAAGCTGTCGCACTACTCCGACCGCACCGTCGACATCGAGTACCGGTTCAACTTCGCCGGCTCGGAGTGGGGCGAGCTTGAGGGCATCGCCAACCGCACCGACTTCGACCTCAAGACGCACTCAGAGCACTCGGGCACCGACCTGTCCTACTTCGACCAGGCCAGCGGGGAGCGCTACACCCCCTACGTCATCGAGCCGGCGGCGGGGCTGTCCCGCTCGCTGATGACCTTCTTGGTCGACGCCTACACCGAGGACGAGGCCCCCAACACCAAGGGTGGCGTGGACAAGCGGGTCGTGCTGCGGCTCGACCCGAGGCTGGCCCCGACCAAGGTCGCGGTGCTGCCGCTGTCGCGCAACGCCGACCTGACGCCCAAGGCTCGTAACCTCGCGGCCGACCTGCGTCGGCACTGGATGGTCGACTTCGACGACGCGGGGGCCATCGGCCGCCGCTACCGGCGCCAGGACGAGGTTGGCACGCCGTTCTGCCTGACCGTCGACTTCGACACTCTCGACGACCACGCTGTCACGGTGCGCGAGCGCGACACGATGGCTCAGGAGCGAGTGGCGCTGGACCAGGTCGAGGGCTATCTCGCAACCCGCTTGGTCGGCTGCTGAGCGGCGTCGTGACGGTGATCGAGCTGCATACCCCCGCCGAGATCGAGGCAATGCGACCGGCCGGCGAGTTCGTCGCCGCCACCTTGGCCACCCTTGGCCAGGAGGTGGGCGTCGGCACCGACCTGCTTGAGATCGACGCCCGGGCCCGCGAGCTGATCGCCGACCGCGGGGCGGTGAGCTGTTATGTCGACTACCACCCCAGCTTCGGCGCCTCCCCGTTCGGCAAGGTCATCTGCACCTCGGTCAACGACGCCGTGTTGCACGGTCTGCCGCACCGCTGCCGGCTGCGGGACGGCGACCTGCTCACCCTGGACTTCGCGGTGTCCGTCGACGGCTGGGTCGCCGACTCGGCGCTCAGCTTCGTCGTGGGCCAGGCGCGCGAGCAGGATCAGCGGTTGATCGCAGCGACCGAGCAGGCACTGGCAGCCGGGATCGCCGCGATGCAGGTCGGGGACCGGCTGGGTGACATCTGCGCCGCCATCGGCCAGGTATGCCGTGAGCTCGGGTACGCCGTCAACCTGCAGTTCGGCGGGCACGGGGTTGGGCGCACCATGCACGGCGAGCCGCACGTGCCCAACGACGGCCGGGCCGGTCGCGGTCTGAAGCTGCGGCCAGGCCTGGTCCTCGCGATCGAGCCGTGCTTGCTGCACACCACCGACGAGATCTGGACCGACCCCGACGGGTGGACCCTGCGCAGTGCCGACGGCTCGCGTGGCGCCCACAGCGAGCACACGGTTGCGCTCACCGACGACGGTCCGATCGTGCTGACCGCCCGAGCGAAGTCCCCGGCAGCGCAGGCAACCTGATCGGGGTCGGATCGCGTCGGGGCTGCAGCCCTACGCCACGATCGTCGAGCTGTTCACCAACGGCCCGCGGGAGCTGAACACCTACCCGGGCGATGAGTTCAAAGGCTCGGTCTGGAGCGAGGACACGGACGACTCCGGGCAGGCGCACGTCCTTTCGGTCCACCCCGATGGCACCTGGACCGGGTTCCTCCTCCTCGACCATTGACCTGCTCGTCCGGACCCCGTCGGTGCCGTCGGGCCTGAGCACCCCTGCCACGGGCGGCTCGATCTGCGGGGGAGCTTAGCCGTCGGTGATCAGGAGGAGCCCGATACCCATCATCACGACGGCGATGATGACGTCGAGGATCTGCCATGAGCGGGGCATGGCGAAGAAGCGCCGCAGCCCGCGTGCGCCATACCCAAGAGCGCCGAACCAGGTGCCGCTGGCGACGAACAGCCCGCCGGTGAACCACCACCGACCCGACTCCCCGTGGCTGTTGGCGATGGTGCCCAGCATCAGGATGTCGAGGTAGAGGTGCGGGTTGAGCCAGGTGAGCGCGGCCACGACGAGGACTGCGCGGCGTGCTGACCCGGTGCGCCGACCCTCCGCACGAAGGGCGCCAGGTCGCCGGGCCCGCCACGCGCAGCTGAGCCCGTAGCCGATGACGAACAGCCCGCCGGCCCAGCGCGCGAACGGCAGCATCGCCGGCCACGCATCCAGGGCCACCCCGACACCGGCCACCGCGAGCCCGATCAGCGCGATGTCAGAGGCGATG
>JAABUN010008536.1_pt1 | contig 10412 bp, 8 predicted proteins | sample 5559311 | NCBI WGS metagenome assembly JAABUN01 (sample SAMN10711877, study PRJNA513370) | rock metagenome | isolation source: Antarctica rocks | place: Antarctica: Victoria Land, Siegfried Peak sud
TGTCGTCACTCATCGACCTGATCGGCCAGCTCCGCGTGGTGCCGGGGCAGGTGGTCGTCACGACGGTCCGGTTGGACCAGGCACACCGAGCGCGCGGCGTGACGCGCGAGGAGCGCGACGCCGAGGGGTGGCGACAGGCGGTCGCCACACGCAGGTTGGCAGGTCGGGTCAATGGGCGGGGTGGGGCGATCTCGTGGCTGGGGGCCAACGGCCTCGTCTGGTTCGAGGTGGTGGGCGGCGTAGCGCCCATCAGCGATGTCCAGGTCGTGGAGTCAACGGGTGGGTTGCTCGTTGGGCGGCCCGAACGCACCACGTTCGGCAGCGGTAGCCTGGCCGCCACCGCGGTGGGACGGGTGCACCCCCCGGGCGTGCCGTTGCCGTCCATGCCGTTGCCGTCCGTGCTGCTTATGGTCGAACGCTGCCGCCTCGCCTTCCCAGCAGCACGGGTGCTGGTGTCGGGTCACGACCTGGCCGCCGCTTCCGCCGATCTGGACTCACGTGGTCGCGCGGCAGTGCTGCGTGCTGGCTTGCGCTATGCCCTGACACTCGCCCAGGTGCCGGAGCCGGCCGAGTGGGACGTATCGGCCCTGGTGGAGGGCGGCGCGCTGCTGGCCTTGTTCCTGGTCCCTCGCACTGCGGAGCCGACCGAACGACGCCGCTGGCGAGACCAGGTCCGGGCGTGGGACCTGCGGGCCGCGGCGGAGGCGCCTATTCTGGATGCTCCGCGCGGTCCGGGGAGGACTCGGCGGCTCTCGTGGCCATCCTGGCTACGAACGATGGGATATCGGTAGGGACTGCTGTCGGCAGTGACAAGACACGACACGCATTCACGACGTACAAGTTGCACGGTACTGTTTGCGCTAGTTGCAGAGCACCTCTCACCACACGTCGAGCCCTCCCCGGACGACGCGGTCATCAGCGGGCCGTCTGACAGGTCGAGCGCGATGATGGCGACGGTCTCGGGTAACCGCTCCCGGATGTCGCACTCCCAGACCTCGTGCACCGTCCATCCCTGCTCTTCGAGCTGACGGCGCTTGCGGGCATCCCGCTCCCCGTTGAGCTCGAACTTGCGCATCCAGAACTCGGGGTTGGATCTGGGGAGACCCGGCTGACAACGCGGGCAGTGGTGCCAGTAGCAGCCATGGACGAAGATCGCAACGTGTCGACCGGGATATGTGACATCCGGTCGGCCGGGAGCACCCTTCCAGTTCAGGCGGTAGCCAGGATGGCCGGCTTCCCGGAGCGCGCGACGGATGACCCGTTCCGGTCCCGTGTCGCGGGCCCGATTGGCCCGCATGACGGCACGCACCGCCGGGGAGGATGGCTGTGGATTGGGGAGCTGAAGACGTGCCACGCCGACCGAGTGTAGGCCGCCTCTTCCTCGGTATGCTCTTGGCATGCACACACCGTCCGCTTGGCACCCCCACGAGGGATCCCTGCTCCAGATGCGCGCCGATACCCGCTTCGGGGCGGACGGCCTGCCGGACGGCTGGTGGTTCGGGCGTGTCTCGGCCGTGGTCACGGATGCAGACGGCTTGGTCTACATCGCGCATCGCGGGCCGGCGGGCGACCCCCTCATCGTGCTCGACCAGGACGGTCGGTACGTGCGCTCCTGGGGTCGCGGACGGATCGGCCGCGCACATGGGCTGCGCCTGGCACCCGACGGTGCACTCTGGCTGACCGATGTCTTCCAGCACGAGGTCACACGCTGGGAGCCCGACGGCACGCTGACCCTGTCGCTGGGCACGGTCGCGGTCGCGGGCACGGACGATCAGTGTTTCGATCGCCCGACGGACGTCGCGTTCTCGCCATCCGGTGACGTGTTCGTCTCGGATGGGTACGGCAACTCCCGGGTCGTGCGATTCAGCCCCGACGGCCGGCGGCTGGGCAGCTTTGGCAAGCGGGGCACGGGCCCGTCCGGGTTCCACACGCCGCACTCGGTGGCCTTCGGGCCAAACGGTCTGCTGTACGTCAGCGATCGGACGAACCACCGCATCCAAATCATGGACGCCGCCGGTGGCCTGGTGCGGACGTGGCATCACCTGGGCGCGACTCAGGGTATCGACTTCGGGGCCGATGGCAGCCTGTGGGTGGCGACCTACCGGAGCACGCTCGAGCTTGTCGCCCAGGACTCCCTTGGCGGCCGCGTCATGCGCCTGGATCCCGACACCGGCGAGGTGCTCGAGTCGCTCGACGCCAATGGCCATTCGGTCCATCGGGCGCGCTCGGGCGACGTGTACGTGGCCAGCCTGGCGGGCTCCGTCGTCCGTCTCATCGCCGACTGGCCCGATCGGGTCAACCCGGGAGAGCACCTGCTGACCGCGACCCTCGCCGGCCCGAACGCGTTCGGCTGAGGTCTGTTCTCACCCTCAGTGGCCGCGTTCGCCGCGCACGTACGGGATGCCCAGTGACGCTGGCGCACCGATACGACGTCGGCGTGCCTCGCGGGAACCGATGACCAGCACCAGGATGACCATGGCGTAGGGCAGCATGTTCAGGAAGAAGGTCGATGGCTGGTAGTGGAAGAAGGGGTTGTCGAAGCCGAAGAAGTCGGACGGCCCCTGCAGGTCGAGCGTGAGGCGCCGGATGACCGCGATGAGATACGCGCCGATAAGCGCCCGGCCCGGGCTCCACTGGGCAAAGATCACCAACCCGACCGCGATCCAGCCCAGCCCGGACGTCTCCTGGTTGGCGAACCAGCCGGGGGTCACGGCCATGCTGATGGTCGCGCCCGCCAGCCCTGCCAGCGCACCGCCGACCAGCGTGTACACGTAGCGGGTGCGATACACATCGACGCCCAGCGCATCGGCTGCCGAGGGCTGCTCGCCCACGGCGCGGAGGTGCATGCCGGGGCGCGTGTGGTCGATCCAGATGTAGGCCGCAGGTACCAGCAGGTAGCCCAGGTACACCAGGATGCTCTGGTCGGTGAAGAACACGCCGCCGATGAACGGGATGTTGGAGACCAGCGGGATGGTCAGGGTGGGCAGCAGCGCGCCTGTCCTGGTGTTGGCGAGGCCTTCGCCGAGGACGAGCGCCACGCCCGTGCCCACGAATGTGAGCGCCAGCCCGGACACGATCTGGTCGGCCTGGAAGTGGATGCACACGATGGCATGCAGCAGCGACAACGCCGCACCGGCGGCCATCGCCAGCGCGAGGCCCAGCCACGGGTTGCCCGTCTCGACACCCACCTTGTAGCCCGCCAGGGCGCCCACGAACATCATGCCCTCGACGCCGAGGTTGATGACCCCGGCGCGCTCCGTGAAGATCTCGCCGATGGCTGCGAACAGCAGGATGGTGCCGCTGGCGACGCCCGCCGCGAAGATGATCTCGAAGTTCACCTCCGGACCAGCCGGACGCGCTTGCGCACCAGGATGTTGCTGCAGATGACGCAGAACAGCACGATGCCCTGGATCATCGCCGGGATGCCCGCCGGCTGGATCTCACGACCGGCCAGGATGAGTGCCCCGAAGAGGATCGCGGCGATGACCACGCCGAAGGGATCGAAGCGCGCCAGGTAGGCGATGATCACGCCCGTGAAGCCGTAGCCGGGCGAGATGCCGTCCTGGAGTCGGTGCACCGAACCGGTCACCTCGACCATGCCCGCGAGCCCTGCCAGGCCGCCCGACATGAGCATCACCAGGATCACGTTGCGCCCGATGTTGATGCCCGCGTACCGGGCCGCCCTGGGGTTGTCGCCGATGAGCCGGATCTCGTATCCCTTGCGGGTCCGCTTGAGCAGGAACCAGACCAGGAACGCGCACACGACGCCGATCACGAAGCCAAGGTGCGTGGTCAGGCCCGCCAGGTCGTGGACGGTCTTCGAGAAGTCGGTCAGGCGGGGCAGCCAGGCTTCCCGCGGGAACTGCCTGGATAGCTGGAAGCCGCCCTCGCTCCAGGGGCCGAAGACCCAGTAGCGGACCCACAGGATGGCGATGTAGTTGAGCATCAACGTGGAGATGATCTCGTTGACGTTGAAGCGTGCCTTGAGCCAGCTCGCGAGACCGCCCCACAGGGCGCCGGCCACGAGGCCCGCGACCAGCATCAGGGGCACGACCACGAAGGGCGAGCTGCCGGCGGGCACGATGGGCAGCAGCACCACGGCAGAGGCGCCCCAGGCGCCGAAGTAGAGCTGGCCCTCAGCGCCGATATTCCAGAGGCGCATCCGGAACGCCAGGGCACACGCGAGACCGGTGAAGATGAGCGGCGTCGCCTTGACCAGTGTGTCCGATAGCACGCCCACGTTGCCCAGCGACGACCGGACGATGTGCGTCCCCACCGCGAACGGGTCGCCGCCGATGAGCGCGATGAGCAGGCCCGAGATGACGAGTGCCACTACCACCGCGCCGATGGTCGTCGCGATGGGCAGCCAGCGAGGGACGTCCATACGTTGCTCGGTCCGCAGCGCGTAGGGGATGAGCGGCCGGGGGGTCGCGGCGGTCATGCGCCCTGTCCCACGGGCACCGGCTGCTCTTCGGGCGCCGCGGCACTGCCGGTCATGAGCAGGCCCAGTGTGTGCACGTCCGCGTCCGCCACGTCCAGGACGGCCGCGATGTGGCCGTCGTAGATCACCGCCACCCGATCGGCGAGCGCCAGGATCTCGTCCAGGTCCTCGCTCACGAGGAGCACCGCGGCACCTGCCGTGCGGCGTTCCAGGAGCAGCCGGTGGACGGTCTCCACAGCCCCCACGTCCAGGCCCCGGGAGGGCTGCGCGGCGATGATGATGCTGGGCAGGGTGGAGATCTCGCGGGCGAGGATGAGCCGCTGGAGGTTGCCGCCGGACAGGAGCCGAGCCTGGATGTCCACGTTGGGCGCGGCGACCTGGTACTCGTCCTTGAGCTCCACGGCACGCTCCCGGGCCACGCTGCTATTGACGATCCAGCCGCGCGCGATGGGTGCCCGTCGGTAGCTCTTCATCATCAGGTTGTCGACGAGCGACAGGTCCGGCGCGCTGCCCGTGCCGTGGCGGTCCTCCGGGATGTGCGCCACGCCCGCATCGATGGCCCGCAGAGGTGGTCGACCAGCCAGCTCCTCGCCGTGGACGGTGACGGTGCCGGTACAGGCGCGTAGGCCGGTGATGACCTCTGCCAGCGCTGACTGGCCGTTGCCCGCCACGCCCGCCAGACCCATGATCTCGCCCGACCGGATGTCCAGTGACACATCCCGCAGGGCCGGCAGGCCCCGGTCATCGAGCGCGTGCACGGCTGCCAGCTGGAGCACCACGGGGCCCGGCGTGGAGGGTGTGCGAACGATGGTCTCGAGCACCTCCCGCCCGACCATCAGGCGCGCCAGCTCGGGTCGTGTCCGACCCGCGGCAGGGATGGCCGCCGCCGTGACCTTGCCCTTGCGCAGGATGGTGATGCGGTCCGCGATGGCCAGCACCTCGTCCAGCTTGTGGCTGATGAACACGATGGACTCGCCGCGAGCGGTCATGTCCCGGAGCGTCCGGAACAGCTCCTCCGCCTCCTGAGGGGCCAACACGGCCGTGGGCTCGTCCATGATCAGCACCCGGGCGCCGCGGTAGAGCATCTTGATGATCTCGACCCGCTGCTGCTCCCCGACCGACAGGTCCCAGACCTTGGCCATGGGGTCGATACGCAGACCGGAGCCCTCCGCGAGCTCGCGGATCTTCTGGGCGTGGTGCGGCAGGTGCAGCCGAAAGCGGGGTTCCTTGAGGCCCAGCAGCACGTTCTCCGTGACCGTGAGCGACGGCACCAGCGTGAAGTGCTGGTGGATCATGCCCAGGCCGGACTCGATCGCGTCCCGTGGGGAGCGGAGGCTGACCGGCACGCCCTGGACGGCGATGGTGCCCTCGTCCGCCTCGTACAGACCGGACAGGATGTTCATGAGCGTGCTCTTGCCGGCGCCGTTCTCGCCCAGCAGGGCGTGTACCTCACCCCGCCGCAACTCGAAGTCGACATGATCGTTGGCGATGAGCCCCGGGAAACGCTTGACGATGCCGCGCATCTCGACCGCGAGCGTGGTTGCCGGTTCGGTCATGGGCAGGCCTCGGCTGGTGCGACCACGGCATGATGCCGGAACGACAAAGCTCCCCGACAGCCACTGGCCGCCGGGGAGCGATGTCAGTACGTGCTAGTTGGTGGGCAGTGCCCCATTGATGCCTTCGGCGAGCCACTGCATGCAGACCGTGCAGGGGTTGCCTTCGGCGCCTGGTGGGAACTGGTCCAGATCAGCCTGCACCAGCTGGACGCCGTCCGCGAGGACGACATTGCCGGCGTTGTCGTTGATGGGTCCGGCGAACACATCGAACCGATCGAACTCACCGGCGAGCATCGCGGCGAGGGTGTCCTTGACCTTCTGGACATCCTCGGCCGGCAAGTCGGCGATGCCCGGCTGGGCCGTCTCACCGTCCATGAAGCCGTACAGGCCCATGGCGCCGGATGTGGCATCGAAGTACTCGTAGCCGGCCTTGTAGGTGCCAGCCTTGACATCTTCAGCGATGCGCGCGTACTCCGGTCCCCAGATCCAGTAGGGGGCCGTGAGGCAGGAGTCGAGCGAGCAGGAGCTGGGGTGGTCGTACGTCACGGCCCACTTGCCCTTTTCCTGGGCGACGGTGGCGTTGGCCGGGGTGTCAGCACCGGTGAACACGACCTGGGCACCGGCGTCGAATAGCGAGGCCGCGCCATCGCTCTCCAGCTGCGGGTCATGCCAGGTGTTGATCCAGCGGAGGTCCATGGTGCACTCGGGGCAGGTCTGCTTGGCGCCGAGCATGATCGCGTTGCCCAGCCGGACCTCTTCCGGGATGGGGAACGTGGCCATGTAGCCCAGCTTGGGGTTGCTGTCCAGCTTGGCCCGGGATCCGGCGAGCATGCCCGCAAGGTACTTCATGTCCTCGATGGCACCGAAGAAGTTGCCGAAGTTGGTGCCGTTGGACTTGTAGCCCGTGAGGTGCAGGAAGGTGCTGTCGGGGTATTCCTCGGCCACCGTGGCCATGGGATCCATGTAGCCGAACGAAGTGCCGATGATGAAGTCGAAGCCCTTGCGCGCGAGGCTCCGGAACACCTGCTCGGAGTCGGCGCCCTCGGGCACCAGCTCCATGTACGCGACATGGGTGTCAGGCACGTTCTCGCAGACGTACTGGAGGCCTTCGTAGTGCGCCTGGCTCCAGCCACCGTCGTCGTGAGGCCCGATGAGGACCATGGCGACGTTGAACATGCCCTCCACGGTCTCCGGGATGGTGACGGCGTCGCTGGAGGCGCCCGCGGCGCAGTCCGACGAGGTCGATGCCGGCGGGGCGCTGGGTGACTGTGCCGAGACGCTCATGGCGGAGCCTGTCACGACGATCGCGGCGGCCGCGGTCATCGTCGCGAGCCTTGCCCACCTGCTGCTGGTCATGCCGGGTGCTCCTCCTCTGGGGCCTGCTGGGTCCGTTGGCTGCCATTCCTCCTCGGCGGCACCCGGAACCCTACCGTACTCCCACGGGATACCCGTTGGGTAGGTGGCGAGAACGTACCGCCGGGTATCGACTCGGTTGCAGCCGTGAGGTGGCCATCGGCAAGCACCCCCGGGCGCCGGTGCTACTGTCCGGCGATGCCCTTCCACGTCCGGACCATCGACCCGGCCGAGACGGCGGCCTGGTTCGAATCCGTCATGACCGCGTTCCTAGACCGCAGCGATGCCGCCGCCATCGCGGCCGAGGTCGTGCCGCTCTGGGACTACCGGCGCGTGTGGGCGGCGTTCGAGGGCGACACGATCGTGGGCACGACACGATCGTGGGCCACGGAGCTGACGGTTCCCGGCGCCGTCCAGCTGCCGGGATCGGCGATCGCGGGTGTGACCGTCCGGCCGATCCATCGGCGCCAGGGGATCCTCAGCCGCCTGATGACGACCGAGCTGGATGCGGCACGAGACCGGGGCGACGCGGTGGCCATGCTGTACGCCTCGGAATACCCTATCTACGGCCGATTCGGCTTCGGGCCGGCGGTGCCAACGGCGACCTGGACGGTCAGCGCGGCCGACGCCCTGTTGCCGGTATCGGCGCCACCCGGCATCATCACCTTCGAGCCGCCCTCGATCGCGACCCGCGATGAGGTACGCCGGATCTTCCATGCCGCGCGGGCGCGGCAGCCCGGCGAGATCTGGCGCCGCGAGTTCACGTGGGACCAGGACCTGGGTCTGCGGACCACGGCCTGGGGACCGACCTGGAAGGGATTCGTGGCCTTGCATCGTGATCCAACCTGGGCGCCCGACGGGTACGTCCGCTACCACGTCGACGACAAATGGGAGCAGCGCCAGCCACGTAACGTGCTCCAGGTTGATGAGCTGCACGCCCTCAGTGACGAGGCCTACGCCGACCTGTGGCGCTTCCTGGCCCAGATGGACCTGGTGGCAACGGTGCGGGCCGAGCGGCGCTCGCCGGCCGAGCGGCTACCGTGGCTACTGACCAACGCCCGGGCCGCCCAGATGTCCGAGAGCGGCGATGGCATGTGGCTGCGACTGCTGGACGTGCCGCGGGCGCTCGAGGCGCGCAGCTACGATCGGACGGCATCCTTGGTGCTCGACGTGGTCGAGGGCGTCGTCGAGTCACCGACCAGGCTGCTCCTGGAGGCGCGCCCGATGGGGCGACCTGCGTCCCGACTGCGCGCACGGCGGACCTCGCCCTGTCCGTGTCCGCGCTCTCGGCCGCCTACCTGGGCGGCGCGAGGCTGCGCGATGCCGTCCTGGTGCACGGCGCGAACGAGCACCGCTCCGGCGCGCTCGCCGAGGCCGATGCCCTGTTCCGCACTCCGGACATGCCCTGGTGCTCCACCGGCTTCTAGGGCACGCCGTCGATCGGGCCGTACAGCGCTGCCGGACTGTCCGTGATGAAGGCCCAGTAGCGGTCCCCGAACGACCAATGCCACCACTCGGTGGGGTAATTCACGAGACCCGCCGTGACCAGGCATGACGCCAGCAGGTCCCGGTCGGCGCGCGCCTGGGGCGGGATACCCGACGCCGCGAAGTAGCAGGCACCGTCGCTATCCTCTGGGGTCGCATCGATGGGCGTGCCCATATCCAGTTGCCTATCGTCCCCATTGACGAGGGTCACATCCACGGGCTGCGCCCGAGGTATGGGCAGCGACATCCAGGGGCGCCACGAACCGGCTGGCGAGACGATGGCTTTCCTCGGGCGTGAGGGTCGGGATCCGGAGCAGCAGCTGCTGTCGATACGCCTCGAAGTAGCTGTGTTGCAGGGCCGCGGGTCGGTATCCCTCGACCACGTGCAGCCGGAGGCCCGCTGGGATCATCGCCGCGGCCGTCATCAGTCGCTCCGCCAGTCCTCGCCGAACGTATCGGTAGTCGTCGGTCGTCGAGGTCGAACCAAGCCTGATGGGCGCTTGGGGTGCCTGGGACGCGATCGACAGCCGGTTGGTCGGCCGGAGACGCACCAGCGGCTCCCCCGACGATGCCACCCCGATGGCCCCGATGCGCGGGTCAGACAGCAGGACCACGGCCGCGACGCCATCCATCAGGCGCTTCGTGCCGTTCGCTCGGCCGAGCCCGGCGCCGACCGGGCGAGGGCCGTCTCGATGAGTGCACCGACCAGGTCCGGGAAGGCGAGGCCTGCCGCGCCCCACACGAGTGGGAACTGCGACCGCTCGGTGAAGCCGGGGAAGGTGTTGACCTCGTTCACGACGGGACCACGGATCTCGTCCACGATGCAATCGACGCGCGCCAACCCGGCACAGCCGAGCGCGACGAATGCCCGCTGTGCGAGGTCATGCAGCGTGAGCTGGAGGTCATCAGCCACGGGTGCCGGGACCAGGAACCGGGTCTGCTCGCTGGCGTACTTGGCGCGGGTGCTGAAGAACGGCTCGAGCGGATCACTCACGATCTCCAGCGAGGGACTGATGTCCAGGCTGCCATCCACTCGCTCCAGCACCCCGAGGTCGATCTCCCGGCCGCGCAGCTCCTGCTCCACCAGGACCGAATCGCAGTAGCCAAGGGCGTTGACGACAGCCGGCACGAGCCCGGCGACGGTCGTGACGCGGCTCACGCCATAGCTCGATCCGCCGACGACCGGCTTGACGAACAGCGGCAGGCCCAGCGTGGCGACCAGCTCGCGCGCCAGCTCGGCAGTCGGCGGTGCATCGATGACCCGTCCGGCGGCGACCGGGATACGCGCGGCCGCCAGGACCAGCTTGGTGCGTTGCTTGTCCATGCACGTGGCCGAAGCCAGGACGCCGCTGCCCACGAACGGCACGCCGATGGTCGCGAGGAACCCCTGGAGGGTGCCGTCCTCGCCCCATGGGCCGTGGAGCGCCGGGATGACCACGTCGGCCCGGCCCAATGTCGCGACAGCGTGACCAAGACCCAGGGTCGAGCCGGTCCGCCAGGTGCCGTCGCGCGCCACGATGCAGCGCGTGACCGATACACCACGCTCCAGGAGTGCGTCCGTGATGGCCTGCCCGCTG